>Ga0335071_10001249_pt1 | contig 27523 bp, 27 predicted proteins | sample Lox_Sample_15_FD_206724 | JGI IMG/M metagenome (GOLD analysis project Ga0335071, IMG submission 206724) | Soil microbial communities from Loxahatchee National Wildlife Refuge, Florida, United States - Lox_Sample_1.5 | ecosystem: Environmental > Terrestrial > Soil > Wetlands | place: USA...
GAGCTCGATCCGGTGCGCGCCTGCGTCGATGCCGGTGGCGCGAGCCACGACCAGCCGTGCCCCCACGCGCGCGGCCAGCGGCCGCACGTCGATCGCGAGGTCGCTCGGCGCGTATCGACCCGCGATCAGCCCCGGCACCATGCCCGAGTAGACCGAGCGGGGGTCGGCCGCCACGACGCAGAGGCGCACGCCGGGGTCCGGTGTCGCGGGCCAGCTCCGGAGCACCTCGAGATGGGCGTGGCCGCCGCCGACGAGCACGAGGTCGCGGCTTCCGGACGCCACGGCGCGCATCCTAGCGGGTGTCGGAGCCCGCCCCTTCCCCGTAGCGGAGCCCGCCCCTTCCTCGATAGGATCCACGCCTTCACGGAGGGAGGATCTCATGTCTCGGACGAGTGGTTTCGCTTCCGTCTCCGGTGCCGTGCTCATCGGCGTGGCCGCCTGGCTCGCGGGCTGCTCCGCGACCATCCCGGAGAAGCCGGTCGAGACGCCCAAGGTGACCGGCTTCCTCGGCACCACCTACGACAAGCTCCAGCCCGGAGACGAAGGCCAGGCTGCGCTTCGCTACGTGGCGTCCGACGTGGACTGGAAGCAGTACAAGGCGCTCCTCCTCGAGCCGGTGCAGTTCTGGGCCGGAGACGACTCGAAGGTCGAGCCCGAGACGCAGCAGATGCTGACGACGTACTTCTACAACGCGATCAAGGCGGACCTGACGAAGCACCACTTCAAGCTGGTCGATCTTCCGGGACCCGGCGTGATCCGCGTGCAGATCGCGATCACCGACGTCACCACTGCGGTCCCGGTGCTGCGCACCGTCTCGGTGATCGTGCCGCAGGCGCGGATCCTCAATCAGGCGCAGTCGCTGATCAGCGGGAAGTACGCGTTCTCGGGCTCGGCGGAAGTCGCCCTCAAGGCCACGGACTCGCAGACGGGACAGATCCTCGCCGCGGCGATCGACCGGCGCGCGGGCGGCGGAAGCGTGACGCAGGCGGCGCAGTGGCAGTGGGGCGACGCCAAGGCCGCCATGGACTTCTGGGCCGAGCGCTTCACCCAGCGCCTGGCGGAGCTTCAGCAGAAGAAGGTCGGATCGAAGTAGCGTCCGGCGTGGTCGAAATTTGATACGTGTTCTATTTTCGGGGGCCAGGAGGCATGCCATGCACGTCGAGCTGACCCCCGAGCTGCAGGCGCTCCAGACCGAGCTGCGGAGCTACTTCGCCCGCCTGATGACCCAGGAGCTGCAGCAGGAGATCGCCGGCAGCGAGGGCGGAGGGCCGCTCTACCGCAAGACGCTCAAGCAGATGGGGGCAGACGGCTGGCTCGGCATCGGCTGGCCGAAGCAGTGGGGCGGCCAGGGCCGCACGCCGATCGAGCAGATGATCTTCGCCGACGAGGTGCAGCGCGCGGGCTTCCCGCTGCCGTTCCTGACGCTCAACACGGTCGGCCCGACGCTCATGCACTACGGCTCCGACGAGCTGCGGGAGGAGTTCCTGCCGCGCATCCTGCGCGGCGAGTGCCACTTCTCGATCGGCTACTCGGAGCCCGGCGCCGGCACCGATCTCGCTTCGCTCAAGACGCGCGCGGTGCGGGACGGCGACGACTGGGTGATCGACGGCCAGAAGGTCTTCACCAGCCTCGCCGACTTCGCCGACTACATCTGGCTCGCGGCGCGCACCGATCCGCAGGCGCCGAAGCACCGCGGCATCTCGATGTTCGTGGTGCCGACCACGTCGCCCGGCTTCAAGCTGACGCCGACCTGGACGATGGGCGGCGTCCGCACCAACACGACCTACTACGAGAGCGTGCGCGTCCCGAATCGCTACCTGGTCGGCGGCGAGAACAAGGGCTGGAGCCTGATCACCTCGCAGCTCAACCACGAGCGCGTGTCGCTGACCCCCTACGGCCCCTCGCAGCGCATGTTCGAGGAGGTGCGGCGCTACGCGAAGGAGACGAAGCTCGCCGACGGCCGCCGCGTGATCGACCAGGGCTGGGTGCGCGACGCGCTCGCCTGGGTCTGGGCGAAGCTCGAGGCGCTGCGGCTCATGCAGTGGAAGCTCGCCTGGAGCATGACGCGCGGCCGGCTGCACCCGGCCGACGCCTCGGCGGTGAAGGTCTACGCGACGGAGCTCTACGTGCAGGCGTACCGCCGGCTGATGGAGATCCTGGGGCCGGCCGGGGCGCTCTCCGCCGACTCTCCGGGCGCGGTCGCGCGCGGGCGGCTCGAGCGCATGTACCGCGCCACGCTGATCCTGACCTTCGGCGGCGGCACCAACGAGGTACAGCGCGACATCATCGCGATGGCCGGGCTCGGCCTGCCCCATTACAAGAGCTGATGAGCGCAGATGAGCCTCCGCGCATGCCCGCAGAACGGTTTCCGTTTCCCGCGTAGCGAGCCGCAGGCGAGCGGCGAGGTGTCATAAGTTGGACTTCTCGTTCAGCGACGAGCAGCAGGCGCTCCGCGAGGTGGCGCGCAAGATCCTCGAGGCCGAGGCGACGCCCGACCGCCTGCGCGAGGTCGAGAAGAGCGAGGAGCGCATCGACCGCCGGCTGTGGGCGGAGCTGGCCAAGGCGAACCTGCTGGGCGCGGCGCTCCCCGAGGCGCACGGCGGGAGCGGGATGGGCTTCTTCGAGCTCTGCCTGCTGCTCGAGGAGATCGGCCGCGCGGTGGCGCCGGTCCCGGTGTGGCCGACGCTGGTGCTCGCCGGGCTCCCGATCGCGCGCTTCGGCAGCGCGGAGCAGCAGAAGCGCTGGCTGCCGCCGATCGTCGCCGGCGAGTCGATCCTCACGGCTGCGCTCGCCGAGCCTGCCAACGTCGATCCGCTCGCTCCGGCGACGCGCGCCGTGCGCGACGGCAGCGACTTCCGCCTGAGCGGGACCAAGTTCTGCGTGCCGGCCGGGATGGTCGCCGAGCGGATCCTCGTTCCCGCGAAGACGGGCGAGGGACGCGTCGGTCTCTTCCTCGTCGACCCGCGCGCGCCCGGCGTGACGGTCGAGCGCCAGGTCGCGACGAGCCGCGAGATCCAGGCCCAGATCCGGCTCGATGCACAGCGCGTCCGAGCGGACGAGGTGATCGGCGATCCGGAGGCCGGGCTCGACGCGCTCCAGTGGCTCGTCGAGCGCGCCACGGCGGCGCTCTGCGCGATGCAGCTCGGCGTCGCCGAGCGGGCGCTCCGGATCACGGCGGACTACGCCGCGCAGCGCCAGCAGTTCGACCGGCCGATCGGAAGCTTCCAGGCCGTCCACACGCGCGCCGCCGACGCCTACGTCGAGCTCGAGACGCTGCGCCTCACCGCGTGGCAGGCGGCCTATCTGCTCTCGCAGCACGAGACGGCGAGCGAGGCGGCTTCGATCGCCAAGTTCTTCGCCGGAGACGCGGCGCACACGGTGACCTACGCCGCCGAGCACCTGCACGGCGGCATCGGCGCGGACGTCGACTACCCGATCCACCGCTACTACCTGTGGTCGCGCCAGATCGAGCTGACGCTCGGCTCGAGCGCGAGCCACCTCGCGGCGCTGGGAGAGAAGCTGGCGCGCTGACCCCAGCTGGTAGACTGGCCGGCGCATGCGTCGACCTCGTGCCCCCACCGCGGTCTCCGAAACTCTCGGGCGGTCGAGATTCCTCCTCCTCCTTCTCTCGCTCATGCTGATGTACGCCGTCCAGCCGATGCTGGGAGAGCAGGAGCGGGAGATCGTCGGCCGCGATGCGGCGCTGGCCCTGGTGCTGCTCATGGGCGTCTGGAGCATGAGCCACAGCAGGCTCCTCTTCCTGACCGGACTCGGTTTGGTCGTCCCGACCCTGGCCGCGGCGTGGTTGGCCAGCACCTCTTCGATCCCGGGCGTCGATCTCGTCGGCCTCGCCTTCGGTCTGGGATTCCTGCTCTTCATGATCGCGACGCTGCTCTCGATCGTGCTGCGCTCGAGGGCGGTCACCACCGATACGATCCTCGGCGGGATCTGCGTCTACATGCTGCTGGCGCTGGCGTGGACGGTGGTCTTCTCGATGCTCGAGATCGCCGAGCCCGAGTCGTTCGCAAATCCCTCGGGTCCGCTGACGAAGGTCCCGCAGAAGGGCGGACTGATGGTTCCGGAGCTCCTCCACTACAGCGTGTTCGTGATCACATCGATGGGGCCCGGCTACGTGCAGCCGATGACGCGCCTGGCGCGCGCGTGGACCGGGCTCGCGGCGATCAGCGGCCAGCTCTATCTGGCGGTCTTCATTGCGCGCCTGGTCGGGCTGCACGCCTCGCAGCTTCGCCGGGACGCCTGAGCCGTGGAGCAGGGGCGCGAGCGGCGCCGCGACGTCGCACTGGTGCCGGCCCGTGCGCTCGCAGTCGGAGCGCTCACGGGGCTGGTGGGCGGCGCGTTCCGGATCGCCGTGTCGCTCGCCGGGGACGTCCACGAGCGCGCGCGCTCTCTCCCGCTTCCGCCGGCGCTGGTGTCGATCGCGCTCGGCGCGGCGATGGTCGCGACCGCCGTGTTCCTGGTGCGCCGCTTCGCGCCTGAAGCGGGCGGCAGCGGCGTGCAGGAGGTCGAGGGCGCGCTCGAGGGCGTGCGGCCCGTGCGCTGGCGGCGCGTCCTGCCGGTCAAGTTCGCGGGCGGCGCGCTCGGGCTCGGCTCCGGCCTCGCGCTCGGGCGCGAGGGCCCGACCATCCAGATGGGCGGCGCGCTCGGCCGCCTCGTGGCCGACCTCCTGCGGCTCGATGCCGCGCAGACACACGTGCTCGTGGCGAGCGGCGCAGGGGCGGGTCTGGCGGCTGCCTTCAACGCGCCGCTCTCCGGCGCGCTCTTCGTGATCGAGGAGATGCGGCCGCACTTCCAGTACGGCGTCCTCTCGGTACAGGGCGTGCTGATCGCCTGCGCGACTGCGGACGCCGTGGTCCGGGTGATGCTCGGGGGCAACCCGGTGCTGCCGCTGCCCGACTTCACCATGCCCTCGCTCGGCGCGCTCGGGCTCTTCCTCGCCTTCGGCGCGCTGGTCGGGGCGCTCGGCCGTCTCTTCAACGCGCTCCTGCTCGCCGGACTCGATCTCTTCGCCGCGATCCCCGACCGCGCGCGCGTCGCCGCGGCGGGCCTCGTGGGCGGCGCCACCGGGCTCCTGCTCTGGCTCCGGCCCCACGTCGTGGGTGGGGGCTACGCCACGATCGACGCCGCGACGGCCGGCGCGATCCCGGCGGCGGGTCTCCTGGCGCTCGTCGCCGCGCGCCTGGCGGCGACTGCGACGAGCTACGCGACCGGCGCGCCGGGGGGGATCTTCGCACCGATGGTCGCGATCGGCGCGCTCCTGGGCCTCTGGTTCGGGCACGCCTGCCATGCCGCGTGGCCCGCCGCCGTCGCCGATCCCGGTGTCTTCGCCGTCGCGGGCATGGGCGCGCTCTTCGCGGCGACGGTGCGCGCCCCGCTCACCGGCATCGCGCTCGCCGCGGAGCTGACGGGTGAGTTCGCGCTGATCCTGCCGCTCACCGTGAGCGCAATCGGGGCGACGCTGATGGCGCACGCGCTGGGCGGGCAGCCCATCTACAGCGTGCTGCTCGACCGGACGCTCGCGCGCACCCCGCGCCCGACAGCCTAATGTGACGATGGAGTCGATGCAGCGAGCGCCGCCAGGCGCTCGGCGATCTGTCGTGTCACCGTCCGGAGGACCGTGCTCTGGGCGGCGACCAGGTCCGCGTACGACGTCGAGGCAATCGGCTGCTCGAGGCTGGATTCCTCGACGGCGACAGCGGCTCCGTCCGGCAGCGAGGCGATGGTCCAGCGCACGCGCAGCGCCACCTTCTCACCCGGCACGCCCTCGAACTCGCGGATGTCGAGGAGCACGCGATAGCGGGCCTCGAAGCGCGGCTCGGTCGGATAGATCACCACGCGCGCGGTCCCGAGCAGACGGCCGAGGTCGTCGGCCACGACGCGCAGGATGTCGGTGCCGAGCGAGCCGCCCCAGCGGTGCGCGTCGGCGACGACCAGCCGGTGGTCTCCGTCCCGGGTCACGATCTCCGGGCGGTCGAGGTACCGCGGGAACTCGAGCGGGCCGACCGCGAGCCCGAGCTCGGGCAGCGACGCGACGGGCGCGCCGGACGCCGCACCGGAGGCGGAGCTCAGCGTGTAGAAGTGAGGCATCGCGCTTCCGAAGCAGCCCGATCCGATCGCGGCCGCGAGCCCGATGGCGGCGATGGCGCGCAGCACCTGCGACATCAGTTGCTCCCCTTCTTGCCGAAGATCACGGAGTTCGGCTGCGTCTGGAACTGCTGCGCGGCGAGCCCGAGTGCCCGCGCGGCGTCGGAGAGCTCGATCAGCGCGCGGCGGAGCTCGGCATTCATGGTGGACTCGGGCTCGATCAGCCGGTTCGCCGACTGGAGCGTATTGTTGACCTTCTCCAGCGTGTCCTGCAGCGCGGGTCCGATGTCCTTGGAGCCCTGCAGCGCGATGCGCAGCGCCGCGAGCGACGCCTGGAGGTCCGTGCCGATCTGCTCGACGGGGAGCTTGCCGAGCCGCTGCACGAGCTGCGTCAGGTTGGCGGTGATCTCCTCGAGCGGCGTCGGGATGGTCGGGAACTCGGGGAGCGGCGCGTTCCAGACCACCTGCGCCGGCTTGGCGTTCGGGAAGATGTCGAGCGAGACGAAGAGCTGTCCTGTGAGCAGGTTCCCGCTCTTGAGCTGCGCGCGCAGGCCCGCGGCGACGAGCTTGTCGACGGCCTGGCGGCGCTGCTCTTCGCTCACCTCCCCGCTGGTGAAGCGCTCGGGCTCGACCTCGATCGTGACCGGGATCAGGAACTGGTTGCTCGCGCGATCGAACTCGATGCGGACGTCCGTCACCTGGCCGACCGGGATGCCGCGGAACTCCACCGGGGCTCCGACGGTGAGACCGCGCACGGACTGGTCGAAGCGGAGCATCCAGGAGATCGTCCGCGTGTAGTGCCGCTTGTCCGCGTCGTCCTGGTTCTGGTAGAGCGGGAAGACGGCGTCGGCGTCGGCGAGCTCCGCCTCCTCACCGTGCGGCGAGTCGAAGGCGATGCCGCCGATCAGGATCGAGACCACCGACTGGGTCTGTACGGTCACGCCCTCGGCGCTGAGCGAAGCCGAGATGCCGCTCGCGTTCCAGAAGCGGCTGTCGCGGCGCACGCGCTGGTCATAGGGAGAGCGCACGAACACTTTGGTCGTGACGAAGTCGTCGTTCGGGTCGAGCTCCGACGAGACGACCTGGCCGACCTGGATCTGCCGGAAGAAGACCGGCGACCCGACGCTCACGGCGCCGGCGTGGTTCGAGCGCAGCACGAAGGAGCGGCCGGGCTCCTGCATGGTCACGACCGGCGGCACCTCGAGGCCCTCGAAGTGGCGCTGCGACCGCCCTTCGAGCACCGGGTCCATGCCGATGTAGGAGCCGGAGAGCAGGGTGCCGAGCCCCGTCACCTGGCCGCCGGCGATGCGCGGCTTCACGATCCAGAACTGCGTCTTCTCGGTGAGCCAGTGCTCGGCGCCCTTCACCATGCGCACCCTGACCTCGACGCCCGAGAGATCCTGCGCGAGTGTCACGTCCTCGACGAGCCCGACCTGCACGTCCTTGTACTTGACCGCGGTCTTGCCCGCGTCGAGGCCTTCGGCCGTCTTGAACGTGATCGTGATCGCCGGACCGCGCTCCGAGAAGGCTCGCCACGCGACGAAGCCGCCGACCAGCACCGCGATCAGCGGGATCAGCCACACGAGCGAGGGACGCCCGCGCCGCTCGACGACGGCGGCCGACACTCCCCCCAGCTCATAGCCCCGCGGGCCAGGCGCTTCGCGCCCTGCCTCGTCCGGTCCCGGTCCTCGTTGGCTCATGCGGTCCTCGTCTCGCAGCGATCCCAGATCAGCCGCGGGTCGAACGATTCAGCCGCCAGGATCGTGATCACGACCACCGCCCCGAAGAAGACGGCGCCCCAGCCCGCCTCGATCGTGGCGAGATTCCCGAGGCGCACCAGCGCCACCATGATCGTCACCACGTAGATGTCGACCATCGACCAGCGGCCGATCGCCTCGGTCAGGCGGTAGAGGCGCGTGCGGTCCACCGGCCGCCAGCTCGAGCGCCGGTGCACCGAGATCAGCAGGAACGCGAGGATCCCGAGCTTCATCATCGGGACGAAGACGCTCGCGGTGAAGATGATGACGGCGAGCGGCCACTCGCCGTGCGTCAGGAAGTAGATCACGCCGCTCATGATGGTGTCGGCCTCGGTCTGGCCGAGCGACGTCACCGCCATCACGGGCAGCACGTTGGCGGGCACGTAGCAGATGGAGGCCGCGATCACGAGCGCGAGCGTGCGCTCCAGGCTGCGCGGCTTGCGCTCGTGCAGCTCGGCGCCGCAGCGCGGACAGCGCGCGCCGTGGACGGCGTCCGGCGGCATCTGTGCGAGCAGGCCACAGTCGTGGCAGCAAGCGCACGAAGCGGCGAGCGCCGTGCCCGGAGGTGCCGTCATCGCAGCTCCCCCACCCGCTCCCACAGCGAGTCCGAGTCGAAGGACGCGACCGCTCCGGCGAGCACCAGCATCAGCAGCGCGAAGGCCCAGATCGCAAGGCCCGGCACCACGGTGGCCATGCCCATCAGCTTGGTGATGCCGACCAGGATCCCGATCAGGAACACCTCCATCATGCTCCAGCTCTGGGCGTGGCGGAGCAGGCGGAACGCGCGCGGGAGCCGCCACGGGATGCGCCCCTGCCGCAGCGGGATCAGCACGTAGAGCAGGAGCGCGATCTGGGCCGCCGGCGCGACCACGATCGTCAGCAGCACGAGCGCGGCGATCTCTCCCTTGCCCTGGTTGAAGAGGTCGACGATTCCGGTCATCACGTTCGTGGTCGTGACGTTGCCCTTCATCTCGAAGGAGAGGAACGGGAAGCTCTGCGCCACCAGGAAGAGGACGAGCGCGGCGAACGCGAGCGCGAGCGTTCGCTCCAGCGAGTTGCGCGGCCGTTTTCGCAGCAAGCCACCGCAGCGTGGACACCGAGCGGTGGTGCCTTCCGGAATCGGGGCGAGACGCAGCAGCAGATCGCAGTCGTGGCAGGCGACCAGGGGGATGGGCCGTCTCCTTCGGCGCGCAAGTGTACGGGATCTCGCCGCGTGTCGAGCGGGATTTTCGCGGCGCCCGGCCCGGCGCCGATCGCCCTCCCGATCGGGACGTGCTATCGGAGAGCGCTAACGCGGGGGTGTCGGAGACCGGAGATCGGAGACCGAGATGGCCGACGCGAAGAAGCCGCAGCGGAGTCGAGGCCGGAAACCCGCGAAGGCGCAGCCGGCGACCGAGGCCGAGGCGCCCGCCGGCCGGGCCCATCTCGCGCGCGCCCGGAAGCTCGGCCACGACCTCGACGACATCTACGAGGCCCTGCACTACCGGGAGTTCAAGATCCTGCTCAAGGCCGCGGACTTCGGCGAGGCACTCGACCTCGAGGTCCGCGACTACTGGAAGCTCGTGCGCCGGGTCGCCGGAGAGCTCCTGATCAACGTGCGCCGGGGCAAGCGCGAGCGCGAGCCCCACTACCGCGACATCGTCTTCCTCGACACGCCGGAGTTCGACCTCTATCGCAACGGCTACATGCTGCGCGTCCGGCGCCCCTACGTCGGCGCCAAGCCGGCCCGCACCTACGAGCTGACGCTCAAGTTCCGGGGATCGGACATCGGACGCGCCGCGCAGGTCGACGTGAATCCCGACGACGGCCGCCCGGGACGCGTCAAGTTCAAGGAGGAGATCCTGCTGGTCTCGAGCGAGCTCGGCGGGATGCGCAGCATCTTCTCGCACACCTGCCAGCTCCGGGAGCAGACCGAGCCGATCGGCACCACCTTCGGCGACTTCACCCGCATCTTCCCGCCGCTCTCGGCGCTCGGCCCGAAGCCCACCACGGCGATCGCGCCCGCTGCGCCGGTCCCCGTACAGGAGGTGCTGTACGACCTCGGCGAGCTCGGCTTCCGCGGCGCCAAGACGGCGAAGGTGAACATGGCGGTGTGGCGCGATCCGCAGAGCGAGAAGATCCTGATCGGCGAGTTCGCCTACGAGACGCACTTCAAGCACTACGGGCGGCTGAACCCGGTTCCGAAGCTGCGGTCGGAGCGCCTCTACCGCCTGCTCCAGCGCGAGACGGGCGCCTGGGTGGAGCTCGGGACGACCAAGACCGCGTTGTACTACGCGCTCGGCGGCAAGCCGCTCGCCCATGCCGAGTGAGCCCTCGGCCGGGAGTCCGGCGAGTGCCCAGAGCGTGAGCCTGCTCGAGATCTTCCGGGCCTTCCTCGTGCTGGGCGGCACCAGCTTCGGCGGCGGCGTGGTCGCCTACCTGCGGGAGGCGCTCGTCGTGCGCGAGAAGTGGCTCGACGACGAGACCTTCCTCGCCGGCCTCGAGCTCAGCCAGATGCTCCCCGGCCTCAACGCGACCAACATGAGCGTCTACGTCGGCGAGCGCCTGCGCGGAGCGCCGGGCGCGCTGGTCGCCTGCCTCGGCATGATGCTGCCGGGCACCGTCATCGTGATGGTGCTCGGCATCCTGTTCACCGGCGGGGGCCGCGTCGTGAACGCCTCGAGCGTGCTCGTCGGGGTCGGCGCGGCCGCCGTGGGCCTCCTGCTCGAGACCACCTGGAAGATCGGACGGCCGGTGATCCAGCGCGCCGCCGACGTCGCCATCGTCGCGGCGACCTTCCTCGCGATCGCGTACTTCCGGCTACCGCTCCCGGTCGTGCTGCTGACGATCGGCCCCCTCGCGGTGTGGATCTACCGGCCGCGGGCCGCGGCGGGCGAGCCCGCAAAATGACGCTCGTCCTGCAGGTTCTCGGCGTCTTCTCACTGCTCTCGATCCTGGCGGTGGGCGGCGGTGCCGCCGTGATCCCGGAGATGAAGCGCCTCACGATCGGCGCGGCGCCCTGGCTCGCGCCCAGGCTGTTCGGCGAGGTCTACAGCCTCGGCCAGCTCGCGCCGGGTCCGAACATGCTGATGGTGAGCGTGATCGGCTACCACGTCGCCGGCTTCGCCGGCGCTCTCTGCGCCCTGCTCGGCTTCTTCGTGCCCTCGGGCGTGCTCACCTTCCGGATCGGGCGGGTGTGGGATCGCTTCGCCGACAGCCCGTGGCGCGCGGCGATCGCGCGCGGGCTCGGCCCGGTGACGGTCGGCCTGATCCTCGCGGGCGCGGTCTCGCTGGCGGAGACGGTGATGGTCGGGCACGGCGCCGTGCCGTACTTCATCTGCGGCGCCGTGGCGGCGATCCTGCTCCTGGTCAAGGTCAACCCGGTGTTCCTGATCCTCGCGGGCGGGCTCGCCACCTTCGCCGCGAACGCGCTCGGCGCGCTTCCATCCTAGGGTCTTGCCAAGGTCTTGCGCGTTCCCTTCCTCGCAGTCGCGGCCGCTCTCCTCCTATCGGGCTGCCAGGGCCTCGGTCCAGCGACCCTCGGCGCCGGGCGCGGCGCCTATAACGACGTCATCGCGCGGACCGACTCCGAGCAGACGCTCGGCCTGATCGTCCGCCTGCGCTATTCGGACCCGATCGGCCTGCTCGCGGTCTCCAGCGTCACCGCCAATCTGCGGTTCAGCGCCCAGGCCGCGGGCGAAGCAGGCATCGGCGCCGACTCCAACTTCGCGGGCAACCTGGTCCCGTTCTCCGCCGGCGTCGCCTACGAGGACAATCCCACGATCTCCTATACGCCCGTGGACGGACAGGCATTCCTGCGCCAGTGGCTCAAGCCGATCCCGCTCGAGACGCTGGTGCCCGTGATGCAGGCAGGCGAGAACCTGGAAGCGCTTCTCAAGCTCATGGTCGATCGCATGAACGGCCTGCCCTCGGGAGGCGACGCGGCACGGGACGACCGGGCGGCGTTCGCCCGCGCCGTGAAGCTCCTCGGACAGCTCCGCGGGCTCGGGCTCGTGACGTGGATCCCACCGTCGGGGCGGGGCGGTCGCTGGGAGATGATCGTCTCCGGGTATGCACCGGCGCACACGGCCGAGGTCGAGGAGCTGCTCCGGCTTCTCGGGATCGCCGGCGACACGCGGAAGGGCGCTGCGATCTCGATTCCGATGGAGCTCGGCGTACGCGTCGGCGCCTTCGCGGGGCTCGCGGTGCAGACGAGGTCGATCGCCGAGATCATGCGCGCTGCCGCCGATGCGATCGAGGTCCCCGAGGACCACGTGAAGACGGGCGTCGTCGCGCCGACCTCCGCGCCGGCCGCGGACGGGCTCCAGCTCCGGATCCACTCGAGCCGGAAGGCCCCCAGCCGGCCGAACGTGGCCTTGAAGCACCGCGGCTTCTGGTACTACGTCGACGACACCGACCTCGTGAGCAAGCGCACCTTCCAGAACATCCAGACCCTGTTCCTCGCGGGGCTCTCGGAAGCCACCCGAAACCAGCAGAAGGCCCCCGTCCTGACCATTCCCGTGAAGTAGCCGCGCGCCGCGGCGCATCGACTCAACGAGGCGTCACCGGTGTGCCGGCGTGCGGCGGAGGGGGCCTCGGCGGCTGCCGGCGGATCGCCGCCAGCGCCTCGTGCAGGCTCTCGAAGATGCAGCCCGAGCCGATGACCCTCGTCAGCCGGTGGCGGACGAGATCGGCACGGAGCGACTCGGGCGCGTGGATCACGATGAGCTCGACCCCGGCGCGGGTGAGATCGCCGAGGAGCTGCTCGAAGACCCGACCCGCCGAGTAGTCGATGCTCGTGATGGCGCCCGCATCCAGGATCAGCCAGCGCAGCGGCGTGTGCGACCGCTCGACGAGGGTGCGCACGTCCTCGGCGAACGCGCCGGCGTTGGCGTAGAAGAGATCGGCGCCGAACTTGAAGACGACGAGATCCGGGCCGCTCCGCGCGCCGGACGCGGCGGGGATGGGACACCACACGCCGGATTCGTCCTGGACGAGCACGGCCGTGTGCGGCCGATAGCTGTGGCGCACGTGGCGGAGCAGCGACAGGACCATCGCCAGCAGGATCCCCTGCTCGACACCGATCGCGACCACGACCGCCGCGGTCACCAGCGCCAGGTGGAACTCACCCGGGCTCTCGCGCCGGATGTCGCGCAGCCCGCGGACGTCGACGAGCCCGATGGCGATCGTGAAGACCACCGCGCCGAGCACGCAGCTCGGGAGATGGCGCAGCGGGCCGGTCGCGAACAGGAGCACGAGCGCGACGAGGGCCGCCGTGGCCAGGTGCGCGATCTGACTGCGCCCGCCCGAGCCCTCGACCATCGCCGTCTGCGTCGGGCTGCCGTTCACGACGAAGGTGCCGGAGAGCGCCGCCACCGCGTTCGCCGCCGAGAGGCCGACGAGGTCCGAGTCCTCGTCGAGCTTCTCGCGATGGCGCGCGGCATAGGCTCGAGCGGTCGCCGCGCTCTGGGCGACGATCATCAAGAAGCAGGAGCCCGCGAGCGGGAGCAGCGCCCACGCCTCCTGCCAGCCGACCTTCGGGAGCGCGAGGCGCGGCAGCCCCCCGGCCACCGGCCCGATCTCGGCGATGCCGCGCGCGGCGAAGTCGAACGCGGCGCTGGCGACCAGGGCGCCGACGACCGCGAAGAGCGCACCGGGGAGGCGGGGCGAGATCCGGCGGCACCCGAGCACGATCGCGACGACCGCGGCGGAGAGCGCGAGCGTCGGCGCGTGCAGCCGGTCGGCGGCGCGCGCGATCTCCGCGAGCTGCGCGACGCTGCGCCTCGCGTGGACCTCGATTCCGAGCATCTCGCCCAGCACGGCGATGCCGACCTGGAAGCCCACGCCCGTGAGGAATCCGACCAGCACCGTCTGCGAGAGGAAGTCGGCGAGGAAGCCGAGGCGGAAGAGCCGCGCCACCAGCAGGTAGCCACCGGTCAGGAGCGCGACCAGCGACGCCAGCGCCACGTATCGCTCGCTCGCCGCGGGCGCCAGGCTCGACAGGCCGCCGGCCAGGATGGCCGCGGTGGCAGAGTCGGCAGCGACGACCAGGTAGCGGGAGGAGCCGAACGTCGCGAAGGCCACCATCGGCAGCAGGAGCGTGTAGAGCCCCGTCACGACGGGCATGCCCGCGATGCGCGTGTAGCCGAGCGCCTGCGGAACGTTCATGGCGGCGAGCGTGAACCCGGCGAGGGCGTCGCGCGCTGCGCCGCCCCGATCCAGGGGGCGGATGCCCTGGAAGAGCCGCGGCGCGCCCGGCAGGTTCAGGTCGACGAGCCCGCGCTCGGCCGCGTGACGCCGAGCCGCTTGAGTCGCGAGCGCAGTGTATTCGGGTGGAGGCCGAGTGCCTCCGCTGCGTTGCCCGCACCGTTGATGCGCCAGCGGTGGCGCTCGAGGACGCGCAGCAGATGGGCGCGCTCCATGTCCGCGAAGCGCTCCGGGGCGTCCGCGGCCTGCCTCGGCCCCGCTCCGAATTCGACGTCGAGCCGCAGCGTCGGCCCGGCGGAGAGGATCAGGGCGCGCTCGATCACGTTCCCGAGCTCGCGCACGTTGCCGGGCCAGCCATAGCCCGCGAGCGCGCGCATCACCGCGTCCGGCACGCGCTCGATGCGGCGGCCGAGCTCCGCCTGGCGACGCTGGATGGTGTCCCAGACCAGCAGCGGCACGTCCTCCCGCCGCTCGCGCAGAGGGGGCACGCGAATCGGGAACGCGGCGAGGCGGTAGTACAGGTCCTCGCGGAAGCGCCCCGCCTCGATGGCGCCGGCGAGGTCGCGGTTGGTAGCGGCCACGATCCGGACGTCGACCCGGCGGGTCCGGGTGCCGCCGACGCGCTCGAACTCTCCGTCCTGCAGCACGCGCAGGAGCTTCACCTGCACCTCGGGCGGGATCTCGCCGACCTCGTCGAGGAAGAGCGTGCCGCCGTCGGCCAGCTCGAAGCGCCCGGGCTTGGCCGATGTCGCGCCGGTGAAGGCGCCCTTCTCGTGCCCGAAGAGCTCGCTCTCGACCAGCGACGGCGGGAGCGCGGCGCAGTGCACCTTGATGAGCGCCCGCTCGCGCCGCTTGCTGCGCGCGTGGATCGCGCGCGCCAGGAGCTCCTTGCCGGTCCCCGTCTCGCCGAGCAGCAGGACGGCGGCCTCCGTCGGCGCCACCCGGCCCACGTGGTCCAGCACCTCGCGCAGCGCGCGGCTCTTGCCGACGATCTGCTCGAAGCCTGCCTCGCTCTCGATCTCCTCGCGCAGGTACGTGTTCTCGGCGTCGAGGCGCTCGTTCAGGCGCCGCACCTCGCCGAGGCTCTCGCGCAGATCCCGCTCGATGTTCCGGCGGTGCACTGCGTTCGCGAGGATCTGTCCGACGATCCGCATCCGCTGCACGGTCTCGTCGGTCCAGCGGCGCGGGCTCCGCGCCGTCGCGGTCGCGAGCGCGCACACCCAGCGTCCGCCCACCGAGAGCGGTACGGCCAGGTGGGACTGGATTCCGACCGAGTCGGCGTAGCGGCGCTCCTCGATCGCGCCGGGAGGCAGGTCGTCCAGCCGGTCCACGCGGACGACCTCGCCGCGCCGGACCTGATCGAGGACCCAGGGAATCATGCGCGCGAGGGGAAACGAGGGCGGCAGGGCCTCGAGGGCAGGGCGCACAGCGCCTGGCCCTCCGGTACATGAGACCGGGCGCGCAAAGGAGTGGGTGACGACGATCCCCTGATCGTCGGGACGGACCTCGGCGAGCGAGCCGCGATCCGTGTCGAGGAACTCCACGAGCTGCTCGAGCGCGCGATCGATCTCGCCGTCGACGCGCTCGCCGGGCACGCCGGCGAAGCGCGTCGATAGATCGATCAAGAGACGCTCGAAGCGATCGGCCGGCTCCATCGGCGGACACGCTATCACGGCAGTTGACGACTCACGAGATGTGGTGAGATCTCACGTTCCTTCGTGACGCACGGTCACCGACGAGGCCGGCGCGCCGGGGCAAGAAGCCGACGGCGAAGGCCTTTCCCGAGGCGGCTCCATTCGGCACGGACCTCGCATGGCTCTGCGGTGTGACAGTCCGCATCACGATCGCGGAGGAACGGCCGGTGCGCCGGCTCTGGGTCGAGGGTCGCCTGTCGGCGATCGAGGTCGCCGAGCTGGAGGCCGCGATCGGAGACGATCCGTGCGCTGTGTGTCTCGAGCTTTCTAATCTACGCTCGGCCGACGCCGCCGCGCTTGCGGCGCTGCGGCGGCTTCGCGGGGCGGGTGTCGAGATGCACGGCGCGTCTCCTCACCTCGCCTGGCAGATCGAAGACGACGAGCCGTGACGGGCCATCCACCCTCCAACCCACTCGCAAAGAGAACGGGAGACCCCATGCAGCGATACGCACTCTGGTTCGCGGTTCCGGCGCTCCTCTTCGCCGGCCCGGCCGCGCACGCGGCCAAGAAGGACGCGACGAAGATGACCTGCGAGGAGTTCGCCGCGCAGTCGCCCGAAGGGCAGGCACGCATCACCGCCTTCCTCGACGGCTACTCGAAGCGCGGTAAGCCGGTCGACGACATCGCCACGGTCGACGTGCAGCGCCAGCTCGACGTGCTCGTGGTGTCGTGCAAGCAGGACCCGAAGGCGACTCTGTGGGACAAGATCAAGGCGCACATGCCGGGCGGGAAGAAGAAGGTGACCAACCCGGCGAAGATGACCTGCGAGGAGTTCATGGCACTCGGCAGCTCGGTGCAGCCCGAGGTCGCCTACTGGCTCGACGGCTACAGCCGCAAGGAGAACGTCGCCGCGTCCGGCGAGGTGGACCTCGAGCGCGACACGGCGGTGCTGGTGCAGGAGTGCAAGCCGGCGCCGAAGGAGTCGCTCTGGAAGCGAATCAAGGCCAAGCTCTAGGACACGGGTTCGCGTAGGAACGGACGAGGGGCCGGGAGGGAGGGGCGATGAACGGGATCGCGAGGCGCGCAGCGTGGGCGACGTCGGTCGTGTCCGCGCTGCTGCTGGCGAGCACCGCGCGCGCCCTTCCCCCCCCGCCGCCGCCCGAGCCCGACTGGGCGTTCGAGGCCTTCTTCAACGGCTGGCTCCCGTGGGTGCACGCCACCGTGGAGACCGACCGGATCAAGAGGAGCTACGACTTCAGCTTCCCGGACTTGCTCAAGAACCTCGGCTGGGCCTTCGCGGGCGGCGCGCAGGTCCGCTACAAGCGCATGCTCCTCTTCGTCGATGCGTTCGGCGCCCAGATCGCGGACAACATCAACGCGAACCAGTTGACGCGTCCATTCAACCTGCTCGGCCCGCTCGGGCCCGGCGGCAGCCTGACCGTCGGACCCGGCAAAGTGAGCACGCGCGCGACGATGTGGTTCGTGGACAACAAGTTCGGCTACCGCGCGATGTCGATGCCGCTCTCGAAGCTCATGAGCTCGCTTCCGTCCGAGGACCCGCGCCGCATCGACGCGGACATCCTGCTCGGGCTCCGCTACTGGAACGTGCGCATCAAGAACGGGCTCGAGATCGATCCGGCCGTGCTCACCATCGGCGGCAGGTCGATCGATCTCAGCGGCGCCCACATCAACATTCCGGACTACACCCGCCACGGCGTGCGCATCCCCGGGAAGCTGCTGAAAGGCGTGAGCAGCGAGCAGTTCCACGCCCACGAGACCTGGGTGGATCCGGTCATCGAGCTGCGCGTGCGCGGCGACATCACGCGCACCCTGTCGCTCGTTGCGGCGGGCGACATCGGCGGCTTCTCGGCGTGGGACAACGCCTCGAGCCTCACGTGGCAGGGGATGCTCGGTGCGCGCTGGCAGTTCGCGAAGCACTGGAGCACGGAGCTCGGCTACCGCGCGCTCGGCGTCCAGCGCAACGGCGCGCTCGACAACGGCATCTTCTACGGCCCGCAGATCAGCATGATCTTCAACTTCTGAGGAGCGAAATGGAGATCCCGCGAATGCGCCTTTCCCTTGCAGCACGCGCCGGCCTCGCGCTCGGCGCCGTCGGAGCGGCGCTGGCGCTCGCGTTCGCGCCGGCGCTCGGTCTTGCCAAGTCGACTTCGGTGGAGAACGAGCGGAAGCCGATCGTCGATCCGCGCGCGGACTCGCTCCTGCGCGAGATGAGCCGCTACCTGAGCGGGGCGGAGCAGTTCACCGTCCGCGCCCACATCCTGTTCGACGACGTACTCCCCACCGGCCAGAAGGTGCAGTACGCCGCGGCGGAGGACCTCGCCGTGCGCCGGCCGAACCGCGTCTACGCGGAGTACGAGGGCGACGTCGGATCGAAGCAGTTCTGGTACGACGGGAAGGCCGTCACGATGTACGACGCCGGCTCCGACGTCTGGGCCACGACAGCGGTGCCGGCGCGGATCGACGAGGCGCTCGACGACCTCATGCGAAGGCACGGCTTCTCGCCGCCGCTCTCGGACCTGCTCTACAGCGACCCGTACGCGATCCTGAAGCCCCACGCGCAGTTCGGCCTGTACATGGGGACGACCATGATCGACGGCACGCGCTGCCACCACCTCGCCTTCGTCGACAAGGAGATCGACTGGCAGATCTGGGTGGAGGACGGCACGCAGGTGGTGCCGTGCAAGATGCTGATCACGTACAAGTCGCTGCCTGGATCGCCGCAGTTCGCGGCGGTGTTCTCGGACTGGGAGTTCGGCGCCCGCCTGATCGACTCGCAGTTCGAGCCGAAGGTCCCGCCCGGCGCGACGAAGATCGACTTCCTGTCGACCGAGGGCCCCTCGGGCGGCCTCACCAAGAAGTGAAGGCGAGGAGATGCTGATGCGTAGCTTCGTGGCTCCTCGAATCATGGCTGGCGCCCTCTCCGCCGTAGCACTCCTGTCGGCACCGATCGGAGCTTCTGCCCGCGGCTTCGGGGGAGGAGGCTTCGGCGGCGGGGGTGGATTCCACGGCGGTGGAGGCGGCGGGTTCGGCGGCGGAGGCCGGAGCTTCGGCGGGGGCGGCGGCGGCAGCCACTTCGGCGGCGGGGGCTTCGGGAGCGTGCACGGGTCGGGTGGCGAGCACAGCTATTCGGGCGGGGGCGAGCACGGCGATTCGGGCGCCGAGAGCGGCGGAGAGCACTCGACCACGACCACCAACCAGGCGCAGCGGCAGTCGAGTGCCGAGAGCATGCAGTCGTCGCGCGATACCACCGCGCAGAGCATGCAGACGAGCGCCCAGACGCATCAGCAGAGCATGAACCAGGAGCGCTACCAGGAAGGCAGCCAGTACCAGCAGAGCCGCGAGAACACCGCCCAGTCGATGCAGAAGAACTCCGAGCAGACCTGGAACAACTACTACGATCACAACTCCAACTACTACAACAGCGGGTGTTACAACTGCGGCGGAGGCGGCGGCAGCGAGTGGGCCGCCGCAGCCGGGGGCGCAGCGCTCGGCATGATGGCCGGCGTGGCGATCGGCTCGGCCGTGGCCAAGCCGCCTCCGGCCGCGACGACGGTCTACGTCGCTGGCGCGCCCTACTACTACTACGGCGGCGCCTACTACGCGCCGCAGGGCGCACAGTACGTGGTCGTGCCGCCGCCGCCAGGCGCCGTCGTTCCGACGCTGCCGCCGTCCTGCTCGACGGTCTACGCGCAGGGCTACGCATTCTCGGACTGCGGCGGGATCTTCTACCAGCCGTCGCCGAACGGCTACCGCGTGGTCGCGCCTCCCGCCGGCGCCATGGTGTCGGCACTGCCACCGGGGGCGGCGATGCGGACGGTGCGGGGCACCACCTACTACGTCGCGAGCGGCGTCTACTACCAGCCGTTCTACAGCGGCAGCAGCGTCGTGTATCGCATCGCCGTGAATCCGGCCTGAGCGCGGAGAGGGAACGCATGGCACTGATTCCGGCTTCCGCTCGATCGCGGTATGGCATGGGGCGCGCACTCGCCGCGCTCCTGCCGATCGCACTGCTCGCAGCGCCGCACGGAGCGCCCGCGCGCGGCTTCGGGGGCGGTGGCTTCGGCGGCGGAGGATTCCACGGCGGCGGCTTCGGGGGCGGGGGCTTCGGCGGCGGCGGCCACAGCTTCGGCGGAGGCGGAGGATTCGGAGGCGGTCGCTTCGGCGGCGGCGACTTCGGGGGTGGCGGCGGCTTCGGCGGCGGCCACTTCGGAGGAGGCGGCTTCGGAAGCGTCCACAGCTCGACGGACTTCGGCTCGCACAGCTGGGGCGGCGGGGACTACGGCGGATCGCGGAGCTTCGCGGGCGATCAGGGAGGCGGCGACCGGAGTTTCTCGAACTCCACGGCCAACCAGGCGCAGCGGCAGTCGAGCGCGGAGGGAATGCAGTCGTCGCGCCAAGCCACCGCGCAGAGCATGCAGACGAGCGCCCAGACACATCAGCAGAGCATGAACCAGGAGCGCTACCAGGAGGGGAGCCAGTACCAGCAGAGCCGCGAGAACACCGCCTACTCGATGCAGAAGAACTACGAGCAGAACTACAACAACTACTACGGCAGCAACGGCTGCTGGAACTGCGGTGGGGGCAGCGACTGGGGCGCCGCGGCGGGCGGTGCGGCGCTCGGCATGATGGCTGGCATGGCGATCGGCTCGGCCGTGGCGCAGCCGCCTCCGGCGGCGACGACCGTCTACGTCGCCGGCGCTCCGTACTACTACTCCGGCGGCACCTACTACGCGCCGCAGGGCACCCAGTACGTCGTGGTGCCGCCGCCGCCGGGCGCGGTCGTCCCGACGCTGCCGCCGTCCTGCAACACGATCTACTCGCAGGGCTACGCCTACTCGGACTGCGGCGGGATCTTCTACCAGCCGTCGCCCACCGGCTACCGCGTGGTCGCGCCGCCGGCGGGCGCCATGGTGTCGATGCTGCCCCCGAGCGCGACGATGCGCACGGTGAACGGGACCACATACTGGTTCGCGATGGGCGTCTACTACCAGCCGTTCTACAGCGGCAGCAACGTCGTCTACCAGATCGTGACGACGCCCACGTGAAGGAGGGAGCCATGGATCGGACTCGAATCGCCTGGATCGCGGGCGCGGCGCTCGCCGCGCTCCTGCTCGCGAACGCCGGCCACGCGCAGTCGGTCAACTTCGCGGTCACCGGCAAGGTCACGGCCGTGGACACTGCGAAGAAGACGATCAGCGTGAAGGGGGCCAACGACGACGGCGGGGTCTACAACGTGACCAGCGACACCTCGATCGTGCTCGAGAAGAAGAAGCTCACTCTCGGAGACGTCAAGCCGGGCTGGCACGTCGTGCTGAACGGCGACTCCGGGCTCGACGGAAAGACCAAGCGGGCCACCTACATCGAGGTGGTCGATACCTCGTCGCCGTAGGCGCTTCGAAGGCGCGGGATTCCTCGGATGAAGCGAGCGATCGCTCTCATGATGACGACGTTGACTCTGGCGGCCGGCCGCGCGCACGCTGCGGACCCCTCGGTGCCCCCGGCTGCGGACGATGACGAGAAGAACGCCTCGCTCACCGAGATCAACAAGAAGCTCACGAACCCGGTGAGCTCGATCTGGTCGATCACCTTCCAGCAGAACAACTACCGGCTGACCTTCGACAAGCCGGACGCGGTGACGCGCTGGAGCTCGAACCTGCTCTTCCAGCCGGTGCTGCCCGTCTCGATCACCGACGACTGGAACCTGATCACGCGGCCGGTGATCCCGCTCTTCGTGTCGCAGCCGCATCCCAACCCCAACGATCCGCGGAAGAACGCCCGCAACACGAACTTTGGAGACACGACGCTGCTCCAGCTGCTCTCGCCGAGCCCCCGGCTCGCAGGGAACTGGCTGCTCGGGCTCGGCCCGACGTGGATGTTCCCCACCGCAGGCTCCGACTACACCGGCCAGGGCAAGTGGCAGGTCGGCCCAGGCGCGCTGGTCGGATATCTCTCGGACAAGTGGATCCTCGGCCTCTTCCCGCAGTTCTGGTGGTCGTTCGCCGGTCCCAACTCCCGCGAGCAGACCGGCCAGATGAACCTCCAGCCGGTCGCGGCCTACTTTCTCCCCGACGGATGGAGCGTCGGCTACTCGGGCAACGTCCTCGCGAACTTCGAGGCGAAGCACGACAACACCTGGACCGTCCCGCTCGGTCTCTCCGTCGCCAAAGTGGTGAAGCTCGGCAAGCTGCCCGTCCGCTTCGGCCTCGCCGGCCAGTGGATGCCGGTGCATCCCGACGAGGCTGGGCAGAAGTGGAACATCCAGCTCGTCGTCGCGCCGGTGATCCCGAAGCTGATCCGCGGAAACCTCGCGGACCCGAGCCATCTCGAGTTTGGCCTACCCCACTGATCCAGGACACACGAAAGGACCCCCTCATGCGCAGAGTCGAGTTCGCGGTCGCCGGTCTCGGAGCCCTCGCACTGGTCGTAGCCGTGCTGCCGCGCGGCGCGTCCGCCGCCCAGGAGATGGTGTTCGCGGACACAGACACCCTCACGGCCGAGCAGAAGGTGTTCGTGTCGAAGAAGGGCGCCGAGGTGACGACTCACATCGAGGCCGCGATCAAGCTGACCCAGACCAGCGATCGCGTGGCCGTCCAGCGCGAGACGGGCAAGGCTCTCGCGATCCTCGGGAGCATCAACCACGTGAGCGTCGCCACGCGCATCCACGACGCGATCGACGACCTGCTGCACAAGACGCACGCCAAGACCGCCAAGGCCGACGATCTCCTCCCGGTGATCGGGGTGCTCGACGAGGCGAAGGACGTGAAGGGCCTCGGCGTCGAGGAGGCCCGCGTCTCGCTGAACCGCGCCAAGGACAAGCTCGGCAAGGGCGCGACCGTCGAGGCCGAGGCCGACATCGAGGAGGCGTCCATGACGGTCGGCTACCTCCAGATCGACCTTCCGATCCACGAGACCAAGGTCCGCCTCGAGCGGGCCATGTACTACCTGACCCAGAACCCGCCCAACATGCCGAACGCGAAGGCCGCGCTGAACGACGCCCTGAAGCACGCCAAGGTGTTCACGGCGATGGCGTCCGGCACGGCGGTGCAGGAAGGGATCGAGAACTGAGCCCGGGTCGGCTCGATCTGCTGGGTAACGACGGAAGAGAGGAAGAGGTGATGCGATCGAGTGCGAGATGGATGCTGTCCCTCGGAGGCGTGTTCGCGCTCTCGTGCGCCGCGGCCTGGGCGGCCGCGGCGCAGACGGCGAATCCGGACAAGGACGCGTTTTTCGGCGAGACCCACATCCACACGAGCTGGTCGGTGGACGCGTGGGTCATGGGCAACCGCATCACCGGTCCGGCGGACGCGTTGAAGTACGCGCAGGGCGAGACCATCAAGCACCCGATGGGCTTCGACATCAAGATCGAGACGCCCCTCGACTTCATGGGCGTGACCGACCACGCGGAGTACGTCGGCGTTACGAAGCAGGCGAACACTCCGGGGTCCTACGTGAGCAAGCTGCCCGAGGCGCAGCCCATGATCATGAAGGATCCGAGCAGCGCGGAAGAGCAGAACCGGGTGTTCTCGTATCTGCTCAAGCTGGCCGCGGGCGCGCCGGTGAAGGCGTTCATGGACCCGAAGGTGACGTCCACCGTGTGGAAGGAGAACGTCAAGATCGCCGACGAGAACAACCATCCCGGCAAGTTCACCGCGTTCTGCTCGTACGAGTGGACCTCGATGCCGGGCCAGCGCAACCTGCACCGCAACGTCTTCTTCCGCGAGTGCCGTCACGTGCCGGACTATCCATTCAGTGCGCTCGACTCCAAGCGCCCCACGGATTTGTGGCGCTGGATGGATGAGCAGCGCAAGAGCGGCAACGAGCTGCTCGCCATCTCGCACAACGCCAACGTCAGCGACGGGTGGATGTATCCGGTCGACCTCGACGAGACGACCGGTCGACCGATCGACGCCGCGTGGGCGGCGGCGCGCGACCGCAACGAGCGCCTGGTCGAGATCAAGCAGGGCAAGGGCCAGTCGGAGACCCATCCGCTGCTCTCGCCCAACGACGAGTTCGCCGGCTACGAGCTGTACGAGGCCATCCTCGGCCTTCCGGCCGACGTCGGCCGCATCGACCACATCAACGGCAGCTACGGGCGCCAGGCGCTGAAGGACGGCATCACCATGCAGGACGTACGGGGCTACAACCCGTACAAGTTCGGCATGGCCGGTGGCTCGGACTCGCACAACACCGGCAGCCCGTATCGCCAGGACAACTTCTACGGCCTCCACGCCGACGCCGACGGAACGGTCGAACGGCGCTTCGCCGGGGTCCTGATCGGCGGCACCATGGACGTGCGGCTCGAGAATCCGGGCGGGCTCACGGGCGTGTGGGCGGAGGAGAACACCCGCGCCTCGCTCTGGGACGCGATGTACCGCAAGGAGACCTTCGGCGTCAGCGGTCCACACATCAAGGTGCGATTCTTCGGCGGCTGGGGCTACGACAAGGACATCCTGAACGCGCCGGACTGGGTCAAGAAATCCTACGCGGTCGGGGTCCCGATGGGCGCCGACCTGCACGCGATGCCGTCGGGGAAGGGCATGGCGCCGACGTTCGTCGTCTGGGCGGTCAAGGACCCGACCTCGGCCAATCTCGACCGCGTCCAGGTCATCAAGGGCTGGACTCAGAACGGCCAGAGCTTCGAGAAGATCTACGACGTCGCCTGGGCCGGCGACCGCAAGCCGGACAAGTGGTCCGGCCGCGTGCCCGCGATCCAGAGCACGGTCGACATCGAAAAGGCGACGTACACCAACGACGTCGGCTCGGTCGAGCTCAAGACGGTGTGGAGGGATCCGGACTTCGACCCGAGCCAGCACGCGTTCTACTACGCCCGCGTGCTCGAGATCCCGACGCCGCGCTGGACGCTGATCCAGGCGGTGAAGGCCGGCGTGCCGCCGCCGGACGTGGTTCCGCTCACGGGCCAGGAGCGCGCCTGGAGCTCCCCGATCTGGTACACGCCGTCGGAGGAGGCCCGCAAGGGCGCGCCGGCGGGAACGACTGTCGCCGACCTCAAGAGCAGGGGCGCGACGCCGCTCGGCGACGCGCAGCTCCGGTCGCTGATCGTCGGCAAGGCCTTCTGGGTGAAGAACGACGTCACGGGCGACCAGTGGAGTGAGAGCTACACGACCGAAGGCAAGATGATCGTGTTCCGCGTCGGCAAGAGCGCGAACATGCCGAGCGGCTACGGCAAGGTCGAGAGCGACGGCTACGAAGGCTCGCCCCACTCCTACGAGATCAAGAGCGGGAAGGTCATCACCTACATCTCGCAGGACCCGTACGCGCTCGCGTTCTACAAGCTCGGGGACACGGTCTACGCCGCGCGCAGCAACGAGTTCGGCTACGCCAACTACGAGATCATCCCGGCGCCGCAGATCGCGGCCAACCCGCTGACCTCGATGGCGAACCAGTTCTCGATCGCGCTCGGCCTGACCGAGCCGCAGCGCCAGCAGATCCTCCCCTTCCTGCAGGAGGAGGTGAAGCAGCTGGCGGCGCTGAAGAAGAACCCCAAGCTCAGCGCGTCGGAGAAGCTCGAGAAGCTGAAGGAGGTCGGCGGCGCGATCGACGCGAAGATCTCACCGCTCCTCGATCCCGAGCAGCAGAAGAAGTTCGAGACCGTGCGCGAAGAGGCGCGCCGTCGGATCTTCGAGCAGATGGGAAGCGAGGCACTCCACAAGGTCGAGGGCGACGTCGAGAAGAAGCTCTGATGCCATGGATGTCCACGGACGCGGGAGAAACGGCTGATCTCGACGGCACACGGCGAAATGACCGCTGGGACCCCGCCTGACGTTGCGGCGGCGCGCCCCGGTCGCACCCGATCGTTCTCGCGGCTCGGGCGCCGCTGGCTGCGCGAGCCGCTGCTGCACTTCGCGGCGCTCGGCGTCGCGCTGTTCGCGGCGTACGGGTATCTGCACCGAGGTGCGGGCGCCGCCCTGGAGCCGTCGAGGCGGATCCTCCTCACCGTCGACGATCTGCGCCAGCTCGACACGTACTTCGAGGCGCAGTGGCACCGGCAGCCGACGCCGGACGAGTTCGCGCAGATGGTCGAGAACAAGGTGCAGGAGGAGATCCTCTACCGCGAGGCGCTCGCGATCGGCCTCGACAAGGACGACACCATCGTGAAGCGCCGGATGGCGCAGAAGATGCAATTCCTGGCCGAGGACGTCGCAGCGGCCCACGAGCCCGCGACGGACGAGCTCCGAGCGTGGTACCAGAAGAACACCGCCCGGTTCGCGTTGCCGAGTCGGGTGAGCTTCCGCCATCTCTACTTCGCGACCGATCGCCGCGGAGCGCGCGCGCACGACGACGCCGTGAGCGCCCTCGCGAAGCTCGCCGGGCAGCCCGAGGACTCGCCGCTCGCCGCCTCGCTCGCCGACCCGTTCATGTTCCAGAGCTACTACGGCGATCGGACGCCGGACGAGCTGACCAAGGAGTTCGGGCCGCTGTTCGCACAGGCCGTCGCCAAGCTCACGCCCCGCGCCTGGCAGGGACCGATCGAGTCCGGCTACGGCTGGCACCTCGTTTTCGTCGACACCGTCGTTCCCGGCCGCGTTCCCGACTTCGAGGAGGTCGAGTCGGACGTGAAGACCGCGTGGCTCAGCGATCAAAAGGCGCAGGCGTGGAACAAGGCCTACGACGCGATGCGCGCGAAATACACCGTGCTCCTGCCCGCGCCCCCCGACGCAAGCGCGGCAGCGGCGCCCGCGGCGCCGCCGCGGAGGCAGATCCCCGATCCATCGGGCGAGGGCCCGCAGTGAGCGCCATCGGGAGGCGCATCGGCTGGACCCTCGCGGCGCTCGTGCTCCCGCTGGGCGCTGCGGCTCCGGCGGCGCGGGCTCACGAGGTCCGGCCGGCGTATCTCGAGCTCGAGGAGACGCGGGCAGGACACTTCGAGGTGCTCTGGCGCACGCCCGTCTTCGCCGGCATGCGCCTGCCCGTCGAGCTGAAGCTCCCGGATGGAGTGCGCGAGGTCGGTGCGCCGGACGTCCAGGAGCTCGCGGACTCGCTCCTCGAGCGCCGGACGTTCGACGTGGGCGACGGCGGGCTTGCCGGGAAGCGCATCGGGTTCCCGGGGCTCGAGCTCACGTTCATCGACGTCCTGGTTCGAGTCGCAGGAGCGGATGGGAGCGTCTCCACGACGCTGGTCCATCCGTCGCAGCCGTGGATCGACGTGCCGGCGCGGCAGAGCACGCTTGACGTCATGGTCGTGTATCTCCAGCACGGCATCGAGCACATCCTGGGCGGCCCCGACCACCTGCTCTTCGTGCTCGGGCTGATGCTGCTCGTGCGCGGCACGCGGCGCCTGGTGGCGACGATCACGGCCTTCACCGTGGCGCACTCGATCACGCTGGCGCTCGCCACGCTCGGCGCAGTGCGCCTTCCCGGCCCGCCGATCGAGGCGGCGATCGCGCTCTCGATCGTGCTGGTCGGCGTCGAGATCGCGCGCCTGCACCGCGGCGAGACGAGCCTGAGCATCGAGCGCCCCTGGGCTGTCGCGTTCGCCTTCGGCCTCCTGCACGGCATCGGCTTCGCGGGGGCGCTGATCCGCGTCGGGCTGCCGCAGTCCGAGATCCCCCTCGCGCTCTTCTCGTTCAACGTGGGCGTCGAGATCGCGCAGCTCGGCTTCGTGGCCGCGGTGCTGCCCGTGCTCGCGCTCGTCCGGAGGGTGCGCGTCGAGTGGCCGGCGTGGGCACGCCTCGCGCCGGCCTACGCGATCGGGTCGCTCGCCGCCTTCTGGTTCTTCGACCGCCTGGCGGCGTTCGCGTCCTGATGTCGTCACCGAAGGGAGTCGAGACGTGAGGGAGTCAGTCGCTTCGATTCGAGGTCGCA
>Ga0335071_10001250_pt1 | contig 27509 bp, 29 predicted proteins | sample Lox_Sample_15_FD_206724 | JGI IMG/M metagenome (GOLD analysis project Ga0335071, IMG submission 206724) | Soil microbial communities from Loxahatchee National Wildlife Refuge, Florida, United States - Lox_Sample_1.5 | ecosystem: Environmental > Terrestrial > Soil > Wetlands | place: USA...
TGCCTGAGTTGCTCAAACGTCTCGACCGGCTGGAGAAAAAGTTCGCGGCCGAGGACAGGCCGAACGAGGAGTCCCGATGAAGCTGGGCATTGTTGGCCTAGTTGCCCTTGGATTCGCTGCTTCGCTAGCTGTTGCGGGATGCCATTCCTATCGGATCGATGCAGTGGTCGAAAACAGGACCGGCGGACCCATCGAATTGCTCGAGGTTGACTATCCCAGCGCCAGCTTTGGGATGGACAAGCTCGCTGCCGGCTCCGACGATCACTATCGCTTCCAGGTGCGCGGAAGCGGGCCCGTCAAGGTGCAATATACGGAGAGCTCTACCCAGAAAGCCCGCCAGAGCACCGGCCCTTCACTTTCTGAGCATCAGGAGGGCCATCTCGAAATCGTTCTCCTTCCGGAGGGTAAGGTTGAGTTCCATACCGAACTGACGCCTCAGTCCTAATCCATTCGAGATCGGCCACAGAAAAAACATCGCCCATCCGACATTTGCCAAATGGGCGAATTTCTCGTGTCGGCGGGCATGAGCCGCGGTCAGTGAACGACTGACTGGAAAAGCTCCGATTTGAGTAAGGTGTCGAACTGAGAGTCCGAGGTTTCGAAATGCACGACCAGTTCGCCGGAATTCGAGGAAATATCTGTGGCGGACAAGGCAGCTTTCTCCGCATCCGACCCGCTCATCTTCTTGTAGAGCGCGGCGGCATTCAGGAGTGAGGAGACCGTCGCAGCCGCGAACGTGTCGCCGGTCGTGATGGTCAGGTCGAACTTCACACCGTGTTGGAAGTCCATCGTGTACCAGGAGCCCACCAGGCGTTTGCGCACCGAATCATAATCAGTTACTGAGCCGGCCTGGCCCAGGAGGTTCCGCATCAGGGTCTGTGTTCCCTTCTGGTCGAGGACGCTCCAGAGCGGTTCGGATTCGACAGACTTCATCTCATCCATGATCGATTCGTTTGTCAGCATGCTGGGGGCAAGGCCGTCGCGCGCGTCGAGAGCCTGCTTCACCGCTGCCGAACTGCCGAACACCATTGTCGACGGATCGACAAAGCAAAGAACCATCCCGGTCTTGCCCATGGGGTAGACGCGGTTGGTGCGAATGACGGTCGGGCGCACCTTCTGCGTGCGGAATTTCGCGATCATGTCTTCGACGGGGAATTGTCCCTGCGCAATTCCTACCGTCTCCAGTTCTTCGCTGGATGGAGACGTCCGGTAGAGAACGAACGCGAGACTGTCGACGTCGTGATTGTCGTTGATGCCTGACTTCTGGACGGCCTCATCGAACTGGCGCAGGTCGGCGGGCATCACACGTTCCTTCAGTTGCATCGCCGCGTCGGAGTTCTGCATGGCCCGGTAATCCACGACTACGAGCTGCTGCAGGTCGTGCGGAATGACAGCGCGCGCATCGCCCGACAACTGAACGGCCATAGCCGGCAGTGAGAACACTACGGCAGCGGCGGCCAGTGAAACACGAAACAGAGTCTTCAATTCAAACATCCTCCAGGAACGCGGCCTGCTGGGCACGAATCGCCGATCAATCAATCGATCGATCAATGACCGGGCACCGGCCATGCACGCCACTTCCTCAACATTCAGACCAGCAAACCACAGGATTGTGAGCAGTTACCGGTCCCGCCTGTAACGCAGGGCCCGGACGTGGGCGTTCCATCTAGCTTCATTTTACCTGTCGGCGAATTCTCAGAATACAGAGCCAGTGACCGGCAAGGTTACTTTTCTCCGGGCCAATCCAGAGGCGCCTCGAGCCGCCTCTCCAGGACCTTGGTAAGCGGATCGAACTCGACTAATAGACGCATCCACTCACTTTCGCGCTCGCAGGCCGCTTCGGGTACCAGACCAATGACCTGACCTTCCACTGGGTTGGCCTTGTGGCGAAGAGCAAGCCGAGAGACCGTCTCAAAAACCCTGGACATGGGCGTGGCCTGGAAGTCGGGAATATGCAGCGAAAGCTGGGCGCGGCCATGCGCCAGGCTGCCGGTAGCCTTCACGCCCTTCACGCCGCCCGATGCGGCGCGTATGTCTCGCGCAATTGCGCGGACCATTGCAACTTCGGTGGAATCGAAAACAACGTTGTACTCGATGAGAAACTTGCGCGCGCCCACGGCACAGGCGCCTGCCGTCGGATGCAGGCCGGGGCCACCCAGGTCGGGACGCCGAGCCGCTTCCTTGCGCACCTGCTCACGCAAACCCTCGAACTGGCCCCGGCGCACGTCGTCGAGGTTGACACGGTCAGGACGTGAAGCCGCGGCCTCGTAGAAGTACACCGGAATACCGAATCGTTGCCAGATCTCCTGCCCTGCCTGGCGAGCCAGGATCACGCACTGCTCGAGCTTGACGCCGGAAACGGGAACGAACGGCACCACGTCCACTGCACCGATCCGCGGGTGTTCCCCCTGGTGGCGGCTGAGATCGATGAGCTCGGCGGCCTTTCCCGCGCCACGCACGGCAGCCTCGAGAACCGCGGCAGGTTCACCGGCAATGGCGACAACGGTGCGGTTCTGCTCGGCGTTCATCGACCAGTCGAGCAGACACACTCCGGCGACGCGCATCGCGGACACGATGGCCTCGACACGGCGCGCGTCGCGTCCTTCAGAGAAATTCGGAACGCACTCGACAACTGGACCCGAACCCGTCATTTCCAGAACGTGTACCCCACCTGAAGCTGAATGCTGGCGTTGACCCCAGGATTGTGATCACCGACAGATGCCGAAGAGATATGCGCGGCATTGACTCCGAGATCGATTGAACGCTTCGACCGCAAAAAGTAGTGGAGACCGACTCCGCCCTGCGGCGAGAAGTTCCACACCGAGGTCCCGCCTGGCGTGCCGTGCGGCGCGAGAACATCCGGGGGAAACTTATGAGTCGTGTAAATGAGTCCACCGGCGCCCTGAAACCACGGCTGAATGCGGCGCGACTGGGTGCGGAAGTTCCAGCGCAGGATGACAGGCGTGAGGCTCAGACCATAGTATGTGCCGCCACCCACGGGCTGCGTAAAGACCTGTCCTTGATACAGGAAAGTCTGCTCGTGCGCCGCTGGGGTGAACGCGAGCCACAGAGGCATGATGTTGCCCCCATATTCAAACTGCCCACTGAAGATGCCGGCGTGCACCATGGGTGTCAGCACTTTGCCGAGCTGCGCGCCTCCCCACAGAAACTCAAAATCGGCGCGATCGCCGATTCCTTTGCCCCAGTTGATGAAGGGGCCGTATTCCCAGGCACGGGTATTACGCACCTCCGCGACAGGGTTGGCAGGCGTCGAGTTTCTGGGTGGCACGTCGGGCGTCTGCGATTGAGCAAATGCAATGAGACCGGGGACAGAGAGAAACGCAATCAGGATCTGCAAGAACAGCTTCGATTTCGGCAACTTCATCCCTTCCTTGTTTCGCTGCTTCAATTGTCACAAAAAAGGCCGACCCTGCGGGCCGGCCTCTCTGGGATCATCGGAGCAGGCTCAGCCGGCGACCTGTTCCATCTGCTCGGCATCCATATCGAAGTTCGAGTAGACGTTCTGGGTGTCATCGAAGTCCTCGAGCGCTTCGAGCAGGCGCACCATCTGGGCCGCGGTCGCGCCTTCCAGCTTGGTGTAGGTCGAGGCCAGCATCGTGACTTCGTTCATCGCTGTGGGAATTTTCGCCGCCTTGACCGCGGCAAGAACCGTTTCGTAGGAGGCGGGTTCGGTGATGATCTCCCAGGTCTCGCCTTCGTCGCGGAGGTCTTCGCCGCCATGTTCGAGGACGATGTTCATCAACTGCTCTTCGCTGGCTGCGGATTTTTCGACCGCAATAATACCCTTCTTCGAGAACATGAAGCGGACCGAACCGGATTCGCCGAGGTTGCCGCCGTGCTTGGCCAGCATGTGGCGGATCTCACTGACCGTGCGGTTGCGATTGTCGGTCGTGACATCGACGATGAGAGCAACTCCGCCGGGACCGTAGCCCTCGAAGCTGATCTCTTCATACACGGCGCCGGGAAGTTCACCTGTGCCGCGCTGGATGGCGCGTTTGATGTTGTCGGCCGGCATGTTCTCGGCTTTGGCCGCAAGGACCGCCGTGCGTAGGCGGGGATTGCCGTCGGGGTCGCCGCCTGCACGTGCGGCGATGGCGATTTCCTTGATCAGGCGAGTGAAGATCTTGCCGCGCTTGGCATCGAGCGCGCCCTTTTTGTGCTTGATTGTGGCCCATTTCGAGTGGCCTGACATGGGAACCTCAGTATGTTGAAAATGCAGGCGCTGCAGGCGCGCTGCCCTTGTGAGTATACCACTCGCGAAGATTCGGCGAATCCGGTTGGTCGGAGGCCAAACCGGACCTGATTTGCCGCGAAAACAGCAGCTGGAAAGGGCGATGAAGGGGCCTGCGGCTAACCCGCTTCGAGCCGATTCTTGTCCGGGTGCCGCGGTTCGGGCTGCCCTGCCTTGAGCCGGTGCGACTTCCTGGTCTATCTCGTCTAGGGCATCATCTTGCTTTTGGAATCGCAGGTACGGGTTGACGGGTTCCTACGCATCATCCGGCCCTTCGAGTTGGATTCAGTAGCCGGGAAGGCGGCCAGCCTCGTCTATAAAGACGGAGCCCTCGTCGCTGCTCAGAGTGCGGTCGAAGTCGACCTCGTTGCTCATATCCGGCAACTCACTCTCATCGGCAACAGGACCACATGGACTCCGGTTCCATGGCATTATTCCGTTACGGCTGAATCTTGTTTTGCGCGCCTTCTTTTGACCCATTCCATCGAGGAGCTGAATTGAAGCAATCTTTCCTTGTTCTGAGTGCAGTTCTCGCGTTCACCTCCGTTGCGACAAACGCCTATGCCCAGGGCAACTACGAGATCCAGGTCTACGGTTCCGAGACGCAAGCTCCGCGCACTACGATGGTCGAGCTGCACTCAAACTTCACTGCCGACGGGCAACGTCGTTTCATCGATGGTGTCGACCCAACGAATCGCGCCGAACACGAAACCATCGAGATCACGCAAGGCATCAACAACTGGTCCGAGGTTGGCTTCTATGTTTTCACCAGCGAGCAGAGCGGGACGGGAGTGCAGTGGGTTGGCGATCATATTCGGCCCCGGGTGCGCGTGCCTGAAAGCTGGCGCTGGCCGGTCGGGGTGAGTCTCTCGATGGAGCTCGGCTACCAGCGGGCGTTTTTTGATCGTGACACATGGACATGGGAGATTCGGCCTATCGTCGACAAGACTGCGGGACGATGGTACTTCGCAGTCAACCCGGCACTGGAGCGCACATTGCACGGGCCGGATGTGAATCTTGGCCTCGATTTTTCACCGGCTTTCAAGTTCAGTTACGACTTCACAAAACAAGTCAGCGGCGGGATCGAGTACTACGCCGATTACGGAAGCATCACCAATATCGCCAGCCTGCACGACCAGCAGCAACAGATCTTCCCAGCGATCGATTTGAACGTTTCGCCCAAGTGGGAGATCAACTTCGGCGTAGGTGTGGGACCAACGGCCGCAACGGATCATTGGATCGTAAAAGGAATCCTGGGCCGTCGATTCGATTGGGGGCGGTCGAAGAATCCATAGGGCGGACCGCCCCACACATGCGGTTAGAGCAGATCGCCGCCCCCGCTGTCGAAGCCGCTTCCTGAATCGTCAAATCCCGAACCGCCGTCGAGATTCGAGTCATCGTAGTTCGATGAGTCATCCAGCTCGTTGCGATCGTCGCCCGATGTGTTGTAGCTGGCGTCGTTGAACTGCGCGCCACCACCCTGGTTGGACAGTTGGTCTGCCGACTCGTGGAAGTGATGCTCGCCCGACTCGATACCACGATGTTCGCCGCCCTGCGCGGGATCGTCGTAGTAGTTGTTGATGACGGTTTCTTCGACTGGACGATCGAAGCCGCCGCCCATGCCAAATCCGCCGCCGCCCCAACCCAAGCCGGGATGCCCGAAACCACCGAGTCCGTGGAGCACGGATTCGACGCCCTCAAAGGCGAGCGCACCGGCGGCTACACCCGCGGCCGTCTGCATCGCGCCGCGAAGAAAGCTCGGCTGGCCGGCAGCGATGTACTGGGGTTGCTGATACTGCGGCGCATCGTATGACGGAGGAGGTTGCACATATTGCGGATTGACTGGTTGATATCCGGGCTGGGGCGAGGTTTGCGGCGCCACAGGTGGCGGATCATGATGCCCGAGCAGGCTGCCGAGAAAGCTCGTTGCCCGCGCAGGCTGAGGCGGCTGCTGGGCCTGCTGCAATTGTGCGACCTGCGCCTTGGCCTGCTCCAACGCGATGTTCTGCACCAGTACCGTCTGCGCCAGGATGTAGAGCGCATCGGGATTCTGCCCGAGCGAGCGGTTCAGCAATGCTTCGGCATCGGGGTCTTTCTCCTAAAGTTGGGTTTGATCGATCTTCTGGACGAGCGAGTTGAGAAGCTGTTCTTCCTGGGGAGTCAACGAAGGAACCTCCGGCGGCCGCGAATTTGCGGGTCAGGCCGCCCCTCTGGGATAGAGACGGGATCAAGCCAGCAAAGTTGCCCCGCCGTGTGACAGTACGCGCAGGAACCGGGGCCGGATCCCTGCACCGAATATCGCAAAGTGCGATGAATCGTCTGCGAGTCTGACCGAACGTCGCGACCCTATTCTGGTTTGGCTGATTTGCGAACGAGTTGGCTGAGTTCCGTTTGAACCCGTTCGAGCACCGATTGCCAGTCTCTCGGTCGCGGCTGACGAAACAATCGCACTGTGGGATACCACGGACTGTCGTCGCGAGCGGTGAGCCAGCGCCAATCCGGAGCGAATGGCAACAGCACCCAGGTCGGTTTGCCAAGCGCTCCGGCAAGGTGAGCAACCGACGTATCGACAGTGACGACGAGATCGAGATGTTCGACCAGCGCGGCCGTATCGGCGAAGTCCTCGATAGCCTCGCGCAAATCCATCATCGCAGATGAGTGAGGGTCGAACTGATTGGCCTGCGGTCCGAGCTGGAGAGAGTAGAAGTGCGCATCCGGAGTGGCCAAAACAGGATCAAACAGCGACGACGGAATCGACCGGTCTGAGTCCTCGAAGGACCTTGGCGTTGCACCCCAGACCAGCCCGATGCGCAAACCCTGCTCGGGCCAGGTGAGACAATCCGCTGTTCTCTTCGCCTCATCCGGAACGATCAGATACGGCACTGCAGCTGGGATGGATTCAAGAGTCGTCCCGAATGCTAATGGAAGGCTCATCAACGGGCACTGCCATTCAAACTCCGGGATCGACCCGCCGGTCGCAATCACCGCAAATGTCCCGGGAATCTCTGCTGCCAGGCGCTGAATCTCCTTCGGCACATCGAGGATCACTTGTCCGCCTCGAGCGACGACCATCGAAACGTAGCGGAGAAATTGCAGCGTGTCGCCCAGGCCCTGCTCGGCATGGAGCAGAATGCGCGCTCCATTGAGCGGCTCGCCCTTCCACTGCGGTTTCGGAAAGTGGCGCAGGTTCGGCGTGGGGCGCTGCTGCCGGCTTTCATAGGTCCGCCAACCGGCGGCATAGTCGCCTTCGAGCAGATCAAGAAGGCTCAGGTTCCACAGGGCGTCGGCATGCTTGGGCTGACGCTTCAGAGCCCGATGATAGCGAGCCCGCGCCGCGTTCAGCTTGCCCTGCAGCCGCAGAACGTTGCCGATGTTGAACTCCGCTTCGAGCGAGTCAGGCTTGACCGCAAGGATTGCTTCGTACGCAGAGACGGCGTCGTCGAGCTGGCCTTGGAGCTGCAGGACATTGCCGATGCGAAAGCGCGCGAGAAGATTCTCAGGGGCCAGATCTGCCGCGCGGCCAAACGCAGCCAGAGCTGCATCGAACTCCCCGAGCGACTGCAAGGCCACACCAAGACCGAAGTGATAGTCGAAAACAGAGTCGTCGACGGCGATCGCCCGGAGCATCATCTTCGCGGCAACATCGTAGTTGCGTGCCTGCTGCGCGACTGAGCCAAGGCCGAACAGGCTTGGCGCGTGGCGCACGTCGATTGCGAGAATCTGCAAATATAGATTCTTGGCCTCTTCGAACAAGCCTGCCGCCTGGTGCTGCAACGCATCCAAGAGCAGCTGGTCCAACTGCCTCTTCCCTGCTTCTGCCGATCCCGTGCTCCGATTCATCGGCTTGACTGTATCACTCCCATGGGCTGGGACATGCTGATACGACTCGGAACCGTCAATCCCTAGAGCCGATAGCGGCACTTGCGGGGCCGATTTCCGTACTTGAGGATGCCGCAGTCTTCGGGCACATCGACGATCTCGACGAATTCCGCGCCGGCCAACTCCAGGCTTCGACGGGAGGCCATGTTCTCCGGATCGCAGGTGATCCACAGCGGGTCGAGGCCCACGCGCCGGGCCAGCGGGAGCAGAAGCACAACGCTTCGGGCCGCGTAATGCCTGCCGCGAAACGCTTCGTGGACACCATAGCCGATGTGTCCCGCATAGCGCTCGATGTGCGGAGTAGAACCCACGCGCAGGTTGATTGCGCCGACCTCCGCGCCGGCCGGCGAAGAGACCATGCGAAAGAAGAATGTGGGCACCTTGTGGTAGATGTGAGGCGCAATATCGGAGAGCACAAGCCGCAGGTCGCCATCGCACAGTTCACCCGCGCGAAGTGCCTCGTACAGATTCGTCATTCCAGTCGAGTCGCCTAGGCGGTTGCCCCGCTCACCAATTCGAAGGCGCGCACGGATTCCTTACGCACCGTGAGCTTTTCGATCAGGTCGTACCGCACCTCGTAGCCGCGGCCCGGCGTATCGGGAATCGCAATCTCGCCTTCGGGGGACACGGTGACCTCGGGCTCGATGATGTCTTCCTTCCAATAGCGAGCGGAAGCGGAGACATCGCCAGGCAGAGAGAAGTTGTCGAGGGTCGAGAGCGCGATGTTATGCGACCGCCCGATGCCCGACTCAAGCATCCCGCCGCACCACACCGGAATGCCGCGTTCCTGCGCCGCGTTGTGCACGGCGATGGCTTCGGAGAATCCGCCGACGCGCCCCAGCTTAATGTTGATGATCTTGCAGGATTCCATCTCGATCGCCGCGAGCGCATCGCGCCGGTTTCGGATCGACTCGTCGAGGCAGATCGGCGTGTTCAACTGCCGCTGCAACATCGAGTGGTAGTAGAAGTCGTCGGACCAGAGCGGCTGCTCGATCATAAGCAGGTCGAAGGCATCGAAGCCGGCAATATGCTCCGCATCACGCAGCTTGTAGGCGGAGTTGGCATCGCAGCTCAGCGTGATGGCCGGCCAGCGATTGCGCACCTTTTCGAAGACCTCGACATCCCAGCCCGGCTTGCATTTCAACTTGATGCGCCGATAGCCCGCTGCGAGTTCACGCTCGATGACGTCGAGTAACTCAGGAATTGATTTCTGAATGCCGATCGAGACGCCGCAGGGAATCTTTTCGCGCACGCCGCCAAGCAGAATGGAAATCGGCAGACCTTCGCGCTGTGCTTCCAGATCCCAAATGGCATTCTCGAGTGCGGCTTTGGCCATGCGGTTGCCGCGCACGCGTTTGAAGATGTGCGGGCAGTCGCCACCATGCTCCGGGGCTTCGGCCGCCAGCATCGGACCGAGTTCGTGCGCCAGGATCTGCCAAGCGGTATCTGTCGTCTCGCCGGAGAAGAAGGGGCGCTCGCCGGCAGTACATTCGCCCCAGCCGACCAATCCTTCCGAACGAACTTCAGCCAGAAGAATCCGCCGATTTGTAGTCACGCCAAAGCTGGTTTCGAAGGGACGTACGAGGGGAAGATGGATTTCGCGAAGGACGATGCCGTCGATTCTCATATGAAGTGAATTCCTTTATCCAACCAGCAGTGAATGTGAAGCTGTTTCAATCAAGTTCGATGCGAGCTTTGACGATTCCTCTTCAATCAATCTCCGCTTGGGTTGGGGAACCCAATTCGAAGACACCGTTGCCCTTCCCGTCGCGCGTAAATCCGAGTACGGCTAATCCGCGACTGAACGCCTCCTGAAACCTTCGGCGGTTCTCTACTTGCACTTCGAGAGCTTTTCCGCGGTGTGCCTCTGACGCCTTCCATTCGTAGATGGATGCCGGCACCGAGATGCGTTCCTCGATCGCGTAAGAAGCTGAGGGCCCGCCGTCGAGAATTGCTGTCACTCGTTGGGAGCTCAGATGCCACTCCGCCACAAGCCGATCCGTGGGGAGCCCTCCCTGCAGACGACTTGAGGATACACCATAGAAATTCACGCGATAGCAACGAACGATCACGCCCAGCTTGTGGATATTCAAATGAGCGTTCTTGATCTCTAATGGATCGAACGTCCATTCCATCAAGCGAATCCTGCGAGAAAGCGCCTCAACCCGCTGCTGAAGTTTGAGTTGTGCACCGAGGCCGCGATTGCGATAGCTGCTTCGCACGGCCAGCATGTGGGAGTGAAGATAAGGAAGCGGCTCACCTGCTCCGGTCTTCACACCGGGCAAAGACATGGCGAAACCCACCAGCGATTCCGGACTTCCCTCCGCGCCGGCTCCTGGCAAATCGGTATCGAATGCGCCGATCACCTGACCGCCAATCTTCTGTCCGACAAGGAACGCCTTACGGGGGATAACGTCGCTGTCGTCGTAGCCCCAGGTCTCGATCTGCAGTTGTACGCACGCCTCGAGTTCGTCGAAGCCAGCGCAGTTGCGGATGAGGATCATGGCCGCGGCTCCGGCGCCGGTGTAGGTCCGGAGGCAGCGAGTTTGCGTTTGGCTTCGACCCACAAGGCTTCGAGTTCGGCAGGAGCGAGTTCTTCCAGCGGTCGCGCCGAAGCAAGCTCCATTGCACGGAAGCGCTGGCGAAAACGCAGATTGCATCCGCGCAGCGCCATCTCCGCATCCACGCCGAGATGCCTGCCGAGATTCACAACGGTAAAGAGAAGATCGCCGAGTTCGGATTCGACCTTCGCCTGTTGCGCTGGATTGGCTGGGTCCTGCTCGACTGCGGCTGCCTCGGCTTTGAGCTCCTCCGTCTCTTCGGCAAGCTTCGGCAACAGGTCGCGCCAGTGCGGCCAGTCGAAACCCGACTTCGCCGCTTTCGAACCGAGCTTGGCAGCTTCGGCAAGCGCGGGGAGGGCGCGGGTAACAGCGTCGAGCTTCGACGACGATTGAGGATCCGCTGCATGCGATGCCTCGGCGGATTTGATGTCCTCCCAGTTGCGCAAGACGGCGGCCGCCGATCCTTCGACGTCGGCGTTGACGTTGGCGTTGTTGCCAGCTGCGCGCGAGGCTTCTTCGCCGAAGACATGCGGATGGCGGCGTACCAGCTTGCGGTTCAGGTGATCGAGTACATCGGCGATTGTGAAGCGGCCTTCGTTGGCGGCCATCTCGGCATAGAAGAGCACCTGCAGCAAGAGATCGCCGAGTTCCTCGGCCAGGTGGGGAAAGTCGCGTCGCTCGATGGCGTCGAAGACCTCATAGGCCTCTTCGAGGGTGTATTTGCGGATCGTGTCGAAGGTCTGCTCGCGGTCCCATGGGCAGCCGCCGGGCGCGCGCAGTCGCGCCATGATCGTCGCCGACTCAGCAAAAAGGGAGCCGGCCCGCGCCGGATCGGTGGCAATGGATGAAGGCGGGGTGGAAGGAGATTCTGGACTGTCTGCCTTTCGTGCAACGTCCATCGTTGGTAGTTTACCTCGCGGCAGGCAACCTCGGCTCGCATCGCGCGAAGCCAAGCATTCCGACCCGCGGCTGCGTCGATTGGCTCGTATACTCAGACCCGCAGATGATTCGCACTTTCGGCACTCTTTTTGCAGGACTGATCGGATTTGCCTTCGGCAGCTTTCTGAACGTATGCCTCACGCGCTGGCCTGCGGGCGAGAGCATCGTCAAGCCGCGCTCGCACTGCCGCGGCTGCGGTCGCACGCTGGCCTGGTGGGAGAATGTGCCGCTGATCAGCTGGCTCGCTCTCCGCGGCCGCTGCCGGACCTGCGGCACTTGGATCGGATGGCGCTATCCGCTGGTGGAATTGGCGGTAGGAATCGCGTGGGGCACCATTGCCTGGCAATTTGCCTCTGACGGCGCCATCCCTCTGTCCTTCAGTCCACGCGGTTTTGTTGAGCATATAGCAAGTGTGAGCGGAAAGCTCGTGCTCACATGGATCCTGATCGGCCTCGGCGCACTGGATGCGGAACATCTCTGGCTGCCGGACGCCGTAACTCTGCCTGGGATCGTGCTCGGGATGGTTGTGACGCTGATCTGCGAGGGCCCACTCGTCTGGAAAGGGCCCTTTCAGTCGTTGCTGGCCGCGGCCTTGAATCTCGCCTTCGCCATCCTTATCGGCGCGGGTCTGGTCCTCGTGATTCGCTGGGCCTACTGGCTGCTGCGCCGGCGCGAAGGGATCGGCCTTGGCGATGCCAAACTGATGGCAATGCTGGCCGCATGGCTGGGCCTACCGGGCGCGCTTTTATCTTTTGCCATTGGGGTGATTGTGGGAGCAATCGTCGGAGGAGTCGTGCTGATGTCACCAAAGCGACCCGACGCGGAGCCGCCCGGCCTCACTAAACTGCCGCTGGGAACATTTCTTTGCATCGGCGGAATTCTGAGCACGCTGTGGGGTCAGCCCATTCTCGCGGCCTACCTGCGCTGGGCCGGATTCAATTGACTCGTCGATCAGTGTTGCGGTGCGGGGGCACTTGCGTTGGACGAAACGGCTTTGGCATTGGCAATGTCCGGGTCTTGCAGAACTCTTTTTGCCTCTTTGCTGTGCTTTGAGCCCGGGTCATACTCCAACACTTTCTGGTAATTTGCCTTTGCGCTGGCGAAGTCGCCCACGTGCCGTTGGGCCTCGGCTAATCCCCAGTACACATCGGGATTTTCCGGGTCGAGCACCACAGCCGACTCAAAGCGCGACAGCGCCGCCTTCCAGTTCTTCTGGTCGAGATAGTAGCTGCCTACACTCTCGTCTTCCTTCGCGCTTTCCGCGTGCGGCTGGTCCGGCTCGCTGGCGCCCCCACGCTTGCCCTGTTTTTCATCCGGCGGGGGCTTGAGCAGATTGTCGAGGCCCGAGTCGCTTGAACTTGACCCGACATCGGCAGCTGCCCCAGCCTCCTCTGGGCTGCGCACCGGATCGCTATCTGCCGGGGGAAGCGCGGCTGCAGCACCCGAGTCGTTCGCATCCGGCGGCGGCGGAGGCGCGGAGGAATCCATCGAGGGCAGTACCGGCACAGAGTTCGTGTCGTCAGGAAACGGATTGGCGTTCTGAGAGTTCCTGGGCTTGTTCGCCGGAGTGGTCGGCGTCTGCTGTCCGTTCGAGGGTGCCTGCGCCAAAGCGCCTGACCCGGCCAGCGCCGACCAACCGGCCAGCATCAACAGAGGCACTCCCAGCCCGCCTATCTGAACTTTGAACCGCGTTTTCATCACCTCTTCTAATGGTAGGATGCGATGCATACGGCACTCAAGTCACCAAAGGATTCGCGTCGCACCATGGGTCTTATTATCCGCTCCTCCGCAATTCATGCCGCCGGCTGCTACACCACTGCCCCGATCCGCAAAGGCTCGCGCGTGGCTGAGTACACCGGCCCGCGCCTGAGCAAGGCGGAAGCCGACATTCGCTACGACGAGGCGCCCGTCACCTATCTCTTTGGACTCGGCGACGGCACAGTCGTCATCGATGGCCACTGCATGGCGATGTTCATCAACCACAGCTGCGACCCAAATTGCGAGACCCATGAGGAAGAAGGCCGAGTCTGGATCAAGGCCATCCGAACCATCGCCGCCGGCGAAGAGATCACCTACGATTACTGTCTCTACGACGGCGACGACGATGAGGCGCAGTGCAACTGCGGCACCAAAGAGTGCCGCGGCACGATGTATTCGCGCGAAGAATCCCGGCGGCGCAAGCGAGTCGTCAAGAAGAAGCCTCAGGCCATGAACCGCGCCCGCCGGACAAAGAGACCGACAAAGACGAAATAACGAGACGGAGTACCCGGCAGGTCAGGCTACACGCCCGGAAACGCGAGCCAGCAGATCGCCGAGGCGGGCATGATAGCTGCGGCTCATGGCAACGCGATGGCCGGAAGCCAAGTGCACCATGAAGTCGCCCTTCTCTCCGGTGCCCACTCCTTTCACGAATTGCAGGTTCACAATTGCGGAACGGTGGACGCGGAGAAAATTCCGTGGATCGAGCTTCCGCTCGAAGCTCATCATGGTACCGCGGAGCAAGTGTGTCTCATGCTCCATGCAGATGCGCACGTAATTCTCCTCGGCTGCGATCCAGCGGATCTCGCCGACGGGAACAAACAGGATGCGCCCCCGCGATTTGAAGACCAAACGCGTTGTGTAGGGGTCGGTGCTGATTTTGGCTTGGGGGTAGACGTGTGCGTCAATAGGAATCGCCTGGCTCATGAAAACCTTCTCCCAAAACACGCCCGGCTTGGCGCGCGCGATTTGCCTTGCTGATACCTAATTCGCAAACGGCATGCCAATAGTTCCCTTCTGCTGTGAATTGCAAATGAAGAGCTTAGGGCCTGAACGCCCTCAGGCCACCAACTCGGCCTTGTCCGGTTTCAGCGTTATGTGTCCGAAAACGGACGCCCGTTGGTCCCTATCCGGTTCTGATCACGGAACCTGTGGCACGGTGCCGGCTAGACAATTAGAGCCCGGTTGCCCAAATCGATCCGGGATTCGGACCGACTTTGTATGATGGCTGGCGAAACGAAAGGACAGAAAGGGAGTGGAATGACATACGGTCCTGTTGCCCGGCGCGACTTTCTCCTTCAGGCCGGATCCCTCGGTTCCATTGCCGTAATGGCCGGCTTGCCTCCCGGGCGAGCCGCGTTCGGCGACCCATCCGGCAGCGTCATCGAAGATGCCGTTCAGCAGGAGGGTGCAAACGAACCAGCGAAGTATCGCATCAAGTTTGGCGTCTGCGGCATGAGCCATGACCACATCTACGGGATGGTGGGCGCGATTCAGCGGGGTGGCGGCGAACTGGTTGCCGCCTGGGGCGGCGAAGACGACAAGCTCGCTGCCTTCACCAAGCGCTTTCCCGACGTGAAGATCGTCAAGACACAAGGCGAGATTCTTGACGATCCATCGATTCAACTTGTCCTGAGTTCGCAGATCGCCAACGAGCGCGCGCCGATCGGTATCCGTGCCATGAAGCGCGGCAAGGACTATCTCTCCGACAAGCCCGGCATCACGACCCTCGAACAGCTCGCGGAGGTGCGCAAGGCCATCGCCGAAACCAAGCGCATCTACGGCATCCTGTACAGCGAGCGTTTCGAAGTGAAAGCTGCTGTCTACGCCGGAAAGCTCATCCAGCAGGGAGCGATCGGCAAGGTGATCCAGACCATCAACATTGCGCCTCATCAGATCGTTCAACGACGCGGCGATGCGGGCGGCGGCACGGGCCGGCCCGAGTGGTTCTGGCACCCTGAACAGTACGGCGGCATCCTTTGCGATATCGGCTCGCACCAGGTCGACCAGTTCCTCTACTACACGGGGTCCAAGCAGGCTGAGATCGTCGAATCGCAGATCGCCAACATCCGCCATCCAGAGCATCCCAAATTCCAGGATTTCGGCGACATGGTGTTGCGCGGCGATCGCGGCGTGGGCTACGTGCGTCTCGATTGGTTCACGCCCGACGGGCTCGGCACGTGGGGCGACGGGCGGCTTTTTATCCTCGGGACGGACGGTTATATCGAAGTCCGCAAATACACCAACGTCGCTGTCAGCAAGCAGGGCAACAATCTCTTCCTTGTGGACAAGGACCAGGCGCGGTACATCGACTGCAACAACATGCCGCTTCCTTTCGGTCCGGAGTTCGTCGCCGACATCGTAAACCGCACGCACATCGCGCAGGACCAGGAACAGTGCTTGCTCGCCGCCGAACTCGTCATCAAAGCACAGAAGAATGCGAAGCTCGTTACGCTGAAGGACTGAACCGAAGGAGAGGTCGATGGAATTGACACGAAGAGATGCTCTTGTGGGACTGCTGGCGCTGCCTGCGGCACTGAACGCATTGGCTGAACCGGGTAGCCCTGGCTCTGTGCTCGGCCCCACCGTCTTTGCGTGGGAGGATATGACCCCGAAGAAGACAGCGACCGGCGAAGTGCGGTCGCTCTACAAGGGGCCAACGGCCACTGTGGATCAGCTGGAGATGCACGTCACCACGCTGAACCCAGGCATGGAGCCGCATCCTCCGCACCGGCACGTGAACGAGGAGCTAATCATTCTGCGCGAGGGCGAGTGCGAGACGCTCTCCGACGGCAAATGGGTCAAGGTCACGCCTGGATCGGTCGTTTTCAACGCGTCGAACAGCCTGCACGGTTTCCGCAATGTGGGAACCAAACCGGCGGTGTATCACATCATCAACTGGAGCCCGAACAAAGGGACGGCAGCGAAACAATCGGCCTGAGTTTCACACAATCCAGCGGACAGTCGGACCCACCCCAGAACGATACAATCGCACCTGAGCCGTCTTGAAAAATCGGCGAGCACAGGAGCAGCACTCCCCATGGGTTACCAGGTTCTGGCCAGGAAATATCGCCCGCAGCGTTTTGCCGACGTTGCCGGCCAGGACCACGTCACCCGGACGCTGCTCAATGCGTTGACGCAGAACCGCATCGCGCACGGCTACATCTTTTCGGGTCACCGCGGCATCGGCAAAACCACCATTGCGCGCATCCTGGCCCAGTCGCTGAACTGCCGGCGCGAAATTGGCGGTCCGGACCGCCCGACTCCGGAGCCTTGCGGCCAGTGCGAGTCGTGCACCGAGATTCGCCAGGGCAATGCGGTCGACGTGATCGAGATCGACGCAGCCACGAATCGCGGCATCGACGAGATTCGCGAATTGCGTGACGCAGCTCGCTATGCGCCCGCGCGGGACCGCTACAAGATCTACATCCTCGACGAAGCGCACCAGATCACCGAGGCCGCGTTCAATGCCCTGCTCAAGACGCTCGAGGAGCCACCGGCGCACGTCATCTTCATGATGGCGACGACCGAGCCGGAAAACATTCCGCAGACCATCCGCTCGCGGTGCCAGCATTTCAGTTTTCACGCTGTTCGTTTCGACGACATTCTCGGCCAGCTCAAGATGATCGCTGCGCAGGAGCAGGTGGAAGCCGAAGACGCCGCGTTGGCGCTGCTTGCCGAAGCCGGTGATGGCTCAATGCGCGATGCGCTCTCCATCATGGACCAGGCCATCGCCTCGGCGCCGACCAAAGACGGACGTCCGGTTCTAGCCGCCGACCAGATTCGCGAGCTGATGGGGTCGGTCCCCAATGCGGTCTTCGAGCGGCTGCTCGAAGCTGTTGCGGCCGGCCAAAGCGCGACTCTGATGGAGCAGTTGAACGTTCTCCTGAACGCCGGGCACAGTCCGCTCTCTCTGGCGCGCCAGATGGTGCGCTACCTGCGCAATGCACTGATGGCGAAGCTCGGCGGCGAACAGACCGAACTGCTGCAGATCTCGGCGGACGAGAGGGCGCGTGCTACGAGGACGTCTCTGCTCTTCGCCGAAGAGGATCTGACGCGCAATCTGCAAATTGTGCTCCGCACCTTCGACGATCTCAATTATCGGCAGGAGCAGCGCTTCCATCTGGAGCTTGGGCTGCTCAAGCTGATCCACGCGCAGCGTCTGCTTCCGCTCGAAGAGTTGTTGAGCGGAGTCGCAGCAGGTTCCGGAATACGTCCTCCCGTAGCGACACCCGCGCCGCGCGCGACTCCTCCGGCTCCACCGCGTGCTTTCTCTGCGTCGCCCTCCGTACCGGCTGCTGCGCCGTCGCATTCGCCTTTTGGCGGGAGCGGATCGCGTCCCAGCCCGATCACCGAACCGCCGGTGATGAAGCAGCGTGCTGTTGCGCAAGAGACTGCCGTCGAAGCTCCATCCGAACCGGCTCCGGCACCACGTGAAGTGGTGCGCGAAGTGACGCCGTTTCCCGTCGCGTCGAGTCCCAGTCCTGCGACTGGATTCGCCGAAGTGCTGACCGAGGGTTCTTTGGCGCGGGCCCCTCAGGCCGAGACAAACGGACAAGGCTCGACTGGATCGGGGCCGAGCGGATCAGGACCGGGCGACTTGGACCCCGATGCTGCCCGGACCGCTATCTGCGCGGCGCTGCAGGCCGTCGGTCATGTCTCGGCCTCGCAGTTGCTCGGTTCAGGCGTCTGGACCATGGAGAACGCCAGCTTGCGTATCGAAGTCGCGGGCATGGGCAAGAAGATGCTGAGCCTCACGGTCAATGCGGCTGCCGAGAAGATCATCCGGCGAGAGTTGCAGAAGCTCGGGGCCTCGTCGCGCTTTCTTGTAGTGCCCGGCGCCGCCACAGGTGGTGGGTCTGCCCCTGCCCTTGCGCCAATCTCCGGAAGCGTAGAGGCGGAAGCGCTCAAGAATCCGCTCGTCCAGCGGGCCAAAGAAATCTTCAATGCCGAAGTTCGCAGTGTGGTCGATCTACGCGTCAAATAGCAAGCGCGGACCCCAGGGCGCGGAAGGAGGCATCGTGATTAACCCGCTCAAGATTCCCGAAATGCTGGCGCAGGCCAACCAGATCCAGGAGGAGATGCAGCGGAAGCTCGAGCAGACGGTGGTCGAGGGCAGCTCGGGCGGGGGCGCGGTTGCGGCAACGATGAACGGCAAGAAGCAGCTACTGAAACTGCGGATCGATCCTTCGGCGGTGGTGAGCCTCGGCGGTGCGCAGCCCGATGTGGAGATGCTGGAAGACCTGATCGTGGCCGCCGTGAATGATGCGGGGCGGAAGGCGGACGAACAAATCCAGTCGAATGTCCAAGGATTACTGGGCGGCCTCAAGATTCCGGGGCTGACTTAGGGAGGCGAACGCTGTGGCACGTTATGCCGAGCCGATGGCGCGGCTGATCGAAGAACTCAAGAAACTGCCCGGAGTGGGGACCAAATCCGCGCAGCGATACGCCTTCCATATTCTGCGTTCCACGGACGAGGACGCGACTGCACTGGCTGAGGCCGTGCGCGGCCTGAAAGCGAGCCTGCGGCTCTGCACGGTCTGCAACAACATCACGGATGTCGACCCCTGCGCCTACTGCGCAAGCCCCACACGGAATCAACGGCTGATCTGCGTGGTGGAGGAACCGACCAGCATCGAGACGGTCGAACGCACCCGCGGCTACAACGGCGTCTACCACGTTCTGCATGGCACTTTGTCGCCGCTCCACGGCATCGGCCCGGACCAGTTACGCACCGAGTCGCTGTTACGACGGGCGGAGCGCGGCGAGATCGATGAAGTCATCGTCGCAACCAGTCCGACACTTGAAGGAGAAGCCACAGCCAACTGGCTGGCTGGCACTCTGCGCGGTCTTCGTGTGCGCGTGACCCGCATCGCCACCGGCGTTCCGGCGGGCAGCGACATCGAGTATGCCGACGAGGTCACGATGGCGCGAGCGCTGGAAGGCAGACGCGAGCTCTAAACGCCCATTCGAAACGGAGAACCGAGCTACGACCGCAGCCGATTCAACAGGTCCTGCGGATGAACCGGTTTCGCCAGGATTTCGAACTCGTGGCCCTTTTCCCGCGCCTTCTCCAACAGGTCCGCGGTGGCCGCTTGACCCGAGAAGAGCAGAATCTTGATCTTGGGAAGGAGTGAGCGAATCATGATGGCTGCGTCGATACCGTTCAGATCCGCCATGATGACATCTGTGATGAGCATGTCCGGCGCAAACGCCGAAGCCTGCTCCACGGCCTTCTCTCCGGAGTAGACGGCGCGGGCATCGAAGCCGCTCTGATTCAGGATCATTGCCAGCGTATCGGCGATAACACGTTCATCGTCCGCAACAAGGACTTTGGGTTTGACACGATTTTCGTGCATACTCTCCTAGACACAGGCTGTTGCTTTTTGGGTAGTTGTCCGGCTCACCGAGCCTGCCGCTATGGTGCGGCCGGGGAAGATTCCAGAAACGAGCCAAGCTCGCGACGTTTCCTCCCCAAATGATACTCTCGGACCGGCATCCATCGCGGGTAGTTCCTCGCCTGCACTGAAACGACGAAGCACTCTTAATCATGGATGGAGCAGGGACATGGAATCGTCCCTGATACCGATCCCTCCCGGGCATCTGGATTCATCTGCCAGAAACCCTGCAACCATAAACTTGCAACACAGTCTCTCCGCACTTTGATGCGGAAAACCGGACCGGAGACCACTCGATGCAGGAAATGGCCATCCAAAGCCCGGCGGAAGCCGTCAAGACCGACGCGATCATTCGCGCCGAAAAGATCGAGAAGTACTATGCGCAGCCCAGCGAGAATCGCATCCAGGTGATCGCACCGACCGATTTGAGCATTGTGCCTGGCGAAATCGTGGCTCTCCTGGGCCCCTCGGGCTCCGGCAAGTCGACCATGCTGCGCATGCTCACAGGGCTCTCGCGGCCCTCTGCTGGGAGGGTGTACTGGCACGAGAAGCCCATCGACAACACCGAGATCAACGTCTCGATCGTGTTTCAGAGCTTCGCACTGTTCCCGTGGATGACCGTTCTCGAGAACGTCGAGGCTCCCTTAAAGGCGCGGGGCGTGACGCCGGCAGAACGCCATGAGCGCAGCATGAAGATGCTCGACACCGTGGGTCTCGACGGATTCGAAGCCGCCTATCCGAAGGAGCTCTCCGGCGGAATGCGCCAGCGCGTCGGCTTTGCCCGGGCTCTCGTTGTGGAGCCCGAAGTCCTTTTCATGGACGAGCCGTTCTCCGCCCTCGACGTTCTGACCGCGGAGAACCTCCGCTCCGAGCTTCTCGAGCTGTGGGGCAAGAAAACGATGCCGACGCAGTCGGTCTTCATCGTTACGCACAATATTGAAGAGGCGGTTCTCCTGGCCGACCGCATCATCGTACTCGGCCGCAATCCCGGCCATATCCGCACCGATTTTCGCGTGCAGATTCCCCAGCCGCGCGATCGCAAGGCCGAGCCATTCACGCAGCTTGTCGACTACATCTACAAAGTCCTGACGCGACCCGATGTGGCCCCGACCGAGGCCCCGGACCATCAGCATCCGAGCCCCCGGCCGCGCGACCAGCGGCAGATGCGCTACCAGATGCTGCCCCATGCCCGCCCCGGCGGCATTGCCGGCCTGCTGGAATTGCTGCTGGATAAGGGCGGACGCGACGATATTTATCGCATGGCCGACGATCTTGCATTCGAGATCGACGACCTGCTCCCCATCGTCGATGCAGCGCAGCTGCTGGGCTTCCTCAAGGTCGATGAGGGCGATGCCTCCATCACCGAGGCAGGCGCCGAATATGCAAACTCCGAGATCCTCCGCCAGAAGGAGCTGTTCCGAGATGCGGCCCTGCAGAATGTCCTGTTGTTGCGCCAGATTCGGCGCGCTCTGGAATCGAAGAGCGACCACACGGTTCCGGAAGAGTTCTTCCTCGATATGCTCGACGAGCAATTCAGCGACGATGAATCGCGACTCCAGATGGAAACCGCCATCAACTGGGGACGCTACGCGGAGCTGTTCGACTTCGACGGGGCCCGCCGCCGCTTCGTGATGCCCGACGCGCTGGAAGAAGAGATCGCCCCCAGCGGAGATGCCGAGTGATCTTCCCTTCGCTTGCTCGCGCGCGCGTCACAGTGCGCACCTGGCCCTTCGTCATCGACGTGGGCGTGGCTGCCTGCGCGCTTGCCCTCTTTTTCGCCTTTGTCAGTACCGGCGAGTACTGGATGGGCAAGCCGGTGCCTGTCGTGCCGATTTCGCATTCCATCGGCGCCCTGCCTGCGTATGCGTTCTACTCCCTGATCCGCATCTTCATTGCCTACCTGCTTAGCGTGGCATTCGCGATCACCTATGGATACACAGCGGCGTATAACCCGCGCATCGAAGCGTGGATGATCGCCGTACTGGACATCCTGCAGTCGATCCCCGTGCTCAGCTTTCTGCCACCGGTCGTACTGGCCATGGTTGCGCTGGTTCCTGGCCATCAGATGGGCATCGAGATGGGTGTCGTCCTGCTCATCTTTACCGGTCAGGTATGGAATCTCGCCTTCAGCTTCTATTCATCGCTTAAGGCGATTCCGCGCGAGATGGTCGAAGCCTCGCGCATCTATCGCTACTCGGCATGGCAGCGCTTCTGGCAGCTGGAGATGCCCTACGCCACGATCGGCCTGGTCTGGAATTCCATCGTCTCCGTCGCAGGCGGCTGGTTCGCCCTCATGGCCTGTGAGATGTTCACCATGGGCACGCGCAACTTCCAATTGCCGGGGCTGGGCAGCTATCTGCAAACGGCCGCCAACTCGGGCGATGTCCGCGCCCTCATCGCAGGCTTCGCCACCGTGTTCCTGATTGTGATTGCCACCGATCAGCTGTTGTGGCGGCCGCTCATCGCATGGAGTGACAAGTTCAAATTCGAGCAGGTTGAGTCTGCCGACCGCGTTACCTCGCCGATCCTGGCGCTGTTGCACCGCTCCCGTTTTTTCAACGAGCTGCCCGGCGAACTCTGGTCGCGTTTCGAAGAACCCATCTACCGTCGTCTCGCGCGTGCGCAAAAGAACCGTGTTGTGCATCCTCTGGATGGCGCCGCGGGCCGACCTCGGTTCTCGCCCGCCTTGTGGACGGTGGCCATTCTGCTGCTCACCATTGTCGGCTGGGGCGCCCTGCAGGCCGCTCTGATGCTGCGGACCGTAACATGGCCCGAATTCAAACTACTGCTGGAGGGTGCAGGCGCCACGTTTCTGCGCGTGAATGCGTCCCTGTTGATCTCTGCGCTCTGGACCATTCCCGTCGGCGTAACCATCGGCTTCAATCCGCGACTGGCGCGTTTCATCCAGCCACTCGCCCAGATTCTCGCGTCTGTTCCGGCCACTGCTTTCTTCCCTATTCTGCTGATTGGACTGGTAAAGATCGGCGCAGGCCTCGGCATCGGCTCGATTGCGCTGATGTTGTTGGGCACGCAGTGGTACATCCTGTTCAACGTGATTGCCGGAGCCATGTCCATCCCTTCGGACCTGCGCGAGGTCGCCTCGCTCTATCACTTCCCGCGCCTGCAGCGCTGGACCCAGGTCATTCTGCCCGGCATCTTCCCTTACCTCATCACGGGCATGGTCACAGCGTCGGGCGGCGCATGGAACGCCTCGGTCTTCGCCGAATACTCACGGATGCCGGACCGGACGCTCGAGACGGTTGGCCTGGGGGCCCAGATCAGCGCGGCGACGGACGCAGGGCGTTTTCCCATCCTTCTTCTGGCCACCATCTTCATCTCTCTCATGGTAGTTACCATGAATCGACTTGTTTGGCGGCGGCTGTACCGGCTGGCAGAGACCCGTTATAAACTCGAAGGCTGATCGGGTGCATTCACCCCGGCATGATTCAGGAGCGAACGATGATCCGAGTCGGACTGGTGGGTTTTGGAATGGCAGGGCGCGTCTTTCACGCGCCGCTCATCTCATCGGTGGAAGGATTGGAACTTGCGGCTGTCGTCGAGCGAAGCTCCGATCATGCCGAGCAGCGCTATCCCGGTGTCACGATCTATCGCTCGGTGGATGAATTGCTGGCCGATTCCTCGATCAAGGTGGTGGTGGTGGCAACGCCGAACGCCACGCACTTTGAGATCGCGCTGCGCGTGCTAGAGGCCGCGAAGAGCGTGGTGGTGGACAAACCTGTCGCTCTTTCGTCCTCGGAGATCGCTCAACTGCTCGAGCTGAGCGGCGCTGTCGGACTGCAGTTCATTCCGTTTCATAACCGGCGCTGGGACAGTGACTTTCGAACGATTCAAAATGTACTGCATGAGAAACTGATCGGCAATCTCGTTCACTTCGAATCAACCTTCGACCGTTGGCGCCCTGGACCTTCGACGCGATCCTGGAAGGAAGAGCCGGATCAGGGCGGTACGCTTCTTGATCTCGGCACGCACCTGGTTGACCAGGCGCTGACGCTCTTTGGCCTGCCCGAGTCCATCGGTGCAGAGGTCCTGCACGAGCGCGACGGCGATGGCGGCAACGATGCCTTTACCATCCGGCTCCACTACTTCACGAACGTGACCGTGACGGTCAGTGCCAACTCCCTCGCGTCGCTTGCGAGGCCGCGTTTTCATCTGCGCGGGACCAAGGGCAATTATTGGAAATGGGGACTCGATCTGCAGGAGGAGGCTCTGGGCCAGATCACGCGCATCGATTCGCCCGACTGGGGCAAGGAGCCTGCGGACCACTGGGGAACGCTCTCGGTCGACACCGACGGCAATATGGTGACGCAGCCTGTGCAGCCCGCCGCCGGCGACTACCGCCTGTTCTACGCGGGCGTACGCGATGCCATTCTCGGCAAAGGCAAGGCGCCGGTCGCAGCGATCGACGCATGGCGGACAGCGCGTGTGCTCGAGTACGCACTGGAAAGCTCCAAAACTCACCGCGATGTCGAATGCGACTGGAGCAGCGAGCCGCAGTGACGCGAGCTATCGGCTAGCTTCCGTCTCTTTCTCGATCAGCGGGACCCAAAATCGGAACTTCGTTCCCTGCTGTGCCGAACTCGTGACTTCGATTCCGCCACCATGTGCCGTCGCGATGGCGCGAGCAATCGCAAGTCCCATCCCAGTGCCTTTGCCCTTGCCGGCGCTCTTCTTTCCCCGATAAAACTTCTGGAAGATCAGCGGAAGATCAACTTGATCGATGCCCGGTCCATTGTCCTCCACAGTGAATTCGAGCCGATCCTTGTCGCGCCGGCTCCGCAACACGATGCGGCTGCCCGCCGGACAATACCGTCCAGCATTCTCCAGCAGGTGGCGCAGGACACGTCCTAACAAATGCGGATCGAACCAGACAAGGTCATCCGGCTCCTCAACCTGAATCACAACTGTATGCCGAGCCAGAGCCGCCTGCGACTTTTGCACCGCATGCTCGAGCAAGGTGCGCGTGTGGTGCGGCCCTGAGTTTACCTGAATGGCGTTGGCATCGAGTTCGGCCATCTCCACGGCCTCGCCGATCAGTGCATCCAACTGCGCGCTTTCTTCATCGACAATCGACACCAACTCCGTTCTTGCCGCTTCATCTAGCCCTTCGGTGTCGCGAAGAGTTGTCGCGGCGGCTCGGATTGAGGTTAGAGGCGTGCGTAATTCGTGTGTAACGGAGTCGATCAGCGCCGTGCGCAGGCGCTCTCCCTCGCGGGCCGCCTCCAGGCGCGCCGATCTCTCGATGGCCACGGCGCGGGTCAGTGCAATGGCCACTTGTGCCGTCAGTGCCGTCCCCACCTCGCGCGAGAGTTTCTCAGGCCTCCAGCCCAATGCCCCCACCGACTGCATTCCGACCGTGAGGGGCATCGCCACAATGTCTCCGGGAAGGGGCGTCGTCAGAGCCTGCCCCGCACTCACGGCACTCATGCTGCCATGGATTCCCAGGGGCACGTCGGGGGTTGAAACAAAACACTCATCGGAATCCTGCGAGTACAGAACCACGGCATCGAGCGCGAAAATCCGTGCGATAACACGCGGCAGTTCATGCATCAAGGTGGCGGCGTCGTCAAAGAGCATCATCTCCTGGCCCAGCGCATAGAGCCGCTCCACCTCTTCCCGGCGCTGCTCGGCCTGCCGAGCCTGGTTGCGTGCCCGCTCAGCCAGCCGGCCGGCAACCGCCGAACTCGCCAGGAACGAGAAAAACGCAATCCACTCCGACACTCCCGCCAGTCGCAGCGTGTGAAATGGAGGGAGGAAATAGTAGTTGAAAAGGAGCGCGCAGAGAACCGACGTGTAGAGCGAAACGGCGATCCCCGCCTGGGTCGCCACCCAGACCACTAGCACAAGAAAGATCAACCCCGCGGTGGTCGAATTGGCATGAAAGAAGGCGAGTACAGACGTCGTACATGCAGCGGCAAGGGTCGCACCAAGCCCGCGCAGAACAAGCCCCGGCTTAAAGTTCAATTGCATGGATCGTCTCACTGGGAATGATACCGGGCCGGAGGGATGATGTAATCTTCAGCAGGACGAAAGAAGAACCTGCATGCCGGGAAGAATCCTTGTCATCGACGATGAGCCGCAGATCACGCGGGTGCTGCGTGCCTCGCTCACCGCACAGAGCTTTGACGTACGCACCGCCAACGATCCAGAAGAAGGCCTCCGCGTCTTTCGCGAGTGGCTCCCCGATCTGGTGATCACCGACCTTATGATGCCGGGGATGAGCGGCGTGGAACTCTGCCGCGCAATTCGGGGCACATCGACCACCCCGATCCTTGTTCTCTCCGTGCGGGATCACGAGCGTTCCAAAGTCGAGGCGCTCGATGCCGGTGCCGATGACTATGTGACTAAACCATTCGGGATTCAGGAACTCCTGGCGCGCGTACGCGCCCATTTGCGGCGGGCGCCGGAACGGACCGCGTCAGCCATTGAGGCCGGCGATTTTGTGGTCGATGAGACCGCGCACTCGGTCACGGTCCAAGGCAAGCCCGTGCATCTCACGCCGAAAGAGTTCGACCTTCTTCTGCACCTTGCGCGCAATGCCGGCAAAGTCATGACGCATCGCGCGTTGCTCACTGCGGTGTGGGGTGCGCAGTCCGTTTACCAGCCCGAATACCTGCGGGTGTTCGTGGGCCAGTTGCGCAAAAAGCTCGAAGGCGAAACCGGCCGCCAGTATATTCAAACCGAACCATGGGTCGGCTATCGATTTCTTCCGGAAGGCTGGATCGGCAACGAGGAGTAGCGCACGGAGCGCTGAACCCTTCGTCCTAATGTGCGATCGCCCTTGTCCGGCGGCACTCCAGCGCACAAGCACCCAAGACCGACATTCCAAGATGGATTCGGGCATCGCGCTCGCCTTTATTTTTTCTTTAGGTTTCCCTTCCGCACTCTCAACCCCTCAAAACGCAAGATCGATGATTGAAACCGGTAGTGCTCGGCCCACGTGTGGCCGGGACCTCCGGAATCAGCCGAGGTTTCCTGCGATGCAAGATCTAACGATGCTGTTCTTCACCGCGATTTTCTTCGTCGTCGCGTTTCTCTATGTCAAAGCCTGCCAAAAGCTGAGGTAGTCATGGACTTGATGACCGTAATCGCGCTGTTGCTTTCTCTTCTGCTCTTGACCTATCTCACCGTTTCGCTGCTTTATCCGGAGAAATTCTGATGACCGCCAATGGCTGGCTGCAATTTGCCATCTATTCCATTGTCTTGATTCTGACCGTACGTCCGGTCGGTCTTTATCTCACGCGGGTTCTTGACGGCGAACGGACGTGGTTCGACCCTATCTTCCGACCACTGGAACGCCTGACCTACAAGCTTTGCGGCGTGAATGCCGACAAGGAAATGAACTGGCGCGAGTATGCCTTTGCCATGCTCGGCTTTTCGGCGATCAGCATGCTGGTGACCTACGCGATCGAGCGTCTCCAGGCCATGCTCCCCTGGAATCCGCAACACCTGGCGGGCGTTGGGCCCGACCTGGCATGGAACACGGCTGCCAGTTTCACCACCAACACCAACTGGCAGTTCTACACGCCGGAATCGACCATGAGCTATCTCACCGAGATGGCCGGTCTCGCGACGCACAACTTCTTCTCCGCTGCCGTGGGCATCGTAGTTGCCGTCGCTCTGGTCCGCGGGATCAAGCGCACCACCTCATCGACGATCGGCAACTTCTGGGTCGACACGACACGGACGCTGCTCTACATCCTT
>Ga0335071_10001251_pt1 | contig 27467 bp, 22 predicted proteins | sample Lox_Sample_15_FD_206724 | JGI IMG/M metagenome (GOLD analysis project Ga0335071, IMG submission 206724) | Soil microbial communities from Loxahatchee National Wildlife Refuge, Florida, United States - Lox_Sample_1.5 | ecosystem: Environmental > Terrestrial > Soil > Wetlands | place: USA...
AGCCCCGACTGCGGTCTGAGTTTGTGGCACCCCCACCCCCGACCCCTCCCCGCAAGGGGGAGGGGAGCGGAAGCACCGCCGATTCGACGTAAAATTCAGCTCAAGCGAACTCGTTGCGTCGTGCGCACCGTCACGGCTCGTCTTCCGAATCCTATTGACTCTTGACCGGTTCTGATTCGACTCGCGCCTTGCGTAATTTTAAGAAAATGCGACGTCGCGCGGGCCTTGTTTCGGGCGCCAGAACTTGATCTAGTGCGCCTCGGTGAGCGTGGCGCGAGATGTTGCGGTGAACGAAGCAGGATTCCGATCCGAGTCAGTGATTCCTTCGCGATTCGTTCGCAAACCGTTCCGAACCTTAAGTCACGCGGGGCAACTCGTCATATTGTGAGACAGTTTTGCGGCGCTCGCGCTATTTCCAATCCGCGACGCTGTGCCCATCTTTGAGGAGAGCGCGCCATGGGGCATTGCAGGAATCTCCCGCCGGGGGAGAGATGAATCGTATTTGCGAACAATCCGATCCAGCAAAATTCATCTCGCGTGGATGACAGCGACGACAGAAATATCCTGACAGATGACTTTCTCTTCGACGTCCGCATCGACGACGGACCGGGCTCCCGGTTCCGGCGTCACCGCCGTGCTCGGGCCGACCAACACCGGCAAGACGCATCTCGCCATCGAGCGCATGCTCGGCCATTCCTCCGGGATCATCGGCCTGCCGCTGCGGCTGCTCGCGCGCGAGGTTTTTAACAAGATCGCCGATCGCGCCGGGCCCGAAGCAGTGGCGCTGATCACCGGTGAAGAGAAGATCAAGCCGAAGAATCCGCGTTACTGGGTCTCGACCGTCGAGGCGATGCCGAGGGACCTCGACGTCTCGTTCCTCGCCGTCGACGAGGTCCAGATCGCCGCCGACCTCGAGCGCGGCCACGTCTTCACCGACCGCATCCTCAACCGCCGCGGCCGTGACGAGACGCTGCTGCTCGGCGCTGCGACGATGCGCCCCATCATCGAGCGGCTGTTGCCCGGCGCCTCGATCGTGACGCGGCCGCGGCTGTCGCAGCTCGAATTTGCCGGCGACCGAAAAATCACGCGACAGCCGCGGCGCACCGCGATCGTCGCGTTCTCCGCCGACGAGGTCTATGCCATCGCCGAACTGATTCGCCGGCAGCATGGCGGCGCCGCGGTCGTGCTCGGCTCGCTGTCGCCGCGCACCCGCAACGCGCAGGTGGCGATGTTCCAGAACGGCGACGTCGACTATCTCGTGGCCACCGATGCGATCGGCATGGGACTGAACCTCGACGTCGATCACGTCGCCTTCGCCTCCGATCGCAAGTTCGACGGCTACCAGTTCCGCCGGCTCAACCCGTCCGAATTCGCGCAGATCGCAGGAAGAGCCGGCCGCGCCACCCGCAACGGCACCTTCGGCACCACCGGCCGCTGCGCGCCGTTCGAGCCGGAACTCGTCAATGCGCTGCAGAACCATACCTTTGACAGTGTCAAGGTGTTGCAATGGCGCAATTCAAGACTGGACTTTTCCTCGCTCGCTGCGCTGCAGGTGTCGCTGGCGCTGACGCCGCCGCACGAGGCGCTGACCCGCGCGCCGACCGCCGAAGACCTGCGCGTGCTCGATCATGTCGCGCGCGATTCCGAAGTCCGCGACATCGCGCATGGCCGCGAGGCCGTGGAAAGGCTCTGGGAAGCCTGCCAGATTCCGGACTATCGCAAGCTCAGTCCGGCCGCACACGCCGAACTTGTCACCACCCTTTTTGGCTTCCTGATGCAAAAAGGCCGGATTCCCGATGCTTGGTACGCCGCCCAGGTCGATCAGGCCGACCGCGTCGATGGGGACATTGACACGCTGTCGGGCCGGATAGCGCACATCCGCACGTGGACTTTTGTGGCCAATCGCCCGGACTGGCTGGCGGATCCGGAGCATTGGCAGGACATAACGCGCGAACTCGAGAATAAATTGTCGGATGCGCTGCACGAACGGCTCACGGAGCGTTTCGTTGATCGCCGTACCAGTGTATTGATGCGCCGCCTGCGGGAGAACACGACCTTGAATACGGAAATCGGCAAGACCGGCGAGGTGATCGTCGAGGGCCACACGATCGGCCGGCTCGACGGCTTCACCTTTGCGCCAGATGCCGCGGAAGCCGGCTCTGAGGCCAAGGCCTTGCAGGCCGCGGCACAGAAGGCGCTGGGCGGCGAGATCGAGGCGAGAGCGGAAAAACTGTCGGCCTCGCCCGACGAGCAGTTCATCCTGACCTCGGACGGCACCATCCGCTGGACCGGCGATGCCGTGGCAAAGCTCGTGGCGAGCGACGATGCGCTGCGGCCGCGGCTTCGCATCATTGCCGACGACCGCCTGACCGGCGGGGCGCGCGAAAAGGTGCAGGGCCGGCTCGACCTGTGGCTGAAGACGCATATCGAAAAGCTGCTCGGGCCGCTGTTCGAGCTGCAGAAGGCCGAGGACGTCACCGGGATTGCGCGCGGCATCGCCTTCCAGCTGACCGAGGCGCTCGGCGTGATCGAGCGGGGCCGGATCGCCAACGAGCTGAAGGATCTCGACCAGCCCTCGCGCGCAACTTTACGCAAATACGGCGTGCGCTTCGGCGCCTATCACGTCTATTTCTCCGCGCTGCTGAAACCCGCGGCGCGCGCGCTGGCCTGCCTGCTGTGGGCCGAGAAGCAGAGCAATGTCGATCTCTCAGCGCTGTCGGGCGCGCAGCATCTGGCAAGCTCCGGGCGCACCTCGTTCCCGGTCGACAAGCAGCTCGCCCGCGATGCCTATCGCGTGCTCGGCTATCGGCAATGCGGCGAGCGCGCCGTGCGCGTCGACATTCTGGAGCGGCTCGCCGACCTGATCCGTCCGGCGCTGGCCTGGCGCGAGACCTCGCTCGGCGAAAAGCCGGCGGGTGCGTTCGATGGCCGCGGCTTTGTGGTGACACAGGCGATGACCTCGCTGACGGGATCGGCGGGCGAGGACTTTGCCTCTGTCCTGCGCGCGCTCGGCTATCGCATGGAGAAGCGCCCGCCGCTGCCGCCGAAGCAGCCGGCCGCCGTCGCGGCGCCGGCCGCAGAGGCCGCGCCGCACGAGACGGCTGTCGATGCAGCGCCTCAGGATGAGACGGCGGCAGAGCTGCCTGCCCCAGATGCAGTTGTGGACGCGCCGGTTGTGGAGACCGCGGCAGAGGTCGCAAGTGATATGGCGGCGGAAGCCGTCGTTGAAAGCGTCGCGTGCGATGCTGTTTCCGTTGAGCCGGCAAGCGAAGAGCCGCGACCGACGGCCTCCCTGCTGCCCGAGGTCTCGCCGCTGCCGGCTGCGAGCGAAGCGCCGCCGGCCGCGGTCGAGGCGGCGCCCGAATCCGCGCCGGAATCCATCGCCGCTCCGTTGGCGGTCGCGGAAGAGCAGGCCGCGATTGCGGACACTGCGCCCGAAGCGGCTGCAAGCGATGCCGCGCCCGCTGATGCTTCTGCGGCACCAGCCGAAGCGTCAGCTGCTGAATCCGCCGCCGAGCCCGTCATGGTCGAAGTCTGGCGTCCGGGTGGCCGGTCGGAGGAGCGCAGGCCGCGCCAGGAACGCCACCGTCACCATCACCGGCCCCACCATGACCGCGCCGCTGCGGGCGGCGAGGCGGCCGCTGGTGCGCCCGCCGAGGCGGGGCAGGGACAGGGAGCCGGGCAAGGCGAGAAGCGCGAGCGCCATCGGCATGGCCGACGCGACCGGCTGAAGGAGTTCGGCAAGCCGCGTCAGGACGCGCCGAAGGAAGCCGTGCAGGGTGCGGCCGATCGCCCCAAGGGCGAGGAGCGCGGCCGTCCGCGCGAGCACTTTGAGGGCAAGGGCCGCGAGCAGCACAGGGACAAGGGCGAGCGGCACGAGAAGAAGGGCAAGTTCGGCGGCGAGCGTGAGCGCGGTCCGCGCGAGCATGGCGATCGCGGCCGCGACAAGGGCGGACGCGACCGCCGCGAGGGCGGTCCCTCGCACCGGCCCTATGCATCGAGCGCGGCGCCCCGCGAACGCGAGCGGCAGATCGATCCCAATTCGCCGTTCGCCAAGCTTGCGGCGCTGAAGGAGCAGCTCACCGCCGCCAATCGCAAGGAATGATTTTTTTCGACCATCAATTTTGATCGGGGCATTTGGGGATCATTGGATCGTCAGCGGCTGGACAAGTGGCTGTGGCATGCACGGGTGGTGAAGGCCCGTACCAGCGCGGCTGCGCTGGTCGTCAGCGGCCATGTCCGCATCAATGGCGTGCGCGAAATCGCGCCCGGACATGCGGTGAAGCCGGGTGACGTGCTCACCATCGGGCTCGATCGCCGCGTGCGGGTCTTGAAGGTGATCGGATTTTCCGAGCGGCGCGGCGATGCCGAGGCCGCGCGTGTGCTGTACGATGAATTGCAGGCGCGCCAGCCCTGACGATTTTGCGAACGCCGATTATCCATCCTCGCGCGGCGCAGTCGCTGTGGGTATCGCGCGCGATTCAGTTCTTGGTGCAGCTTCTCTTGCGGCACTGCACCGACTGCGCTAGTGCAAGCCGTCCAAGAAAATCGTGTCGTTTCGGAGTCCGGAGCCCTGGATGACTTACGTCGTCACTGAAGCCTGCATCAAATGCAAATATACCGATTGCGTCGAGGTCTGCCCGGTAGACTGCTTCTACGAGGGCGAGAACATGCTGGTGATTCATCCGGACGAATGCATCGATTGCGGCGTTTGCGAGCCTGAATGTCCGGCCGACGCCATCAAGCCGGACACCGAGCCGGGGCTGGAAAAGTGGCTCGAGGTGAATGCCGAGTATGCCAAGACTTGGCCGAATATCACCCAAAAGAAGGAATCTCCGCCTGACGCGAAGGAATTCGAGGGTCAGGAAGGCAAGTTCGAGAAATATTTTTCTACGAACCCGGGAACCGGAGACTGACAGAAGGGTTCTCTGACTTAACTGTAATGCCGGAATCCGGCCAAAAACCCGCGGCAAAGCCTGTAAATCATTGATTTTTGCGGGAAATGTGCTATATTGGGCACTTTCCAAGCCGAAACCGGCCATGCGTACCTGTGGCCGCCCTTTGGTTCCCGTACAAACTTCAAACAGGGGCGTGGCAGTTCCGCGCGCAGGCTGTGTCACAGAAATCACGTAAAGCGAGTTCTTCGAAAAATTCAAAGAAAGTCGCCGCGGCCAGCCGTAGCGCATCCAAGAGCCGTGCCAGGTCGTCCGTTAGGGAGACCAGGGCTGCCCCTAAGGCCTCGGCTTCCAAGTCCTCAAAGAACAAAAGAAGCTCGATGCCCCATAAGCCTGCCAAGCCTGCTGCCAAAGTGACTGCCGCGAAGCCTGCCGCGACCAAGGTCGCGGCGCCTGTCAAGACTGCCCCGAAGACCGCTGCTGCCGCCCCCAAGCCCGTGTCCAAGCCGGTTGCGGCCAAGCCCGTCGTCGCTCCGCCCAAGGTGGAAGAAAAGAAGCTGCCGACCCAGCGCCAGGGCTTCAAGACCAACGAATTCGTGGTCTATCCGGCCCATGGCGTCGGCCAGATCCTGGCCATCGAGGAGCAGGAGATCGCGGGCGCCAAGCTCGAGCTGTTCGTCATCAATTTCATCAAGGACAAGATGACGCTGCGGGTTCCCACCGCCAAGGTCGCCAATGTCGGCATGCGAAAGCTGTCCGATCCGGTGCTGGTGAAAAAGGCGCTGGAAACGCTGAAGGGCCGCGCCCGGGTCAAGCGCACGATGTGGTCGCGCCGCGCCCAGGAATACGAAGCCAAGATCAATTCGGGCGACATCGTCGCGATTGCCGAGGTGGTCCGCGATCTCTACCGGTCGGAATCGCAGCCCGAGCAGTCCTACAGCGAACGCCAGCTCTATGAAGCGGCGCTCGACCGCCTGTCGCGCGAGATCGCGGTCGTGCAGCACTCGACCGAGACCGAGGCGGTGAAGGAGATCGAGAGCCAGCTCGCCAAGAGCCCGCGCCGCGGCGTCAAGGCCGAGGCTGAAGCCGAGGCGGATGGCGAGACCGAAGCCGAAGACGGCGAGGCCGACGAAACCGACGGCGACGACACCACGGTTGCGGACGAGGCCGCGTAAGCGGCGTCTCTCCGAAGGGAATTTCAAAGGCCCGGTCGTCCGACCGGGCTTTTTGTTTGGCCGCAATATTCGGCCCGCTGCAGGGCCTCATGCATGAGGGAAGGCGTCCGTCGCGGCTGCTGGGCGCCCGTGGTGACGGCCCGACCGGCAAATGTCGAGAAAATCTTAACGACCTGACTTTACCCGACGTCCACTCACCTCCGCTATCGACTGCGGCGAGGGGGCCAGGACATGCCGGCTATCATCGCAAAATTACGGGCTTTTCTGACGCGCGCGGTCGTCGCATTCGATGACGCCTCGCGCCATGTCGGCCGGCTCGGCAGTGCGCTCACCGGCGTTGCCGCGATCGCCCTGGTGTGGGCCGGCATCCTGCACGGCATCTCGGAAGACCGCGCGCACACCGAAGAGGCCGCACTGCGGACCGGCGCGAATCTGGCGCGCACCTTCGAAGAGCAGATCGTGCGCGCCATCCGCGCCGCCGACCAGACCCTGCTTTATGTCCGCGACTCCTATGCGCGCGATCCGCAAAACTTCGACATGTCGCTGTGGTCGAAGCACAGCCAGTTCCTGACCGACTTCTCCTTCCAGGTCGTGATCATCGACAAGCAGGGCATGCTGGTCGCGAGCAACCTCGACCAGAGCGTCAAGGGGCTGGACCTGCATGATCGCGAGCATTTTGCCGTTCATGCCGCGAGCAATGACGACTTCCTGTTCATCAGCAAGCCGATCTTCGGTCGGGTCTCGAACAAGTGGTCGATCCAGCTCACGCGCCGCATCATCGCGCAGGACGGCTCGTTCGGCGGCGTCGTCGTGGTTTCGCTCGATCCCGCCTATCTCGCAAGCTTCTACGATTCGGTGGAGATCGGCCGGGGCGGCGTGGTGACGCTGGTCGGCCTCGACGGCATCGTGCGCGCCCGTGGTGCGAGCGGCCCCGCCACGGCCGTCGGCGCCTCGCTTGCCGGAAGCGTGCTGATGTCGAATCTGTCACGGCAGGCCAGCGGATCCTACACCGGCGCCAGCGCGATCGATGGCGTCGAACGGATCTTTGCCTTTCGCCGGGTCAGGGATTATCCGCTGATCGTCATCGTCGGACAGGCCACGGATGACGTGTTCGCCGCGTTCCGGGCCGACCGTGGCAAGGAGCTGCTCATCGGCGTCCTGCTCAGCCTGTTCGTCGCGGTGGTCGCGCTGCTGATCGTCCGTTATCAGGCCGGGCTTGCCAGGTCGCGCGACGCGGCGGAAGCCGGCACGCGCGCCCGCTCGGAATTTTTGGCCATGATGAGCCACGAGATCCGCACGCCGATGAACGGGGTGATCGGCCTCGCCGACCTCCTGGTCGCGGCCGACCTGCCCGGCCACCAGCGCAAGATCGCCACGACGCTGAGGGAGTCCGCCGATTATCTGCTGCAACTCCTCAACGACGTGCTCGACTTCTCAAAACTCGATGCGGGCCGGCTCGAGATCGAACATGTGGCGTTCGATCTCACGCGATCGATCGCCGCAACGGTCGAGCTTCTGATGCCGCGCGCAGACGCCAAGGGACTTGAGCTGAAGACCGCGGTCGAGCCGGGGACGCCACGCTTCGTGCTCGGCGATCCGGCGCGTCTTCGCCAGGTGCTGTTCAACCTGCTGGGCAACGCCATCAAATTCACCGAACGCGGTAGCGTCATCGTCCGCGTGCGGACAGAGCCGGCCGCCTCCGGCCGTCTGCGGCTGATCTTTGCCGTCAGCGACACCGGCGTCGGAATCCCCGAAGACGCCATCGGCCTGCTGTTTCAGGAATTCTCGCAGGTCGACAGTTCGATTTCGCGCCGCTTCGGCGGCACCGGCCTCGGGCTCGCCATCTGCAAGCGCCTGGTCGGGAGCATGGGCGGCGACATCGCCGTCGAGAGCCAGCTCGGAAAGGGCTCCACGTTCACCTTCTCGGTGCTGGCGCAGTCGCTGCCCGAGGAGCAGGCCGAGCCCGTGCAGGTCCGGCCGGAGCCTGCGGAGGTTGCCCCGCCGCTTGCAGCCGCACAGGACGGTCCGCCACTGAAAATCCTGGTGGCCGAGGACAACCGGACCAACCAGTTCGTCGTTCGCGCGCTGCTCGAGAAACTCGGCTACGCGCCCGACATCGTCGAAGACGGCACGCAAGCCATCGCCGCGCTGCAGAGGCAGGCCTACGACGTCGTGCTGATGGACATGATGATGCCGGAGATGGACGGCCTCGCCGCTGCGCGCGCCATCCGCGAACTGCCCTCGCCGACGCGGGACGTCACCATCATCGCGCTGACCGCCAATGCGACGAGCCAGGATCAGCAGGCCTGTCTCGCGGCCGGCATGGATGATTTCGTCGCCAAGCCGGTGACGCGCGAACGGCTGAACGCAGCATTGCGTCGGTCGGTCGAACGACGGCCTGAAAGTCGAATGACGGTCGCATGAATCCGCATCCGGTGCTCATGAAGGCTACCGCTTTACGCGCCGCATCTCAGCGAGCCTTGCGCGGCAATATTCCTGGTACAGAACATTGACGAGTGTCCACATGATCAAACCCCATCGGAAAACCGGAAGGTAGCCAGAGGCTATCCCTGCGACCGTTTCTGCCCGGCTTCGCGGGCCGCGGATTATGGTTTCTTCCGACAAGCGGCCTGGTTTCCGTTACGTTTCGGCGCGGGTAATTCGGCACCAGTCTCCCGGTGGCGCTGTCACCCTCCTCGGGCCACGATGCGGGTTTTTCGGACGCGACGCCCTGTCCCCGTTCGCGTGCAGATGGAAGAAAAGCAACTTCATGGTGCGTCGAAACGGGCGCTGACCAGCGGTTGTAGCTCCTCGTGTCGTCGCGCCGGACGGATATTCCGTCATCATTTCAAAGCCGTAGTCGTACGGATCGGAACACTTAGAATCGATTAACCCTCCGTAGTTCATCGTGACCGGCGACGAGTGGGCTGGGCGAGACTTCCTTTCAGATCGCCAAGGGGGCGCCCAATTTCATTGAGGATTTTTCATGCGACCGGATCATCTGGGCCGGATGTCGTTGCTTGCCGCGACGGCAATGACGATCGGGTTGGTCGTGCTTGGCAGTGCCGACGTCACCTTCGGCGCGGCACTGGTCGGCGAAACACGTCTTGTCGCCGTGGAGCAGAAGGCCGCGCCAGGCGCGGATGGACTTAAGAAGCTCTATCGGCGGCCAGCCACGATTCCGTTCCCCAAGAACAATCCCTACACACCCGACAAGGCCGCGCTCGGCAAAAAGCTCTATTTCGACACCCGCCTCTCGGTGACTTCGGCGCAGTCCTGCGGAAGCTGTCACAGCCCGAGCTTCGGCTGGGGCGACGGGCTCGCGGTCGGTGTCGGCCATGGCATGCAGAAGCTCGGGCGTCACACGCCCACCGTCGTCAACGCGGCCTGGAGCGACATCTTCATGTGGGACGGGCGGCTGCCGACACTCGAAGACCAGGCGCTCGGCCCGATCCAGTCGACCGGCGAGATGAACATGCCGCTCGATGAACTGATGGCGCGCCTGCAAGCCGTTCCCGACTACAAGCCGCTGTTCGACCGGGTTTTCCCCAAGGAAGGACTCACCCCTCAGACACTGGCGAAAGCGATCGCGACCTATGAGCGGACCATGGTGTCGGAGCGCGCGCCGTTCGATGCCTGGATCGAGGGCGATGAGAAGGCGATTTCCGAGGAAGCCAAGCGCGGCTTCGTCGTGTTCAACGGCAAGGCGCAATGCGCGGCCTGCCATGAAGGCTGGAACTTCACCAATGAAGGCTTTCAGGACATCGGCCTGCCGAGCGACGATGTCGGCCGCGGCAAGTTCGTGCCCGGCGTGATCAAGATGCAACATGCCTTCAAGACGCCGGGCCTGCGCGAGATCGCCCATCGCGCGCCCTACATGCACGACGGCTCGCTGGAGACGCTGGAGCAGGTCGTCGCACATTACGACAGCGGCGGCATCGATCGTCCGAGCCGCTCCGACCTGATGCATCCGCTCGGCCTGACGGCTCAGGAGAAGTCCGACCTGGTCGCCTTTCTGAAAACCCTCGACAGTCCCCTGACCCCAACCGCCGCACCCGTCCTGCCACGCTAAAGGAGTTTCCCCATGCGCATGTCCGTCATCCTTCCCCTCGTCGTGCTCGCCGGCGTTTCGACCGGGGCGCTCGCCGCCACGCAGGTCATTCATCAGCAGGGCCGCGCGTTCTCGTCCGAGAGCGTGACCGTCAAGAAGGGGGAGGCTCTCACCTTCCTCAACGACGACACCGTGCCGCACAACGTGATGTCCGCATCCAAGGGCAATGAGTTCAATTTCGGCTCGCTGCCGCCGGGCTCCTCGACCGATGTCACCTTCAAGGAAACCGGCGACGTCCAGGTGATCTGCGCGATCCATCCCCGCATGAAGATGACCGTGAAGGTCGTCGACTGAAGCCGCCGTTCCGACCGAATCGGAACGCAGGCCCGCTGCTGCCTTTGATGCGCTTTCTTCACGCCAGCCGATACCCACTTCGCTCGAAAATGCTTTCCTTTGGAGTTGCGGACAATGTCGATCCACCTCAGGGTCGTGGCAGTTCTGAGCCTCATGCTTGCACTGGCCTGCGGCCTCGCCGCCTACGGCGTCCGCGGCATCACGCAGGCGGGCGATCTCGCAATCCGCCTCTACGACGGGCCATTGATGGGCATCAATCATGCGCGCTCGGCGCATGCCGCCTTCAATGAGGCCCGCCTCGTCCTTCACCAGGCGGAGAGCAGCGGATCGTCCACTGCGGTCGTCGCCAAATTCGAGGCGCTGATCGGCGGCATCAATGGCGATCTCGCCGTGGTTCGCGACCGCGTCCCGGCAGCCAATGTCAACGACGTACGCGTGAAAGCGGAAGAGCGGGTGCGCGACTGGTCCGCTGCCGCGCTGAAAATCCTCAAACCCGTCCCGGATGGCCTGACCGAACTACCGACAACCTTCGCCATCAGGAAGCTCGGCGACGATGCGGTGGCGGCCATCGATGACCTGGTCGAGATGACCGCAGCCTATGGCTTCGATTTCCGCAACGAGGCCGAAGCGCAGGCGGCCAGCTACCACACGACGATGATGACCGCGTCCGTCGGCGGCATCGTGCTGGGACTGCTGCTCGCGATCGGCTTCGCCTATTCGCTGAGCAAGCCGATCCGCGCGCTCGCCAAATCGATGCTGGAGCTGGCGGACGGCAACTTCGCCGTCGTGCTGCCGGGCCTGCGGCGGAAGGACGAGATCGGACATGTCGCCCGGGCGGTGGAACGGTTCAAGGTGGTCGCCGAAGAAAAAGCGCGTAACGACGCTGAAGCGAAGCTGGAGCAGGACCAGGTCGTCGCCGGCCAGCGCAGGTCGGACATGCGCAGGCTTGCGGACAGTTTTGAGGCCGTGGTCGGCGACATCGTCAATGCCGTGTCCGCGACGTCGGGCGATCTCGAGGCGTCGGCAGGCGCACTGACCGGAACCGCCGAGCGCGCCAAAGAGCTCACGACCGAGGTCTCAACCGCCTCCGGGGAGGCCTCGACCAACGTCCAGTCGGTTGCTGCCGCAACCGAGCAGCTGACCTCGTCGGTGAACGAGATCAGCCGCCAGGTGCAGGACTCCGCCCGCAGGGCAACGGAAGCCGTCGGTCAGGCCCGTGCCACGACCGAGCGCGTCGGGGAGTTGTCACGGGCGGCGGCGCGGATCGGTGACGTCGTCGAACTGATCAACGCCATTGCCGGGCAGACCAACCTTCTCGCCCTCAACGCCACGATCGAGGCGGCCCGTGCCGGCGAGGCCGGCCGCGGCTTTGCCGTGGTGGCATCGGAAGTGAAGGCGCTCGCCGAGCAGACCGCCAAGGCCACCGGCGAGATCGGACAGCAGATCACGGGAATTCAGGCGGCGACCCAGGATTCCGTCAGCGCAATCGATCAGATCAGCAGGACGATCGAGGGCCTGTCGGAGGTGGCGTCGGCGATTGCAGCGGCGGTTGAAGAGCAGGGCGCTGCGACCGTCGAAATCTCGCGAAACGTGCAGCATGCCGCACACGGCACGCAGCGGGTCTCGTCGAGCATCAGGGATGTCGAGCGCGGCGCAAACGAGACCGGCGCGGCATCATCAAAACTGCTGTCGGCGGCGCAGCTGCTCGCCAACGACAGCAAGCGCCTCCGCCTCGAAGTCGACCGCTTCCTGTCGACCGTTCGCGCGGCATGACAGCAATCGACGCGGGCACCGGCCTCTCGATGTCGTCATCCCGGCCTTGTGCCGGGCATCCACGTCCTGCTTTTTCAAAACTTTGAAGACGTGGATGGCCGGGACAAGCCCGGCCATGAAGAGATGGAAGACATGAGTCCAACTGCGTCGATCGGTGTAGCAGCGCCTATACCCCCGCGCGGTCGAGCGCTTCTGCGACGGTGACGATCGGCAGCTTGCGCCGTGATGCGGCTTTCAGCGCGTGTCGCAGCAGGTCCGGGGTACATCCGTGGGGACTTGGGCGTTCCGCGACATCGTGGGAATAGAAGATCAGCCAGCTGCCTGACGCCATCAGATCGTCGAAGACCCGGTCGACGCCATCGCGGTCGATATGGATGGAGACCAGCGGCGTCGCCCGCAGAAACTGCAGGTCGACGACGTCGCGATTGACGCCGGGCAGAATGCCGCGCGACGAGCGGAACGTGTCGGCCAAAAAATGTTTGTGCGACAGCGATGCGAGGCCGTAAGGATAGGCGAAATTGTCCAGCCGCATCGACGCGTCGAGCCCGGTGAGATAGCGGCCGTTCTCGGCGATTTCGGCGCGCAGTGTCGCAGGCGCGATGTCTGTGACGCGTGGATGCGAAAAGGTGTGGCAGGCGATCTCGTGGCCGCGCGCGTGCAGCGCGATGATCCCGGCTTCGTCGCTGCCCCGCCAGTGACCCGACCAGCGCTGCAGCAATCCGCCGGAGACATAGAAGGTTGCACGGCCGCCATGCGCCTCGACCAGCGGCGCGCCGACCTCTGCCGCGCTGTCGGGAATGTCGTCGAAGGTCAAGCTGACCATCGGCTGGCCGGCCGGCAGCCGGTGCAGCTTGGTGCGAAAATGTCGGGCGAGGCGGTTGTCGACACGTGCCCTGAAGGCCGCCAATCTGGCGCGCGCGTTGCGCACGTCGTGATTCGAGCCGAGCGCGCGCAACATCATCATGGTCCCTGCAGCCGCTGGGCCGGCTCCGACGGGCCGGACTGCGCGGTCGCCGCACTCCGCTTGAGGTAGTCGATCCAGTTGCGGAACAGCACCGTCGCCGCGGTGCCCACAGCGAGATCGGGGCGCAGCGTCAGGCCCGGCAACTCGGCGGCCAGTGTCGGATCGCGACAAAACCTCGCCCGGGCCTCGAAGGCCTGCAGCGTGCTTTCGGTTGCAGCATCAAAATAATTGTCCGGAATCAGCGGATAATCTTGGCGCTCGCCTGACAGGAAGCGGGCGACGTCGCGCATGTATTCCCGCTGCAGCGACAACGCGTCATATTCCGGGTGGCCCTGGAAGAAGATGAAGCGGCTTTGATACTGTTTTGCGAAGATGTCGACGCCGGCCGTCGCCGACCGGGTCAGGATCTGATAGCCGCGCGCCACCAGCTCACCCTCGTTAAGCTCGTTGTGGCGCGAATGCGCGACACGCAGGGTCGCCGGCGCGCCGTTGGTCAACCAGTCATAGCCGATGCGGGCGCAGTCATGGACGCCGGAACATTTGCGCTCCAGCCGATGCCGCGCGACGCCATCGAGGTGTCTTGCGGCCGCATGCGCGGCAAGGCACGACCAGATGGCCGAGCGGGTATTGACCTTCGCCCAGTCGATCAGCGCCGTGAGATCGTTCCAGTAGGGTTCGCGGTCGAGGGCGTCCGCGATCGGCTCGGCGCCGGTCACGATCATTCCGTCGATGTGCAGATCTGCGAGCTCGGCGATGTCGCGGTACTCGCTCTCGACATGCCGCCGTGCCAGGCCGGAGCGGGCCACCGATGGCAGCGAGAAGCAATGGAAGCGTATGGGGATGCGGCCGGAGGCTGCCTGGATCAGGCGCTGGAACTGGCGCTCGGTCGCCTTCAGCGCGGCGTCCGGCATGTTGTTGATCAATGCGATCGTGAGGTCGCTGTGGATCGCGCTGTCCTGGCCGATATCAGTCGCGATCGGCGCCAGCGCCGGGCTCGCGACCTCGGTGTGCTTGTCGAACAGCAGCGTCATGGCGCCACCCAAAGACTATTCCGCGGCTTCGAGCCGCCGTTGCGGGCAGGCATTTTCGAGCGCCTGATCGAGATCCTCGATGATGTCCGAGACGTGCTCGATGCCGATCGACAGGCGGATGGTTTCAGGCAGCACGCCGGCCTTGCGCTGCTGGTCGGGCGACATCTGGCGATGCGTGGTCGACGCCGGATGGCAGGCGAGCGATTTGGCATCGCCGATATTGACCAGGCGCGTGATCAGTTTTAGCGCGTCGTAAAACGCCTTGCCGGCCTCGAGGCCGCCCTTGATGCCAAAGGTGAACAGCGACGAGGCGCGGCCATCGAGATATTTTTGGACCAGCGCGTGATAGGGATTTTCGGGGAAGCCGGCGTAGTTGACCCAGGCGACGCGGGGATCGCCCCGCAGGAAGCCGGCTACTTTGCGCGCGTTCTCGACATGGCGCTCCATGCGCAGCGCCACCGTCTCGATACCCTGCAGCAGCAAAAACGCGTTGAACGGCGACAGCACGGAGCCCATGGTGCGCTGATAGACGCTGCGCGCGCGCTGGATGAAGGCTTCTCTACCGAAATGCGCGGTGTAGACCATGCCGTGATAGGACGCGTCCGGCTGGCTGAAGGCCGGAAAGCGTGCGGCATGCTCGGCCCACGGAAAGCGGCCGCTGTCGACGATCGCGCCGCCGAGCGTGGTGCCGTGGCCGCCCAGAAACTTGGTCAGCGAGTGCACTGATATGTCGGCGCCGTAGTCGAACGGTTTGAGCAGGATCGGCGTGGCGACCGTGTTGTCGACCACCAGTGGCACGCCATTGCGGTGCGCGACCTTCGCCAGCGCCTCGATGTCGCAGACATTGCCGGCGGGATTGCCGATGGTCTCCGCGAAAACCGCCTTGGTGTTGTCGTCGATCAGCCGCTCGATCGCGTCAGGCGCGTCGCTCTCGGCAAAACGCCCCAAAATGCCCTGGCGCGGCAGGATGTGGCCGAGCAGGGTGTGCGTGGTGCCGTAAAGCTGCGGCACCGAGACGATGTTGCCGCCTTGATCGGCGAGATTGACGAAGGTGAAATGCAGCGCGGCCTGTCCGGTCGCCACTGCCAGCGCGCCGACGCCGCCTTCGAGTTCCGCGATGCGCTTCTCGAGAACGGACGTGGTCGGATTGGCGATCCGGCTGTAGCGAAATCCCTCCGCCTCGAGATTGAACAGCGCGGCGCCATGATCGGCGCTGTCGAACGCATAGGCTGCGGTCTGGTAGATCGGAACGGCGACGGATTTGGTGGCGGGATCGGGCTCGTAGCCGGCGTGAATGGCAATCGTCTCGCTGCGCATCGTCGACCTCGCAAACTCTGCCGAGAGCGCATCGCCCGATCAATGGATGCAGCTCTCGCCACTTGCTTGTTAGAGGCGGCGGATGAAGGGGGCAACAATTCGCGCAAACAACGAGAAAATAACCCTAACGGATCGTAGGTTGTTCGTTAAGATTTGCACTACTGCGCGCTCTATCCCCTCATCCTGAGGAGCGCGCTTTTGCGCGCGTCTCGAAGGATGAGGCCCGAGCGGCCGGAGGGCGGGCCTCATGGTTCGAGACGGCGCAAGAGCGCCTCCTCACCATGAGGGTTTAACGGCCGCATGCGCCGGCAGGTCCGAAATCGCTCACCCGACGATGCGCCGCACCTGCTCGCCGATCTGCGACAGCACGAGTCTGGCCTGCGGCAGCAGCGCGCCCATGGCGTGAAAATTGTGGATCATGCCCTCGTGGCAGGCGTGCTCGACGGCGACGCCGGCCGCCATCAACCGCTTTGCATAGGCGGCGCCCTCGTCGCGCATCGGATCGTACTCGGCGGTGTGGATGATGGCCGGCGGCAGGCCCGCAAGGTTCAGCGCGCGCAGCGGGGAGATCCGGGGGTCGGCGGGATCGGCGCCAGCGGCGAGATAGTCGGCAAGGTCGGCTTCCAGGATCGCGCGGTCGATCAGATGGTTTTCGGCGAAGGCCTCGCGCGACGGCGAGGTCTCCTCGAAATCGAGCACCGGGCAGATCAGGCATTGCGCCGCGATGACCGGCCCTTCGCCGGCGCGCGCCTGCTGGCAGACCACCGCGGCGAGCGTCGCACCGGCGGAATCGCCGCCGACCACCAGGCGGCCGGCGTCGATGCCGAGCGAGGCAGCTTCCGCGGCGACGAAGGTGGTTGCCGCGATCGCGTCGTCGACGGCGGCGGGAAACTTGTGTTCCGGTGCGAGCCGATACCCGACGGAGACCAGGCGGCAGGCGGTTGCCTGCGCGAGCGCGGCGGCGACACGGTCGTGGGTCTCGATGCTGCCGGCAACCAGACCGCCACCGTGAAAGAAGATGAAGCCGGGACGCGGTCCCTCGGTCTCGTCAGCCGGCACATAGAGGCGGTAGCCGATCGCGCCGCCGGGGCCGGGCATCGCGGCATCCGTCGTGATGAGTGCGGTATCCTCGGCACGCGCGAACTGCATCAGTTTTGCGAGCGACTGGCGACGCGCGTCGACCGTTGGCCGCGCGCGATCGGGCGGCGCGGCGGCGGCCATCATGGTGAGCAGGCGTCTGGCAAGGGGATCGAGCGGCATGGCAGCCATCGCGCCGGAACAGTCGCTAAATGCCACTAATAGCCCCAATGGCGCGGCGAGGAAATGCTAAAGGACTCAAACAATGGTGCCGCGGTGTGAAGCCGCGGCCGGGAGATCGACATGGCGTACATCGCAAAGCCCATCGACTATTCCAGGACATGGACCTTCTTCAACGGGGAATGGCACGAGGGCAACATCCCGATCATGGGGCCGCGCACGCACGCGGCCTGGCTCGCCTCGAGCGTGTTCGACGGCGCGCGTGCCTTCGAGGGCGTGGCGCCGGACCTCGACCGTCACTGCGCGCGGGTCAACCAGTCCGCGATCAATTTCAAGCTGAAGCCGGTCGTCGACACCGACACCTGGCTCGCGCTCGCACGCGAGGGCATCGCGCGCTTCGGCGCCAATGCCGAGCTCTACATCCGGCCGATGTACTGGGCGCAGCATGGCGTCGGCGGCGGCGTGCTGTTCGATGCCGAGACCACCAACTGGTGCCTGTGCCTCTACGAGGCGCCGATGCCGCAGCCCGCCGGCAACGCCATCACGCTGTCGCCGTTCCGCCGGCCGACCGCGGAATGCGCGCCGGTCGATGCCAAGGCCGCCTGCCTCTATCCGAACAATTCGCGCGCGCTGATCGAGGCGGCCTCGCGCGGCTTCAACAATTGCCTGATGCTGGATCTGCTCGGCAACGTCGCCGAATTCGGCAATGCCAACGTGTTCATGGCCAAGGACGGCGTGGTCTTCACACCGGCGCCGAACGGCACCTTCCTGAACGGCATCACCCGGCGGCGGGTGATCGAGCTTTTGCGCGCCGACGGCGTCACCGTGGTCGAGAGCACGCTCTCCTATCGGGATTTTCTCGGCGCCGACGAGATTTTTTCGTCAGGCAATTTCGCCAAGGTCGCGCCGGTGGTCAGGATCGACGACCGCTCGCTGCAGCCGGGACCGTTTTATGCCAAGGCGCGCAAGCTCTATTGGGATTTTGCGCATTCCGCGAAGCGCGCGGCATGAGTTGATTGTTCCGTCATTGCGAGCGAAGCAAAACAATCCAGAATGCTTCCGCGGTGACAGTCTGGATTGCTTCGGCGCCATGCGCCTCGCAATGACGGCGTTACGGCCCGTAGATCGCGAGCTCGGTGTCGCTGAGGTCGCCGAGCCGGGGGACGTGCGGGCCGCGAAAATACTTGCGGCCGCGCGCCTCGGTGTAGAGGCCGGCGAGCCCCGGCACGGCGCCGTTGGCATCGAGGATCACCGCGATCTTGCCATGCCGCAGCAGCAGTTTTCCGATTGCACCGGCAGAGGCGACGAAATCGGCCACCTCGCGGCAATAGATCAGCTGCATTGCTGGCGGCGCGAGAAAGCCGCGGCGGATGCGCACCGGCGACAGGATGAAGGGGATGGCGCCATCCGCGGTGCGGCAGACCAGGCTGAGGCAGCCAAATTGCGCATGCCGGCGGAGCAGGTCGGACTCGTGCGCCGGCAATCCGTCGATCGCCGCGACATCGCCTGAGACGATCTCGATCCGTGTGTCGCGGCGTGCGCGGGACAGCAGCGGAATCGAGAAAAACAAGCCCTTGCAATAGGCAACGAAACCTTGCGCCTCGATGATCGGCCAGGTCCAGCGCGCCGGGCTGATATTGAAATAGGTGACGTGCTTGTGCCGCTGCGCGATCTTGGTCAGGAGCGGCGCATAATTGCGATACGCGGGCTCGACATACCAGCTCGACAGGTTGCAGCGGAGTTTTGCGCCGTCCGCGGTGTACAACAGCAGCAGCACGCCGACCGGCGCGCCGTCCCGCTCCAGCATGTAGCCGAACCGCGGATAGTCTTTGGGCACCGCGCGCGTCGCCTGACGGCGCAGGCCCTCGAGCCAGTAGTCGCGGGAGCGGCCGGCGAAGCCGCGCGTCAGGAGGTCGGCGACGGCGCCGAGATCCGCATCGCCGATCTCCCGGCAGCGGATCACAGGTTTTGGTGCGCTCGCGGCCGTCTTCGCTCCGGCTGCGGCCTTGTCGAGCTCGAGCGCCGACGTCACTGTCAGGCCTTTGCGGTCTGCTGCTGCACGAGCCCGAGAGCCTCGCGCACGGCGCGCGGCCACGCCGCCGTGTCGATGCCGTGGGTGTGGAACAGCGCGACCGCGAGCCGGTCCATGCCGAAGGCGACGCAGCCGGTATGGGCGACCTCGCCGCTCACATCGAAAATGCCCCAGGTCGTGCCAAAATGCTCGCGATGATAGTTGAAGCTCATGCAGGCGGTGGGCTGAGCCTCGGAGCGCAGCGGCACCAGCAGCTCGAATTTAAGCTGTTGCTGCTTCTGGCTGACCGCCATCATCTGGCCGACGCGGCCGAAGAACGGGTCGCTCGCCTGGTCGACGCGGAAGCTGAGGCCGAGAGTTTTCGCGATGCCTTGCGCGCGCTCCATCCAGCGCGCGCGGAACGCCGCGACGTCATCTGCCGTGCCGATGCAGACATATTCGCGCATCCGGAACGACTGCAGGCGGTCGAGATGGCGCGACGGCTCGCGGCGAAAGCAGTCCGCCGCGACGTCGAAGCGCAGCCCGCCTTTGGGCAGCGGGCCGCGGCTGGCTGCGATCGGATAGACCGGATAGCAGGCCGCGGGCGACAGTACGAGATCGGCCGGCGACAGCGAGGTGGTCCAGTCGCCGCCGACGTCGATGCGGCTGACGGCGGCGTTGATCTCGCGTTCCGAGCCATGCAGGCCGCAGACGCAGCCGAGCAGGTTGGGAAAGCTCTTCAGATAGCCGGATTTTTCCAGCTGCGCCCGGCTCATGACCGGCGGAAAGCGCAGCACCTCGGTGCCGGCTTCGCGGTGGCGCGTGATCAGCGCGGCGAGCCGCTCCACGATGTCCTCGTAGAGCGCGGTGCGCGCGTAGACGCCGTCGCTGCCCATTTTGTGAAACAGGTGGTCGGCGAGATGATCGAGCGGATCGATCGGCTCGGGGGCGATCTCGGGCGCGTGATTGAGAACGGGGACGGTCATGTCAGTCGATCCTTTCCTGGCGCTTTCGGTTGCGGTTCAGTCGCGCAGGGTCGCGGGCACGCCGCTCATCAGGGCGGTCGCCGCGATGTTGCTGAGGATGCGGTCGTTGTTGATCATGATCGGCGAGGAGAGAATGTCGCGCAGCGCCCGGCCGATCGAGAACTCGCCGTCGTTGCGGTAGCCCGCAAGGCCGCAGGCCCGCATCGCGCTCATCACCGTCTGCACGGCGAGTTCCGAGGCCTCGACCTTGAGCAGCGTGATCTCGGTCTGGAAGTCGAGCGCGGCCAGCGCCCGCTCGTCATGCTCGGCGGCCGCAAAGGCATCGATGCCGGCGGCGATGATGGCGCGCAGTTTTGCCAACGACATCGTTGCGGCGGTGAAGTGCGCTGCGGCCGGCGGCATCTGGCCGCCCGCGCCACGCGCCGCCTTGCGGACGAAGCGCTGGGCACGCTCCACGGCGCCGGCGGCGACGCCCGCCCACACCGACGACCAGGTGAGATGCGCGACCGGCGTCATGGTCTGAATGTGGATCTTGTCATAACTCTCGGGAAACATCCGATTGGCGTGACACCTGACCTTGAGCTCGAACCCGGCGCTGCAGGTGCCGCGCATGCCGAGCGTTTCCCAGCCCTGCGTCGGCTGCAGCGTGTAGTCATCCCGCGTCAGCGCCAGCAGCACCTGGTCTGAGGCGGTGGCATTGTCCGAGCGGCGGGCGATCGTGACGAGCCCATCGGCCTCGGCGCCATAGGAAATCACCGTCGCATCGCGCGTCAGCGTGATCTCGTGCTCGCTGTGGCCGACCGCGGCGGCGCTGGTGCGGATGTTGCCGCCGTTCTGGCCTTCGGTGGTCGAGGACGCGAGCAGAAGCTGCTCGGTGGCGACACGGCGCATCAGCGTCTCGATCCACGGATTGCCGCGGCCGTGGCGGACCAGGCACGCCACCTTGGTCTGGTGCATGGCGAAGATCATGGCCGTCGATGCGCAGGCGCGGCCGAGCGCATAACAGACCTCGGTCACGTCATGGATCGAGGCGCCGTGGCCCCCGAACGCCTGCGGGATCTGCATGCCCAGAAGCTTTTCGCGGCGGGCCGCATCGATGGCAGCTTTCGGAAAGCGCGCCCTGCGGTCGACATCGTCGGCATCCGCGGCGGCCGCTGCCGCGACGACCGCCGTGCGCTGCAGGAACAGGGCGCCGCGATCGATCAGCAGAGGTTCAGTGGTTGCAAGTGAGGGAGCGTCGTGGAGGTTTGCCTGATTGATCGTCATGCCGCATTCACTCCCATACCATGATTGCGAAAGTTTTTCGCGCATTGCTTCAATGCCACGCTTGCAGCGCATTCGCGTTGTGGTTGAACCTCAGGCTAGGAATTTTATTCAAATGCGTCGACGGCCTTTTTGGGTAAACGGCGCACCTTCCGATGCGCAGGGTTAATTCACCCTTTCCCGACTGCGCGAAAGCCCTTCGGCGCGTTAGCGTTAAGATCGAAAGCGCGCAGGCGCGCCACGGGCGGACGCTGCTTTTCGTTTTTCCGCGCGTTATGGTCGCGCGCCGCCTTGATCCATCAGCAGGCAAGCAGGGGACGACGCATGCAGGGCCTTGATATCGACATCCGCCATCGCGTGACGGCCCTGGTCAGGACGATCCTGGAGCAGAATGCGGTGTCCGCGGAGCTCGGCCCCGAGGCAAGGCTCGTCGATGCCGGGCTGACCTCGATGGACATGGTGAGCCTGATGCTGGCGGTCGAGGCCGAGTTCGATTTCACGATCCCGCAGGATCAGATCACGCCGGACAATTTTCAGTCGATTGCCACGCTGGAGCGCATGATCGCCGGACAGCTCCGCGTCGCGCAGGCGGCGTAACTTTCTCTTCACCTCTCCCCGCTTGCGGGGAGAGGTCGGATCGCGCGTTTGCGCGATCCAGGTGAGGGGGCTCTCCACTTGCTGCGCTCCCGAAAAAAGAGCCCCTCACCCTAACCCTCTTCCGTAGGAACGGGGCGAGGGAACGCACTTCAGATGCGGCTCCAGCGTCCCCTCATCACGCGGCGCTCTCTCCCAATTCAATCTCTCCCCATTTCAAATTTGCTTCAAAAATGCCATAGCTGCCGCGAGGCATTTGGTGGGGAAATCATGGCAAAAGCGGTTCTCGGTATCATCGGCGGTTCCGGTATCTACGACCTGCCGGGGCTGGAAAATGCGCGCGAAGAGACCATCGCAAGCCCCTGGGGCGAGCCATCGGCGCCGATCCGGCGCGGCACCCTGTCGGGGCTGCCGATCGTGTTCCTGCCGCGGCATGACAAGGGACATCGGCTGTCGCCGTCGGACATCAATTATCGCGCCAATATCGACGTCCTGAAGCGCGCCGGCGTCACCGACCTGATTTCGCTGTCGGCCTGCGGTTCGTTCAAGGAGGAACTCTCGCCGGGAACCTTTGTGCTGGTCGATCAGTTCGTCGACCGCACCTACAAGCGCGAGAGCTCGTTCTTCGGCAGGGGCTGCGTCGCCCATGTCTCGATGGCGCATCCGGTGTCGCCGCGCCTGCACGATCACCTGGAGGCCGCCGCGGAAGCCGAAAAGATCAAGATGGCGCGCGGCGGCACCTATGTCTGCATGGAGGGCCCGCAGTTCTCGACCTATGCCGAGAGCATGACCTACAAGTCGCAGGGCTATGCGGTGATCGGCATGACCAACATGCCCGAGGCAAAACTCGCCCGCGAGGCCGAGATCTGCTATGCGACCGTGGCGATGGTCACCGATTTCGACTGCTGGCATCCCGGCCATGATGCTGTCACGGTGCAGGACATCATCCGCGTCCTGGGCTCGAATGCCGACAAGGCCAAGGCGCTGGTGGCGCGGCTGGCGCGGGATTTTCCCAGGGACCATGAGCCCTGTCCGGTCGGCTCGGATCGCGCACTCGACACCGCGCTGATCACCGCGCCGGAAGCGCGCGATCCGGAGCTTTTGAAAAAACTCGATGCGGTGGCCGGACGCATCCTGCGCGGCTGGAAACTGCCTTAAGGGAGCGTGCCATGAAGGTCGACGGCAAGCATTTCCGCACCATATGGCGCGAGGCTGACGGCTCCTCGGTCGGCGCCATCGACCAGCGCCGGCTGCCGCATGAATTCATCATCGCGCAGCTCAGGACCTGCGAGGATGCCGCCGAGGCGATCCGCTCCATGCTGGTGCGCGGTGCGCCGCTGATCGGCGCCACCGCTGCCTACGGCATGGCGCTGGCGATGCGCGCCGACAGCTCGGATGCCGGGCTCGACCGCGCCTATCAGCTGCTGATCGTGACGCGGCCGACCGCGATCAACCTGAAATGGGCGCTCGATGAGATGCGCACGATGCTGCGGCCGCTGGCGCCGTCAGCGCGCAGCGATGCGGCCTATGCGCGCGCGGATGCGATCGCCGAGGACGACATCGTCATCAACCAGGGCATTGCGAGGCACGGGCTTGCGCTGATCGAGCAGGCTGCCGCGCGCAAGAAGCAGGGCGAGGTGGTCAACGTGCTGACCCATTGCAATGCCGGATGGCTCGCCACGGTGGACTGGGGCACGGCGACGGCGCCGATCTATCTGGCGCATGAGCGCGGCATTCCCATCCATGTCTGGGTCGACGAGACGCGTCCGCGCAACCAGGGTGCGTCACTGACGGCCTGGGAGCTCGGCCATCACGGCGTGAAGCACACTGTCATTCCGGACAACACCGGCGGCCATCTGATGCAGCATGGCATGGTCGATCTTGCGATCGTCGGCACCGACCGCGTTGCTGCCAATGGCGATGTCTGCAACAAGATCGGCACCTACCTGAAGGCGCTGGCGGCGCGCGACAATGGCGTGCCGTTCTATGTCGCGCTGCCGTCGCCGACCATCGACTTCGCCGTCAACGACGGCATCGCCGACATTCCGATCGAGCAGCGCAGTGCCGAGGAGGTCGCGACCATGACCGGCCGCACCGCCGACGGCCGCATCGAGACGGTGCGCATCGTGCCCGAGGGATCGCCGGTTGCGAATTACGGCTTTGACGTCACGCCGGCGCGGCTGGTGAGCGGCCTGATCACCGAGCGTGGCGTGCTGAAGGCCGACCGCGCCTCGCTCGCCGCAGCGTTTCCGGAGCGGCTCGCCAGCGCGGCGGAGTAATCGGATCGAATCAGTTGCCCCGCACGCGGGGGAGGGGGCGCACTTCCGATGCGGCGCGAGCGTGCGCGCGCACAATCAGCCTAAGGAAAGTCCCGTCGCTTGCTCCAGCTCGGCGATGGCCTGCGCGGCAGTGACGACCTTGATCGTGGTCATGCCCATCTCGCGCGCCGGCTTCAAATTGACGCCGAGGTCGTCGAGATAGACGCAGGCCTTCGGATCGACGTCGAGCGCCGCGACCATCATGGCGTAGATGCGCGGATCAGGCTTGCGCAGGCCGATCTTGGCGGATTCGATCACATGATTGAACAGCACCATCACCTCGGCGACGTAGAGCGAGCGGCCGCCCTGGCTGCCGATGGCATTGGCCGGCAGATTGTTGGTGATGCAGCCGGTCTTGAAGTTTTGGCCGATCCGCTTCAGCGCTTCGACCATCTCGGGCCGCAGGTCGCCGGCAAGCAGCGGCAGCACGTCGCGGCCGCGAACCTCGGCGCCGCCGAGTGCCAGCGACTCCTCGGCAAACAGCCGGTCAAACGTGTCGGCGTCGATCTCGGCGCGCTCGAATTTCGCCCAGGCATTTTCGAGATGATTGGCCGCGTTGGTGCGGCGGATGATGTCGACGGGATAGCCGCGCTCGCGCTCGAAGCGCGCGAACGCCTCGAACGGCGATGTGGTCAGCACGCCGCCAAAATCCCAGATCACCGCCTCGATCATCGCTGCCCCGTCGCAAAATTGTCGCTCACGGCACGGCTAACACGGGATGCCGGCGCGTGGCCAGTCTCGCCACTTGTCTCGGCACTTGTCTGAGGACTTGGCGCTCGCGCCGCGAGCAGCTATGGCTTCGCGAATGAAATTCTCCTTCCGATTGGCCGTCGCAGCAGCGCTGCTCTGCGCGGCGCCGGCCCATGCGATCGTCGGCGGCGCCGCGCAGCCAACGGATGGGATTGGCCGCTCCGTCGTCAGCATCGTCGGCTCGCGCGGTAATTTCTGCAGCGGGGCGCTGATTGCGGCAAAACTCGTGCTGACGGCCGCGCACTGCGTGCAGCCGGGCGCGGAATACCGCATTGTGGAATATGATGCCGACCGCAAACCCGAACTGAAAATCGTCCGGCGCGTCGCGGTTCATCCTGGCTTCAACATGCAGACCATGCTGGGTCACCGCGCCACCGCCGACGTCGCGCTGCTGGAACTCGAAGCCACGCCACGCGAGACGGTGGCTGCACTCTCCGTTCCGCAAACGCCGATTGTGCCGGGTGCAAAATTCGCGATCGCGGGCGTCGGTGTCACGGTGCGCGGCGATGGCAAGAGCAGCGGACTTGTCCGCAGCGCCGCGCTGATTGCCACCGGCAAGCCGGGAACGTTGCAGATTCGGCTGGTCGATCCGACCGGCCAGGGCGATCAGGCAGGGCTCGGCGCCTGCACCGGCGATTCCGGCGGCCCGGTATTCGAGGAGCAAGCGAGCGGGCCTGCGGTCATCGGCGTCATCAGCTGGTCGACGGGGCCGAACGGCAGCGACGGTTGTGGTGGCCTCACCGGCGTGACGCCCCTGACGCTCTATCGCGACTGGATTCTTCGGACCGCGCGGCAATGGGGTTTTGCGCTGTGAAACACGGCTATAGACGCAGGGTGGGCTGAGCGAAGCGAAGCCCACCATTCCCGCTGTCGCTGTCAAATTGGTGGGCACGGCGCGAAGGCGCGCCTTTGCCCACCCTACAGTTTTTCGATGGCGCGCGGCAAATCAAACGCTGTTTGATTTGTTGCCCTGCGCGAACATGGGTTGACCATGGCCGGCAAATAAGTTCAGCCTGTGAGCAATCCAGGGAAACGCCAGATCACAACGATGAACATCGAAACCGCCCGCGCGACCCATGCGTCCTCGCCGCAAGCGTCAGAACATGTCGACGTGCTGATCGTCGGCGCCGGCATCTCCGGCATCGGCAGTGCCTATCATTTGCGACGAGACCTCCCGGACACGCGTTTTGTGATCCTCGAAAGTCAGGAGAGCTTTGGCGGGACGTGGCTGACACACCGCTATCCCGGCATCCGCTCCGACAGCGACCTGCACACGTTCGGCTACAGCTTCAAGCCCTGGGTCGGGCCGCCGATCGCAACCGCCGCCGAAATTCTCGCCTATATGGGCGAGGTCATCACCGAGAACGATCTCGAAAGGCACATCCGCTACGGGCACAGGATCGAGAGTGCGAGCTGGTCGAGCGACACCAAGGTCTGGACCATCGAGGCGATCAAGCTCCGCAGCGGCGAGCGCGTCGCCTTCACCGCAAACTTCCTCTGGATGTGCCAGGGCTATTATCGCCACTCCGAAGGCTACACGCCGGAATGGCCCGGCATGGACAAGTTCAAGGGCCGCATCGTGCACCCGCAGCTCTGGCCCGACGACATCGAGCTGAAGGACAAGCGCGTCGTCGTGATCGGCTCGGGCGCGACGGCCGCAACGCTGATTCCATCGATCGCGGACAAATGCGCGCATGTCACGATGCTGCAGCGCTCGCCGACCTTTTTCCGGCTCGGCCGCAATGCGATCGAACTTGCCGAGCAGCTGCGCCAGCTGCAGGTCAAGGAGGAATGGATCCACGAGATCGTGCGGCGAAAGATCCTGTTCGAGCAGGATGCGTTCACGCGCCGCTGCGTCGCCGAGCCCGAGCAGGTCACGAAAGAACTGATCGGCCAGATCACGGCGGTGCTCGGTCCCGATTACGACGTGGCCACGCACTTCACGCCAAAATACCGGCCATGGCGGCAGCGCATCGCCTTCGTGCCCGATGCCGACCTGTTTTATGGCATCAAGAGCGGCAAGGCGTCCGTGGTCACCGACGAGATCGACCGCTTCACGGACAACGGCCTTTTGTTGAAGTCGGGCCAGCAACTCGACGCCGACATCATCGTCACGGCGACCGGTTTCAACCTTTGTGTGCTCGGCGATATCGCCTTCACGATCGACGGCAAGCCGCTCGACTTCGCGGGCAGCGTGACCTATCGCGGCATGATGTTCACCGGCGTGCCGAACCTGGCCTGGGTGTTCGGCTATTTCCGCGCCTCCTGGACACTGCGCACCGATCTGGTGGCCGAGTTCGTCTGCCGGCTGCTCAAGCACATGAAGGAGCAGGGGACACGCAAGGTCGAGGTCGCGCTGCGGCCGGAGGATCACAACATGCCGCTGCTGTCGTGGATCGATCCGGAAAATTTCAACCCGGGCTACATGATGCGCAACATGCACCTGTTGCCGAAGCGCGGCGACAAGGCGGAGTGGCAGCACAACCAGGATTATTGGGCCGAGAAGGACCAGTTCCCCGCGATCGATCTCGACGACAAGGCGTTCGTGTACGAGTGATGCTCGTGCGCGTGCGCCGAGCTGGCAGCGAGGCCGGTGCGCTCCCTCCCCCCTTGCGGGCTACGAGATTCACACGTCTCGGAGGGTCCATCCATGCTTGATGGCGTGGAATTGGGTGAGGCCCCGGAGCATGACGATCGGGCCCGGCTTTCCATAGTAGCCGGTCCAGCC
>Ga0335071_10001252_pt1 | contig 27461 bp, 35 predicted proteins | sample Lox_Sample_15_FD_206724 | JGI IMG/M metagenome (GOLD analysis project Ga0335071, IMG submission 206724) | Soil microbial communities from Loxahatchee National Wildlife Refuge, Florida, United States - Lox_Sample_1.5 | ecosystem: Environmental > Terrestrial > Soil > Wetlands | place: USA...
ACCGGAAAGCAGCGGCACCGACTCTTCGTCGCTTTCACGCCGGCCGGCAGCGAATCGGAAAGGCAACAGAAAATCAATGGCACGACCCCGGCACAGTGCGGGATAATGCGGATGAAATTGGGGTCGAGCGTGTCTGAGTTATTGAAAAGCTGGTCGGGCCGCCGGGATTTGAACCCGGGACCTCTTGCACCCCAAGCAAGCGCGCTAGCCAGGCTGCGCCACGGCCCGATCCGTTAGATTTTCTTCATTCTATCAGACTGGGAGAGGGCGCGGATGCGGTTCTTCTTTTTGGGTCGGGTTGCGATTGTGCCGTGCTACCAGGGCGCTACCACTCCACGATAAACCGGCTGGCGATGGAGGGATAAAAGTTGGGAGCGCCGGTTCCCGCGCGGCCCCCGGGGGTCCGAGCTGGCACAGCCGCAGGTGTGATAATTAACGGACCGTCGCATAGTCGCATGAACCAAAGCTCCGTGTAATCGATGCCCAGCTTTCCTGCATGCTCCTGCATTTCATCGTCACTCATGCTTTGTAATTCCGGGTATTCGTAACCGGTCAGGTCTTTGGCCGGCACACTCTGCGCGTCGGTGTCTGGCGATTTTTCCTCAGATTCTTGGCACTGGTCCGACGCCTCCGGAGGTTCCGGCCGAGGGCGCAAGGTCGAGATTGCAGCAGCCTCACGCTCCATAGCGTCTTTGCAGGCCGCTTCCGTGGGAAAGGCCCAGAAGTAGTCCGAACCGTTTGAAAAATCGCCATAGCGACCCAGAGGTTCTTGGCCGATTGCCTCTTGTGCGGCTCGCAGTTCGTCCGGGTTGAGCCGAACACCAAAGACATTTTGGAGTGACTCGTCGGCCCACACTTCTCTGGGATCGACAATCGGGATTGGGCCGGGAGGGCCGTCTAGCCCTCCCCAGAAGTTGTGCTTGCTACTCATTCTTGGTCGCCTTATCGGTCGCATTTAAGAGTCTTCTCCAACAGATTCGAGCCTGTGCCAGCCATGGTCATCTGGATCGACGGCCAAGAGCACCGATCGATCCGGAAGTTCCTCTGTCTCGGCCCACAGTTCCTCGTCGAAACCGGCCTCTGGTAGCTCCAGGATTGTGAACGGCGGGCGCACATAGGCGTTCAGATGGGCCGCCGCGTTCAGCGCCTTTCGCAAGCGGCGGTGCGGATCTCCGCGTGTGGAGTGGAACGAACCGAGGGCGAAACTTCCGCCCGAACCGATGGCCGCATACGGTTCCTGCGACTGCGCCACGAACCAGTTGTGATTCACACTGAAAATTCCCACGCCTTTCGTTCCGACAAGGATGGAGGATTTCTCCATCAGGCTGGCATCTGGACCGAGCGCAGTCTTGAGTTTTGGGAGGAATGACCGCACCAAGAACTGGCCCCAGGTGGTTCCTTCGGTTTTGCAAGGCGGGATGAACGCGTGCTGCACGATTTCGGCGAGGCGGGGTGAACCCGCCACGCCGAACAGATAATCGCCGTTGATAAACACCTTCGGGGCTGCAACCAGCGCGATCGAGCCGTTGGTGTTTTGGGCGCTGTCCCCGCCCATCAGGATGGATGTAGGGGTACGAATCGCTGCAATGACTGTCATGCGATCACCTCGGGCGGTGCTTCCGGCGCATCGGGTTCGACCGGGATCGGGTCTGCATTCACCGGCTCCGCCTCCAGGAAAGCCCGCGCTGCTGCGACGGTCGGATTGCCGAGGTCGGCATCCATCGCGTTGATGCGATCCAGCAGCTGGAGCCGCTGCTCGGAAGTGGCAGCGACAACAAGCTCGTCGGGGATGATGATGCAGCCGAGTTCCACCTTGTTGATCTGCGAGAGTGAGACCTGCTGGTGCCCGGATTTCACGTGCCCTTTGCTGCTCGATTTCTTGGCGTGTGCGAAGGCGTCCTCCCGCAGCACGCCGTAGAGGGCGTAATGCGACGAGCCTTGGAGAGTTTTGTCCCGCTTCTTGGCCGCGACGATGATCTTCTCCGGTTCGGTGTCGCGGTTGACGGTGAACGTGTTTTGGGTGCCGTTGATGGAGCGGATCTGGAATGCGATACCAGTTAGGCTGTGATGGTTGGACCACGCCTTGATGCGGCGTGCGCCGAGGATGCGGCCCACATAACCGCCAACGAGTTCGCCAGCATAATGGGCGCTGGCACCGCGTGCGCTGCGTTGTGCCACAGCTTCGGTTTCTGCGGCGCTGAGCGGGGCTTGGCAGGTGCCACTGGTGACGGTGGCCGTCGGGAGTTCGTCGGTTTGTCCCCCGGCGAGTAGGGCTTCGAGTTCAATGTCAATCGTTTGCATATGTGTTTCTCTCTTTTCTACGGAAAGTGGAGGCGGACGAGGCCGCCTGGCGTGACGTGACCGTGAACGGTCACGCCGGACACTTTCCGATTGGTTGTGGTTGAGAGGCCTGTTCGCTACGAACTGAACAGGCCCTGGTCGTTGGGATATAACTGGGCTAGGACGCGCTCGCGTTGTTCTTCATCTTGACCGACCCACACGATCCCCAGCCAGCAGCGGGCCTTGTTGCCGTCCTTCATTTTCCGTGTACCCTGCTGGAAACCTTTAGCGTCAAGGGCACGATTCCAGCGACGACGGTCCAAGACATAACGCTGGCCATTTGCGGCAGCCCATTCCTCGTACTTTTGGCGAAACGGGGTGATGGCGTTGAAGCAGCGATGATCGATCAGGCACTCTTCTTTGAGGAACGCGGCTATCGGGTCCATTTCCTCGCGCGCCCATTCGTTTGCTGCCTGGATGTCGGCCGGGACAACCAGGCCGGCCTGATACCATCGCACCGCGCCTTTCACCGCCCATGCCAGAATCGCGGCCTTCGCCTCCGGTGTAGAGAATAGCGATTTGAGGCTGGTCTCGATGTGCTTCGGACGGTGCTCGAACGGGATGCGGATCAGCCGCCGCCAGATGGCTGGATCGTCCGTGGCCAAGAATGGCAGATGGTTCACTGCGAGAAACAACTTGAATTGCGGCCGATAGTCGAAGCTGTTTTGATATAGGAACCGCGCATTCACCTTGTCGCCACCGGTCAACTGCTTTAAGGTGGCTTCCGCGAACCGCTGGCCGTCATCGCATTCGCTTGCGGTCACAAAGCGCGCTCCGGCGAGCCGCGCGATGTCCTCACTGGGGCCACTGGACGACACACGGTCTTTTTTGAGGAACGTCCCGAAGTTCGCCGCCACGTGGTAGTCGCCCAGCGCACCGCTGATCGCCTCCAGCACGGTACTCTTGCCGGTGGCACCGGGGCCGTGCAAAATGAAAAATTTCTCTTCACGGCACGAGCCCTGCAAAGAATAGCCGATGGCAAGTTGGAGGAAATCATGAACTGACGGATTCCCGCCAGTTGCCTGTTCGAGAAACGCATCCCACTGTGGGAATTTGGCGTCGGGCTGGTACGGCACGCCGGTGTTCCTGGTCAGATAGAGTCCGGGCGTGTTAGCCAGCAGTTCGCCGGTTTTCAGGTCCACCACCCCGTTCGCGCAGCAGAGATAGTCGGGATGTTGATCAAGCTGGTTGACGGAAATGGCGATGCTCCGGTCAGTCCGTGCCAAGGCAAGCACTTGCTTGAACATCGGCTCGGTTTCGCACGAGTTGACCCATATCCGAAAGTCTTTCAGGAGATCTGCACCCACATTGGGGTGTTGCAGCATGTGACGGAGAGTGGCCTTGCAGAACCGAAACATACGGATGGAGGCCACATCCTGATGCCAGCGCTCACCGGCCCACACGATCCACGTGCCGGTCTCGGCGATATACCGGAACATGGAGCCGAGCACCATGATCAGCCATTCGGCGAGCCCCAACGGCGTCCAGTGGCGCTTGTGCTGGGCGGCCAGTTCATCAGGATCGACAGGAGGTGCAGCCGCAACCTCGGTGATGCACACATCGGTTTCATTTTCCAGATGCATAGCTCACCTCCTTTTTCAGCGTGGGGCTGTATTGCTCGTGGCACCGCGCCGCTGCGTTCCGCATCGTATGAATGCGATAGTCGGCGCGATACCACTTCGCTCTCATGAGAGCCGACTGCCGGAACAGCCGGTCGATGCGCTCGTAGTCTCGTCCGAACCAGAACATGAGCTTGCCGACGAGTTCAAAATCCAGGCGCGAGTGGTCGCCGGGCGGCACCGGTCCGTCGAACAGTTCGCGGAAGCGCCATCCGTTCGCAGCGGTCCGGGCAAGGTGCAGCAACTCCGCGTCGGTGAGCGGCGATGTCGCGGACGCAGCAGGCGACAGAGGCGCCGGCGCTTCTGCCACCCCGAAGACTTCTTGGTGGAGGGCCAACAACTCGCTGGTCCTGTCCTCCAGATCCACCGGCGTGCCTGCGACATGTTGGCCGGTGACGGTGGCCCAGCGGGATTGCGTGTAAATCTCGACGTGTCCTTTGCGGCAACCGCCCTCAGGTGGTTGCTGAGTGCGGCAGTAAATGTGGATACCGGTGCCGGAGGGCGAGAGTTCCGTAAAAGAGTTCAGTTTCCGGATGATAGCGAGTGCCCGGGGCTCGATCTCGCCGGTCTGCGGATCACGGCAGTGATCGAGGTCAACGAAGGCAAACGGCGCGATGGCATCGTACTCAAAGCGGAAACCGACACCGTGCGGGCGGCAGCCATTCGGCGGCAGGTCGCTGTCCACGTGGGCGCGAGCGGTGGCGATGCAGTAGCTGGCGCAGGCGTCGGGGCAGTTAGACGGCCGCAACGTGCGCGGGTCGAGCGGAATTTTGCGCTCGCCGGAAATCACATAAAGGACCCAGCGGGCGATTGCGAGGAGTGAAATGGGTATGATGGTCATGGAAGTCGTCCTTGGTGGAGGGACGCACGCGATTGCCGGCAAGCTCGCGCGTGCGTCCCCCACCCGGCTACAGATTGAGGAAGTGAGAGGCCTTCTCCTTCCCCTGGAAGATTTCGGTCTTGGCCTTCAGCCGCCCCTTGAACGCATAGGTGCTGCCGAGTTTCAGGCCGGCCAGCTTTCTCGCATTTGCCCCGAAGCCCGAGACGAGCATCTTGCTGCCATCCGGGAGAAGGATGGCGATGGAGCGCTGCAGCTTGCCCACTGCATTGACCCGCTCGCCATAGTCCTCGACGAACTTGCCGGTGACATCCTTGCGAGGGTCTTCCCACTCGCCGTTGCAGACAAAGACAATGCTGTCGTCGGTGGAAGGGTTGGAGGGCAGATCGTTTGTGACGAGCTGCTCCCGGTTGATGTTGGTGCCCTGTTCAGGCACGGTCGCGGTCATATTTTCAATAGGCATAATTGCCCCTTTCTGGGCCGACCGCGCTCCCCGCACAGCGAGAGACACGCCCGGCCCACTTACGATTGTGAAAGAAGCCAGCGGAATTTCCAGAAAAGTGATAATGTTTGGCGAGGTGCAACAGTTACGCGTCTGAAGACGCCTACGGCTGCCACGCCGCATCAGGTCTCAGTTGCGACCAACCCTCAAACAATGGGAGCACCATCAAGATGTCGGATACTGGCGACAAGCGGGAAGTGGGAGCCGTGTCAGGCCAACCAGGTAAGCCCAAACGGAGCACAAAACTTCGCCAAGTGATGGTCAGGATCACTCCGGAACTGTATTCAGCCCTGGAGGTAATAGCGGTAGGGCGCTGCGAAAGCGGTGCCGACGGGCGCAAGAATTCGGTCTCATACCTCGTCAAGGAGATCCTGGAAAAACACAAGGACGAGATCTTGAAAGAGGCCGAGCCACATTATCGGGCATCGCTCGTCCTCTCGAAGCTTGCGCGCCTGTCTAACGGCCTTCCCACAAGGAAGCGTCAAAACAAACGTGTTCGCGGCATAGTCCGCGGGTGAGTGGGATAGCCGTAAGATGGGGGCTGGTTCTGGTGCTCCACGTAGTAAGGAGTGATGCCCAGCCTTCGGTTTAATTTCTGCCAATGCTGACCTGGGGCTGCTCCGCCGCAGCCTAGGGGGCCGGAGGAGTTTCGCCAGCACACGGGAGGAGCACCGGCCCCGGCAACGCCAGCAACGGGTCTTCCGTAACCCTCTCCAAAAAAAGAAAACACAGGAGAAGCCCGCGGAAACACGTTGCCGCTGTTGCTGGTGCGGCTGCAGGTTGCTGGTGCGGCTGCAGGTTGCTGGTGTGCTCTCGGTGCTGCTGTGCTTTCGGCGCTGCCGCCGTTGCCTGCGCTGCTGCGGCTGCTGCCGTGGCGCTCCTGTTGCCGCTCTCCGTTGCTGCCGGTGCCGCTCCTGCCGCTGTGCCTCTGCGCTCCCCGGCACTGCCGCCGCTCCTGCCGCTGTCGCTCCGCCGCGGCTCTCAGCCAGGTTTCTCCAGCACACACGGCAACGGAAGGAACGGGTTTGGCGAGACCTCCCCCAAGAAGAAGCCTACCCTGGAGCTCTCCGGCGGCCCGTTGCTCCCGTTGCCGGTCCTGTCGCCGGCCGCTGCCGCTTTCCGCCGCGTCCGGCTGCCGCTGTTGCTGCTGCTGTGGCCGCTGTCCGCTGTTGCTCCGCCGCTCTCCGTGGAACCGGCCGCGTCCCGCTGCCGCTGTTCCCGTTCCGGCGCTGCGCCGGGGAAGCGCGCCCGTGGCAATCCGCGCCGCACGGCCGTGTGGAGACTGCGCGGCTCCTCCTTGCCCTGGTTGCGTTCGGCGGCCGTGCGCGGCGTTCCCGGCGGCCACCGCCTTGTCGCCGCGGCTGTGTGCCGGAGCCGCTGGCTCCGTGCCCGCCGAACCGCTACCCGCCAAAACCGCCCGCCACGACGGAATGCTGCCGTGGTCGAAGGGCGCAGCTGGTCGTGCCTGTTCCCGCCATCCTCGGCGCAGCACTCGGCCGTCTCCACCGCCACTCGCCAACAGTCCGGCCTCCGGCCAAGTGGCCGCGGAGCCACCATCGGAGCGCCTCTGCCTCACAGCCGGGACCATCTCTTGCGTGATGTCAAGGACCCCTAAAATAACGGCCGGCTCAGGATGGCGGCACTTGGTGAACGGTGGGCAAACCTCCGCGCGTTACTGCTCGTTCTCCAGTTCGGCTAGGCGGCATTTGCGGCGGGTGCGCCTTGGACGTAGATTCGATTCAGACTAGGAGGTCCAGACTAAAGGCTGGGTCGCTCGCTTTAGTACGATATGATACGCTGCGCAGAAGGAGGCCAAACGTGGGCAGGCCCGTACTCGCAACCCTATTTCTTGCCGCCGCAATCGCCAATCGATCTCAAGCTCAGAACCCGGCTGTTGCGTCTGTCGTAAACGCATTTTCCAATCAGGGCGGACAGCCGGTCTCTCCCGGCGAGCTGGCCACCATATTCGGCTCGAACCTGGCAGTAGGTTCGGCCCAGTGCAGCAACCCCCTTCCCCTCCCCACAACCTGCGGCGGTGCTTCCGTGCTTATTGGCGGGAAACCAGCCCCAGTTGCCATTGCCACCGCAACGCAACTGACGATACAGATCCCTTATGAGGTTTCGGGAACCAGCACCACCCTACAGGTGTCGCGGCAATCGGGATCGCAAACGCTCCCGTCGAACTCTGTCACCATTCAAGTGGCACCGACCGCTCCCGGAATGTCGACCTCCGACAACTCCGGTTCGGGTCTCGGCCTCTTCCTGAATTCCTCCTCCGCTCAAATCACCGCCGCAAGTCCGGCTCAGCAAGGCGACAGTGTGAGCGCCTTTGGAAACGGATTTGGCGCAACCAACCCGGCGGTGGCCACTGCCGCAGCAGCGCCCTCAAACCCTTTGGCAAGATTCGTCGCTCCCGTTGCGGCCACCGTTGGCGGCCAGCCCGCGGTCGTGCTGGCTGATGTCCTGGTGCCTAACCAAGTCAGCATCGCTCAGGTTAACTTTCAGGTTCCCACGTGCCTTGCAGGAGGCAACCAGCCCTTCGTCGTCAATGTGGGCGGCGTGAACAGCCCGCCGGTGATGCTTCCAGTGGCGCCCTCGAAAGCGGCCGTCTCGGCCACGCTGGTCATCAGCGCTGGAGCATACGGCGCGTACCCATCCGTGTCGCCTGGGTCATGGGTGGAAATCTACGGGGCTGGCCTTTCCACTACCACGCGCCAATGGTCCGGCGCGGACTTCACCGGCACGAACGCGCCCACTTCTCTCGACGGCGTCAGAGTGACTATCGGCGGCCAGCAAGCCTTCATCTGGTATATCAGCCCGACCCAGGTCAACGCTCAGGTTCCTTCCAACGTCGCCGTTGGGCCAGCGCAGTTGACCCTCACTAACGCGGCCGGAACTACCGGAGCCTGCAGCGTCACGGTAAACGCGCTCCAGCCCGGGCTGCTCGCGCCTTCCAGTTTCCAAGTGTCGGGTAAGCAGTACACGGCGGCCCAGTTCCTGGACTACCAAACGTTTGCTGTTCCAGTGGGCGCCGTGGCCGGCGTTTCGTCGCGCCCGGCAAAGCCGGGAGAATCAATCGTGCTTTGGGGTGTCGGCTTCGGCCCCGCCACAAACGGCTCCAATCAGAGCATCCCGTCCGGACAGGTTGCGCCCCAGTCGAGCCAGCTCGTGAACCCGGTTCAGTTCCAGATCGGTGGCGACGCCGCGACGTCCACCTACGCGGGCCTGGCGCCTGGTTCCGTCGGCGCTTATGAGTTCATCGTGACCGTCCCCAGTGTACCCGATAGCGACGCCGTCCCGCTGACGTTCACTCAGAGCGGAGTCAAGGGAACCCAGACACTATATATCGCGGTGCACCAATAGGGGCTTTAAGTCCCAGCACCACAACTGTCACATCGTCGCTGCGCGCGCCGCCGCCGAATTCCTGCACATCGTACCTCGACTAACAGCTGTGCCGGCACAAGCTGGTTCATGCGCGGCGAGTGTGAACCCTGGCGGGTCCGGATTCCCAGCCGGTTCAGCTCGGCGGTGATTCTTCGGACAGGGCGCCCGCTGCGATAAATAGGAAGGATATGGCCGGCGGCGATGGCGGCCTGCTACTTCTGCAAACCACATACGGGAAGTTGGTGGTGGGCGCGAGTCCGTGGAACTGTTGGCGACCTACCGGAAGAAGGGCGATGACCCTGGGGAATTACATTCAAGAATTGGAAGGCATTCGGAACGTACACGGCGACTTGACCGTCCTGGCCTACGACAGCGGCAATGGGCGCTGGTCGATTCCGAAGGCTCTCGTGCAGGATTGGTCGTGGTTCAGTGACGTCATGGACCAAGACGATCTGCCCTCCGGCCTCGAGCCACCGAACGGCCTATTCGTGGCACTGAGCTGACGCGGCCTGGGTGATGGCCCTGTTAACCTCCTGCGCACGTATAAGCATGTTGCCAGGCGCACTCTCCGTTTGAGCGGCTGGTGATTGGGAGTCCTTGGGCGGCTGCGTCAGGCGTCAGGCAGCGTGCCGCCCGCCAACTCGGCCACTGAATGGCCGGACGCTATATCACTGATGTCGCCTATCTCTAAGACATGAGCGCGGCCAAATCCGGGGAAAATGGCCACACGAAACTCGCTTTGGTACTCGAACGCCGATGATTTTCTGAACGCCCCCACTTCGCCGTGATGGGAGTTGTCGATGTACTCCACCAACGAACAGCGTGCCTCTTGTCCGATTGCTTGCGCCGCGCTGGATACTCGCCTAACGAACTCAGGCGCATTTCTGATCACGGCGAAGGTATCGCCAAAAGTGAAGTTGCCAGTATTAGATGCTGCCAACATTGCTCTTCACCTGCATCGCGCAGAGGCAGAAAACGTTCACGCGAAGCTCGGTCTCATAATGCCAAGCGATCGGCCCGTGAAGACCCATTATGGGAACATACTGATCGCCTGTTCTGATGGAGTAGACGGCTCGATCAGGCTGGTGCCACAATTGATCGCCCTCATGTTCGCCGCCACGGACGCCATCTTCGGTTCTTCTGAAATACTCCTTCAAGAACAGCGGCCCGAAATCGGCGTCGTCGATGTAGAAGTAGTAATGGTTGACGTAGACGGTCTTGTCCCGCGTGAACTCGAACTGTCCGCCGATCTTTTTGCCGCTGAAGGCCTGCGCTTTCTCCTGTGCCCCTCCGATGAACACAATCCCGTCCCGCACGCCGCGTTGCCGGCGCATCTGGTTGGCGACATCGTCCTTCCGTTCCTTGTGATCGAACTGGTAGACCGGAATCGACTCCCGTTCGGCTTTGATTCTCACCGCCTCCCGGAATCTCTCTGTGACCTGTCCCAGCACCACGGGCGATGGGATCGGCTTGCCCAACTGCTCGCGCATGAAGGTCACCAGCCCGCCCGAGGTCGCCAGTTTTCCGATGTATCCATTCAGGTACAGACGGTCCAGGCATTCCACTTCCAATGTGACGTGGCCCCTCAGCAAATCTGGGATGTTCGCCATGCCAGAGATTTTATGGAATCCCGAGGCCGGCCGCTCGTCGGTTTGAGGTCGAAGACCTCGCTAGAGCGTTTTCAGCGAGAGTTATGATCCCATTCAGCGCAGCCCCGGCTTCATCCATTCTCGTTTTCCACTGATTTCTTGCATCGAAAGGGTCCGAGAAATAGCACACAGAGATTTGTCACTTGTACCCAGCTTGCCCATTACCATTGCTGTCTTAACTGCAGCGAGGTCGAATGAGTAAACTGCCTTGCCGACGTTCTCTAGGGTGGGGTCTCTCGTTTCTGCTGCGCCAACTGGGCGGCAAAAATAAGAGCAAATCGTAAGAGCAAATAATGACTTGATTAGAGACTCGCGCATGATGGTGTCCCCCCTTTCAATACTAAACGGTCTGCTGCGGGTGATCAACACAAGATGATCGGACGACGCCGGCGATCGCAGCGGATCCGGTCGTTCGGTCTTTGGAAATTCGGACTACCCCTAAACGAATCTCCGGAGTCATGATCTGGTCGGCACAACGACGCCACGCTTTAAAGAGCAGCCGGGCTCGGGATTTCGTGAGGCTATTGCCCTAAGAAACTTGGCCACTCGTCGCTTGCACCTATAGCCTCGTGCTATTTTATACCTTTCTACTGGAATTCCCATCAGTCACCTTACAATCTGTGATATTATACCCAGCCATGCGCCTATCACGCTTTGCAGCTTTGCTGCTCACCACTTCAATATCGTTGTTTGCTCAGAGCAATCCTGGCAAGGAGGCGATGGACGGAACATCTGGATCGTATAGCGAATCAACAAAGTTAGCGACGCCGGCGGCGACAACACCCGCGACCAGCGAAGCTCAGCGTTGTGTCTCAAACGTCTCGGGAGCCATGTTTAGCCCGGTAGCCATGTTTACACCCGCGCCCATGTTTCAAGGCTGTCCTCAGGGTCAGCAAAAGTGTGGAAATGTTGGTTGTTACGATGACAAACAAAGCTGTTGTTGCGCGAGAAAGAATCAGGCTACAGGCAAAGATGAATATGAGATCAAGGGCAACAGTGAACACAGAAGTTGCTATTGTGTTTGCGACCCGAGCAGATGCCGTTGAGCGCAACTTCATGAAGCGGCGTACTTTGCTGTTCGCGGGAGCAGCCCGGGTTCTTTGGACCCAATCCCGACAATACTTCCTCGAATCGATTTCAATCAGTTTCGATACCCTCGATGACGACAAAGATTGGGACTCAAAGGTTCGCGTGGGAGTCAAGGTTCCGAACTTCTACGATTACATCAATTTACCGATGAAGCATTTCCCGAATGGGAGCCACAATGGCCCGTTCGTGGTTGCCAAATTTGATAACGGCAAAGGACCACAATCCAACCCAAATCAGGGTGCGGACGTGGATTTCGTATTTCGTTCGTACGGCAACGATACTTGGCGTTTCAACTTCAGTGTGAGGATCGCTTACACGGATGGTTCTTGGTGGAGTAGCGGCTATAACAACTGCATGCTCTCCAGTACAGGAAACGACGTGGACCTGAGGGGTCACATCGATCCAGAACGCCCCTTCGCCGGTGTCTCGATCACCACAGGCGCTTCAGGGCGCGGGCGATTGGCTTAGCTCCCGCACGGAGCGATTAAATCTAAAACGTTTTCCGATCCCCGAGTCGTGCCTGCGATTGAGCAGGCGCGGTTTATCGGAGATGAGGAAGCAACACCGACTCGCCGCCCGGTCCAGTCTACCATGTGGGCGCACAACCATTAGCGGCCGGGCCTCCACCGCTATTCGTCGGTTTACAAGGCGACTATCGACGGTTATGACTATCGACGGTGGCGATTGGACCTTGACAGTGATTTCATCTAAGCTGCGGTCTTGTTGTTTTTGATCTCGACCACCTTCCCCGCGCGCTTCGCCTGCACGTGCCGCGTCAACTCCTCCTGGCGCTTGAGTGGGACCATGGTGTACTCCGGAGTGGTCCGCACGTCGCTGTGGCCGGCGATGATGCTGGCCTCTAGGCTGCTACCAACTTCCTGCCGCCAGGTGGTGTTCGCGCGGCGCAGGGCGTGCGGCCCAAAGCCGGGAAAGTCGAGCCCGGGGTCATTCTTATCCTTAGCGTTCTCCTTGCGGGCGCGCGTCGCCCGCTTGAGGACCTGGCGCACGCCGGAATCCCACCGCGGTTTGAAGAGATCCTCCTCGTTGGGAAAAACCCAAGCGTTCGGCCCATCGCGCGGCGACTTTTCGATCCACGCCTTGTAGCGCGGCGTGAGGGCGCCCAGCGCCAGCACCCGCATTGTTTTAGGCGTCTTCGGCACATCGATGTCGCCGCGCCAGTTCCTCTGTGCGATGCTGATCGTGCCGTTCTCCAGGTCCACGTGCTTTTTGCTCATGAGGCCGGTGACCTCCGCGACGCGCGTCCTGGTGTCGAGGCACGTTTCGCAAATCATCAACGTGCCCTCCCCGTCGATCTTGGGAAAGCACCCAGGCCGTCTGGTCGGGCGTCAGGATGCGCTTTTCGCGGACGAAGGTCTTCTTCGGCAGCTTCACCCGGCGCATCGGGTTCGCGAAGGTGACCGGGATCAGCTCCACTCGATGGCCTTCGTGATGATCCCGCTCATGACGCCGCGCAGTTGCGCCATCATCCACCAAGACGTGCAATGCTCCTGGAGCCAGGCCTGGACGAACTTGGGACGCAAATCGGTGAGCTTAGTCTCCTTCCAGCGCGGCAGGATGTGGTAAGCGTCCCGTGAACCCCGTGAACTCCCGTGAACTGTTCACGAGTGTTCGCGAGCAGTGTTCATTTTGTCAATCTCCGACATAAGAGACACTGCCGGCGCGGTATCCCCGGAGGCGGTGACACTGATGGTCCACTCAGTCTATGGAACATTCGTGCTTCTACGCCCTTTTCGACGTGAGGAAGCGAAGGTGGTTTTCGAGGAGCAGGCGGAGGAGCCAGGGCTGGCACCTTGGCCGATCTTCGATCGGGAACGTTCGCCTATTCCACCGAAGTAGCTCAAAACGGCGCGAGGAGACTCGCGCCGTCTCTTTTCTAGACCACATCATCGGGTAAGCCCTGCCCCCTTCATACGATTATTCGTGTGGTCAATCCATATCACACGGCATCCCGCTGATCTTGTGGCTGAATGCATCGGCAATTTCTAATGGAGAGATGGGGACCGAACAGTCCGAAAGGCCGCAGCCAGGTCGGCAGCAGACCATCGCGGCGACAGTCACATCCGCAAAACCCGCGTGACGTCATTCCATGGCGAGGGAGGAGTTCAGTTCAAATGGTATACACGGTATTTGCGCATGAGGTCACGAATTGACCCGCAGTATTGAGGCCGATTCTGTGGAGGAGGCCATTGCCAAGGCATACCAGGGTCCCAATACGGATTGGACACAATGGGGGGGGAGGATTCCCTTGGCACCAACGGCATCGGGCTGGTGTGCACCGAATCTGGGGAGTCCATCTATGACGCCGGCACCAGGGCCAGGGTGCCAACTCAGGAGTTCGATGATGCCTGGTTATGAGCTCGGGTTCATCCGTGCGAATCAGTGACGATGGAGTCGAATGCGCTGGCTGATCATCCCCGATATCCACGACAAGATCCGGAGAGCGAACCAGATCATCGAGCGGGAGCCGCATGACCATCTGTTGTTGATGGGCGACTACTTCGATGATTTCCAGACCGGCGTCACCGACGCCGCCGATACAGCCAAACAGGTGAAGGAGTGGCTGAATACCCCCAATACTACCTGCCTGCTTGGGAATCACGATATGTCGTATGGATGGGGTCGCCAGAACCGGCGCCTACTCTGCCCCGGCTACGACGCCGCCAAATGGATCACCATCCATGGCATCCTAACGGCACGAGACTGGCCGCGATTCAAACTGCATGTCTGGCTGGAAGGCGAACAGGGACCGTGGCTGGTGACCCATGCGGGCATCCATCCTATTTGGCTGGAAGGCATCGCACCCGGCGAATGTCGGAAATACATCGACCGGATCTGCGGGGATGCCTGGACCAGCCTCAATCGAGGCGAGCATCATGCTCTGCTGGGACGAGGTGTGAGCCGGTCCGGCGACCAAGGCATCGGCGGCCTGAACTGGATGGATTGGGACGAGTTGGCTCCGATCCCCGGTCTGAACCAACTAGTCGGCCACACCCCGGCAGCGGCAGTCCGGCAGAAGGACGTGCCGACCAGCCGGAATATCTGCCTGGACACCAACCTGCGCCACTACGCCATATTTGAGGATGGCCATATGGAGATCAGGAGCTACGCCGACCTGATGGCGGCGGTCACGTCCAGATAGGAACCCCACCCTGGCCGGAAAGGTAGCGCCTGATAATCCCCATCCCCCTCTCGGCGGGGATTCCCGGAATGCCCTCTCCCTCCTCCGAAGCAGGGAGGCTGACTCGGGAGATGGGTCGTTGTGGTATTTCCGAGGCGCTCCGTTGGGCCGGGACATGGCTCCCCGTATTTGGGGGGCCGGAGCCGTGCAGAGGCCAAGAGAAATATCTCTCCGACGTGGAACGCTCTATCGATACCGGACACGAGGCCGAAAAGATGCGATCTTCCCAGCTATAAAGAACTAACTCGCACCCACTTCCACGCGGGCGAGGAATGATCTATACGCCGCCGCCGACCCGGAGCCGATCATCCGCACACCGAAGGCGAGGGAGACAAATCTACCACCGCCAGGCCTGGAACGCGATTGCGCCCCCCGAGTTCTTTGAACCTTTCGGTTAACAGCCGACCCGGTTGTAGCCGCCTTACGTTGCAAACACAACCACTTAGAGGCGGGAAGACAGGATTTTTGCGTTAATGGGGGGACCCTGGGGGGAAACCAGTTACGATTCCAACGTTAGTTTTCGTGAGCACTGTTCTCCTTGCATGGATCCGACGGCGCCAATACCGGCAGCATCCGGAGTCTTCGTTTTCGGAACTGATTCCCCGGCTGGTTTGTTTGTTGCTGGCAGTTTTCAGTGATGAGTAAGCCCTTTGGCTCTTTCGCGCGTTCAAGCCGTCCCTAATGAGGTCCAGGTCGGTCGACGTGAATCTGAGTTGTCTCCTTTCCATAGCGTCATAATCCTGCCCGCTCCAGTGCGCTTTCATGATTCCGGTCTGGGTGTGCGCGTTAGTGCCCTGCAAGATGTGACCGATTTCGTGCGCCAAAACGTACGCCAGGATAGCCTCCTCGCGTGTGGAACGACCGGCGATCCAGCGGATCCGATCATACATGACGTTGACGGTGGTCGCACCCTCTCTGAATGGCGATGTATAAGCCAACGCCCCAGAGCTTGCCTTAGCAGGAGCTTCTCCGGTGAACTGGATTTGGATCACAAACGGGGTAGGGGAAGGAAGGCCGCTTGGCGCTTCGCCGTCGTGCCAGGCAAGGCGGACGCCAATCCTGTCGAATATCCAGCTCACCACGGCCCTAGCCCCCTGGTCGACGGAACTTGGAGCCGCTTTGTCGCCACTGACGTACGCCGTCACGTCCGCGGGTGTGGACTCGCGGGCTTGGGTCGTCGTTCCCACCGCCACTATGATTTCTGCTATCAGCGTGGAGTGTTTCATGCCCCCAATCTGCGTGGGAGGAACTGGGACCTCCATGCTCGGGCGCTGCTTCGCGGCTGATTTCGCGTGTGCCGGATGTCTCCGGATAAGATGCTGGATCAAATGGGGTTTGGGAGAGTTCTCTGTTCTCCGGCAAAGGCTCTATATTGGGATGCCAGGGTGTTATGATGAACCGCGGCGATATGAGTGGACCCGCGTCGATTCATTTCGGGGTTTTCGACCTGGATCTGCGCGCGCGGGAATTGCGGAAGCACGGTATCCGCGTTAAGCTTCAGGACCAGCCGTTCCAGTTGCTCGAGGCGTTGGCAGAACGGCCCGGCGAACTAGTCACCCGCGAGGAACTCCAGCGCCGCATCTGGGGCGACAGCACCTTTGTAGACTTTGACCAGAGCCTCAACCGGACGGTCAACAAGGTGCGCGAGGCGCTGGGCGACAGTGCGGCGAACCCGCGTTATGTGGAGACCTTGGCGCGCCGGGGCTATCGGTTCATTGCACCGGTGGTGAACGGGCCAAAGCCAGAATCGGAAGCAGTGCCGGAGCCGGCTGCTGCTGCCCTTCGGCGATCCTATACAGGGTTCCCCTGGTTGGCTGCCGGATTGCTTGGAGCCGCCGGCGCATTGCTTTGGTTCCTGGAAGATCGCCACGAAGCGCCCCTGCCGCACGTGGTTCCCCTGACAACGTACAGCGGAGTGGAGACCTTTCCCGCCTTCTCGCCAGACGGAAGACAGGTGGCGTTTACCTGGGATGGTGAGAAGCGCGACAACCCGGACGTTTACGTCAAGGTGGTGGGTGACGCGGCGGCGTTGCGTCTCACCAGCAATCCCGCCGCCGATTCCCTCCCTGCGTGGTCCCCAGACGGGCGGCAGATTGCATTCGCGAGCGAACGTGGCACAGGGGGCATCTACCTCATCTCTCCGCTCGGTGGGCAGGAACGCAAGATTGCGGATCTGACTACCAAGAGCCGGATGTGTTGGTCGCCGAACGGGGAATATCTGTTTGTGGCCCGGGCGTACAACGAAGCGCACCCGGCGGCCGATGATGGGGCCGTGTTTCTCGTTCCGGTGGAGGGTGGCGGCGCACCACGCCGGATGCTTGCGCCGCCACAAGGGACATGGTACCGGGACCCTGCGCTGACCCCCGACGGACGTTGGCTGGCTTTCAGCGCCTGCACGGGTTCCGTAGTGGGGCCCGGATGCAGTCTCCGGGTGGTTCGGTTGAAGGAAGGACTTTCTACCGCGGATGAACCCCGGGAGATCGCTAAGTCGCTCCGCTCGATTCATGGGCTTGCCTGGATGCCCGACGGGTCCTCGCTCATCTACGCTAACTTCATTGGCGGTTCGTCTTTTTTTCTGTGGAGGGTGAACTTGAAAGCCGGCAGCGAGCCGGAGCGGCTGGAATTGGCGGGAGCAGGCGCGCAGTGGCCGGCCGTCGATCCAAAAGGGGGCCGGCTGGCCTTCTCGCGTTCGTTAACGAATCCTGATATCTGGCGGCTGGAGCTGGGCGGAAAACCGGAGCCTTTGCTGACCTCCACTGCCTTCGATCTCAGCCCGCAGTACTCTCCGGACGGGCACCGCATCGCCTTCACGTCGTCCCGATACATGCACGATGCGGTATGGGTCGCCAACGCGGACGGCACGGGCGCAACCCAGATCAGCAACCCCGCGCGCACGTACAGTGGGACGGCGCGCTGGTCCCCGGACAGCCGCTGGCTCGCGTTCGATTCGCTCGACAAGGGCAGGGTCTGGGACATCTGGGTGGTGGAGCCGGGCGGCAGCGCGGCGCGGCAGGTGACCCGCGGGCCCGCCGACAACATAATCCCTAGCTGGTCCCACGACGGAAGCTCGATCTACTTCGCATCCAAGCGTTCCGGCCGGTTCGAGATCTGGCGCATCCCGGCCGGTGGCGGCCCGGAAATCCAGGTGACCCGCAATGGTGGATACACCGCCTTCGAGTCTCCCGATGGCAAGGCGATTTACTATACGTTGAGCGATGGCGGGGAGGAGGGCCTTTATGCCAAGCGGCTCCCCGATGGCGAAGAAACGCAGCTTGTGAAAGAGAGCGTGCCTTGGCGCAGCCTCGCCGTCTTTGCCGATGGGGTCTATTATTTACATGCGCAGGATCAAGACCACTACGAGATCCGATTTTGCGAATTTGTCGGCGGAAGGACGCACGTTGTCGCCGAAATCGACGGGCCACTGTGGTATGGCCTTGCTGTGTCTCCCGACCGAAAGTCGTTCCTGTTCACGAAACAGGTCCCAGAACAGGACCTCATGCTCCTAGAAAATTTCCGTTAATCGGGTGGCTGCGGACCCAGATTCGCGAGCCTCACTCAACATGGACACGGCGCAGTTCCGAGAATCCGAGTTGGCGCTCCGGATCGGGGACGATATGTGGGGTCACCAGACAAGTGTCGGAAACCAGAGCTGGCGTGGCCGGGATCGCGCGAGGGCGGGTTTGCGTTTCAGCCCCCGCCGATTATTGAGACACGGCCGGTAGGGAGACCATCTGCCGCCGCTCGGCTTCCAGTCCCCGCTTTTCGTCCGCTGCGCGCTGTCGCGAAGCGATCTCATCGAGGGCGCGCCGTTTCGCTTCCAGCCGGACGTGCGAGTACCGGTAGAGCATGGCGCGCGAGACGTGGCCGGCGATGCTCATGATCACTTCGTCCCTGCGGCGTCGTTAATCAGTCCAAGGCCGGGCACGCGGGGATTGTGCTCGTAATATTTCGCGTGATTTCTTGGTTGTATGGGTTCCGATGGTTCAATCACCACCTTCTCCGGCATTTCCTTCTGGCCGCTACTGCCGAACCCGGACGACATCCGCATCGACGACATTGCGCACGCACTCAGCCATCAGTGCCGCTTTGCCGGGCACACCCGCGTCTTTTACAGCGTGGCCGAGCATTCGGTGCGGGTCAGCCTGCTTTGCCGCCCGGAGGATGCGCTGTGGGGCCTCCTCCACGACTCCTCAGAAGCATATCTGAGCGATGTTCCTGCGCCGCTGAAGGAGCTGCCCGAGTTTGAGCCTTACCGGGCAGCGGAGCGCAACCTGCAACGGGTCGTTGCGCAGCGGTTCGGCCTCTTGCTAGAGCAACCGGCGAGCGTTGGAGAAGCGGACCGCACTCTGCTGCGAGTCGAAATCCGTGACCTCCTGGCACCGGACAGCACCATTCAGCCGCGGGAACGAGGGCGCAAAGACGCGCTGACCATAAGAGCTCCTTGGCAGCCGCGAGTCGCTAAGGCGCGGTTCCTGAGCCGGTTCCGGGATCTCTGTTGGAAAGGCGTCACTTCCAGCGGCCCGTGCAGAACCATTAGGTAGATAGCTGTCAGCTTGTGAAGACCGGGCGGCCGCATGTTCGGCAAGGACCTCCGGAGATTTGGTCACCCCGTATCACCGGAGGTTGTCAGAGCGACTGGTCCTTACAAAATCCGCAGTTGTGTGCCTGTCACCGACTGGAGCTAAACGATGTTCCTGCTCCGCGGGTTCTAAATTCGTGTCGCTGGATCTGCATGGCAGCTTCGGTGCTGGTGCCCCACACGATCGTTCCCACCAGGACCAACTGTATTTGCACGCTTCCATCCAGCAACAGGGGCCACCGAATGAAGAGTTCGATCTTCTGCCCGCTACCCAACGGCCGATCTGTTATGAAACGCAAACCGGAACTGCTCACGTTCACGACGCGCCCGGTACCGGTTTCCCGCAATTTGCGCCCATAGAAGACGGTGTAGTGAAGGTCGAGGGTGAGCGGATATCTAGTGCATGCGCGCCGCTCGCCGCTCAGCGACTTGGGCAGGCGCACACGCCGTTCATCGGAGCCGGAATGACCACCCTGATCCCCCATTAACCTCAGTCTGGAGCACGCGAGGGTGACAGACGAGTACCGGCGAGATGGTTTGCGTACTGGACCGGTACCGCCGGCGACGGAGTCAGAAAAAGACATCACGCCACATGCCTCCCTGCGCAATTTCAAGGCTAAAGGGCTATCTAAGTCTTTTTATTTCGTCCTCTTCAAGCTGCTTCACGCCCAAAAGCGCAAGAGCGAGCAGTGGACGCCAGGTCGCTGCGAGACTATGGCGTCGCCGTTGGAACGGCGGCCTTCACTGGAGGAGGCGTCTTCGATGCCGTCCTGGTAGCGGATTTCCTTGCTGCCTTCTTCTTGGTCTTGTTCTTGCCAGCCACTTTTTTGGCGGCCTTCTTCGCCGGTGCCCGCTTTGCTTTCGCTGCCTTCGCTGCTTCGGCTCGAACTCGTGCCCAGCGCTGCTTGGTCGCTTCTGCAATGGCTTTCCGTCCCGCGGCGCTCAGTTTGCGCTTGGGTTTGGCTGCTTCCGGAGTGGCTGTCGATTCCGCTGCCTTCTTGGCCGCCCACCTCTGACGTTGGGCTTCGGCAATGCTGGCGCGACCGGCAGCACTGATCCTCCGTTTGCGCTCTGGGGTTGCTGGCACGGCGGCAGTCTCGGCGGAACTGCCTTCCAACATCTGGCGGAGTCCGGCTATCTGGTCATCAATGCGGCGCTTCTGCGATTCGAAGCCTTCGATGGCGGCGACGATGATTTCCGGCTTGAGCTTGGGTGTAGGCATATGAGTAACGGCGTCGATTCTCCCTTTCAAGCCGATTCTACCTCTATCGTGAGTGCTACCCTCGATCTCTGGCTGTTGGGGTAACCCGTGGAAGGCATCTGCACGGTTTGGGCATTTACGTCCACCTGGAAACACGCTACTGAGGGCGGACGACTGCGTAACTGCGGTGAGCAAGCGACTCGCTGCGGCGCTCACCACTTTCCTGTCAGAAAATTCAACGCCTGTGACAATGCTGCTTCTGGCAAGTCCTGTCCCCACACCTCGGGCTGCCTTCTGTCAAGGACCCAAACGTCGAAACGTAGCGGATCCAAGCGCGGCGGATCCAATTGCTCCGCCTGCGAGTTGATCGACCCGTCCGCCCAAACGTATAGTGTTTTCCTTTGGTAGTACAACACGCCGTAGTCGTTTCTTTTTCCGGACCTCACGATCTCAAGTCGAAACATGCGTTTGTCTGCGAGATGGATTTCGACTGTCCGTGCAACTTCTTTTGCTTCCGTGATCGCCGGGTCGTCGTAGATCCCAGAAACGCGTGTCTCCTCGGAATTCCCAGTGTTCATTTCTCTGTCTCCAGGGCGAACGCAGGCCCACCCTAGTGGAAGTTTATCCTAAAACGATATCACCAGGTCTGTTTACCTTTTAAAATGTTTCTCCGAGTACGTAACACAAGCGTTCCGGGCTTGGGTTCCGTTCTGCTAAGGGCAGGCAAGGTGCCGTACGAAAGCTGATCTGCGGCACGGCCGTTCACTCGACGGACAGTCGCTTGCTGGAAGCAATCCCTAGTGAAACCTCCACTACTTTGAGGGTTCGCTCGTCCTTGCGAATAACGCCCCCCAGGCCGCTTTATCAGCCAGTCCTGCGGTCCTCACAAGCGGCAGGGTTGATGTCCTTTTGCCAACGCTCCCACCGAGTGTTGCGGTACACTCGCGCAGTGTGCGGCGAGCCGCCGCATCGTTCCAGGGTTGACTGAAGTCAACGTTGATTCCTTGCAGTTCCGTCATTACACCCTCGATCGTGAGGACCGTGGCATCTGCTTCCACCTTCGCGACGACCGCCTCTCGAATAAGGCAATCGCCAACAGCCGCCGTTCCTGACCCTGTGTACCCGGATTCATTGTCGCCGGTTACCGTCGCGGTATACACGGTTCGGAATTTGGACGGAACCAATATTGAGTACGCACCATCTGGTTTGGCCAAAATTGTAAATGTCCTGTCCCCCATCTGCCAGGTTCCCTCGATCTTCTCCATTCGATCGATGAAGTTCTTCCAATTCTGTCGGCCAGACTCGTGTGTGAGGGTTACGTTGCAGGAGACGGGGTCGGGTACCATATCGACGAGCGACGGCGCTGCGGCCAACTGTCTAAAGATACGTAGCGCGGCTGTACGATAGCTGATCTTGGCGGTACTTCCAAAGGCCCACAGATAGCCGTGCGCCAAACAATCCTGTGCTCTCCACAAACGTGGATCGAGTTTGACTGCAATCTCATACTGATTAAGGGCCTTCGATGTGTCGCCCGCCCGGCGTAGAGCTTCTGCGTAAACTAAGCGAAGGCGCGGATCGAATTCGTTAGCCGCCACTGACGCCTTGGTAAACTGGACGGCTTCATCAAACATCCTGTTCTACCAATAGAGGCCAATCTTCAGTGCAACTGGCGCGAAGTCCTCGTCGGTAAAGACAGCTTGATCAGGCCGGGCTGTCGATACGGAGATCAGCAACAGGATCACAAGCGGTTTCATCTTGAGCGTTACCTCCGGCAGATGAGCATAACTTGCCGCCTAAAACCAGGCAACCCTGCTTGCGCTCCCGGTTGTTCAGGGCAAAAGGAGGAAACGCGACAGGGATAATCGCATGACGAGAGTTCGCGCACTGCTGGTGGCGGTAAGGCGCCTGATACATCTCGGTGGAAGCACCGACTGCAGTCCGGAGGCGACTCACCCGGACGCGAAGTCGCCGTTCCGCGAGTGGCGGAGCGCGTTCGGCCCGCCCGAGCCGGCCACCGTTTCCTCCGTGTGCTGGCCTCGACCGCACCTGCCATGCTTCTCCACAAGACTTCCTCCGCAGGACCGGGCCCGATTCGGTACCCAGATAACTTATGCCCGCACATTTCCACATGTTCAAATGGTTGAAAAATATGCGCGCAATTGGCTACGTTCGGGTGTCCACTGAAAAACAGGCTGACCGGGGCGTCTCGCTTGACGCGCAGGTCGAGAAGATCCGGGCCATGGCCACGGTCCACGAGGTTGAGCTGGTGGACATCGTGGTTGACGCAGGGGAAAGCGCAAAGGATCTCGACCGGCCCGGCATGGCTCGGATCCTGGAGATGGTTCAATCGCGCGCTATCGCCATGGTGATCGTCGCCAAACTGGACCGATTAACCAGGTCGGTGCGGGATCTGGCGGTCTTGCTGGAGCAGTTCCAGCGCCGGGGCGTTTCGCTGGTTTCCGTGGCCGAGTCGCTGGACACCGGCAGCGCGTCCGGCCGCCTGGTGCTGAACATTATGGTCAGCGTCAGCCAGTGGGAGCGCGAAGCCATCGGCGAGCGGACGCGGGACGCCATGCGGCACAAGAAGGCCCGGCTGGAGTTCGTCGGTAACGCTCCCTATGGATTCCGTTTAGCGGCGGACAAACGCCACGTTGAGCCGGAGCCCGGTGAACAATCGGTTTTGAAGCGGATTCGGCAGCTACGGAATAGCGGCAAATCGCTGCGGAAGATCGCCGAAGACTTGAACCGTTCAGAAATCCGAACTAGAAGTGGTGGCTTATTTCGGCACGAATACGTGCAGAGACTCGTCCGGACTGCATAATATGGCTCGTAGTCTGAAATTCTATTTTGCAACGCAAGTTCAATCGTCAAAACGGCGTGCCGGTCGAAAGCGACAGCGTCAACCTCTCGGCTTCCGCAACAATCGCTAGGGGCGAGCTTACTTCGCGAATCGAACGTGCCAGAGACTCCGCCCATCCGCCACGCGGACCAAGTCCCGAACCAATCAACGCCTCTGGATGCTTTCTCGAGCGGGATCAGGCGATCAGGAATTCCGACAACCCAAGCACGACCAAGCCGGCAGTGATGCTATCACAGGTCCCATAATAGATTTGCCCGGACCCGTTACTCCTTACCTGGGCCAATCGCGACCATAATCTTCTTGAGGCACTTCATCGGATCAGCCTTCAGGTCGTGCTCCCAGATCCTCACTACCGTCCACCCCTCTGCCCGCAACTGCTTTGTATTCCTCCGATCACGCTTGGCATTCCCTAGGATCTTGGGGCCCCAATATTCATTGTTCGACTTCGCGCCCAGGTCACATTTGCGACAGCCATGCCAATAGCACCCGTCAACGAAGATTGCGGCTCGGAACCGTGGGAATACGAAATCGGGCTTGCCGCAGAGCTTGCTGTTTCTGCGCCAGCCTGTGATGCCGGCGGCGCGCATGACCTTCATTAATGCCTTTTCGGTCGAGCTATTACCACGCGAGTGGATGCGCGACATCGCGTAAGAACGCTGCTCCTTTGAAAGGTTGTCAGCCACTTTCTTGATTCTCGGTCTTCTAAGCAGCGACAGACAGCTGTTGTATCTTAGCCGTGAAAAGGTCGCGGAGTTCATCGTGCGGAATAGCGTCAATGATGGTGACACCGCCGATCTGATTGATGTACCTCGCCAGGTCTCGAACTGGATCGCGTTCGTAAAACTGATGCTCAAGTACGACGCTGAGCAGGGACTTGATCACGTCCACGTTCCTACCAAACGCATTTTCGGCAAAGTTCTGTGCAACGTCCAGCTTTTTCAGAAGTGCTCCGGTCAGCTCGAATGGATCGCTTCGAGTTTCATCGTACGTGCAGTAACCGTACCACCAAAGCCGGGCCATGCCGTTCCGCAGAAGTGCGCGGGAGCGATCTGACATGAAGAAGTAGCGCTCATGCATGACTTCCCTGAGCCTGCCCTTGCCGATATATTGCTCGGCCGGCCATCTTGCGCGCATATACTCCCAGTGGCTGACATGGGTAAAGTAGGCCCACAAGCGCTGGTCTGATGCCTGAACGGGTGTCAGGTGCTTCAGCGCCGAATACATGATCTTCGTGTTCTCCAGGTCCAACAGTTCGCTCTTGGAGGTGGGAATCTGCAGCTGGATTGACGCCGGGATCATGATGTTCGACTCGACAAACCAGTTCACGCCACCGAAATACTCATTTAGAAAAGGGGCATCCTGCAAATAGCGCTTTTGGTTCGATTCGATATTCATGCGGAGGCGATCGAGGCTGCCCTGCTTGAGGAATTTGAGTTTTGTCATGTGTTGTCGCTCCGCCCTACTCGTCGTCCTCCGACATGCCCTTCAGTCCGCTCAGGGACAACGCGAGCGGCTGGCCCAATATCTCGTGGGCTACCTTCAGGCTGGAGTCAGTAAAGGATTCGGGATCTTCTTCGAGCTTAATATTCATTTCCCTGAGCCTACGGTCAATAACCATGTACCAACGGAAATCAGAATAGGCGTCCAGCCCTCCGTCCTGCGCAGCGTGCCGAATTCTGTCGAGAACCTCCACCAAGGCCGGAACGACGATAGAGCCGATCAGGACCGGATGGTAGGCAGTGGAATACCTGAGTGACAGGTAGGAGTCGAAATTCGGTTTGGAAAGCCGGATCACCACCTTCGGACCACCCGTATCGATGTCCATCCCGGTTGCATTGGGATCGTCATTGGGGACAATCGAAAAGATTGAACTTACCCTGCGAAGGGGATCATTCTTCTTGGTGGCCTCGATGATCTGGTCGGGTGCCACAGCGAGGGTATCCCCTTTACTTACGCGGAAAGATGACTTTCCATAATCGGGATGGAAGTTTGCGTTCTTGTACTTGTCGAGCGACTTCGAAGCCAGGACGAAGGCGCAAACCTCAACCTTCCCATCAATGAGGGACGCGCCGATCTCGAACGAGAACTTCTCCACCGTACTTTTGAAGAGGTTGCGGTAGCGCGTCGATATGCATTCCACATGGACGGCGTACATGGCCTTTTTCTGGTCGATGAGCGCGAGCAGGTCGGCGTTGTTGGTCTTGAACACCGCATCAAAAACATAGGCGTTCTTGATGCCCTTGCCGCTGACCACCCCCTGGAAATTGGAGTTTAGGATGTCGTCGCCCCAGTGGGTAAGCACCGGATGGGGATAAGCTCTAGGGTTAATTAGCATAAGCTGTCACCCCTAGCGCGCAATGAAGGGAATCCTCCAAGACGAGTTCAATAACAGCCTTTTTTCCCTGCGGGAGCCCCAGTGGGCCGATGAATCCAGGTTCCGGTAGCTGGGTGACCGGACTGTCGCCGTTAACCGCAAAGGAGGAAATTGGAGCGATTTCCGTGCCGACTTCCGCGACCACGAACACTCTGAGATGGTTGACGGAGCCGGAGACTGGCTCGAACAGGATGCGGTAAAGCCCCGCGGCGGGATCGGCGCAGAAGATACGGACATTGCCGATATCAACGCGCTTGTTCCCGTGCTCGATTTTTTGCACGCCGTTTCCATTCTGGCCGTTTATGCCTTGAAAGGGTCCGCCGCCGGGACCTCCATTGGTGCCGCCGTCGGATTGGTTAGGTGGTCCGTTTGGCCCACCTTCGACCCCTTCCACGGGCTCATCCTCTTCCTGCATTTCGTCGGGTGACTTGTTGTCAGGCTGAAAAACCGGCGTTGTGCTGGGCGGAGTTGACCGGAAGCGGATTTCAATCTTTTCCGAGGGCTCCTCATTAATCGATTCGATCTTCTGCGGGGTACCATGCTCGTCTTCGATGTCGTCCGGCAGGTAATGGCTCACGCCTTCCGCGTCAACCTCATCGACCTCCTCGGTCGATCCCATTTGATGAATACGCTCATTAATCCAAGCGTTGATCTTCTTGATAATCCGGCGAGAAGCAGTGGGGTCGGCACCACGCTCGGGCTCCCACGCGCTGTGGCTCGGGGGCTCCGTCGTGCGCAGCAGCGCATCGAGCTGGAAGCCCTCCACCGTAAACACTCCCGCGAATCGAAGAGGGGTTTGGAAGTGGCCCTTATCAAAGATCTTCATCCCGCTTCTGCGGAACATGGCCACCTTCTTACGGAAGTCCTTGTTCTCCAGGACGCTGAGCGTTACTTTTCCCATTCCTTCGAAATTTTCATCGACGAAGTGCTCGGTATCCTCGCTGGTGAGGACCTTGTAGTAAGCGTCAGCGAAGAAGGCCGGATCGGGCTCCGCGTAGTGCTTCTTGATTTGGTCCGGCAGGCTGGTTTTGTTTAGCGTGGTCTTGCCTACCTTCGCGATCAGCGTGCCATGGTGGATGGCGACGAAGAAGCTTTCGATGATGGTTTTGATGATCTGCGATTCCCAGTCGTCGAAAGGATGGAAGCCCATCACGTAAACATCAGCTCCTACCCGCTTGCGCTCGAAGATCGGTGAGACCTTTTTGAAGTCGAGTAGCGGTCGATTACCATTCACATTTCCGTAATACCCGGTGCCTTGAGTGATGACTTTCTTCTCGCGTGGAAAACTCACGAGCTTGGCAACGCCCTGGAAAGCCGTGGCTCCATCCTTGTCTTTCGTCCCGTAAAACACAGTCCGCAGGTCGGAGCATGCAAATGGGGCGTGCTTTCCGATTCCAAATGATCCGAGCTTACCGGCATTCTTGTCGGAGATCCCCACGGCCTTCGTGAGCTTGAACCAGTCCGATGTTCGGTCGTCTTTGCCTCCGACGACGAGGCCCGTGGTGTTGAAGTCGGAGATGCGCAGGATCTGAAGCTTGTCCGCCGACAACACTTTGAGAGCAGAATCAAAAAAGTGGACGGTTTGCTTCGACGACTTCGAATAAGCCGCACAGGCCTGAAGGATCTTCTTGAACTCAGCGCATCCGGGGAACTCAGAGCTGGGTATCTCCAACTTCTGGAAATGGACCTCTACCGGCTTGCGTAAGCGTCCGATGAACCCCTCTTCCCAACTTTTCGATCACGCGGGATAGTGGGTGTATGCCCGACAGCAGCGCCGAGGAGAGGCCCACCGCCAGCCTGCACGACCAGTGGCGCGAGCGCATCGCC
>Ga0335071_10001254_pt1 | contig 27429 bp, 28 predicted proteins | sample Lox_Sample_15_FD_206724 | JGI IMG/M metagenome (GOLD analysis project Ga0335071, IMG submission 206724) | Soil microbial communities from Loxahatchee National Wildlife Refuge, Florida, United States - Lox_Sample_1.5 | ecosystem: Environmental > Terrestrial > Soil > Wetlands | place: USA...
TTGTCGTCCGGCGGCGCGGCCAAGGCCGGAAACAACGGAATTCGCTGATCGGAGGGAAAGCTATCTGTGGAAGGAAACGCCGCCGTACGCGCCGGGAACCTCGGCACGTCCGCGTAAGCCATTAAGGCGAGGATGAGCGGAATGGCGGTTCGATGAAACATAAGGGTAGCTGCCCCATCCCCGGGGTCTTCCCTATTTTATGATGGCGCGAGGCCGTTGAGTAGCGGTCTCTGCTGAAAACTATTGTGCCACCACCTGGACGCCCTGGCGATCAATGAACATGGGGAGGAGTTGGCCGCCCGCTTCGACGACCGCCTTTTCGACGCGCTCGCGCGCATCCGGCTCAATCAGCAGCACCACGCAACCGCCACCGCCCGCGCCGCAAACCTTCCCGGCCAGCGCTCCCTTACGCCTGGTGCTCTCGATGATCCGGTCGATCACCTTGGTGGAGATGGTGGGCAGGTTCCTGCGCCGGAACTGCCACTCGGTGTGCATCAACCTGCCGGTCTCTTTCCAGTCGCCCGCTTCCAGGGTGGCCCTCATCTTCTGGGCAATTTGCGAGATCTTCTCCAGATTGCTGGTCACCGTGCCTTTGTTGTCGATGTGTGCCTTGAAGACACCCCAGTTGTTGATCGCGGATTGCCGAGGCTTGCCGGTGTAGCAGACCACCAAGCGGCGCTCCAATTCGTCGAGGTTGACGTTGATCTCGATGCGGCGCTCACCGCCGGGCATCAGTTCGATGGCGGCGGCTCCGCCGAAGGCGGGCGGATAGTGGTCCTGCATACCTGTCGGGATATGAATGACGATGGCCTCGGCGTCGCGGCTGATGTGCACCCAGTCAACTTTGCTGCGGCCGGCGCCAGTGAAGCGGTCGAGAGCGGCGCAAATCGCCACTGCCATGGCGCTTGATCCGCCAATCCCGGCGCCTGCTGGAGCTTCGGAGTTGGTGGTGAGGGAGAATCCTCCCTGAGGCTTGAAGAACTTCACAATTTCGGCCAGCAGCGGCAGGCGGTAATGCCTTGCGCGCCGCATGTGCTCGAGCGAGGCGAAGGACTCCGCCTTATTGGTGTCCAGCGACACCAGCTTGATCCGGTCGTCACCCGCAGGATGCGTCTCCACGACGCAGGAGGCATACCGGGAAATTGCCGCGTTCACGGTTACGGCTCCGGGATGAAACAGATAGAGCGGCCAGATGTCTAGGGTGCTGCCGGCGAGGTCAACTCGTGTTGGGGCTTTCGATTCGATGCGCATAGTTTTCCTGGACAGTGAATTTGCGGAGCGAATGACCCTGCGTTACTTACCGTTCCCGGCGGCAGCCCGGCGATACATCGCCTGAGCGATCAGATCGCGCCGCGCCTTCGCGGGATTCGGTTCAAAGCAGCGGCGGCAGCGCGCTTCATACGAATCGCTGGCGCCCACAACAATCAGTTCTTCGCTTTCCACGAGACGCTGGGTATGCACGGCGGGATTTCCGCAGCGCACACAGATGGCCAGCAACTTCGTGATTTCTTCCGCGACGGCCAGTAGCTTGGGCATGGGCTCAAACGGGCGTCCGCGGTAATCCGTGTCCAAGCCGGCGACGATCACGCGCTTTCCGAGGTTGGCGAGCTTGGTACAGACTTCTTCCACTTCTTCACCGAGGAATTGGGCCTCGTCGATTCCCACCACTTCCGTCCTGGGCTGCAACTTCTCGAGAATTTCGGAGGCCTTGCTGACATTGTCTGAGGAAATGCCGAGGCCGGAGTGGGACACAATCTCATTCGCTTCATAACGCGCATCGATGGCCGGCTTGAAGATCTGTACGCGCTGCTGAGCAATCTCTGCCCGGCGCAGCCTGCGAATCAGTTCCTCACTCTTGCCTGAAAACATGGGGCCGACGATCACTTCGATCCAGCCCATATTCCCTTTCACGATGTCCACGTTGTCTCCTCGGGCCCAGCTACTTGGCACAGCATAACTCTTCGTTGGTGGTTTCGCATCATCCGGCCGCGGCGGCGGCAGCTCCGTACATCGCAGCGTTGTAAAACGGGGCGAACGCCGCGATGGTCGCGAGGCGAAACGAATCCTGACGCGAAATTAAACTGTTGGACAGCACGCCCCAGGCGCCCTGGCCATCCCGGATTCCCACCGCTCCCGCGAATACGTCGATGGCGCGCGCCAACTCGACTCCCTGGGAGAGCACTTTCTCCGCCAGCGCTTCTGGGAGCTCAATGCTCCCACCACAACCGAAGTGTCCCCGCTCACCGTCGCAGACATACGCCCAACTCTCCAGGAACACTCGGCGGACGGCGTTTTCCACGACGACGTCCAGCCCGCCTTCAACACCGACAAAGAAATCCACGGCAATGTTCTGCTGCCGAAGCGTCTCGTGCAAAGCTTCCGCGCGGTGCCTCGCGCCCTGCATCAGTTCTTCTCGTGAAGTTGGCGTGGGACTGACGCCGCTCTGGACCTCATATCCGTTTACTTCGAAATTCGTATCCGGCGCAAAGTGCGCCGCGAACGAAGCCGCCGCGAGTTGCACGGCGTTCACTTTTGGCCGGCGCGCGCTGCCCACCGCGATTCGGATGGTTTTCATGAGGAACGAACCTTACCGCAAAGTTTAACCGAACTTTACCGCGCTGATTCGGGCGAGATTTCCGCAGGCTGAGGAAAAACGAGAAAGCTGCAGGACCGTCGCTTCGATGCTTGCGGCGCCGCGGAGTTATTGCGCTGGCTGATGCTGTGGCTGCGCTTTGTGGGCAGCGTTGCCGAGCAGGACGATCAGGCCATCGGCGAGCGTGCCGCGCCATGACAAGTAGTCGTGTCCGCCAACAAACTCCTGGAAATACACCTGGTAACCCTTGGCGAGCAGCACGTCGCGCAATGTACGGGTGCAAAACAAGATGGAGTCGCTCCCACCAGTGGCGTTGAATTCCGCGCTCCCGGCGTCCAGGTAAAAGCGCAGCGGCTTCACCGGACTGGCGATGAATTGGCGCAAGAGCCAGTTTGGTTCCGTGCCAGACTGCCCGGCCTGGCTGGCTGATGGCGGCGCGCGGTGGAAGGCTCCAGATTGCGCGAGCACGTTCCCAAAGATCTCGGAGTGCCAAAGGCCGGCGCAGGCGGCACCGATTCCTCCCAAGCTCGACCCGGCCACGACGGTCAGTCGAGGGTCGCTTGTGAAGTTGTATCGACCATGGGCCCAAGGCAAGAGTTCGGTCGCCAAGGCGCCGGTGAAGACGGGATTGCAAAGCAGCTCGTGGTCGCGCGCGTCGCCCGCAGCGTTGCCGATCAGAAGCGCGACCATGGGCGGAATCCGGCCTTCCGCGATCAGGTTGTCGAGAATGGTGGGCGTGGGGACCAGGGTGAGATAGGCGTCTTCGTCGAATAGCACGAGCAAGGGGTACGGCTTCGCTTGCGGCGAATATTGGGGCGGCAGGTAGACGGCGACCTCCCGTTCATTGTCGAGGGCCGCGCTTTTGTATGGCAGCTTCTCTACTCGTCCCGCCGGAACCCCCGGCCTTCGCACGACCCATGGCTGTGGAAGAGCATCAGGCATTTCGAGGATGGATTGCCCGCGGAATTCCGGCGCGTCCACACTTTCGGGGTCGACGCGGTAGCGTTTGGGGTTCAGGGGATCCGGCCTGGCTGCCGCGGCGGTCATAGTAATCGCGTCGCCGTCGATGCCGAGCGACAACGGATGCAGCCGCGCGGCGTTGGGCGCCAGCGTATAGGCGAGACGCATCCTGCGGTCCACTTTGATCGTCTTGTACCAGACATCGGTGTTGCCCAAACGGTCCATCATGTACTCATCGGGCGCCACGCCAGCGTAGGGAAGCCAAAGCACCAGAACGTTGCAGATATCCGGCCTGCCCCTCCAAAGGAAAGTAACGGCCATATTGTTGCGATCGCCAGCAATCGGCTCGATGAGCGGCGCACCAGTCTTTGTCACCTCTTGCCAGAAGGCGTTGATGCTCTGGTGGTCGCCCGACTGGAGAGACGCCTGCAAAGCTCGCATCCGCTGGCTCTCTGCGACGGGCTTGGGCGGTTCGAGTCGAGCCGCCAGCGTGACCACTTTCTCCAAGGCAATTGTGTAACTCCCGCTCGCGTGGCTGTCGACGGCGGCAACCTCGATGCGGTAGACGCCCGAAGCTTCGGCGACCAGGGCGAGTTTGTCCTCCTGCGGGCCCGATTCACCTCCGCGAAAGAGATGTCCCGAGGGATCATAGGTTTTGACGACGAGCGTCAAGCCCCGGGGATTCACGGCTATCTGCGCAAAATCTCCGTCAGCGAGCGAAACCATGAACGACTGTGCCTGACCTGGACTCAAGCTGCCGTCGCGAATCTGGCCGAGCTTGAGCTCAGGCTCCGCTGCAAGGGATAGCGGACTTGAAATAGCAACGCCAAGGAATGCGATTAGAAATGCACGTTGCGCGGACACGAGAGACCCCCTTCGATAAGCGGCCCGGAAATGCATCGACGGGCGACTTTCCTTCGTAGGGTAGCGCCGCCTGGGGGATCCGCGCTGTGACGCGCCAACGCGGTGCGACGGTCCAACAAAGGAGAGACCGCGCGCGAGGACTCACGCGCGCCAAATACCTGCTACCGAAGAAGTACCGTAGCCGATGAATAGATGGTAGAGTGTTGGCGCGAAGGAGCACGATGAGAGCCTACGCTCGTAAACGACCTGCCAGACCCACTAAGAGACACTCGAAGCGAGAGCGATTGCTTCGCGCTTCAACCCCTCCGCCTCCTTCACCGCCAGCACCGCCACGCCCCAACCTGCACTTCGAGGCTGGATGGACTGACAGTTGGAGTCATCGGCGTTGCCTGCACGAGCATAGGTCGCTGTTGGAAGCGGCAGAGTGTGGGAAACCGCGTGGGTGTGGCTGGTACGTTTTTGCCGTAGAAAACGGCGAACCGCGAGAATTGCGCGATGATGAAGATGAAGTTGTGAACCGTTATCGATTCAAAACAGAGGGGTAGCACAACCTGCGGCGGTTGTCTCTGCAGGTCAGAAGATAACCCGATGGACGAGACCTGAACACGGGCGGGTGATCGAGTCAGCTTGACCTGAGCACGTTATTTCTTGCCACATCGGACGTAAGGATTTTGTTAGGAACCCTTCCTTTTAATGCCTCTCACGCAACTTGACACATTGGGTAGCCCAGTCTATTATCCGCGCCAACTCCGCAAACGACGTGGAGTGTTCCAAGCACCTCACGGAGGTATTTCATGAAGCGACTGATAATGGTACTCAGCGTGTCGGTTCTGGCCTTGATTGTATCGAGCGCGATTTCAGCCCAGTCTCAAAGCGACCCACGGATCGGTACTTGGAAACTCAATCCCGCGAAATCGAAAGACAATACGCGCAAGAGTGATACGCGGACGTACACGCAGTCTGGCGATAGTGTGACACTCCATATTGAGATAGTGAACAGCGATGGAAGCACGCAGGCTTACGGATACACCGGGAAAGCAGATGGCAAGGACTACCCTTGGACGGGACAAGCACCGGGCGGCGCGGAAACTGTTTCCATAAGACGCGCTGGAAACATCTTTACGGCAGAGGGCAAGAAGGGCGGCAAGGTACTCTTCACTACAAAGACAACGTTCTCCGCCGACGGCAAAGTAATGACGCTGACGACGAAGGGGACGGACGCGGAGGGCAAGTCTATCGATGCGGTTCGGGTCTACGATAAGCAATAATGGCTTGAGCCAGCGCGGCCCCGTTCTTTACAGGGCGAGATCCCGGTCGATCAGGGTCGTAGCGGAGTTTTCCAAGTCCGAGACTGGCAGCAATATTGATGTTTTGGAAAATGTGGAAATGAAGCTGCGGCGTAACTGGTTGGAATGGAGCGGCCTATGAGAATCGAACTCACGCCTGAACCTTGGCAAGGTTCCGTACTACCATTATACTAAGGCCGCTCAGACCCCATCTTTTATAGCACGCTCGATTGCAAAACACAAAATCAGCTTCAGAATGCGGTGCTTATGCACCAGCGCGGATCAGGAAACCTGCGTCACTCGGGCGGATTTAACGATCGGAGATCGCCGCTGACGGTCAGCGAACTTCGTCGCCTTCTCCTTATCCGTATACACTCTGCCGAAGGTTTCGCCATCAGCGTAGTTCACGGTGACCAGGTAATGATGATGACGGCGGCGACGGTCTTTTCCGAACTCGGACTTCTCATCCCGCACCGTCTTACGGGGTGATTTCGTAGTTGATTTGGCGGCCACTGTCCTTTACCCCAAGGTCTTTCTGAATCTTCACTATCGCAAGAAAGACAACATTGCGCAAGTAGAATACAAACTAGTAACGATGTCATCCAAGCACGAGAGGCCGTTTGTGGACCGGGGCAATCGCTCAGCGGCTTCTGCTTTCGTTTGTGGCGCGAATCTCACTCCTGAGACATCTTCGACCGAGCCAATTTGCCTGCTGATGCATCAAACCTTTCATGAAACATTTTCGCGGTTTCTGCGTCTTTACTTATGAGATGCAACAAGCAGCCAAGGCGGAAGGGGAATTCTCATGCTAGCCGTAGAAAAAATGCCGCCCATCATCGAAGACCTGAGAAACCACACTCCGGAGCAGCTCTCGGAACTACGCCTGCTCCTGAATGCGGGCATTGCCGGGCGGCCGGATCTGCGGCGGCCTGGCTTTTACGAGATCGATGGCGCGTTTAATGTGTATTACGTATTTCGTTATCCCTCGGGCCACAAAGTGCTCCTGGTGGCCGCGTGGCAAAAAGAAGTGGATCCCGTGGCGGAGATGGTGGCCTGCGCGGGCGCCGCGGCGTAACTCCAGTTTTCGATAGCACACTCGCAGTCGCAGACAGACTAAGGCGGGCCTCTCGGGTCCGCCTTAGTTCTTTTTGTGCCTCAATCTTCACTCCGGGACTGCGGCACCAGTTGCAAAGTTTCTTGTCATGCCTCCTGCCCCCTCGCCTTCCCTATCCTATTTTGACAGTATCTGATTCGGCGCAGTACCTTGACGGCCCCGCCCCCACCCCCAATCATGGACAGTACCGGAGACTGCAAATACGTATGGCGGAACAGACTGTCGTAAAGTATGCCGAACAGCGGCGCAGCCGGCGCGCCAAGATAGCCAGGCCCCTCCGGGTGCGCCCGTCCGATCCGCGCGACGAACACTTCGAGGACATTCCCATTAGCGTAAACGCTTCAAAAGAAGGGATTTACTTTCATACGCGCCGCACGAACTACTACAAAGGGATGCGCCTGTTCGTCACTTTTCCGTTTTCCTCACCGCATGATCCGATGAACTGTGAATACGTCGCGGAGGTGGTCCGCGTCGAGAACCTTCCCAACAAGCGATTTGGGATCGCCGTCCAACTGAAGATGAGCATGAACTACAGCGCCAGTGCCCCGCCGGGGTCCATCAGCCGCACCTAATCCGCATCGAAAGTTTCGATTCGATACATATGAAGTATCAATTGGTCCCTCCCGACGGGCTGGTGTAATTTGGTGACCTGATGACTTACCGGGCGCATCGACACCACCATCATCACGGCATCCTGCCGCGCCCTGTGAGGTCTGCCTAGACGCTTAATTCAGTACCAAGCTCTAATTGGCCCGCTGGCGCGAAGCGCTCAGCGGGTTTTTTGTTTTCAGGAGGTTCGCGTGAATCTGGCATTCGAAAAACTCGACGGACTCATTCCCGGCATCGTCCAGGACCAGCGCACTGGCGAAGTCCTGATGCTCGGCTATCTGAACCCGGAAGCGCTTGCGGCGACACAGCGAACTGGTGAGGTCCACTTTTACTCCCGCTCCCGGGAGAAACTTTGGAAAAAGGGCGAGACCAGCGGCCATGTGCTGCGCGTGAAGGAAGTCCGCCTGGATTGCGACGCCGATGCTCTGCTCCTGCTGGTCGAACCCGTCGGGCCCGGTGTGTGCCATGAGGGCTTCCGCAGCTGCTTCTTCCGCCAGCTCGAGCGGAACGGAAACGCCGCGGTCATCGCCGCGCGCGCCTTCGTTCCGGAAGAAATCTACGGCAAGCAGGGGAAACCATGAGCCCCCTGAAACTTGGCATTCCGAAAGGCAGTCTGCAAGACGCCACGATCGATCTTCTGGCCCGCGCCGGGTGGAAAGTCACGCTGAGTTCGCGCAGCTATGTTCCCACGATTGATGATCCGGAAATCAATTGCCTGCTGGTTCGCGCGCAGGAGATGGCGCGCTACGTCGAAACCGGCGCGCTCGATGCCGGAATCACGGGTCACGATTGGGTGGAAGAGACGCGGGCGGACGTGGTGGAACTGGCCGAACTTGTGTACGCCAAGCAGCGCCTCGCACGAGTGAAATGGGTCCTTGCCGTGCCGGAAGACTCCAACATTCGCGAGCCGCGCGACCTGGAAGGCAAAGTCATCGCAACGGAAGTGGTCGGGCTCACGCAGCAGTACCTGGCGAGGCACGGCGTGAAAGCTCGCGTGGAGTTTTCGTGGGGAGCCACGGAAGTGAAGGTACCGCAACTCGCCGACGCGATCGTCGAAGTGACCGAGACAGGCTCCTCGCTTCGTGCCAATCGGTTACGCATCCTCGACACGGTGCTGGAATCCGCGACGGTTTTCATCATGAACCGCAGCTCCGCGGAAGATCCCGCGAAGCGCGAAAAGGCGGAAAACCTGATACTTATGTTGCAGGGAGCCATCTCCGCCGCCACCCGGGTGGGCCTGATGCTCAACGTTCGCCGCCAGGATCTCGACACGGTTCTGGGCGAGTTGCCGGCTCTCAAAAAGCCTACGATTTCGGCTCTGAGTGATTCCGAGTGGGTGGCGGTGAATACGATCATCGAGGAATCGGTCGTGCGGCAAATCCTTCCGCGGTTGAAAGCGGCCCGTGCGGAGGGCATTGTGGAATATCCTCTGAACAAGATCGTGTTCTAATGCGAATCCTTAAGCTCACCGCTGCCGTAGAAAAACAACTCGCTCAAATGCGCGAGGGCCGGGACCGCGAGGCCTTCGCTATCGCCTCTAAAATTGTGACGGATATCCGTCGACGCGGCGATGCGGCGCTGATTCAGTGGACCAGGAGGCTCGACCGGCTCGACCTGACGACGGAAGGACTGTGGGTTTCGCCCTCAGAAATGGCCGCGGCAAAGAAGCGTGTCAGCCGCGATTTCGTTCGAGCTGTCGAACACGCCGCCGACAACGTCCGCCGCGTTTCAAAGGCGCAACTTCCTCGCCCGTGGTCGCTTGAAGTCGAACCGGGCGTGAAGCTCGCGCAAATCACACGTCCCATCGACACGATCGGCTGTTATATCCCCGGCGGGCGCTTCGCACTCTTTTCGACGATGGTCATGACGGTGGTGCCAGCTCAAGTGGCGGGCGTCGGCGAGATTGTTGTCGCTTGTCCTGGCGCCAACGACGAAGTTCTGGCTACCGCCGCGATTCTGGGAGTGAAGCGCATTGCGCGGATCGGGGGAGCGCAAGCCATCGCCGCGCTGGCCTACGGGACGGAGCGGATCCCTCGGGTCGAAAAGGTCTTTGGTCCCGGCAATCGCTATGTAACCGCCGCCAAGCAGGTCGTCAGCTGTGACTGCGCCATCGACTTGCCCGCCGGCCCGACCGAAGCCATCGTTCTTACGCGCAGGGGCAATGCCCGGTGGATTGCTTCCGATCTACTCGCGCAGGGGGAACACGCTCCGGACGCTGGCAGCTATCTGGTAACCCCATCTTTGCCCCTGGCGGAACGAGTCAAACAGGAGGTTGAAGCGCAATTGAAGCTTTTGCCGCCGGGAAATCCCGCGCACAGTTCGTGCCGCAAAACTGGTGCAATTCTGTTTACCCGCACCTGGAACGACGCGATCGACTTCGTGAACCGCTTCGCACCTGAACACTTGTCCATCCCGGACGATTCACCGAGTTTGCTCAAGAAAATCACCGCCGCCGGCACTATCTTCGCGGGGCCGCTTGCTGCGCAACCTTTTGGCGACTACGCCAGTGGAAGCAACCACGTGTTGCCGACCGGAGGATGGGCACGGCGCCGCGGCGGCCTCTCTGTCGATGATTTCCTGAAGCGCATCAGCGTGCAAACCATCGATCGCACGGGGTTCCGTCGCCTAGCCGAGGATGTTGGAAGGCTCGCTCACGCCGAAGGCCTGCTCGCACACGCCAATGCCGTCGAGGTCCGCCGATGAAGATCAAACTTCCCGTACGGAAAGCAATTCTCGAGCGCCGGACCTACGAAGCGCCAGCCGAGAATCGCCGGGGCAAGATTCGTCTCGATTTCAATGAAAACACGACTGGCTGCAGCGCGGAGGCTCTAAAGGCGATTCGTCGACTTACTGCCAAGGACGTGGCCACTTATCCGGAGTACGACAAATCCACGCGCGAGCTAGCTGGTTATTTCGGCGTGAAGCCCGCAGAACTTCTTCTGACGAACGGCGGCGACGACGCCCTGCGCGTCTTTTTCGACACCTTTGTGGAGCCCGGCACGCACATTCTCATTTGCGAACCGACTTTCCCCATGTACCGCTACTACGCCGAGATCGCCGGCGCCCGAGTGGAAACGTTGCAGTATGGCCGGAAGATGGAATTTCCTCTCGCGGCCGCCTTAGTGGCCCTGAAGAAGAAACCACGCGTGTTCTTCCTCGCCAATCCCAACAACCCCACCGGCACGCTTGTCCAGCAGCGCGAAATTGAGCAACTGCTTCGTGCCGCGGGCAACACCGTGGTCGTCCTCGATGAAGCTTATGCCGAATTCTCAGGGACGCACGCCATCGCTCTCACGCGCAAGTATCCGCACCTGTTCATCGCCCGCACATTTTCGAAAGCGGCCGGCCTTGCCGGTCTTCGCCTTGGCGCCGTTATCGCGAACACCGGCTCGCTTGCTCTCGTTCGCCGCGCCATGCCTCCCTATCCGGTTAATACGGCCGCCCTCGTTGCTGCCACAGCCGCCACGAAACAAGGCAAGGACATTGCCGACTACGTCTCCGCGACGAAGCGCCGCCGAGAATGGTTTGCGGGCGAATTGGGGAAACACGGCGTGCGCGTCTTTCCTACCGCCGCGAACTTCCTGCTTGCGGACTTCGGCGCGAAAGGCCCGGTCTTCTTCCGTAAACTCGCGCGCCACAATATTCTGATTCGCGAACGGAGCAAAGACCTTGGCCCCGGTTTCGCTCGCATCACCATCGGCACACAGGCCGAACTCAATAAATTCCTACGCATACTTCGGCAAAAGGACTGACACGCCGCCATGCCCAGAACCGCCGCCATTACGCGCAACACGAAAGAAACACGGATCGCTCTCCGGCTGAATCTAGACGGCCGCGGGAAATCCGACATCTCGACGGGCATTCCATTCTTTGACCACATGCTTGAGCTGGTCACGCGGCACGGGGGCTTCGACCTGAAGCTCAAGGCCAGCGGCGACCTCGAGGTCGACCAGCACCACACAGTCGAAGACGTGGGAATCGCGCTCGGCGAAGCCGTGGACGCTGCCCTCGGGAATCGCAAAGGCATCCTCCGCGCCGGTTATTTCCTGATGCCGATGGACGAAACCCTAGCGGCAGCCGCTATCGACCTTGGCGGCCGCGGCTTTTGCGTCGCTAAAGCGAAATTCTCATCCCGGCTCGTTGGCAGCTTCCAGACGGAACTCGTTGAAGATTTCTTTCAGGGATTTGCGCAAGCCGCGCGCGCCAACGTGCATCTCCGCGTCGTCTACGGCCGGTCGTCGCATCACCAAGTGGAGGCTCTGTTCAAGGCTTTCGCTCGCGCGTTGCGGTTCGCCGTCTCTCGCGACAAACGACTGCGCAACGTGCTGCCGAGCACCAAGGAACTGCTGTGATTGCCACGCTCATCGATTACGGCGCGGGCAATGTCACCTCAGTGGCGCGCGCTCTCCGCAAATTGGGCGCGGAGGTTCGCCTGACCGCGAACGCCACGGAAATCGAATCAGCCAGTTGTCTGGTTCTCCCGGGCGTCGGGCATTGTGCCGCTCTTCTGAATTCCCTCGATTCCCACTCTCTGCGCGCACCGATACGCAAGGTGCTCTCTCGCGGCACCCCATTCCTTGGCATTTGCCTGGGCTTGCAGGCACTTTATGCCAAGAGTGCCGAAGCTCCCGACCTATCTGGGCTCGGCGTTTTTCAAGGTGACGTGGAGCATCTTCCCGGGAGCGTGAAACTCCCGCACATGGGTTGGAATCAGGTCCGCCCGACGCGGCCAAGCGCCCTGCTTGAAGGCATTTCTCCAAGCGACTACTTTTATTTTGCGCATTCTTTTGCCGCGCCCGCCAACGGAAAGGAGATTACCGCCACCTGCGAGCACGGACATGAATTCGCCGCCGTGATCGAAACGGGCCGGGTCTTCGGCGTACAGTTCCATCCCGAAAAGAGCGGCGCTAGCGGCGCAAAGCTCCTGGGCAATTTTCTGAGGCTCGCGGCATGAGCCTCGCCCGCCGAATCATCCCCTGTCTGGACACGGACGGTTCGCGCGTCGTCAAGGGTGTGCACTTCGAAGGACTACGCGACGCGGGCGATCCCGTGCAACTTGCCGCCCGCTACAATGCCGAGGGCGCCGACGAACTCGTGGTCCTGGACATCGCAGCCGCTCGGGACAATCGCCCCACGTTCCTGGAGACGATTCGCCGCGTCGCCGAAACGCTCAACATCCCGCTCACCGCCGGTGGCGGCATTCGCACGCTGGACGACGCCCGCTGTGTGGTTCGGGCCGGCGCCGATAAGGTCACCGTCAACACTGCCGCCGTCGATCATCCCGAACTGATCGCCGAACTCTCTCGCGAATTCGGCTCTCAAGCCGTCGTCCTGGCCATCGACGCCAAGTGGGAGGCCGATCACTGGCAGGTTCGCGTCAAGGGCGGGCGCAAGCCGACCGAGTGGAATGCCATGGACTGGGCGCGGCGCGGCGTCGAAATCGGCGCGGGCGAAATCCTTCTCACGTCCGTGGATCGTGACGGCACGCAATCCGGATTTGATCTCGCGCTCACAGCCGCCATCAGCAAATCCGTCAGCGTGCCGGTGATTGCCTCCGGCGGTGCAAAGCTCCCGCAGCACTTCCTTGAGGTCTTCACTGAAGGCGCAGCCGATGCGGCTCTCGCCGCGTCCATTTTTCATGACAAGGTTCAGCCCATCGCCGAACTCAAGCGCTTTCTCGACTCGAACGGCGTTAACGTGAGGCTCGCTTGCTAATTCCCTGCATCGACCTGCAGGACGGTCAAGCTGTCCAACTGGTGCACGGCCGCCGCCGCGAACTCGCGGTCGCCGACGTCATGGGACTGCTCGAGCGATTTGCCGATTACAAGTGGCTCCACGTAATCGATCTCGACGCCGCCATGCGCAAGGGTCACAACAATCACCTGGTCCGCCAGGTATGCATCGAGGCTCGTCGCAAATTCCGGATGAAAGTTCGGGTCGGTGGGGGAGTTCGGAGGGTGGCACGGGCAAAGGCGCTGGTGCGAATAGGGGTAACTCACATCATCATCGGCAGCGCCGCCTTCCTTAACGGCCGCGCCAACGTCCCTTTCCTGAAACGTCTGTCTGCCACAGTAGGGAAAAGACGTCTGATCGTGGCACTCGACACAATCCAGGGCCGCATCGTCACTCATGGTTGGCGTACAAGACTGACGATTGATCCCCGTGAAGTGTTCGCCGAGTTCGCTCCGTATTGCGCGGGATTCCTGTGCACCGATGTCGACCGCGAGGGCACCATGACCGGGGTGAACCTGCGTTGGTTCCGTTCGCTGCGTGCGGCTACAAAACATCCGATCATCGCCGCCGGCGGCATTTCGACCTCGGGAGAAATCCGCGCGCTCGAAAAGATTGGCATGGACGCCGCGGTAGGCATGGCGCTCTACAAGAACCGCGTCCGCTGACCGTCCAAGTCCTTCGAAGTGGCGTGAGCTTCCCTTGTTCTGGCGGGATGCCAGCTCATTTGCGCGGACCAGGCAGAATCGCCCCGGCATCTTCCACCTGACGCATCCCTGCAGTACGATATTCCCCAATGCGAGGCCCTATGCTTGTTTCTTTCCGCCCCTGCGGTCCCAAAGACTTCAAGGCCCTTTTGAGGCTGACTACCGCCTACTACCGATTCGACAAAATCCCGTACGACCTGCCCTCGCTCAAACGCGGCCTCGAAACACTGCTGCGCAATCCCTCGCAGGGGCAAGCCTGGCTGATGGAGACGCACCACAAGGCCATTGGCTATGCACTGCTCACTTACAATTTTGATCTGGAATATGGCGGCATAGAAGGCATGCTCACCGACCTGTACGTCGACAAACATTTCCGCGATCGCGGCGTTGGCTCGCTGGCACTTTATGAACTGGAAGATTTTTGTCGCGAACGGGGCATCCGAGCCATTGAGCTTCAGGTCTTGAAGAACAACAAAGCTGCCGAAACCTTCTATCGCAAAGCAGGCTTCCGGATCCTGCCTCGCAAAGTCATGGTCTTTGATGTTCGTCCGGAAGAGCAGCCCCGCCCGCGCGCCGTTACCGCAAGTAAGCGTCGGTAATATACTGCTGCACCATGCGCTGGGTGTTGAAGAACGATCCGTTGATGGCAATGGCATGCTGCATCACGGAGAGGTAGCGGTTCCGGTCTTCGTAGAACAGCGGCAAAATCACGCTTTCGAGTTTTGAATACAAACTCTCCGCATCGGTGACGTTGTCCGCCACCGTTTCTGGCGAAGGGTCGCGCCGGTGCGATTCGCCAATCGACCAGCCTGTGACGCCCTCAATGTGTCCCTCGACCCACCAGCCGTCCAGAATGCTCAAGCTAGGTACACCGTTCAAGGCGGCCTTCATTCCGCTGGTCCCCGAAGCTTCGAGGGGATACTGTGGGGTGTTCAGCCACAAGTCTCCTCCGCTTGTCAGTTTCCCGCCCAGATCGAGGTTGTAGTCGTCCAGAAACACGATGTTGACCGCTTTCTTCAGCGCTTTCTTCGCCTTGAAAATCCGTTTGATGATTTCCTTCCCGCCCGAGTCTTTAGGATGCGCCTTGCCCGCGTACACGATCTGGAAATGGCCGACATTCTTGGCGATCTGGCGCAACCGGTCCAAGTCGCTCAGGATCAGGTCCGCCCGCTTATATCCGGTCGCTCGGCGCGCAAAGCCGATCGTAAAGGCTTCCGGATCGAGCTTTAGTCCGGTCTTCTTGCGCACGGCTTCCAGCAGATCATGTTTCGCGAGAAGGTGCGCCGCCCACACCTCTTCCGGCGGCAATCCCAAGGCCCCGCGCAAACTGTAGTTGTCCTCACGCCAGGAAGCAATGTAGCGGTCGAAGAGGTCGCGGAACGGCGGCGAGGTCCATGTCGCGGCATGCACTCCATTGGTAATGGCCTCGATCGGGACATTGGGAAACATCCTGCGCGACACTTCCCCGTGCAACTTCGCGACGCCATTCACATAATTGCTCAAGCTCAGGGCGAGGTATGTCATGTTCACTTCCGCGCCCTCGCGCACCGCTTCTTGCAGGTCGGTGAAAGTGTGTTCGGTCTGCAGGATGGTCTTCACCACCTCGTTGGCCGTCTCATCTTTTTCATCGAACAGGCGCCCCTGCAGGGGGAAGAGCCGGGTCAGAAACTCGACCGGGAATTTGTCGTGTCCGGCCGGGACGGGCGTATGCGTAGTAAACACGCATTTACTCCGCACCTTCTCGATGTCGTCGCCTTTGATGGAGGTGTGGCCCATGCGCTGCGCTTCCTCTTCGAGCAATTCCATGGTGAGCAGCGCCGCATGGCCTTCGTTCATGTGATAGCGCATCAGTTCGGTGTGGCCCAGCGCGCGCAGCATTCTGACACCACCGATGCCCAGCAGCACTTCCTGCGACAACCGGTAATAGGGATCGCCCCCGTACAGCGCGCCCGTCAACTCCCGGTCCTTCTCATCGTTCTCCGGCAAGTCTGCATCCAGAAAGTACACCGGCACCTCATAGCCGCGCACGCCCTTTACGATGTATTTCCAGGCTCGCAATTCCACACGCCGCTTTTCGATGGTGACGCTCGCTCGCGGTGCTTCTTCGGTCAGGAAACTTGAGACGTCCCACTCCACCGGTTCTTCCACCTGCGAACCGTCATCTTTCAGCACCTGCCGGAAGAATCCTTTTCGGTACAGCAGCGATACGGCCACCATCGGCAGACGAATATCGGCCGCCGCCCGAATGGTGTCTCCCGCCAGCACGCCAAGTCCGCCGCTGTAGCTCGGCATGGCGTTTTCGAGAGCGATTTCCATGGAAAAGTAAGCAACAAATCGTTTTGGTGGGTGCGCCAAAGTTGGCATCTTTCGCCTTTCTCCGTCCACTCCCGTCGGGCGCTCACTCGCCTTGCTGCGCCTTCCGTAAACTTAATATTGTCTGAAATCGGACTGTCTCAGGCAAGGACACTGCGGCTCGGGTTTTCCCGGCCTGTGGAAGACGCCCCGCCGCCTCTTCCTTCGATATAATCATTGCCCATGGGGATGTTTCTTGACGGAGTCCGGGTCGTCGAACTCGCCGAAGCGCTCGCTGGACCTTATTGCGCCATGCTTCTGGGCGATTTGGGTGCCGACGTCATCAAAGTTGAGCGTCCAGGCATCGGCGATCACTCCCGCACCTGGGGTCCCCCTTTTGTCGGTCCGGTGTCGGCCTACTTTCTCGCCACGAATCGAAACAAGCGCTCCATCACGCTGAATTATGACCACCCCGCCGGATCGGAGGTGCTGCATCGCCTTATCGCGAAAGCCGACGTCTTCATCTGCAATCAGCCTTCTCTCGCCTCTCTGGAGCGACGCGGCATCGATCCTGCTTCCCTACGCGCCAAACACCCGCGCCTGATCTATTGCGGGATCTCCGGCTACGGTTTTAGCGGACTTAAGGCTGGACGGCCCGGCTACGACATTCTTGCCCAAGCTGAAGCTGGCGTCATGAGTTTCACCGGGGAGCCTGGTAGCGGCCCCATCCGCTTCCCTATCGCTATCGCCGACATGACCACGGGAATTTATGCCGCGGTGGGAATTCTCGCCGCTCTTTTTGCTCGAGAGCGCACGGGCAAAGGCGACTTCCTTGACCTGGCACTGTTCGATTCCCAGCTCACCTGGCTCGCGAATGTGGGCAGCAGCTATCTGAATTCCGGCGTGTCTCCTCAACGCTGGGGCAACGCTCACCCAAACATCGTTCCGTATCAGCTCTTCCGCGGCGCGGATGCCAAGAATTTCGTCCTGGCGGTTGGCACGCAGCCCCAGTGGCAGCGACTGCTCCGGGTACTCGAACTGGAATCCGCACTCGGCCAAGACGCGCGGTTTGCCACGAATGCCGACCGCATTCACAACCGAGAAGTGCTAATCCCTATCCTTCAACAGCGCTTCGACCGTCGGCCGACTACAGACTGGGTCGCCCGTCTCACCCAGGCCGACATCCCCGCCGCTCCCATCCAAACCGTCGGCGAAGCGCTTCAGGATCAGCAGACCCTCTCCCGCGGACTGATCGTCGAGATCGAACACCCGGCGTTGGGCACTCTGCGGAGTATTGCCAATCCGATCCTTTCGACCACGCAACCTGCCCTCTACCGGTACCCCCCTCCCACCCTTGGCGAACACAACCGCGAAGTCCTGGAGGAGTTAGGGCTAGCCGCTTCCGAAGTTGAGTCATCTCTTCAAAGTGCCTGCGAATCCTCAGCCGGACAGTAACGCCATGTACCATTACCAACTTACGTTCATAACGTATTGCTTAGTTGACAGGTACATTAACACGCGGCTACTCTATATCTGCCCAGGTCCTCCTCTCAAGTAACGACGCAACTTAAGGGCGCACTCCCATGCGTACGGCTTGCCGGAGGTTTATGTTGATAGCTGAATGCACCAAGCAATCGGTAGTTGCTTATCGGAACTTTAATCTCTGTCCTCATTGCCAGCGCCTCGGGCGGCCGGCTCTGCTATGCCGCCTCGGCGAAGGCCTGCCCATGATTTCAAGGTCGGACGGCAAGTCTTTCCACCTCCTGCTGGCGGACCGACCGGTTCCCTATCCGAACGAAATTGCTTCCGGTCCGACGGAACACATCTCGGTGTGCTACTGGTACTCGCATGTGCGCGGAAACGAGCAGACCCGCTCGACGATCGTCGTTCTACCGTGCGCAGGCACGAATTGCCCAGCCGTTTTTCGTTTGATTGAAACCGCGGCCGATCTGCTGGCAGATGAGCTGAGCCGCCGCAGCGAGCTGGCGGAGTTCTACGAGTTTATTCCTGCATCGTCGGGGCGGACCGAACACCTGAGCTGAATCGGTAGCCCGGTTGCCAATTCACCCAACTCGCACGGACTCTTCGAAGAGAAGGTCTTGAATCTGGCGCAGGGCTGCCGGGATTGCCTTCCGCACCGGCTCGGAGAATTCGCTTCCATGTTCGAAGGAGCTCGCGCCGATCGTGACCAAAAACGCCCGCTCCGGCGCATTGCCAAAGAGCTCCCGGGCCAAGCTCATCAGCCGATTCGGGGTTAACGCGTGCGTGGTCACGCCGGCCATTTTCGCACACTCATTCGGAACCGGCTGAACTCGAATCTCTCCGGCTGGGACCGCCACTGACGCATCAATGAACACCGCCGCCCGCGCACGGCTCAGGTCTTCGGCCTGTTCCGGTAGCCACTGATGCGAGCAGACAATCTCTGTCTCGGCATCGCAGATCAAACCATACAGTTGGTGCGCCAGGTACAATCCGATTCCATCGTCTCCGCGCAACGCATTGCCGCATGCCAAAATAATGGATGTCATACATCACCTGTAGATTTCGTCAATCAACTTCCTGTCCGGCGACAGCAGTTGCACATGCAACGCCATATGCCCGTCCGCGTGTGTCGAGCAGCTCAGGCAGGGGTCGAACGCCCGAATCACCGCTTCGACACGGTTCAGCATGCCCTCGGTCAGTTTCTCGCTCCGCACAAAATGCCTCGCCGCCTGTAGAATTCCACGATTCATCGCCAGATTGTTATGCCCAGTCGCGATAATCAGGTTCGCAAACGTGATCAACCCCTGCTCGTCCACGCGGTAGTGATGGATCAACGTGCCGCGCGGGGCTTCGCAACAGCCCACGCCTTCCAGATTGTTCAACGAAGCGGAATACTTCGCCTGTTTCTTCGTGATGATTGGATCCTCCAGGTATTCCTGGATGTGCTCGAGCGCGAAGAGAATCTCGATGAGGCGGGCGTAGTGGTAGTGGAACGAACTGAGCACGGCGCTGCGCTCGAGGTCGCGAAACTCAATCCATTCCTGCTGGGCGAGTGGTGTTCCGCAGTTGTCCACCAAGTTCAAGCGCGCCAAGGGCCCTACCCGGTACATCCCGTCGGGATATCCCATCGGCTTGTAGTACGGAAACTTCATAAAGGTGTACGGTTCCACGGCTTCGCCGATGAATTGCTGATAATCGGCGGGTTCCAGGTTGTCCGCCACGATGTTTCCCAGAGAATCCGTGAAGCGGATCTTTCCCTGGTAGTAGCCGGCGCGCTCGTCAACGGTCACCAAGCCCATGAACAAGCTGGGGAAATTGGCGAACGTTCGAATTTCCGCCCGAAAATTCTCCAGTTGCCACTTAAAGCCTTTCAGCGTCTGTTGGGCAATGTTGATGGCTTCCGGGATCTGCGCGAGGAGTTTGTCGCGCTTCTCGACGCTCAGCGGTTCGTTCACGCCGCCCGGCACAACCCAGGCAGGGTGAATGCGCTTCCCCGCCAGGGTTTCGATGATCTGCTGCCCGAATTGCCGGAGCCGGATACCCCACCGCGCCAATTCCGGCTGCTTCTGGACTACCCCAAAAATGTTGCGTTCTTTCGGGTCGGCATCCATTCCCAGAATCAGGTCCGGCGAGGACAGGTAGAAAAAGCTCAGCGCATGCGACTGAATGAGTTGCGCCAACTCAAGAATGCGCCGCAATTTCCCGGCTGCCGGCGGAACCTTCATCGCCAGCAAGGCGTCGCAGGCCTTTGCCGACGCCAGCAAATGGCTGACCGGGCAGATCCCGCAAATCCGTTCCATCAGGTAGGGCATTTCGTAGAAGGGCCGACCTTCGCAGAGCTTCTCGAATCCGCGAAACTGCGTGGTGTGGAACTGTGCGGCAGCCACGTCTCCCTTGTCATCGAGATGCAGCGTGATCTTGGCGTGCCCCTCGATCCTGGTGATCGGGTCGATTGTGATCGTGTTCCCCATATTCGTTCCTACGCCCCAAACCGCGTGAACACCGCAACATCCGGCATTCGCCCCGCTAACAGTTCCACCAGGACGGCGTGGATCGTGTCTGCCGACGGCGGGCAGCCCGGCACACACACATCCACGGGCACGACTTCGTGCACCGGCCGTACACGCTTCAACAACACGGGCAACAATTCGGCCGGCTTCTGCGGCTGCAGCGTGACCGTTTCCCGATAGGCGCGATCGAACACCGCGTCGAGTGAAAACGGATTTCGCATGGACGGCACGTTCCCTGTCACGGCGCAATCGCCGAGGGACACGAGCGTCCCGGTGTGCGCTCGAATCTTCCTGATCTTGCGCTCGTCCTCATCGGTACTGACAGAGCCTTCGATCAGCGCGATGTCCACATGGGCCGGATAAATCTTGTGATCGACCAGCGGCGAGTACACCAACTCAAACTGCGAACTCAGTTCCACGAGCCGTTCGTCCATGTCCAGAAAGGACATGTGACAGCCGGAGCAGCCGTCCAGCCAAATCGTCGCGATCGTCGCTTTGGTCATCGCAGCGCCTCGCGCATTTCGTTGAGGTAGGAGAGGAAATCGGGATCCTTGGGCACTTTCATCCCGACTTTGCTCTTCTCGAAGAGGGCGCCCGTCGGGCAAACCTGGACGCACTTGCCGCAGGTTGTGCAGGTGTCCGAATCGCCCCAGGGCTGCTCCAGGTCCGTGATCAATCGCGAGTTCACGCCGCGCCCGAGCAGGTCCCACGTGTGCGCGCCTTCCACTTCCGTACAAACGCGCACACACCGGGTGCACAGGATGCAGCGGTTGTGGTCCATGGTGAACCGCTCATGCGAAATATCCACGGGCAGGTTCGGGTAGCGGTACGGGAACCGCACCTGTATTACGCCGTGGGCTTTTGCCAGATCCTGCAACTGACACATGTTGTTGGCCACGCAGATCGAACAGACATGATTCCGCTCAGCAAAGAGCAATTCCAGAATCATCTTCCGGTACTTCAGCAGCCGCGCCGACTGCGTCGTTACTTCCATGCCCTCTTCGACCAGCGTCACGCAGGCCGGGAACAGCTTCGGCGACCCCTTCACTTCCACGAGGCATAGCCGGCACGCGCCCGCCTCACTCAGCCCGTCCAAGTGGCAAAGGGTGGGAATCCGGATTCCATTTTCACGCGCGGCGTCCAAAATCGACTGGTCGGCGCGCGCGCTGACATCGGTTCCATCAATCACCAGTGTTTTTACGGCTGGCGCAGGATTCATGCCGTCACCTCCTGCGCCGCGCTGCACTCACACACGCCAGCCTTGCACCGTCTTTCCGCGATGTGATCGATATACTCCTCGCGGAAATACCGCAGGGTACTTACGACCGGATTCGGTGCACTCTGTCCTAATCCACAGAGGCTGGTGTTCGACACCATGTCGCACAGCTCTTCGAGCAGCTCGAGGTCCCGCATGGTAGCGGTTCCGCTGGTAATGCGCGACAGCAGCTCGTACATCTGCGCCGTCCCTGACCGGCATGGAATGCATTTCCCGCAAGATTCGGACATGCAGAACTCCATGAAGTACCGCGCCACATTGACCATGCAGGCGCTGTCGTCCATGACGATCATGCCGCCCGATCCCATGATCGAGCCCACTTCCTTCAATGACTCGTAATCCACCGGCAAGTCCAAGAACTGCTCCGGGATGCATCCGCCGGAAGGTCCGCCGGTCTGTACCGCTTTGAATTTCCTTCCTTCGGGAACGCCGCCGCCAATTTCAAAGATGATTTGGCGCAAAGTGACGCCCATCGGCACTTCAATCAGCCCTACGTTCCGCACTTTTCCCGTGAGCGCAAACACCTTGGTGCCCTTGCTCTTCTTCGAACCGATGTTTGCAAACCAATCGCCCCCCTTCCGCAGGATCAGGGGAATGCACGCATACGTCTCCACATTGTTGATCAGCGTGGGCATGTCCCAGAGGCCGGCCTGGGCCGGATAGGGGGGCCGGGGGCGGGGGGTCCCCCTCCGCCCTTCAATCGACGCAATCAGAGCCGTCTCTTCGCCACACACAAACGCACCGCCGCCGATGCGCACTTCCAGGTCAAAGTTGAATTTCGTATTGCAGATTTGGCTGCCCAGCAGGCCGAGTTTGCGCGCCTCTCGAATTGCGATTCCCAGCCGCTTTACGGCGAGGGGATACTCGGCCCGCACATAGATGTACCCGCGGGTCGCACCCACCGCATACCCTGCAATGATCATTCCTTCGAGCACGCGATGCGGATCGCTTTCGAGCACGCTGCGATCCATGAACGCGCCCGGGTCGCCTTCGTCTGCGTTGCAGATTACATACTTGGTCGTGCCCGCGGTCTTTGCGACCGTGCCCCACTTCAATCCTGTGGGATAACCAGCGCCGCCGCGGCCACGCAATCCGCTTTTCGAAACTTCCTGGACGATTTCGTTCGGCTGTTTCTCGGTGAGGGCGGTGACCAGGGCGTCATATCCGCCCACGGCGATGCACTCCTCAATCTTCTCCGGATCGATCTTTCCCGAATTCTCGAGGACCAGAAACGACTGCCTTTGAAAGAATGGCTGCTCTTTCGAACAGACGAGTTTTTGCGCCGCCGCCCCGCCCGGGTTCTCGACAATATCGGTCGCATCCGCCGCAGTGGCCTTGCTGTACATGACCCCGGCGGGCTCTTCCGCGACGAGCGGCCCTTGCGAGCACAGCCCCATGCACCCCACACCGCGCACCCGGCAGGCCGTACCGGTCCTTTTCACTTCCTCTTCGAGGGCTTTCTTCACCAGGTCGCTGCGCAGCGATAAACAGCCTGCCGCCGTGCACACGTTCAGTTCGCGTATTTCCAAGCCGCGTGTTTCCCTCGCCGTTTCCGCGATCTGTAACAGTTCTTCCGGTGTCACGAGGCTCTCCACCCTTCCATCTTTTTCCGCATGGTGGCGGCATTCACATTTCCGACCATCTCTCCGTCGAGCACCACGGCGGGCGCTACGCTACATGACCCGATGCACCTTGCGGTAATCAGCGAAGCCTCGCGATCCGGCGTGGTCTCTCCCGCCTTGATTCCCAGGTGCGCTTCCGCTTCGCTCAGCAAATTGGCCGCGCCTTTGATATAGCAGGCCGTGCCCATGCAGATCAGGCAGGTGTGCGTTCCTGGCGGCTTCATGGTGAAGAAGTGGTAGAAGGTCGCCACGCCGTAGGCGTGACTGAGCGGCACACGCAACGATTCCGCAACGAATTTCAGCGATTCCTTGTCGAGGCAGCCAAACGATTCCTGCACCGAATGCAGCGTCTCAATCAGCGCGTCGCGCGCAAAGCCATGCCGGCGCATTGTGCCTTGCACGATTCGCCAGCGCTTGTCATCGGATGGGAGGGGAGGCCGCTTAATGGTGAGTGGCATGAGGTTCCCTGTAGCTAGCCCACTGAAGCTACAGTTCACGCTTACATACGTTGGTCTGGGAAGGTATGACGCCTGTCACACCATCGTCCATAGACGACCAGCGGGGAAGGCGCGAATTGAGTCGTTCTAGTTCAACAAAACGAAGGATTTACGGCCGCATCTTCCCAAATTGGAACTATGCTTTCGCTGGTCACTTGTGTTCGGTGACTGGCGTCAATTTCACCTGATGATTTTCCATCAATTTTCCAGTGGCATGATCCACCGCAGCCAACGCCGTCTGATAACCGGTTTGTGCCTGCGCCAGGGCGAATTCGGCTTGCGCCAGTTGTGTTTGCGCATCCAGTACAAAGAATACGGTGCTGCTCCCGAGTTGATACTTCCGCTCCTCGGCCTGCAGATTCTTCTGCGCCAGATCTCTCGATATCTTCGCTGCTTCGAGAGACAGTTTTGCCTGTTCCAACTGATGCACCGAGTTTGTCACGTCCAGATTGACTTGTTGTATCGTCCGCGCCTGCCGATATTGATCGCCGTGCTGCGTCACTTTCGCGTCCGCCAAGTCCGCTTCCGCCGCATGGTTCTTGACCGGTAATCGCAATGTAATTCCGCCGCCGTATGTCGGGTATTTCAACCCGAACATCTGGTTCAGGCTGTCTCCAATGCCACCGGTGGACAGCAGAACCGGAGGCGTCGTCGTCGAGTAGGCGTTCCCCCCAAGTCCCGTGGGCGCATAGAAGCCGTTGATCTCGAGATCCGGTTTCATATTATTGTGTGCCAGACGAACACTGAGTTCATCGCTGGCCAACTGCTGGTTTGCGGCTTCCAACTCCGGACGATTCGCATTCGCAACGCCCAACGCCGTGGCGATATCGATCTGCAGGAGCGGTTCGATGGGTTCGGGTTTCTCTGTCAACTGCAGATCGAGCGCATTGAGTTTCGGGTCGCGGTTCGCGGCAATGATCTGGCGGAACGAGTCCTGTGCCTGCTTCAACAAATATTCCGCCTGGATCAAAGTCACGCGCCGCGCGGCAACCTCAGATTCCGAGCGGTAAATATCGAGGGGAGGCAAGGCACCCAGACTCAGTGCTTTTTTGTCGCGCTCGTAGCTTTTCTGAGCCTCTTCGAACGACTTGTTCTGCACAGCATAGGCCTCTTTGGCCAGCACTACATTCCAGTATTGCGTAATTACTTGCAGCAGCAGGTCGTTCACTTCCGCGCGGAATGTGGCTTCGGCCTGATTGAAATTCCGTTTCGCAATGTAGATTGGCGCTTTGTTCGCGAAGGTCCCGAAATTCTTCAGCAATGGCTGGGTCACCTGAAACTGCCAGGATGTGGCGTATGACGGATTCAACGTCGCGAAACCGCTGTTCGTTGAAAACTTGTTGGCCACAAATGTGGTCTGGAAATTTGTGCCGGGCGAGAAGGTTTGCGAATAGCCGAACTGCGTGGTCTGCGAGAGCGTGTTCAAGACTTCGGCGCCCTGCAATTCACTCGATGTCTGCGATTTGATGCGTTGATCGACGAAACTCCCCGTGAACACCGGATCGAAAAGCGAATACTGGCGATGAATATTGTTGTTTGCGGTATACACCGCCGTCTCATCGATCTGAACGTCCGTGTTGTTGGCAATCGCCAGCCGGATCGCATCCTCCAGTGTCAGCACAAGCTTCCCATCGACGATGTGCTCCTCGAATCCCTGTGGCGCGGCCAGGGGAGCGAGGGGCTTCTCCTTCGCGGAGATTCCAAGGAACCGCTCCGCGCGATACGTTTCTTGGGAACTTGCTCGCCCACAGATCAGCGCCAGCAACACACAGCACGCCATCGCGCGGATTGCTTTCACGTCGCACCCCCATTTGCACGTTCGGATGATCTGACTTGCCTACTCGTAACGAATCGCTTCGACGGGATCGAGCCGCGCGGCCTTCATCGCCGGGTAGATCCCAAACAGCAGTCCGACCGAAATCGACACGAGAAACGCCAGCAAAATCGAACTGGCCGTTACCACCGTCGACCATCCCGCGAACCACGCGATCAGCTCGGACATGCCGAAACCCAATCCGATCCCCAACAAGCCGCCCGCAAACGAAATCAGCACCGCTTCCACGACGAATTGGCGCACAATATCCCGCTGCCTAGCGCCGACGGCCCGGCGCACTCCGATCTCCCTGGTCCGCTCGAGAATCGCGGCCAGCATGATGTTCATGATGCCGATCCCGCCGACGAGCAGAGAGATCGACGCGATCGCCACCATTACCGTGTTGAATAGCTGTTCCGTGCGCCGCTGCTGCGCCAGCAATTCCGCCGGCACAACAATCGAGAAATCTCCGGCGTCGTGATGGGTGGTGTTGAGAATCCCGCGGGCAATTTCGGCGTCGCTCGGGCTGTCACCGGCCGATGCTAGATGCAGGTAGACCCCGTCAATCTCATCTTTCAGCCAGGACATGGACTCTTCCAGCCGCGACATGACAGAGTTCAGGGGGGCATAGACCAGATTGTTCTGGTCTTCCGTGCGGATACCCGTAATGTCGCTTTGCGACGTCACCTGGGGCGCCACCACGCCGATCACGTGAAACCACTGATCGTTCAGCTTCACGTATTCCCCGACGGCATTTCCCGCGCCAAAGATGCTGTCCTTCGCCGCGGCTCCCAGCACGCAAACCGGTGCCGCCGCATCATCCTCTGCCGGGGTAAAGAAGCGCCCCTCGGTTACGCGCAGGCTTCCGATTTTCAGATATCCAGACTTCACGCCATACACGACCGGCAAATCCAGCTGGGGTCTCGGCAAGACTTTGGAAACCTGAATGCGCTTTCGCGGAGTGCTTTCGGCGATTCCGGGAATTTCTTTACGCAGCGTTTCGTAATCGGTTAGCGTCAGTCCCGGTGAAGTGCGCCTCACTTTTTGCAATTGCTGCCAATTCATCGCTTCCTTCGATTCGACAATCAGGTTGCGGACGCCCATCTGCTCGATAAACGCCATGACCTTTTGTTGCGCACCCGCGCCAATCGACAGCATTGCCACCACCGCCGCGACGCCAAAGATCATCCCCAGCATGGTCAGCAACGAGCGCAGTTTATGCGTGGACAAGTTCTCCAAGCCAAGGGCCAGATCCGGCAGCCACCGGCGGAAAATGCTCTCGACTTTGGACCAACCGGAACTCATCGAGCGCTCAACTCCCTCCTCCCAGTGCCGGGCCGGAACTCTCCGCCTGCTGCTTCGGCGTTCCGCGCTTTTCGGGATTTACCAATGCGACGGTGTCGCCGGCCTTCAGACCGTTTTCTACGACCGCCCGGCCCTCGGTGTACGCCTTCACCTTGATTTCCTGAGGTTGCCAGGACCCGCTCTTCCTCAAATACGCCACGGTTTTCCCGGACTGTTCGAAGACAGCCTCGCTGGGGATGGTCAGTGCCTGGGGCAATTGCTCGCCCAGAAAAACCAGCCGGCAGGTGAATCCCGGCCGCATTCGGGAATCGGAATGATCAAGCTGGCTAGTCACGGAGAATTTCCGTTGCTGATCGTCGATGAAGAAACCGCTGGAGGTCGATCCGGCGACATTCTCGATCTTTCCCGGGAACTTCTCGTTCCGCAGGGCTTCCACGTAGATTTCGACACTCTGCCCGGCCTTGATGTAGGGCCGGTCGCGTTCGCTCACCTGCGACGAAATTTCCATCTTTGAAAGATCGATCACCTCGGCCACCGTGTCGCCGGGATTTGCCGAATCTCCCACCTGATACTCGGGCAACGTCATGCCCCCAAACATCACTCCTCCCATGGAATTGGGATTGCCATGGACGACCAACAATCCGGCAATCGGAGCCTTCACTCGCATGTTCTGGATGTTGGTTTCCGCCAGTTGCATGGCAAGGCGGGCTTTGTTGCGCTTTTCTTCGCTGAGAGCGAGTGCGGCCTGGTTCGAGGTTGTGTGTGATTA
>Ga0335071_10001255_pt1 | contig 27429 bp, 22 predicted proteins | sample Lox_Sample_15_FD_206724 | JGI IMG/M metagenome (GOLD analysis project Ga0335071, IMG submission 206724) | Soil microbial communities from Loxahatchee National Wildlife Refuge, Florida, United States - Lox_Sample_1.5 | ecosystem: Environmental > Terrestrial > Soil > Wetlands | place: USA...
ATCCGCTTTTGCGGAATCGTCGCCCAACAGCAGGTCCGCCATTCCTATCAAGTGCGTGCAAGTTGACTGAAATCCAGGGGAGACCGCACTTCACCGGCCCAAAATCTGTACGGATTCTTCATATTAGACGCTCTGGGCAACGGCGAGGATCAATAAGTATTCGCCGGTATCTGATCAAACACAACAGCGAGCCAAAAGTCGATATTCGTGCCGGACTCTAAGGTAACCACTGAAAACACGCTGTTTACGCAGCGAAATCAATATACCCCCGCTGCGGATCGGTATTCACCAGCTTCACCGTCAATCGATCGCCCACATCCAGCCCTTTACCTCCCCTCACCAGCATGCCCTCCACGTGCGGGTCGACGATGCGAACGAAGGTTCCATGTTCTGTGGCCCCGGTGACGATCGCCTGGTAGCTCTGGCCGATGTGCGGCTGCAAAGCCACCGCGGCAATCCGTTTCTGCATGTCGCGTTCAACCTTGCGCGCGCCATCTTCCATCTGCGTGCAGCGCACAGCGATTCCATTGAGCTGATCTTCAGAGTACGGAGCCGCCGCCTTGGCCAGCAGCGCTTTCAACAGCCGCTGCGTAACGATGTCTGGAAAGCGGCGGTTCGGCGCCGTGGAGTGCGTGTAATCCTGCACGGCCAGCCCGAAATGGCCCGGCGAAGGCTCATTCGGTTTCACCATGATGTATTCGCCGGGGCCCATCAGCTTGATCACCGTCAGCGAGATGTCGGGAAAATGATCGGGATCCTCCTGCTTCTCTTTCAGCAGGAAATCATTCAATGCCTTGGAATCGGGCTGCGCGGGCAGGATCACGCCCTTCCTGTCTTTTGCCAGCTCGACAATGCGATCCCAGCGCTTGGGCGTGCGCACGATGCGCCGTATGGAAGCGACGCCGGCCTGTTCAAACGTGCGCGCAATCACTCCGTTTGCGGCAATCATGAACTCTTCGATGAGGATCGTGGCGCGATTCTTCTTGATCGGTGCAATGCCGATGATCTGATCGGTGATCAACACCGGCTGCGTCTCGATGGTCTCGAACTCCAGCGCGCCGTGCTGAAACCGGTTCCCCTCCAGCCGCTGCGCAGCAGCATCCTGCAGCTTCAGTTGCGCGGCGAGATCGGCACTGGCCGCCACTTTGGGCGGAGCCGCGGCCTTGCCTTCAAGCCACGCGCCGATGCTCGGATAAGCGAGCTGGGCGCGATTGCGTACCAGCGCTCGATAGGCCTTCCCATCCGATGCGCTTCCCTGCGCATCAACCGTATATTCGATCACGATCGCCGCCCGGTCTTCGTTCTCGTTCAGCGAGCTGATGCCCTCTGAGAGCTGCGTGGGCAGCATGGGAAAGGTGATGACGCCGGTGTACACCGATGTGGTCTCTGACTGCGCGTGCTTGTCGATCAGCGTGCCTAGGTGCACGCGCGCGTCCACATCGGCCACGCCGATCAGCACGCGGATGCTGCCGTCGGCGAGCTGCTCGGCCCACTCGATCTGGTCGAGATCCTTCGACGTGTCGTTGTCGATCGACGACCAGAGCAGATTGCGCAGATCGACGACACCGTCGCTCGGCGCGGCCGCAGGCTGCTGCTTGATCTGCGCCAGCTCGGCGTCGATTCCCGCCGGGAAGTCGGGATGAAATCCGTATTCGATCATGGCTGCGTGCGCCGCAGCCGTGAGGTTGAACTGCGCAGGATGATTCGATGACATGAAAGTTTGGGCTCCTGATGGGCGAAAAGACAGGCTAGCACAGCGGGGTCAGCGGCGACGGCGAGGTGAGATGGGAGTGGGGTCGCTATCCCAGGTGCCCAAATGCAACGTCCCTGCTGCAACTACGTTGGTGCAGGAGCGCCACTTCGCAGCCCAGGCACATGGGCCAGGCCCCTACCGAATGCCCAGGTCCGCCAGTACTTTCGGCTTCGCCTCTTCCACCGCCAACAGGTTGTGGCAGGCCGAGCAATCCTGCGTGATGCTGTTGCCATCCTTGGCCGCATGATCGCCGTCGTGGCAACGGAAGCAGCCGGGATAATCCTGGTGACCGATGTGGTTGGGATGCGTACCCCATGTGACCTTCATGTTGGGAAACACATTCTGGTCGTAGAGGGTTACCAGTTCCTTGCCCGCGGCCGTAACCAACGCGGCGTTGCTCGCCATCACCTCAGGATGCTGAGAACGATAGAAGTCCTCGAGCTGTTGGGGAATCTTCGCGTGCGCATCCTTCTGGCTGTCGTAAGTCGCCTTCAACAACTCCAGGCCCTCTTTGTGAACCCACGGCAGCGAGGGGTTGATGGCGCCGTCGGCCATGGCGCTGTTGATGGCTTCTTCGGCGGTGACAAAGGTGTGCGCGGCGCGATTGTGGCAATCAATGCAGTCCATCACGCGGCGTTCGCCCTCGGGCTGCGCGCCCTTGAGCGCAGACGCGGCGTAGGCGGTCTTCGAACCGTCGGGATTGGTCCGCTCAACCCAGGGAATGTTGGTTCGCGTGGGCTCGGTTGCAATGTACTCGATGTGCCCGAGGTGCACGCCGTGAATGCCGGTGCGGTGCGAAAGAGAATCCACTCCGCCGAGATGGAGGATCAGCACGGTTTGCGACTCGCTGTTCTGGGCATCGTCGGCAAAACTCGATTTCACCAGCAACTTATCGCCGTCGAAGCGCGTCGGCGTATGGCAACCCTCGCACGTATAGCGTGCCGGGCGAAGGCTGGTGACCGGCGACGGAATCGGCTCAGGATAGTTGGGCACGATCTTCGGCGCCATGTGCGCCAGCGGATGAAAGCTCACTTCCACGAGCTGCTTGGTTCCGTTCACCTTGGCGCTGAAATAAGCTTGTGCGCCGGCTCCGATGTGGCACTCCACGCAGGCCACATGCGAGTGCGCCGAAATTCCGTAGGCGGCATATTCGGGATTCATCACGTGGCACGAGCTGCCGCAAAACTGCGGCGAATCCATGTAGGCCGCGCCCCGGTAACTGGCTGTTCCCACAACCAGCAGGTTCACGATGGTCGCCACCAGCACAATGTCGACGCCGTGGCGGAAGATGCGGTCGTTGAAATCAACGCGGGGAAATTCCTCGGGGATCTGTCCGGCTCGCAGCAGTTCTCGCCGGCGCAGCCACACACCGACGGGAATAAGCGCCAGGCCGATAACGAATACCGCTGGCAGGAAGAGGAAAAAGATGATGCCGAGATAGGGGTTGTCGCTGGTGAGACCGAAAAGCTCGATCGCCCAATAACTGATCATGGTGACGCCGGACGCCGTCGTGATGGCGCCACCAGCCAGGCTTATAGGATTGTTGCCGAAAAAGAGTGCCGGCCTTACCCAGTTTTCACGAAATTTTTGAAAAGTCGACACCCCGGCCTCCTGTGTGCGAATGAGTCCCACCCCGGGGGAGGCGGGTCAGTTTCATCAGTCCCTTACCGGCGTCTTTCGATCTACTTGAGCGTCTTGAAATACGCAGCCACAGACTTCACATCGGCATCGGACAGTCCGGCCACCGGCTTCATCTTGCCCTTGCCGTCTTTCACCGTCGCTGCCACCTGGTCGGCGCTCAGACCCGCCATCGCCGGATCCGACGTCGGCTTGATGCCCATCGCCTTCGCCATTCCCGCGCTAGGCGTGCCGCTGGCGCCATGGCACATGGCACACTTGGCTTTGTAAATCGCTGCGCCGTCATCGGCGAAGCTCATTGCACTGGCCAGCGCCACCAGAGCGGCCAGCACGACTTGTGAGCGAAAATTCTTCGTCATTGGAAGACTCCTTGAGGTTGTCACGTCGGCCTGCGCAACATCGCGCACGCCCGCGTGGAATTGATTTCTCTTCGCCGCCCCGACTTCAGGCACAAAAACCGCAATCGAGATGGTAACATCGGCCACCTCGCCCCAACCGGCGCGGTCCTGGCGTGCTCCCTTACTGGCCGCGCCGGCCTGGTCATGCGTCCTGCACTTACATTCGGTCCTGCACTTACCTCACCTGCTCGGCCACTTACTTGCCGAGCGAGCGAAAGTACTGTACCGAATCCTTAATCTCCGCGTCGCTCAGCTTGCCCTTGAACGCCGGCATCTTGCCTTTCCCGTTGGTCGTGTCGGCAATCATGTCTGCTTCGCTGATCGACGTCACCGAAGGATCGTTGGCCGGCTTTACGCCCATGGCCTTGGCGATTCCCGGATTCGGCGTCCCCTGGGCTCCATGACAACTCTGGCACTTTGCCTTGTACGTGTCTGCTCCCGGTCCCTGCGCATAGGCCGAAGTCATTGCTGCTGCCGCCGCGATGGCGACCACTGCCAGTTTCTTCTCGATATTCATTGCTTCTTTCCCTTTCTCTTTCTGGTTTGGCCTCCCGCGCGGCTCGGGGCGCCGCGGTGACTCGAAAAATCGAAAACGATATCCTCCTAATTCAAGAACGCCGCACTCCCGTTCGAACCATGAATGTGCGTATGGCAGCTCGTGCATGTTTTCGCCTGCGGTCCCTCGCCGTGGCCGTGCGCAGCCGCTCCCATTGCCGGGCTGTGACACTGTCCGCAGAGCTCGTTGATACTTTGCGCTTTCAGCAGCCTCGCATTCCCTGAACCGTGCGCATCGTGACATCCGGTGCAGCCCTCCGCCTTAACGGCAGCGTGCTCATGAGCAAACGGTCCGGCCTTCTCGGTATGGCACTTGCTGCACATCGCGTTCACCCTCTTCGCGTTTGCGAAACTCCCCTTTTCATGCCCCGCCCCGTGGCAGCCTTCGCAGGCCTCACCGCCGCCATCTTTCCCCGCGGCAATGCTGGCATGCGGGCTCGATTCGACGCTCCTGGCGATCTCTCCGTGGCATTGAACGCAAGCCCTGGCGCCCGGCGCGTCTGCGGGTGCAGCCGCAGCTGGAGGCGCGGCCCCGTCTTGCGCTCCCGCGGGTCTGGCTGTCAAAGCCGCCATGCACATCAGGCTTGCGCCGGGCAGCAGCATCAGAAAAACGTGCGCTCGCACCCGCTTTCGAAGAGCGACACGAATCCGCAACCGCGTTTCCGGCCAATACCTGTGCACGAAAACTCCGCCACCAGGCACTTCCACCGCAGGAAAAGCCACAACTCCTGCATCATGGAACGCCGTCAAATCCCAAATTTGTGAGCGCGAGCACGAATAATAAGATCGGAAATCCTCATGCGCTCATTTCAATGTGTGGTGAATCACCACACCCACCAGAGAGTAAGGTTTTCAATGCGGTCGGAGCGGTGATCTTCGTCACACGCAATCGGGCGCCCCAGCTTCCCCCGATTCCCTTGTTTCGCCGTGCCTTACAGACTGCGCAACCCTCCCCCCACGATCATCGCGTCACATCCCCCCGCGCCAGATAAAGCACGTGAGGCCCATCACATCTAAATCGAGCGAACACATGCAAAATCTGATTGGGTGTTGTCTCTGCAATTCAAATGCGGAGGAATACATTGCTCCCAGCCCGTAACCCAAGAGAGAAATAGGCTGTGGAAAACAATCGAGGTCGCGGGCCGCGTTGGAATTCGATGGGAAGAATAGAATGGCCAGCACACAAATTTCGATTGAAGAACTCGACAGCGTGAGACCGCATGTCAAGCATCCACCGCTCGGTTGCGCTGCTTGCGCCAACCGCCGCCCAGGCTGGTTCTGTTCGCTGGGCAGCGCGGTCCTGGCCGACCTTGAACTCGCCACCAGCACGATTTCGCTTCCGGCACAGGCCTCCCTGTTTGTCCAGGGCGAAGACGCCCGCTGCCTCTACTTGATCTGCAGCGGTTACCTGAAGCTGACCGCCGGCAAGCACGACGACCGTCACATGATCGTGCGCGTCGCCGGTCCCGGCTCCATGCTCGGCCTCTATGCCGTGCTCTCGCATGGCGTTTACGAGGTCACCGCGGAGTCACTCACTCCGGCGCAGCTCCGGCCAGTCGAGAAAGAGCGCTTTCTCAACTTTGTCCGCTCTCACAAAGAAGCTCAGATCCGCGCCGTGCAGTGCATCTGCCAGGAATACCGCTTTGCCCTGCAGGATGCCTGCCGCATCGCTCTCGCCGAAACCGTGGCCGCCAGGCTGGCTCGCCTGCTCATCGAACTGGCTCATCAGATCGGCGAGCACACTGAAAAGGGCGAGTTCCGCTTTCCTCTCTTGCTCACCCACGAAGAGATGGCCTCGATGACCTGCACCACGCGCGAAACCGTGACCCGGACTCTCGGCCAGTTCCGCAAGGAAAAGTGGATTACCATCGAGGATTCGGTGATCACGCTGCACGACATGATGCGGCTGCAAGCTCTTCAATAGAACCGTTCAGACTCAACGGAGCGCACGGGACGGCCGGCCAATTTCCCGCTTCCATCTCTCCCGCTGCATCCGTCCAAAGAGCTATGATGTTGCTTGGAACCCTCCCCTTCCCCCGGGAGTGTAGAGAATTCATGAATCGATTGTTTTGCTGCTTCTCTCTTTCCCTGCTTCTGTGCTGCGCAGCTGCCGCCCAGAACCTGACTGCAAATCCCCTCGCAAACTCCACCCCCAATGCGCCGGCGCCTGCCGCACCGCCGGGCGTGATGAGTACCGTCACCCCTGAGATCGCGCAATTCCAGAAGATCGAGGACAGTTGGTCCGAGGCTGTCAACCGCCGCGATCAATATGGACTGGAACTGGTGCTCTCGCCTTTATTCGTCGACGTTTCTGCGACCGGCGACGTCACCACCCGCAACCAGCAGGTCGTGCAGGTCATCAGCGGCGAAGACAAAACCCTCTCCCTGATACAGAAGGTCATCACGGTGCGCATGCTGGGCGATATTGCCGTGGCCAACGGCACCTACACGCTGCATCACAAAGTGGGCGGCGCGCCGGTCGACGAAAGAGGCGTCTTCACCCACGTCTTTGAGCGCGTGCGCAACGGCTGGCTCTGCATCAACTCGCAGCGCACCGTGCTGCGCGAGGACACTCCGAACAAGAAGAACCGACCCGCCACGGCTTCCGAGCCCTTCCACATTCCGCTCTTCTCCAGGAGCGAAAAGGGACCGCAGTAACAGGAAGCGCAGAGTTCCCGCTTCGTTGTCGGCTCCGCGAGCCAGGAATGAACTGTGTCTCTAGAGAGCTGCCAGCGCTTCGGACTGGCCGGGATAGAGATTGGCGTACTTGGTGATGCCCACCATCGTGAACACTTTGGTGAAGTGCGGCGAAAGCCCGAACGCATGCACCTTCTGCCCGGAATTCGAGGCTTCGATCAGCAATTGAATGATCAGCGCGATGCCGCTCGAGTTGATGTAATCCACGCCGGTGAAATCCAGAAGGATCAGCTTGGTGGTTTCCTTGGGCAGCGCCTGGTACGCGCCCAGAACCGCTTCCTTCGAGGTGCTGGCGATATCGCCTTCAAAGCGGAGGACTGCAACCGGGAAGCCATGGGTTGAAGTGAGCTGGTCAACACGCGACTTGGTTTCGCTCTGCACTTTTTGATTGCCTCCGGTTTCCCTCTTGAGTTTAAGCGCCCTGCCCGGCCTGCCGCCAGATCGCCCGATCCGCCCCTTATTTATCCAGCTTGATCAACAGGCGCACGTAGCTGCTCTTCCCGTCGGATCCTTGGACCCATTCTGCTTCATCTACCAGCGCCTGGATGAGGAACATTCCCATCCCCCGCGGATCCTCTTCGCCGTGCATCTTGCGATCGATATCTGGCTTGGGCGGCGCTTTCTTGATTCCGCCCCCGTCGTCGAGAACCTTCACCTCGAGAGCGTCGGTATCGGCTCGCAGCACCACGCCTACCGATAATTTTTCATTCAGTCGATTGCCGTGCTCGATAGCGTTGATGCACGCCTCAGCCACAGCAGTCTTCAAATCTTCGACGCGGTCCTCGGGGAAACCCATCAACTTGGCCACCGACGCCGCCGTGCTCATGGCTACTTTCTCGTAGCCCAGCCTGGTCGGCAGCCGCACCTCAACGGTGGTGGATTTCGACTCGCTCATGCGGGCCTTTCTCCGCGACACAACGCCAACGCCGTCATGTCATCCGCCTGTCGTGTTCGATGGCGTTGATGCACGCCTCAGTCACAGCAGTCTTCAAATCTTCGACACGGTCCTCGGGGAAACCCATCAGCCTGGCCACCGACGCCGCCGTGCTCATGGCTACTTTCTCGTAGCCTGGCCTGGTCGGCAGCCGCACCTCAACGGTGGTGGATTTCGACTTGCTCATGCGGGTTTTTCTCCGCGACACAACGCCAACGCCGTCATGTCATCCGCCTGCGGGCCGCCATCGGCAAAGGCTTCGATGGCAGTCCACAACGCATCGAGGATACCACCCGCCTCGTGCAATCGACACGTAGAAAATTCATTCAAAAGCCTTTCCGGACCATACTCCTCATCCCCGCGAAAGACTTCCGTCAGCCCGTCCGTATAGAAAAGCAGCCGCGCCCCCTCAGGGATGGACCGCCGCTCGCTTGTATACGACCTGCCCGGCAGCAAACCCAGCGGGGTGCCCGAGGCATTGAATTCGTAAGCCGGCTCTCCGGGGGCAACCAGGAAGCCCGGGTTGTGTCCGGCGTTCACCACCTCCAGATCGCCGGTTGCCGGATGCAGGCGCATGAAGATCGCAGTCACATAGCGCCGGCGGTACTCCTCGCCCTCGGCCCAATGATGCTCATTCATGCGCTTGGCCAGCTCGCCAAGCGGCATCCCGGTCGCCGCGATGCCCCGAAAAACGGCCCTGAAGCTGACCGAGGTGATGGCCGAGGCCAGCCCTTTCCCGGCCACATCCGCCACCACCATCAACAGGCTGCCGTCCGGCTGCTCCACAATGTCGAGATAATCCCCGCCGACCTCGTAACAGGTGTTCGATCGAAAGCCGACCGAGTAGCCGGGAATCTCCGGCAACTCTTGCGGCAAAAGCGAGCGCTGGATGTTCCGCGCCGCGTCCAGATCCTGCTGCAGGCGGGCAAACTCGATGTTGCGCTTGTGGTTACGGGCGTTTTCCAACGCCACCGCAGCTTGCAGCGTCAGGCCTTCGAGAAAATCGGCCTCGAAGAGCGTCAGCTCGCGTCCGCCCGGCGAAGAGACCACCAGCTCGGTCATCTTGCGCCCGTCGCGATCGGCCAGCGGATAGATAAGAAGCTGCGCGGCGGAATCGGCTGACTCCTGTTGTTCGCCGGCAACGCGATGCCCCGTGCCGCTCACAATGTCTTCCGGCACATCGCCGTAGACTGCGCCTGTCCCGGGAAACGCGGCGCCGGCCATCTCCAGCTCGCGCACCACGATGCGCAGCACCGACTCCAGCACCTCTTCTTCGCGGATGGTGCCGTGCACCTGCCGCGATGCCTCAAGCAGCGCCTGAAGCCGCGCCACCTGCTGCTGCAATTCAATGGTGTCGCCACCCGCCAAAAGGTGCGCGTCAGCCGCCATCATGACCCCCGGTGGTATCTGAGGGTATCACGGCAAAGGAAGGATGGTGAACGGCGCCTCCCAGGTCTCTGATCCCGGCCCGAATCTTTCCCGGCCCAAGACCCGGCGGCCCGCAGATGCCATTCGGCTCTCACCCTGTCGACACCTATTCCCGGCCGCGTTCCGGCATCCCTCGCCCGCTGCAGAGCCGCCGACAAGGGTGATCTGCGTGCCTTCATTGATCCAGCTCAACCCGGGACCAATGGCCTTGGGTCGACTCAGAGAGCGACGGTTACCGCTTTGGTCTCCAGGTAATTGTTGAGGACTTCTTCGCCCATCTCGCGCCCCCAGCCCGATTGCTTGTATCCGCCGAAGGGTAGCGAGGCGTCGAAGACGTTGTGGCAGTTGACCCAAACGGTGCCGGCGCGCAGGCCGCGGGCCACCTTGTGGGCCAGGCTCAGGTTCTCGGTCCACACGCTGGCCGCCAGACCGTAGATGCTGTCGTTGGCGCGCCTGACGATCGCGTCGATCTCCCGGTCGGAAAAGGGAACTGCGCACACCACGGGGCCGAAGATCTCTTCCTGAACAACCTTCATGCGTGGGTTGGTGTTGGTCAGCACGGTGGGGCGCACAAACCAGCCGCGATCCACGCCGGAGACGGGACCTCCGGCTGCCACCTTTGCACCCTCATCAATTCCCGATTCGATGTAGCCGACGACGCGCCGATACTGCTCGTCCGAGACCAGCGGGCCCATCTGGCATGAGGGATCCATTCCCGGCGCGAGCTTGATCTCGTCCGCCACTTTGCTCACGCCCTCCACAACTTCGTCGAAGACCTTCTCGTGAATGTAGAGGCGGGAACCGGCACAGCAGCACTGCCCGTGGTTGAAAAAGATGGCGCTGGCTGTGCCCTGAATTGCGCTGTCGATTTTCGCGTCCGGGAAAACCAGGACGGGCGATTTTCCGCCCAGTTCCAGCGACACCTTCTTCAGGTTGCCCGTCGCGGCTTTCACAATCAGCTTGCCCACTTCGGTGGATCCGGTAAAGGCCACCTTATCGACCATCTCGTGAGCGGCCAGCGGCGCGCCGGCTCCTTCGCCGTAGCCGGTGATCACGTTGACCACGCCGGCCGGCAGTCCGGCTTCATCCAGAACCTGCGCCAGCCGCAGCCCGGAAAGCGGCGTCTGCTCGGCCAGCTTGAGCACAATGGTGCAGCCGCATGCCAGTGCGGGAGCCAGTTTCCACGCCGCCATCAGGAGCGGGAAGTTCCAGGGAATGATCTGCGCCACCACGCCGATGGGCTCGCGCAGCGTGTAGGAATGGAAGTCGTACCCGGCCGAGAGCGGCAAAGTCTTGCCCGAGATCTTGGTCGCCCAACCGGCCATATAGCGGAACATGTCCACGGTCAGCGGCACGTCTGCCACCCGTGCCACCGAGACGGGCTTGCCGTTATCCAGCGACTCCAGCTCTGCGAATTCTTCAAGATGCTGTTCCACCAGATCGGCGATCCGCCAAAGCACGCGGCCTCGTTCCGAAGGCGACATGCGCGGCCAGGGACCTTCGTCAAAGGCGCGGCGCGCTGCCCTTACAGCGCGATCAACGTCCTCGGTTTCCGCCTCTGGAACCTGCGTGATGACTTCACCGGTTGCGGGATTGTAGACGGGAAATATCTTGCCGGACGACGCCGCGACGAAGCGGCCGTCAATCAGCATCCTGTGATCGCTGCTCACAAAGTCGGCGGTACGGCTGCTGAGACGCGGGTCAATAGACAGAGTGGCCATGGAAAGAACCTCCTGTGCTGCCGGGCGCGGTTCCTTTGGGGCCGGCGAAGGAGAGGGGACGAGCCGGAACCACGCCGGGATTCGGCACACACGAACACTAGCACCGGGGTCTGTGGATTGGCCAGTCGATCATAAGGACAAAATCGCGCGAAAGACATCCATCCTGTCCGAACCGCCGGAGGATCACCGGCCAAACGCCGGCTTCAGGGTAGTAATTGGCAGCCCAGTCGAGGAAGCATCCCAAGCGACTGATCGAGCAGTAACTTCCGAATAGGCGGTGACTCGGCCAGAGACCCGGACGAACTTCGATCCGCGTGCGAAGTTCCGCCGGTGTCAGTTGACCGTCAGCGAAAACGTGGTAGTCTGCTGCAGCAATCCCGAAGTCGCTGTCACGGTCACGGTCGACGTGACCGGCTGAGAGCCACCACCACCGCCCCCTGCGCCTCCTCCGTTGCTCCCACATCCCCAGATCGCCAATAACGCCACGAAAACTATCCAGCATAGTCCGAGTACCTGCAAGGGCCTCCAGCGAACTCCGAGCAGACAAAGGAGGCATGCGAAGGCTGCTCCGGCCAATGCGGGATTTCCCGCCTTACCCTGCGCGGCGTTCGACTCCGTCACGCTGAGATATAGCGTCGTAGTTACCGCAGCGCTCGACGTCGGCGTCACCGTTGCTGGAGAGAAGATGCATACCGCGCTGGCAGGCAATCCCGAGCACGCAAACGAAACCGTCGAACTGAAGCCACCCCACGGGCTCACTGTGACCACAGTATTTCCTGGGTTGCCTGCCTGCGATGTAACGGATGCCGGCGAGGCCGAGATCGAGAAACCGGGTGAGATGGTATAGCTCGCCGTCGCAACGGCACTCGTGGCGTAGCCCGGAGCGGTCGCGATCGCGTTGAGTGTCTCAGTCGACGAAACAGTAACGGGGCCGCTGTAGATCGGCGAATGAACTGAAGGGGCCGTGCCGTCCGTTGTGTAGTTGAGAATCGCGCCCTGCATGCCATCACGAATTGCCACCGATTGCTCGGTGGCGTAGCTTCCGCCTGGCACATCGAACGTCGGCGTCTGAGTCGCCGGCGCAATCGTATAGGTGGCACTTGCTGAGGCGCTCACGGCGTAGCCCGAGGCGGCCGATATCGCCTGAATAGTCTCCGTCGCGGACACGGTTATCGGGCCGCTGTAGGAGGGGGAGCTCGCGGTCGGCGCCGAGCCGTCAGTGGTGTAGTAAATCGAAGCACCGGGTGTCGCGTCGGAGATGGTAACGAGGCGTCCCGCTGTATAGATCCCGGAAGGAGGGCTAAAGACTGGCTGAACGGCTGGTAAGGTCCCTATGGTCGACTGGAATGCCCACAGGTCGCTGAGAGCGCCCGAATTGCCACTGCTATCGAAGCCATACCCCCCAAAGAGCCAGAGGTCGCGGTTCTTATCGGTCCAGAACGAAGCGGTATTGCGGCCTCCAGGAATGTTGGAGCCATCAAGCGTTCCCAACAAGCCATAGGTGCCGGGCTGTCCGCAGGTCAGGAGACCCAGGACCGTATCTCCCTCCACGACTTCCTGTCCGGCGCAGGACGCCGGGATCGTACTGCTTCCAGCCATCCAGGTCCACTGGACCGGGCTCGTGGAGATGTTCAACTCCCAAAAATCGTTCAGATAACCGGCGTAGTAGTTGGCATCATAGCCCTGTCCCCCAAAGAGCCAAAAATTGCCGCTTCTATCGGTCCAGGTTGCGGCAGTCCACCGGCTACTCGGTACGTTGCTGGCTGAGGGGGTTCCAAGGTCGCCATATACCCCAGGTTGTCCAAACGCGGCCCCTGGACAACCGGGGAAGATCGTCCCATTCTCCTTCAGCGGCATACAATCAGGATCAAGCGTGCTGCTGCCGCCCATCCAGGTCCATTCCATCGAGGAGGGGGCGAATTCCCAAAGGTCATTGAGATAGCCATAACCGTATTCGCCGGCGGCGTAGCCAAACCCTCCAAAGAGCCAGAAATTGCCGCTTCCATCAGTCCAGCTCGCGGTGCCCTCGCGTGCGCCAGGGACGTTTCCGGTTGCCGGCGTGCCCAGCGTGCCGTAGACACCGTCCTGATCAATCCTGTTGTCTCCACCCATCCAGGCCCATTCGTGGCTTGAAGGGTTAAACTTCCAAAGATCGTTGAGAATACCGCCTTGGCCCGTTGAATCGTAGCCAACGCCCCCAAAGAGCCAGAAGTTACCACTGCTGTCAGTAAAGCTCGAAGCGTTATCCCTGCCCCCCGGCAGGTTTCCGGCAGCAGGTGTCCCTAAAGTTCCGTAGACTCCCGGTATTGCTATTGGGCCGTCATTTCCATCCGAGGTATTTCCGGCCATCCATGTCCATTCATTGGTGGTCGGGTTGTACATCCACAGGTCGTTGAGAATACCGTCAGATCCAGTGGCGATGGCGCCGAAGCCGTATCCCCCAAACATCCAGAAGTTGCCGCGGTCGTCACTCCAACTTGCAGCCGTGTCCCGGCCTCCGGGGACGTTCCCCGGAGCTGCCGTCCCCAGTGTCCCGTACACCCCAGGCTGTCCGCAGTCATTATCCTCGCAGTCCTGGGCTTGTGGCAGGGGTATGACAATGCTGCTTCCGCTCATCCAGGTCCATTCACCCGTGGCAGGATCGAACTCCCAAAGGTCGTTGAGAAAGCCGTAAGTTCCATTGGCATCGACGCCATGGCCACCAAAAAGCCAAAAGTTTCCAGCACTATCCGTCCAGTCCGAAGCCCCCCAGCGAATCCCCGGAAGGTTTGCTGAGGACGGCGTCCCCAACGTTCCATACACGCCTGGAGGACCAACGTCGCTGCTGCTGGTCGCGTTGCTGCCGCCTATCCACGCCCATTCGTTGGATGCGGTGGCCTGCGCATGGACGGGGAGCGAGCTGGCAGCGAGGGCAGCTACACACACAAGAGATCCCGACACCAAACGGTGCTTCCCGATTCGCATGCCGTCTCCATCGAGGGTGTTCTGCCTGAAATGATACTCCGAAGGGTGTGCTACTTCTTTGAATGGCGGACGGCGGCAATTGCTCTCCGTCGCCGGTTACGGGCGTATTGTCGCCCAACCGTCAGTAACCAAGTAGTCATTTCCGAATTGCCGGTGACTCGACCCGAGCGCGAAATGCCGGCCGGTCCGAGCATCATTCGCGTCAATCAAAGTCCTCACCGTCGCCGAACAGCCTGGTAGGCGTGCTGTGCAAGAAAGAATAATGTCGCAAGGCAAAGCAGAAAAACCAGAATCAACCATGAGAGAAGCAGCCAATCGGGCATTTTGCCAGGATCGCTCAATGACGCCACCGCCAGGAACGCCGTGAAAGCGATGAGCGCCATGCTCCCGCACTCCACCAATCTGTTTCCTCGATTGCCCTTGAACGTGCGCCAGAAGTAAGTGATGTAGCCGAGAAAGACTAAACCGGCGCCCACAAAACGGGCGCTGTTCTCAGATGTGTTGATCACAATCCCAAAATTCTAACGCCGTTCGTGACCGATGTTCCCGGATTGTCGCCCACCCTTCCGTTACTCCTCAATGATTTCAGCGTAGGCGGTCAACCACCAGTGACCTGCTTGTTGGGATCGATCGGAGTCGAAAATGACGCCTAATTAGCGGCTACGGTTCCTCGCGCTAGGAAAATCGAACTGGAGCTGCCGTACACGAGCATAGGCAGTCTTATAAAGGCACTCCTCCATCGCGGAACCTGCCCCTGAACCGGTGGTATAGCTTGATTCAATTGCATTGCAATATTGATCACGGTAGTTACGCCACGCGAGTTGTGAAGCGTCAAGCTTCTTTGCGGCGTCTTCAAGAAGTCGAACAACTACCGGCCCGTAATCTACCTCCTCCTTCGCAGTTATGTCGCGCAGGTTTGCAGCTGCAACAGCGGCGAGATCGTCAGCCCTTTTATTCATGATTAATTGCGCCCTCGTATAACACACTCTCATTTCGGCATTGGACACATTCGGTCCGCTCGGGCAAGGATCATCCTTCTGTCCCCATGCACAGATAGAGCAAAGCGCAGATATGAGTGCCAACAGAACTAGGGTGAAGAATATTCGTCGCATTGAACCTCGAACCTCTGTCCGCAATCGCACTGTAAGCCCTCTTGTGCCGAGAGATGTTGCCGCCTGGGCCGCAACCTTCGGGCTCTTGGCATATCGTCGCTCACCCTTCCGTTACTCCTCAGTAATGTCAGGTTAGCCGGTAATTCTCTCGCGATCACGGTCCATGGGCGGTGACACGACCACGATCTGAATCCGGTACCACTCCCCCGTATCGCCAAGTCAAGGGTTTGAAGCCCCCACAGCCAAGAGTTCTTTCCATACAGCAGGGTCGTCTGTGACATAGAAGATCCGCCGGTGATTCGCCCGAAACCCTGGAATTTGATTCCCAGACGCTCGATTAGAGCGTCGGCGATTTCGCGCCGGTTTTGTGAATGAGCGGTCGCCCGTTTCCCCTTGCTTGACTCCGATTAGGCGTGATATACCGGCCTCAGGTTCCAATACCCTCGAGTTTTCATCCCTTCTTTCCTTCTTTACCTCCCTCCATCCAAACGGGCCGTGCAACTTCGTGACACGACCCAAAACGGAGTTCCCGTCGTTCGTGTTTCCTGTGCGAGGTTGCGAAGCTGTACCCAGAGCGGTTTCTTTCGCTTCCAGTAAAGGAGTGAAGACATGAGACCTTCCAAGGTGCATTTGCTTGTGGTCGGGTTGGTTATAGTATTGGTCCCTCTGTCGAGCGCGCAAGGTCAGGTCAGCTTCCCCGGGCCTGAACTCCTGGGGCGTCCGACGGACCAATCTGTCACCATCAACGTATTGGCGAGCTCCGCCATACAGGCGTACTTCGAATTTGGCACGCAGTCGGGAGGAGAAAACCAGACGAGTCCAACTTCGGGAGCTGCCGCTAACCCGCTTTCTGCGGCGGCCAATCAACCACTTGTGGCTGTCATCAGCGGTTTGACACCCGATACACAGTATTACTACTACATGGTGTACCGGCAGAGCGCTACGTCCTCCTGGATCACAAGGCCGGAACACTCCTTCCACACCGCAAGATCCGAGAACGACACATTCGCGTTCACGGTAACTTCTGATTCTCACATCAACATCGAATTTGGCAACCCCGCCCTGTTTCAACAAACCTTGCAGAATATTGCCGGTGAGAACCCTGACTTTCACCTCGACCTGGGCGATACGTTCGCCATGGACGACGGGTGCATTGCGCCGTGTACGAATGTGACCACCCAGGCTCAAGCCAATAGCAGCTACCTCAACATGCGAACTAACTACTTTAGTATTATCAGTCCTTCGGTGCCGATATTCCTTGCTCTGGGCAACCATGAGCAAGAGGAGGGTTGGCACATGGGCGACACGGGCTTCGCAGTCGAACCGCCCATCATGAGCGCAAACGCGCGGAACGAGTACTTTCTCAATCCGGATCCATTGCTCAGTTCCTTCTACACAGGCAACACCGACACAAGTTACACGGCTATTACCACCAGTACCGATCACACGATTCAGGATTACTACGCGTGGACCTGGGGCGATGCGCTCTTTGTCGTCATCGATCCTTACTGGTATTCGACCACCAAGCCTTACGTCGGTGATGAAGGAGGGGGAGAAAGCAGCACCCCGGGCTCCGGTAACCGATGGGACTGGACTCTAGGAGTCGCGCAGTACGAGTGGCTCGAACAAACGCTGCAAAACAGCACGGCCCAGTACAAATTCATCTTCGCGCATCAGGTAGCCGGAGGGTTGGACGACTACGGGCGAGGCGGCGCCCACGCCGTACCTTATGTTGAATGGGGAGGGGACAACGACGACGGGACTACCTGGGCGTTTAATACCAACCGGACCGACGTGGATGCTGCGTGGACCGTCCCGATTCACCAGTTGCTGGTCGATACCCACGTGACAGCTTTCTTCCACGGCCACGACCATGAGTACGCTCATGAGCAGCGCGACGGTGTCGTGTATCAGGAAGTCCCCATGGCTGCCGATGCAACCTATGGGTACGGTTTCGGGCAGTACACGGTAGATGGTGTGTATACGTTGAATGTTCTCCCTAACTCCGGGCACCTTCGTGTGACGGTTGATCCAATCAATGGTGTGACCGTCCAATACGTGAGAGCGTCTCTCGCAGCCGCCGGCGGAGCCAACGGGGCTATCGCCGATTCGTACAACATACCTGCGTCGGCGACGTCCGGTTCACCCGTGGTTTCATCGCTGGCACTGAATCCGACAACCGTAGTGGGAAGCAGCGTGAACTCGACCGGCACGGTGACGCTGAGCGACGCGGTCCCTTCAACCTCAAGCGGGGTTCAAGTGACCGTGGCAAGCAGCAACCCCAACGCAGCGACGGTTCCGTCTCAACCAATTTCAATCCCTGCCGGTTCCACAACAGGGACGTTCATCGTGACATCTCAGGCGGTCACCTCTTCCGCCACTGCCACTATCACGGCCACGGCCACCGCCAATGGCTCGGGCTCGGCTCGAGCAATACTTACGGTGAACCCCGTGGCCACGGGTCTGACATCCTTGACCTTAAACCCGACGAGTGTCGTGGGCGGCGGTGCCAACTCCGCTTCCACCGGCACCGTAACCCTTAACGGATTCGCACCTGCAGGCGGAACGATCGTGGCGCTGACAAGCAAAAGCAGCAACCCCTCCGCGGCCACCGTTCCGGGCAGCGTCACGGTTCCATACAACACCACCTCGAACACATTTCAGATAGCCTCTAGTCTCGTTACAGCGTCCACCCCGGTGACGATCACCGCGACACTCAATGGATCAAAGACAGCGACGCTGACGGTCAATCCAATCTCAAGCTTCACCCCGGTTCGAATCAATTCCGGCGGACCAGCATACACAGATTCTCTGGCGCAACTCTGGACGGCGGATGCCCATTTTACAGGTGGCAGTACTTACTCGGTGACAAACACGATTACGAATACTGCCGACCCGACCCTGTACAAAACCTCGCGCTATGGGGCGTCATTCAGCTACGCCATTAGCGCGCCCGCGGGCACGTATTCGGTAACGCTCAAATTCGCAGAGCCCGTCTGGTCGGCCAAAGGGAAACGCGTGTTCAACGTGGCAATCAATGGTACGACGGTCCTCTCCAAGTTTGACATCTTCGCCGCTGCGGGAGCCGAGTTCAAGGCAGTGGACGAGACATTTCACGTGACCATGACGAGCAGCGGCACGATCACGATCAAGTTCACGACCGGTTCAGCCGGCAACCCACTCGTGAACGCGATTCAGGTGGTCGCGTCTCCCTAGGATCATGCTCTTCGACAACCACCGGTTGGGAGAATGAATGGGGGCCACGGTGCCGCTTTTGCTTTCCTCAGCGCCCACGAGGCCAAGAGCAATTCAAAATTACATCCGCAAAACCAGATCATCCGTCTGCTCACCCCTTCGTATCCGTTTGAGCTGTTGTTGGAGAAGTTTATCTGGATGTTCTGGGTCACCTGAATCGTCCTGGTCCTGATCCTCTTCCTGCCTTTCTGCCAGGACATGCTGCAAACTGGGCCGAATGAAGATTTGCGTGAACAGAAGCACCACTCCGAGCGCAGACGCAGAAGGACAGAAGCCAGGGTTCTTTTGCCCTCGCCGATGTCTCCCCTTCCATGCCGCGCGGCGCAAACAATAGTGAATTAATAGGAAAGGGATCACAGCGAACGGAAGGCTCGCCACAATGATGCAAAAGGAATACAAAGGACCCGCGATCACGTGAGCCTCTCTGGACTGCAGGCAGTACTTCAATTGAGAAATGAAGATTCGCGCAAAGCAGCGTGAGCCGCTCGGCAAAACTTCTCAATTTGCTTTAACGAATTACCTGGACCAGAGAGGTGGGGGACGTTGGAAGGACTGAAGCAAAACCGGTGCTGAGGGCGTACGCACCGAATCCTTCTTTGCTAGAGAGGCCGACAGCGTGTGGGCCGTCATCAGTCCAATGAAGAAGACTGGGAGAATCGCAAACCAATCCGCGGCATGGCCTGAATGGGCCTGCGGGACCAGCGTCAACACAAGTGCAGCCACGATTGCGATTGCCGCAATCCACTGCCATACGCGCCGATGCCGGTTTTCGATCAAGGAAACGCGTCTCGTGATAGGCAGTATAGCAATGTTCTGCGAAGGTGGCCCACTTCGACGATTAGGCGCTCCCAGTATCCAGCTTTTCAAGCGGCTGCGATGTCGAACAGAGCAGCTCTGGACGTATTGTCGCCCAACCGTCAGTAACCAAGTAGTTATTTCCGAATTGGCGGTGATTCGTCCGGGACTCACTTCCAGCACGGCCAATTTGCCAGATTTGGTGTATATTCGTCCGTTCCCCTGAAAGGGTCCTTCGATGAGCCGTTGTGGGGTCGCGCTATTGTTCTGGGCTTTTACGCTTGGAAGCCTTGGGCAGAATACGCCGAATCTCAAAATCTCGCAGGTGTCAGACGGAACCCTGTCGGGCAATACCTACACGAACGAAACTGTGGGAATTGTGTACGAGGTTCCCAGCGGTTGGAGCGCATGGACGGACCCGAAGCATGCTACGGTTCTCGACCAAAGAAAACCAAATGGCGTTGCGAATCAATGCTCGAAGATTCTCCTCTCGCTGCAAGCTCCTCACCCGGTTCAAGGCAGGTTTAGTTCTTCTGCAGAGCTCATCGCAATGGACCCAAGTTGCTTTTCCAAAATGACATTCCCACAATCATTGCAGGACAAGAATGCGCTGGGGAAGATCGCCGACAAGATCATCAAGCCGTTTTCAAATTCGCCGTATCTGTCGCCATATGGCGTCGAGATTCGTGGATGGATGCTACAAGGGCACGTAGTGATTCAGCTCGTGGGCGGATTGACGATCAACGCCATCGAGGGGCACCCGCCACCGACGAAAGAGCCGTTGAAGGTGAACACTTCGTTCAGCTTCACTGAGTCAAACGGATATTGGGTCGCTTGGGCGTATTTGGCAGATGATCCCTCGTCAGGGCAATTGGATGCCGCGAAGATAACATTCACGAGCATCCGTCCACAGTGAGATATTCGCCTTAGTTCCCGGTTCGTCGCCAATCCGTCCCTAACTTGATCTGGCTCACGTTGCTTCCGGGTTCGCGGTGATCCAGGCACAACCAACCAATGCGGCTGCCACGCTGCTCCTTCACGGGGCGACAGCCCCCTCCCGCACGCCGACCCGCGTTACGGAGATGACGCTGATGTCGTCTGCCTGGCCGAAGGTCTGTGCAGCGCTGGCTACCTCGTAGGCGGTCGTCGCCGTGCGGAGCAGCTCGTTCACCCGCTCAAACCCGAACAGCCGACCATCGGCATCCCTAGCTTCCGCAACGCCGTCAGACAACAGCATCAGCCGGTCGCCCGGCTTCAGTGGGAAGTGCATCACCGAAGCCTCAGCCCCCTCAATCATCCCCAGCGGCAGAGCGCCTTCCATCGGCAACAGCTCCCCGTTCAGGTAAGGAGCCATGTGGCCGGCGTTGGCCAGCGTCGCTGCGCCGTCACTCGCAATCCTCAGCGCAAGACAAGTAGCTTGCGCATCGCCACGCCCCATCAGCCGGCGATTCAAAGTAGTGAGAATGGTTCTCGGCTCGTCGCTCGTCTCCGCCGCAGTCCGGATCGCCCCCACCAGCAGCGCCACCAGCATGCCCGCCTTCAGGCCCTTGCCGGTAACGTCTCCGGCCACAATCAGCAGGCTGCAGTCGGCTTTGTGCGGGATGATCTGGAAAAAGTCGCCGCCAACCTCGCGCGCCGGCCGGTACTCGCTCTCCACGGTCAGCCCCGGCAGCCCCAGCCGCGCCTCGGGCAGGATCACCTGCTGCACCTCCTGCGCCTGCTTCACATCCAGCGCAATCAGCCGCTGGCGGCGCAGGGAGAGCACGAGGCGGCGGACAAGCAGGATGGTGAGCACCACGACAAGCAGCAAACGGGATGCCACTGCAAGGCCGATCTGAACACCGAACGGGAACCACTCGGTTCGCATGCCGAGCTGCTGGATCTCATGAGAGAACTCGGCCGTGCTCGCCAGCAGCACCGGGGGCAGCGCGAGCCAGCCTTCGATGCCCTGCTCGCGAATGGCTCGAACAACGATAAGGAGCAGGAAAGCGGCGAGCGCGAGACGCACGATGAGAGAGACCTCTTGGCCGACGGCAGTGAGTTGGGTTCCAGCGAATACCTGGAAGAAATTCTCGGCGAATGATTGGGAGACGCTGAGCAGAACGATCATGGGAATCAGCGCCCAAGGCAGCCAACCGGGACTCCGCTGACGGAACCAGAAGCGCCAGATCATGACCCAGCCCGCGTATTCGCAAGAGAACAGGACAAAGTCGTGAGAGATGACGTCGTAACGCGCATGGATCAGGGAAGTCCAGACTGCAAGCGTACCCGAGGTGGCATCGATGGCGGCCATCAGAAGCAGGCCTCCGATCCAGAGGTAGACGCGGTCGGAGCGGTCAAAGAAGGCGAGACTGAACGCAAGGATGCCGAGGAGTCCGAGGACGATGGCCTCGATCGGCTGCCAGAGATAGGCACGGATGAGATCGTCGAGTTGGGATTGATGCACGAGTGCGATGGTAGAGGCTTCACCGATGACGGGCGCCATCTCAAAGCCGCCAACCGCACCGGCCTCGTAGAGGGTTTGAGGCTGCATCCAGATGCGAAAGGCGATGACTTGAGTTGATACACCGCCGGAATCAGCGGCGAATTGCGGCAGCGCGAACATCATGGTACGCGCGTAATAAGCACCGGGAATATGAGAGGAAAAATCACCGAAATTGCCTACAAATACACCGTTATCGAAGACCTGATAGGCGTCGTCGACTTCGCCGGGCCCGGCAAGGGCGAGCCGGACGCCAGGATTCGAGCCGATTCGGACGCGGATACGGTACCAGGCGTAACCCCAATATCCGGCATGGCCCCGGGCCGTCCATCCCGGAACATAACCTGAGATTCCAGTCACGGGATTCTGCGCTCCGGCTGCAGGTGTGAGGTCAACGTCTTCCCAACGGGAGTCATCAAAGTTCGGTTCGGCCCAGAGCGGCTGGCCGGTGGCGGGGTCGATGGGCGCGTCCCCCACAACGAATTTCCACGGCCCATAGAGCGGCGCCGCCGATTGGCCCAGTGTGACGTGCGCGATCCTTTCCGCGCTGTTGCCACGCTGCGCGGGCGGAGCCTGCGCCGGCGTGGGTGACTGGGCTAGCGCCAGGACACTGCCTGCAAACCATGCTGTCAAGGAGGGGAGGAAGAAAGTGCGCCTCGCCATCGAGTGACCTCTTGTTCAGAGTGGGGAAATCCGATGCACGCACTATAAACACTCAGGCCCATGAGGGGAAAGCCTCAATCCCGATGACGGTAAGAAGGAAGCGGCGCGATGGGGATCATTCGCGAGCTTGCAATCAGTCAGCAACAAGGGCCGCTGCTCTCAGCGAGTCGCCTTGCTCGTCCTTCCTTTGGAGTTGCGCCTGCATCGTCGCCCACCCTTCCCTTACTCCTCAGTAAGGTCCGAGTAAGCGGTGATCCGACCGCAATGCACTCGAAACTCATCCACCTACATGTCCCTGGAATTCACGTAATATCACTCGACGCGTGCAAACGTCTGGGCGTATACCTCTACGTACCGCGAGGTCCGCAACTCAGACCGCGCTCAAAGAGGAGGTTAATTTCGTGCTAGGAGAACAAGTAGGCATCACCACAGGCAAAAGACTCGTAAGGCGGGTTCTCTCCACCGATCCCCTAACGGCGGAAGTCTCGTTTGAAGACAGCGGCACCTTATGCGGGGTCGCCGTCAGCGGCATGGGCACATACACATCGGTAGTTGGTGCAGATGGATCCCTCCATGGCGAAGGCCAGGGTATGGAGATGTCAGCCGATGGAGATACCGCCACATGGAAGGGTACGGGCGTAGGCAAATTCGGCCCCGGAGGCTCCATCAGCTACCGCGGTATGCTCTTCTTTCGAAGCGCCTCCCCCAAGCTCGCTCGGCTCAACAACGCATGCGTCGCCTTCGAATACGATGTAGATCCCTCCGGCTCCACTGTGTCCAAAATGTGGGAATGGAAATAACCCCACCAGCAACGACTGTGCGTGCCCCATCCTTGACCTGAACTCATCGCGGCTGGTGTGGGGCGCGCACGAATCTTGAAGTTCTGTCCTGATTGCCGGTCATCCGAGCATGACGAGTCTTAGCTCGGAATTTCAAGTGCCGAGCCGATGGCCGCTTAAAGCCGGGACATCGCTTGCACGGGCCGTCGAAATCTACACGAAGTAGATACTCCCCAGAGCATCAAGATCGAAACCTGTCGCGCCTTGGCAAGACCTGAGGGGCGTTAGGGAATCTGTTGTCGCTCACCCTTCCCTTACTCCTCAGGAATGTCAGGTTAGCCGGCAATTCTCTCGCGATCACGCTCCACGGGCGGACACGACCACGAAGAGCCTGGGACGTTCTGGCCGCGAGCGTTTGCAGATCGCGCCGCAAGCATTCGTTGTCATCGGCTTCCAGCCCATCCACTGCCGTTTGCGCTGCCCTCGACCCTCTTCATGGTTTCAGCCAAGACGCGTGTTTTCCCGTTGATCATTCCCGCCGCGCTGTGTTATATAGGTCTGGTTCTTTCCCCCCTTCTCCATTTCCATTCATAAGGCTTCCTGTTTCTCCATCATGTCAGCGGGCCCTAAGGGTCGCGGCATTACCTGGCGAAAGGAGTCTTCGATATGCGCATCTCCCCGGCAATCGCAATATCCACTGTTCTTCTGGTCTCCGGGTGCTCGGTTGCGCCGGTGATGACAAAGACCTCAACTCCATCGAATCAAGTGCAGGGCGCAGCGCTGCATGGAAGGGTGCACGGCGGCAACCAGCCCATCACCGGCGCCAGCGTGTATTTGTACGCGGTGGGGACCAGCGGCTATGGAGGCGCCTCGACCTCATTGCTGACGAACCCCGTGACCACCGATGGCAACGGCAACTTTTCCATCACCGGAGATTACACGTGCCCCGCGAACGCCCAGGTGTACATCTACGTGAATGGCGGCAATCCTGGGCTGGCTTCAGGGACGAATAATACCGCGGCAGGCCTGCTGGCCGGGCTGGGATCGTGCAGCGCGCTGCTTGCGGCGGGCGCCTCGTTTCCAAACATTTGGGTCAATGAGGTCTCGACCGTCGCGACCGCATACGCTCTTGCCGGATTCGCAACCGATGCGACAGACATTTCGAGCTCGGGCAGCAGCCTGGCGCTTCAGGGCGTGGCCAACGCCATGGCGATGATTCCGAACTTCGAAGCACTGAGCACCGGCACGGCGCTGGCCGCAACACCGAACGGCGCTGCCTATCCACCGCAAAATGAAGTCAATACGCTGGCCAATATCCTTGCGGCGTGCATCAATACGACGGGGTCGATGGCGTCGGGAACGCCCTGTAACACCCTGCTGACCACCGCGCTTTCGGGTGGAACAACCGGGTCGCAACCCTCCGATACCGCAACTGCGGCGATCTATATTGCGCACAATTCAGCGGCCAATGCGACCACCCTGTTTAACCTGCAGGCCGGCAGTCCGCCTTTCTTGCCCGATCTCGGCTCTGCGCCCGATGATTTCTCGATGCAAATCATCTTCACCTCAACGAACGGTTACGGGCAATTCAATGACGTCGCCATCGACGGCTCGGGAAACGCCTGGCTCGTGGGGGGGTGGGGAACCGCGGGTGACGGTATCGGAGAGGTTCTCGCCAAAACTTTGGCGTGGAGTCCAAGTACTCCGATCACTGGCGGCGGGCTGTCGCCCGGGCTCATAAACAGCGGAGGAGTCCAGATCGCCATCGATCAATCGGAGAACGTCTGGATCCCAACCAACGGAGCCCCCGCCAGCCTGATCGAGGTCAGTTCCAGCGGCTCCATTTTGTCCGGCTCCGCTGGTTACACCACGAGCCAGCTCGGAGACCTCAGCACCATAGCTGTCGACGGCTCGGGCAACGTATGGCTCCCGACCCTATTTTCCAATGTCTGGAAATACATTCCCGGCACCGGTTGGGCTAACGCTACGGGCTTTGGCGGAGGCTATTTAGACAATCCCGTTCAGCCTGCCGTTGACACTTCGGGAAACATCTGGATCCCGAATCACAACAGCGGCACCCTGGCGGAGTTCAATTCTTCGGGGACGCCGCTCTGCCCAACGACTTCCTGTTACAGCGGCGGCGGTTTATACGCTCCGGTCGCTACCGCCATCGATCCTTCAGGCAACATCTGGATCGCCAACAATGGCCTTGGGCCCGCACTCGTCAGCGAGTTCAATTCCAGTGGCATGGAGCTCTCCGGCTCCGGTTACTCCGGGGGTGGTCTCACCAATCCCCAAGGCATCGCGATCGACGGCGCCGGGAACGTGTTTGTTGCCAATTCGCCGGGAAGCAACGCGATCAGCGAGTTCAACTCTTCCGGGGCCGTTCTCTCGGGATCAAACGGGTTCGGGGCCAATACGAATTCGGCTCCCAGCGCGGTCGCGATCGATGGCTCAGGAAATGTATGGACGGCGGACCCAGGAAGCGGCGCCTACATATGCATTTTTGTTGGCCTCGCCGCGCCGACGGTGACGCCGCTTTCGGCCAACCTGGTGGCGCCTTACGGCGCTCATGCAGTGAACATGCCTTGACGAAAGCAGGGGACAAGGGGACGGGGGGACAGGGAGCAACGGAGGCGATGACCTTGAAGAAGACACTTCTGACATTTGGATTTCTGCTGATGGCGGGGCTTTTGTTTCCGCTGCGCGCGCAAAACGGCTGCGTTGACTCGCCGGAGGATCCGACGGCGGTGTTGGCGCTGTTGAGCGCCGCAGGCGTGCTGGCCGCGAGCGTTTTCAGATCGCGCCGCAAGCACAACTAGCGCAAACAACGCCGACTTATCAATAAAATCAGCGGCCGATGAGTGCGTTGGCGATTTTGCGCCAATTGAGAACGTGTGCGTCCGGCCGGCCAGCCACGGCTATACTACGGTTCTCCCAAGCCGAAAGGGGCGTGGCTCATTGAAAGCCGTTCTAACGATGGAATACGGGTCCCCACCGGACGTGCTACATCTGAGCGAGGTCGCGATCCCCGAGCCCTCTGAGACAGAGGTGCTCGTCAAACTGTTTGCATCGTCGGTCAACCCCCTCGACGATTTCGCAATTAGAGGGCCGTTGTTTTTCGTACCGAAGCTGGGGAGACTTCTCAAACCGACGCACAAGATCCCAGGCGCTGATTATGCCGGGATCATTGAATCAGCCGGCCGGGATATAAAGAGATTTCGTCCAGGGGATGCGGTGTTTGGGGCATCGTTCATGGGAAAAGGACAGGGAGGCTTTGCCGAGTATGTGTGTGCTCGTGAAGATGCTCTGGCACCGAAGCCGACCAATCTCTCGTTCGAGCAAGCGGCAGCGGTGCCCGTCGCGGCGATTACGGCTCTTCAGGGTCTCCGCGATCATGGACAGATCCAGCCCGGGCAGAGTGTTCTCATCGACGGCGCATCCGGTGGCGTGGGTACATTTGCTATCCAGATTGCCAAATCATTTGGTGCCGACGTAACTGCTGTTTGCAGCGTGAGGAATATGGACAGAGCGCGAGCCATCGGCGCGGACCATGTGATCGATTACGCACGAGAAAATTTCACGCGCAGCGGGCTTCGGTACGATCTGATCCTCGGTGCAAACGCGCATCATTCGATTTTCGACTACAGGCGTGCGCTCAGTCAGAACGGAATCTTTGTGTTGGTTGGAGGCGGGATGGCTCGAATGCTCCAGGCGATGTTACTGAAGCCACTGCTGTCGTTGATCGGAAACAAGAAGATGCGCATCTTTATTGCGAAGGTCAACGCAACGGACCTGCTTGCTCTCAAAGATCTGCTCGAAGCTGGAAGGATCGTGCCTGTCATCGACAGGCAATACCCGCTAGCCGACGTGGCCGAAGCCATCCGCTATCGCGGAGAAGGACATGCACAGGGCAAGGTTGTTATCTCCATTCGTCCTCATCGAGAGATTCAGGCCAATCCTGAGATATCGAGAGCCTAAAGGAGCCATCGAACAGACGCTGTCGCTAAGTTGGTGATATCAGGCCAATTCACTCATTGAGGATGACTTGGGCTCACCTCGGAAGGATCAGTCCCGGGAAACACCCTGGAACTGGTTGCAGAAATCCCGTCTTGAAAGGGCACGACTTTAGTCGTGCCATAAAGGACCTCATAAACACTGGGGCTTTAGCCCCTGAGGGATGTTTTCCGGCCACCCTCGGGCATTTATGCAACCACTTCTAGCGTCCAAGAGCCGGGTTATGCCCGGATCGCGC
>Ga0335071_10001257_pt1 | contig 27400 bp, 30 predicted proteins | sample Lox_Sample_15_FD_206724 | JGI IMG/M metagenome (GOLD analysis project Ga0335071, IMG submission 206724) | Soil microbial communities from Loxahatchee National Wildlife Refuge, Florida, United States - Lox_Sample_1.5 | ecosystem: Environmental > Terrestrial > Soil > Wetlands | place: USA...
TGAAGTCGAATATTCAAAAGGCCATGCCAGGGTGCAAAATCCTAACCGAACGGGGGAGAATCTGGCTTTATGGACCTGTCGATCAGAATAAACTCGGGAAAATATTCGGCATAGTCTCATTCTCAGAATGTCAGGAATGTTCTATTGAAGGGCTGGTGCCCGCAGTTCTCGGGTTCTGTTCCCGAAAATTTAGCGCTGACGTCAGGACATTTGCGCTGCGTGTCAGGCGGATCGGTACCCATGAGTTTCGTTCAGCAGATATTGCCCGGGATCTCGGGAATAGCATTGTCGCGAACTTCCCGGGCATTCACGTGGATCTTTCGAACCCGGAACTGGAACTCTCAGTCGAGATCCGCCATGCCCGGGTGTACCTGTACGATCGGGTTATCGCCGGCGCCGGCGGAATTCCCGCAGGCGTTTCGGGCCCTGTAGTGAGCCTTATTTCCGGCGGTATCGACTCCCCGGTAGCGACCTGGATGATGATGAAACGCGGGTGCCATATCATTCCGGTATATCTTGATCTGGGACCTTTCCTTGGAGACAATGCGATTACGAGAGTGGAGAAAGTGATTGAAATCCTCAGGGAATACCAGCCCGATATGGACCTCAAAATCATTACCGATAATTACGTTGTCAGGAGCAGGGGGGCGTTAAAAAAAATCAACAAGGAGCGGTACGTATGTCTCCTCTGCAAGCGGCACATGTACCGGATCGCCGAAATGGTTGCACGTGAGACCGGCGCGAAAGGAGTTGTTACCGGAGAGTCGGTGGGCCAGGTGGCGTCGCAGACGCTCGACAACCTTTTCGCTCTTGACAGGGTCAGGACACTGCCCTTTTACCGCCCTTTAATCGGCTTCGATAAATCAGAGATCATTTCTATTGCGAGGAAAATCGGCACATTTCAAAGCTCTACATTGCCAGTCAGCAGTTGTTGCTGTGCCGTCCCGAACAAACCTGCAACTCGGGCAGATCCCGATCTGATCGATCAGCTGGAGTTATCGCTCGATAAAGATCTGCAGTAAATTCAGAAATTAAAAAAGAAGGTGGTATAATTCCCAGGTCTGATCGGTCACTGGGATTCTGCTGCCCTGCGTTTCGCAACGGCCATCCTCAGGGGCGCCTCGCTGTTCGTCCGCAGAACCCTCCAGCACTCCCCGCAGAAGGCGATGTCCAGGTCGCCCCATTCGTGCTCATCATAATCGATGTACTTGCCATTCAGCTCCCCACCGATCTCCTTCCGGTAAATTGCAAATCCACAGATGGCACACTTGTGGTCAAGGCCGTTATTTGGCATAGACTCCGTCATTCGGCACCTACCCCGTTCATCATGCAGGCCACCCAGTAGGACTGGTAAAAGACTGCCGATTTGTCTGCTGTGCCAGGCACCCCGGCATCGAATCCCATGAGGTTCATATGCCAGAGGATATTGTTCTTCAATTTCGACGTACTTTGTGGTTTGGGAAAGCCGAATGTCATGGTGTCTTCACCTGTCCGCCCTGTCTCCTTTCCCATCCGGTACCTGCAGGGCCTGTTGCAGTATCCTGTTTCGGAATTTTCTTTTCATGATCCCATCCTGGATGAGAGGGCTTCGGTTCTTTACCTTTCAGTCGTCATCCCCGAAGTTCACAATTGTGAACTTCTCAGTACACTATCTCTCGTTCCCCTAATAAGTTCTATGATCAAGGTAATTGTTGCTGTCAAAATTATCCTGATTTTCGGCCCGCAATTACCGGGATTCAGGTCATCGGTTGAGATATAATGAGATTACAGATCCGATCTCACCGTTTTGATGGTGATTCCTGTTTTTAAGTCTTTCCCTGATGAGGAACCGTGCAATGAGAAGGTAAAAAATGCCATATCACGGTATCTTCTGCGCATCCTGTTAAACGTGCGTGGTTGCGGGATGGGAGAGAAATACTGGAAAAACGCTATAGACCTCATATTTTCGCGACGATCCTGCAATTATCGATTTTCCGATCTTGACCCCCATGTCCCGGAAGCGAAAATATTAACAATTGTGAAGTCCAATATAGGTATGGTGATCCCACTATGAGGGGTCGTTTTTGTCGAACATACACCAGTGAATAAACCAAGAAACATCGGGCACCTGCCACCCTCGGCAAAGCTCGTGTACAGAGTGTTGGAAACCGACGGTCAGCTGACGCAGAAAGATCTCATTGAGAAGACCCTGCTGCCATCGAGGACCGTCCGGTATGCCCTGAACAGGCTGAAGAAAGAAAACTGCCTGGTCGAGCGGTATTACTTTATTGATGCCCGTCAGAGCCTGTATGGGTTGAAAACTCCGGAATTTAAGGAGGCGACTCTGGCATGATGCGAATGATGCCGCTCATGCGGCATATGATGATGACAGGTAATATTTTCTGGCGGGCATAACACCATAAACCGATCCGGCCAGGTGTTATTCCCGTTAATTCCGGATAATTCCCTTCTATTTAGTTGTTATTACCTGCTTTCGGGGTATTACCTTATCATGGCCAATAAGGATAAACCTCTGTCGCGAAACGGCTTTTACAAATTTGCTTTTTAAAAATATATATCAGGATTGAGTTCCTCCCTTCTACCCAATCCCTGTCATAAAATTTTCAATGGTATTAATCCGGAACCAGCAATATATCGTTTCCAGATAAGTTCCTTTCGCGACTGAATTGGAGCAATGGGGAAATCCACTTGTGGTTCTCATGACGATTGGTTACTGGGATCAGGATTGTTTTTTTTAAATCGGATGTACCATGTTAAAACCGGAAATCCTTTGCGGATTGAACAATACAACAATAAATTTTAGTGAACCGATAAAAAAAGTACCGTTCGCTTAACCATGTTTTTCAATCTTGCTGTTCCGGCATTTTTATTCCCATTAAATTCTTTTTTGGTGGTATTAAGGCTATATTTGCGGAATTCTGCGCTAATAAATACCGTGCGATCAGATAACTGGAGTGAGGGTTGTGAAAAACCAAATCTTCCCCTGTATCAACCCCGTCTGATCGGGCAGGATAAGTAATTTGGAGATCATTTGGGAAGATATCACAATCGTCTGCCGAGAGTCAGGTACTGATACGGCATATCCTGGTTCTCCAGGAGGAGTTGAAATTAATGGCGAAAGCATATTTGAAAATTGATATTGAAAACGGAAAAGAAAACGAAGTACAAGCTGCATTGAACAAGATCAGTACGGTAACAAGTGCTGACTTTGTCACGGGAACGCATGATCTCGTTGCAACAGTTGAAGGTAAAAACTACGAAGAAATCGTGACCAAAGCGCTGAAAGATATTAGAAAGGTCAGGGGTATAAAAAAGACGACAACCGATTTTGTGTTTGAATGGTCCTGATGTTCTCAAGGGAACGGTGAAATTGCAGGACTCCTGGACTTCCGCGCACACCGATCTTCATCGTTGCCACCATTTTACCAGTGACCTCCGCCCGGTGAGAAATCAAATTTCTTATCGGCGCCTCTAATTGTTCACAATGATCGGCCCCTGTACTCATGAGGACCGGTCATGCCATCGTTTGTATTCCTCCCTGATACATGAGTGTAAGGGCCTGACCCGAAACTCCCCCTATCATCGGTACATCAAAGTTCTGCCAGGTCTTTGGCAGCGTTAATTTTTCTTCGAAATGTCAAAGTTTCAGAAAATGCCAACAACTTGACAGAACCCGGATCTCTTACCGGGGTCTTGAATTTGGAAAATACTCGACTAATTAGTATAATAATTTAATAAAAGCCGCATTATTTTGTATTTTAAAACAGCAGTCAGAAGAATCCTGTACAACAAAGGGAAAATCCTCATTCCACAATATGGAATTATACAATATTTAATTGAAGGAACGATAACAGTAAAACGGGGATATATATCCCCTAAGATCCTCTTTTTACCGGGAAGATGCTTTCAGTGCCTGGTCGAGATCAGCAATAATATCCTCGATGTCTTCGGTGCCGATTGAAAGGCGCACAAAGTCCGGAGTTACCCCTGTCTTTACCTGTTCTTCCTTTGTGAGCTGCTGATGGGTCGTCGATGAAGGATGAATGACGAGGCTCTTTGAATCCCCGATATTGGCGAGGTTTGAAAAGAGCTTAAGGCCGTCGATAAACTTCTTCGTAGCAGTCTCGCCACCTTTGACACCTATCCCCACGAGAGGACCATACCCTCCTGAGAGATATTTCTTGGCGAGATTGTAACTCTGGTGTTCAGGGAGCCCGGTATAGTTGACCCATGCGACATTTGGATGACTCTTTAAGAACGTTGCAACCGCCAGCGCATTTTCCGAATGACGGGGGACACGCAGGTGGAGCGTCTCGAGGCCGAGCAGGAACAACCATGCATTGAACGGGCTTAGGACGGCCCCTGTATCTCTCATGAGGGAAACCCGGATCTTGAACGTGAATGCGACATTCCCGAATCCTGGGAAATTTCCAAACGTGTCCCAGTACTTGAGGCCATGGTAACTTGGGTCGGGTTCGGTAAACTCAGGGAAATTCCCATTATTCCAATTGAATTTTCCGGAGTCGACAATAATGCCACCGATCGAGTTGCCGTGTCCTCCGATGTACTTGGTGGCTGATAATACCGATATATCGGCGCCGCATTCGATCGGACGCACAAGACCTACGCCTGTTGTATTGTCGACAACAAGAGGCACACCTGCATCGTGTGCAATCTTTGCAATAGCCTCGAAGTCGGGGACATCGAGTTTCGGGTTTCCGATGGTCTCGGCATAGATCGACCTGGTCTTTGATGTGATGGCTTTTTTAAACTCTTCAGGTTTCGTTGAATCTACGAACGTAACCGTTCTCCCAAGTTTTGGGAACGTATAGTGGAAGAGCTCGTAAGTGCCTCCATACAGGTTATCGGCGGAAATGATCTCGTCACCGGGCCTTGTAATATTGAGGAGCGCATAGGTAATTGCTGCCTGTCCCGATGCCGTCGCGATGGCACTGGTACCCCCTTCAATTGCTGCAACGCGTTTTTCGAACACGTCGGTAGTAGGATTCATCAGCCGGGTATAGATATTCCCGAGTTCCCTGAGACCAAACAGGCTCGCTGCATGGTCCGCGCTTTTAAACACGTATGATGATGTCTGATAAATCGGTACAGCCCTCGATCCTGTAGTGGGATCGGGTACCTGCCCTTCGTGAAGGGCAATGGTTCCTAAATGGAATTTTTTATCGGTCATTGCTGGTTCCTCGATCATAGATTGATGTGTTGTTTTTTCATTCTGGTCTTGTTTCGGTTTAAATGGATTAATCTTCGATACAATTTCACTGAAGCGTAATGTCATAGTCCTGAATCCTTATCGTCCTGTGATCTGACCGTTTTACCAAAGTCACTTTGATTCGACCGGTAATTCGTGCTTCTCGGCAATCCCGGTAAACACGTCAGACAGGTACTTGACCTGCTCCCAGGTCAGCCCGTAGGTGTTCAACTTCCAGGTGCGGGTCGCACCGGCAAACTCACCGACAATACCTTTTGAAGAGAGTTCGTCGCTGAAAAAGAACCCTCGTCGTTTATGGGTCTTTGCCACCGTATCGAAACTTCCCGTGGTATCGACTTTTGTAAGTGTGTGTTTCCTTGGGTATTCGGAAAGGACCCTGCTTCCCGTGATGCGAAGGAGGTTGTCAATAAAGAAGTTGGATTTCTTCACCTCTTCATCCCAGTGAAGGGTCCGTTCCTTTACCGTGGGAAACGATGCAATCATGGAAAGCAGCGTCCCTCCCATCAGCGTGCACCCGAGAAGCTCGACTTCTTTAATACCGAATTTACGTTTTGTCAGATCTCCGACCATACTGGTGGTGCGGAGAGCCTTTGGTGCCCATTCTTCGGTCGTCGCCAGCACTCCGGACGGCGCGACCGATGCCATGCTCTTGTGTCCGGAGCCGACAACGAAATCAGCCCCGAATTTTTTACCGTCGACGGGCTGAATGCCCACCGTATATGCACCGTTATAGAGGAATGGTATATCATATTGATGCGCAACTTTGCCGATCCCCCCTATTTCATGCTCATTTGCAAACTGGTAATCGTAGTGATCGATCATCACGAGGGCCGGGAGTTTTCCTGTCTCCCGCTTTACCTCTTCAATTTTTTGGGCCGTTGCATCGGCCGTTACAATATTCCCGGCATTGAGGGGGACTTCTTTGACGATACCGCCTGCATTCTCCACGGCTAGAAACTCTGTGTAGTGTGCGAGGGCCGATACGATCACGGTATCCCCTTTTTCGACGAGCGTATTGGTAACCGCCTGGAAACCCCGCCTTGCCCCGGGGATGACACGGGCATGGTCCATGTTCAGCCACTTTGCCAGGTCGGCATGGAATTCGGCGATACCCGGTCTTGTTATTTTATCGAGACGGAACGGTTTCCGGCAAAAATCACAACTTGAATAGCCGTCTCCGTATGCAATTATCGCTTTTCTCGCCTCGGTCGTCAGTCGCCCGGCTGCCTGGATCGGGTGAATATTGATGCCCTCCTCTTCACGTGTCCTGATATCAAGTGTCCCGGCAATTTTAGTGACTTTTGGCACCCCGGTTCCTGCCTCGAGATCGGCCACGATCGATTTCAGGGCATCAATCTGCCTGGCAAGCGCAGCCTCTTCTTCGACGGTAAGTCCCGTCGGTAGAGAAGAACGGAAGATCCCTCGTATCTCCTCGAGGGCAAACAATGCCTCAAAGGTCTTCTGGATTCTGATGCTCATGATGTACCTCAAACCCGGTTGAACCCATTAACGTATTGTATCTCTTCAAATCAGGGGATTGAATTCAATTCCCGGTTTCTCACGTATTCACAATTGTGAATTTACTATAGTAAGTAGTCGTCTTCATTATTTAAAGATTTATAAAACGGCTATTTTTTCCGGCTTTCCGGATGAATATCTCGCAATTTTGGCATGGGAAATTATTTGGTTAATCTGTTGATCCGTTCGGTTGCAGATTTAACAAATACTAAAAAAAAAATGTGATATCTTCCACCTGAAACCCAAGCAGATTGCCGGGATTTCTTTTTATCGGGTCTGGAGGGGGCACGTAAAAGCTCGATAAAAACGGAATTAATTCACTTCCGGTCAGATACGTTCTTTCAGTGATAGGATGCACTACCGGAATACAAGCACCGTATAAGGCATCAATTATTGTACAATTCGATCCGGTTACAATATCCTGATGTCTTCAAGCCTTATATGGATTCCATTTTTCTTTTTAAGTACCATGTTGACAAGAGCTGTATGGGAGAGATCCAGCATGCAGTATCCGGGAAGGAAACGCTGTCTGATACCGAGAACCGGCTCCCTGATAACTGGTTCGGCAATTCCTTCAAATGCATGAACATGGTATGCCTGGACATCATGGGGATTCTCCTGCCTTGCGGTCAAAGGGCCAACGGTATGACACTCGAGTACCCCTGTTACCGGGTTTGCTGAAAGGACCCTGAGTGCATGATAGACGGGACAACCAGGACCTGCAGGTCTTCCGGTGACAAGGTCGCCAGGTTGAATATTCCATCGCTCAACGAGATCTGCCCGGAACGGGACGATAAATTTCCGTGCCGATGGCTCTCCAGGGAATGCCCTGAGCACAAAGTCATACTGGTAGCCCACGACATCGGTACCCGAATATTGTGGAGAATCGGTAGCACCAGACTCCTCAGCCAGGTAATACGGGCAGTCCGTGTTGCTTTTTGTCCCCCTTTTTAACTGGATGACAAATTCATTGCACGTATTCAGGCCACATGCACCGCAATTCTTACCAGGTGGAGACCATGTCATGATCAGTCCCCGCGGTAAATATTATCTGCTTCGTCGAGAGGCCTGATTATTCCGAAATGATGCTGCCACCCGATCTCTTTCTTCCCGATACAGATCGTGCAGACACCAAGCGGCGGTGATCCCCTGAGAACAATGGCCTTCTCATCTTCGATCTCCGGGAATTCCTTGATTTTATTCATCAAAAATCTCATTCCCGTCCCCTGGACGGCATTAGTTTCAACGATATCCAGGGTTGGTGTCACACTGAGGATGCATTGTCTGAAGACTTCTTTTTCGGCCTGTGTAACGAGATCATTCTTTGTTACAACGGCGATATCGGCAAGTGCGATCAGGGGGGCCATCTTGAGAGGCGAATTACTGCCCGACACTGCTGAAAGCACTGCTATTCCCAGAGATTGCGTGGTATAAGGGGTGCACCTGAGACAGAGACCGGCACTTTCGATAATTAAAAGATTGCTTTTGATCGATCTGGACCAGGAAATTGCATCCTGGATAATCATTATTCCCATGTGATCCGGGCACAGATCCCCGGAATAGACTTTTCGCGTGGGTATTTTGAATTCTTCTTTCAACTCTTCATCTTCAAAAGCCCGGACTACGTCTATTTTCAGGAATGAAGGTTTTTCATCGATAAATTCCCGTATAATATGTTTTATTACTGCGGTCTTTCCGGTACTTGGAGGGCCTGCAACAATAATCAGTTTCATACAACCACCTTTTCTCTTTCGGGAACAGGATTTTGTTGTTCGAGAATCAGGTCCCCGGATCGTATCCGTTCTCTGATTACCGAGAGGAACGATTCAATCTCTCCAATTTTCTCTACGGTTTTATGTTCTGCACCCGATGGATCAATGACGCATGCCACGGCGCCGTTTCGCATCACGATCCTGCGGTCTGTAATCATCGCAAGATAGGGATCGTGGGTTACGAAGAGTACGGCCTTGTCATAGTCCTTGATGCATGCAATAACGCGATCTTTAAAGATCCCCGCATTTTCGATTTCATCGAGCAGGAGGATGGGCGTTTTACCGATCACGATGGCATCGGCAATCATCAGGGACCTGGACTGGCCTCCTGAGAGGCTCGTCATCCTCATATCAGGATACATTAATTCTCCGGTAAACTGGTTGGCAAGAGAGATCGTCTTGCTCACCAGGCCGGCAGGGTCCCTGCCGCGTGCTGTTATGTGGAGCGATAAAAACCGTTCAACCGGGAGGTCTGCTATACACTGGGTATTTTGGGTAATCATGGCAATCGGTTTCTTAGCAGGATTGCGGATGACGTCATCGGGTGGTATCCTGCCGTTGAGAAGAATCTTCCGTCCCGTTACCGTATCAGCCTGTGCAAGCACCTCGATGTCATTAATGAACGCAGATTTACCCGAACCGGTAGGCCCGACAATGGCCAGGGTGTCCCCTGGCCGGATGACAATTTTGTCGAAACCTTCTTTCTCTCCTGACCGGTTTGTCCCGGACAGGATTGTTAGTTCATTGATCAGATGATCCATCTGATCACCGTATACAGGGGGGATTCAAATAATCTTCTAAAGCGGTAAAATAATTATCCTTATAGTAACAAATAAATGGTTATAATTATCATTTTTAGGTTAATATGTTCTCAAAAAGAGTATTTGAAGCTGATTTCAGGACCGCTCTTAACGAGGAACTGGACCGGAATCACATGACGATCAAGGAACTTGCAGAAAGGGCCGATATTCCCGTATCTACCCTCTACAAACTCTCTCTTGGCGAACGCGATGCCCGCATCAGTACGGTTAAAAAAATAAATTCGATTTTTGAACCCCGTTCCAATCCGTTTATTGCAGTAATCGGGGCTAAATTTCTTCTTGATACAATAGATACGAGGAGCGGAGATGCGTACGGGAGGACTATTGAAATCAGGGGTTATTCTGCAAATTCTCTTGATGAATGCATAATTGCCGCAGTCCGTGCAGAAAAAGAAGGTGCCAAGGGCGTTGTTTGTGCTCCGGTCCTCGCCTCTATTATTGAAAAGATCGTTAATATCCCCGTGGCAATGATGAGGCCCCCGTCGTCATGTGTCAACGATGCCATCCAGATGATCACGAGGAGAATAACTGCGATCCCGGAAGGATCCGGGTAATAATATCCTGGATAAAGCAAAGGGCAATAGTTATGCTGGATGTCAATAAATTCCGGTTAAAGGTAGGTTTTCTCTCAACACTTTATCATACATCGTTTATTTTAAAGGGAACCGATCTCCTGGATAAGGAGGGAATCATTGCAGAATGGAAGTTGTTTCCTTCAGGTCCGGACATTGTGAATGCAATGATTGCCGGGACTATCGACCTGGGATATATCGGGCTGCCTCCTGTTATTATCGGGGCAGACCGGGGTGCGGATCTAAAGTGTATTGCCGGTGGCCATATTGAAGGAACGGTCATGATTGCGGGGCCGGGGTACAAAAAGTTCCAGGAATCAGAAAATATCCGTGAATTCCTCGGTCAATTTCGCGGGCAGGCAATCGGCTGCCCACCAAAAGGCTCGATTCACGATGTCATTATCACTGATATGATCCGGTGTTCCGGGGTCCGCGATATAAAAATAGTGAATTATCCATGGGCCGACTATCTGCCTGAGGCTTTGTTGTCCGGCGAGATTGCAGCGGCGCTTGGCACACCAGCCCTCGCAGTCACGGCCAGGAGATATGGCAATGCCGGAATTATTATGCCCCCCTCCCAGATCTGGCCCTATAATCCGAGTTACGGTATTGTTGTTCCCGGTGCCGTGCTCGGTTCAGGCAGGCAGTTGTCCGGTTTCCTCCGTGCCCATGAGAATGCCTGTGAATTAATCCGTCGAAACCCCGGTTTTTGTGCAATGACCGTTTCGCGTGTCATGGGAATCGTAGATCCGGGGTTTGTAAAAGAGACGTTCGCGGTTTCACCGAAGTATTGCGCTGCGCTTCCTGACGAGTACATCGCGAGCACAATGAAGTTTGTTGAAGCGATGTGTAATTCAGGATATATTACAAAAGACATGGACGAAACCAGGATATTTGATAAAACACTGATATCCCGTGTTCACAAAGGGCCCCCTCATTATAATGAGCCGGTATCTAATGAGCCCGTATCCTTTATAGATGAGCACCCCGGGGTGCGATAAGCCGGGTTTTTCCATCTATTTACGGGTTAAGGAATAAATTCCCTATGGAATCCTGAATTTATCGCAGTATTTTCCCCCAATAGCTGAAATTGGGCGGCGAAGACCCTGTCTGAAATTACATGAGGTCTCTATCTCCGGTATCGTGTCCGGCTATACCTGGCAACATCGACTGGATACTGGCCTTCCGATCCGGATGTCTCTTATACAACTGAAGTTCGCGCTCCGGGTCCACCCCGCGGATTCGGATTAGGGATTGGGGCAGGCCACGTTCATCGGATAGGGTGAAAGATCCGCCTGGAATTGTCATGGTATCGTCCTCCTAGTAAACGTGGCATAAATGCTATTGAGACTGTTCAAGCAGTTCGTCATCTGCAAAACCCACGAAATGACTACTGCTGACATTTGGCATCGATAAGATTAAAGTATCAGGAAGCGGTGATTTTTTCCTTAAGATGCATAATCCGGTCGCGGTAAATATCCGGAGACCTCCGGAAAAAAAATTATTCAACCGATATAGTTACAAAGTCTCTTGGACAGGAAAATTTATTTATCCTCCTGCCACGGGTGGAAAAACCGCAATTTCATCGCCATTTTCAAGGATCGTCGTTTCAGCATCGGCAATATGAATTCTTTTCCCATTCCTCATAAGGATAACAAATTCCCTGAATGCACCTGATTCGTCGAAAATCGCCTGGTAACCTTTTTCGTTTGTTTTTGCAATCTCCCTGACAAGACTGCCGATGGTCGTCCCCGGTTCCTGTTCTACAGACATGTTTTTGTCAAGCAGTTCACCGAAGAGGGCAAAAAAGCGCAAAGAAATTTTCATAATTCGTTCCTCGTAACGTTCCGGATCATTGGATAAATTCCTTTTCTGATTTCTTTAAAACGTTATATTATTATAACCAGTTCACATTAATAATCAATTCACATATCGGCAAAATTAACGAACAGAAATATCAGGAGACCGTGATGCTGTCGGGCAGGAAGTATGATGAAGATATATGAACAGGCTGCGGAAATTCTGAATCTGCCGGGAAATACTGTTAAAAATATCCCCTCTCCCCTGGATACCCTGAAAGGAGCCCTGGTGCTATGAACCGGTATGCCAGGCAGGCGATATTGCCCGTGATCGGGAAAGACGGACAGGAAAAGTTTGGAAAAAGCAGGGTTGCGGTTGTTGGCCTGGGCGCAACAGGTGGCATTATATCAGAACTCCTTGCCAGGGCTGGCATCGGGTTTATCAGGTTGATCGACAGGGACATCGTCGAACTTTCAAACCTGCAACGGCAGGTCCTGTACAACGAGGAAGATGTCGGGCTTGCAAAGGCTGATGCGGCTTTTTTGAAGTTACATGGGAGTAACAGTGAAATCGAGGTGGAGCCTGTTGCGAAAGACCTCCATCCCGGTAACATTGAATCCCTGCTTGGGGATTGCACCCTTATTATGGACGGGACTGATAACATCCAGACACGGTTCCTGATCAATGACTTCGCGGTGAAACATGCGATACCCTGGGTCTATAGCGGTGCCGTCGGAACGGGTGGAATGGTAATGGCGGTTATTCCGGAACGGACTCCCTGTGTACGCTGCCTGATGCCGGTCGCACCGCCAGCAGGAGCGCTCCCGACATGCGATGTTGCCGGTGTTTTAAATACGGTCACCACGATTATGGGGTCTATTGCCACGACAGAGGGTTTCAAAATAATAGTACAACCAGAGAAATTCTCTGATATGACGGGTCAGCTTATTATCTTCGATGCATGGGACCAATCGCTCAGTACTATTGTTGTTACCCGGGAGGAATCATGCACATGTTGCGGGAAGCATGAATATCATTATCTTTCTGCAAAAATCCAGGGTATGGCGACACCTCTTTGCGGGAGCGGATCCGTCCAGATCAACCCGATGAGACCTATGGAACTCAGCCTCGCCGAACTTGCCAGGCGCCTGAGTGAACTCGGCGAGGTAAAACAAACGCGACATATGGTCAGGTTCAGGACCGGAGACAAAGAGTTGTCAATCTTCGACGATGGCAGGGCAATCGCGCATGGGGTCAGGGACGAGTCCGAGGCACGTGCGCTTTACGCACGGTATATTGGAGAATAATTCCCGTTTAAAACAGTGTACAATCATGATCCCGTGTAATGAGCAATTATCGACAGAAAACTATTATAAAATCAGTGGAATCAGATGTTTTAAGTCATAAAGTATTTCTTGTAATGAGGCCAATTCACAATTGTGAATAGAATACCCTTTGAGTTCCCCGGAAATGGGGAGGTTTGAGAAACATGGAAGCCCCCTGTCAGAAAATTGTTTGGGATGTCCTCCCAGCCCTCAGGGCCGCGGTTGCTGTCGAACTGGTGAACAATGGAGTTTCACAGGTTGAAGCTGCAAGGATGCTTGGAATAGCTCCATCTGCAGTCTCCCAGTACCTTTCGGGGAAACGTGGATACAGGATAGAATTCGGGGATGAAATAAAGCAGTCCATCGCACAGCTTGCGATCGATCTCAAAGAAGGAAAAGTAGAACACCTGGTGCAGAGGATTTGCTCAATCTGTCATGAAATGCGGGATTGTGACGATGCGGGGTCCGAATCTGCCGGCGGGTGTGGCGTTTAAATACCAAAAAAATTCCGTGAATTTTTAAAAGTACCAGTCCGGACACCAGAAATTATGGAATTATCAGATAAATTAAGGGCTTTGAAGGATTGCATCGCAGCCAAGGGATCGGTGCTTGTCTCGTATTCAGGGGGAGTGGATAGCAGCCTCCTTGCTGCAATCAGTAAAGAAGTGCTCGGGAGGAACAGCGTTTGCGTATTTCTTGACAGCCCGGTAGTGCCAAGAAGGGCACGATCCGAGGCAGAACGTTATGCCAGGGATCTGGGGCTCTCCCTTGAAATTGTTCCTGTTTACTTGCTGGAGAACGAGCAATTCGTGGCAAACCCATCCACCCGTTGTTATTTTTGCAAGAAGGTCTCTGCAAATGTACTGAAAGAAAAGGCACGACAATTCGAAATGGCCTGCATCGCCGATGGGATCAATGTATCAGACCTCGGGGAACACCGCCCAGGTCTTATAGCCGGGAATGAGGAGGGTATCTGCCACCCCTTTCTCGATACCGGGATAACCAAAGAGGATATCCGGGCAATAGCGAATAATTATGGCTACGAGTTCTGGGACAAACCCTCTGCTGCCTGTCTATCTTCGAGAATACCGTATGGGGATGCAATAACAAAAGCAGATCTCGCCATGATCGAGCAGGCAGAAGATTATCTTTCAGATAAGGGATTTTCACAGTTCAGAGTCAGGAAACATGGTGGCATCGCAAGAATTGAGATCGTATCCCGGGAATTTAACCTGCTGATGATGATACGAAAGGAAGTCTCTTTATCACTGAAGGAAATGGGTTTTTCTTATGTAACAGTCGATCTCGATGGATACCGGAGCGGCAGTATGGATGAAATCCTGTGAAGGGGAAAATATTAAACATCATAATAAGGTGCTATATCGCAACCTGTGCATGGCAGGCACATGGTTTCGGCCTTTGAAGGGTCCAGGTCGTACTTCTTCAATATTTTTTGCTCCATTTTAGCAAGGTTTAGTAACCGCTCGGGGGAAGGACGGGTTACTTCAATTTCACCTGCCCTATAGGGACTAGCAGAAATCGGCCTGAGGATCGGAATTACACCGATTTTTGCCAGTCGTTCAACCCCTGCCCTAACCGTTTCATCGGTCTCCCCGAGACCGATAATAAAATTAGAAAAGACATGGTTTTTTCCAAAGATGGGAACAGCATGTTCGAGCGCATCGATTACCTCCTGGAGGTCAAGGCCGGGACACACCCGGGAAAATATCTCCTGGTCCATGGTCTCGACATTATATTTGACCTCAATTGCGCCTGCTTCATAAAGCTCTTCGGACGAGGTCTCCGTAGGATATACCGAAACCCCTATTGGGACAGGAAAATGTAATTTAAGTTCTTTAATGACCCGCACTGCTCGTTTTACTTCATCGTCGGGCGATATGGCGACCCCGCTAGTAAGGGAAATTGCCCTCATTCCGCCACGGGCATAGGCATCTCCGACCATGCGGAGTATCGTCGGGATGTCCTTAATCTCTCCTTGTAATTTGGGCACAGGACAAAACTTACAGTCGAAAATGCAGCGTTCACTGATTGTGATATAGGCCTGGTCCGGGCAATGACAATGCTGCTCCTCGAGCCGGCCGGTGACAATCAATTCCCCGTTTTTCATAATTGCAATGCCATCTTCCCATCTTACCGCTTTTAATGCAGAATGTCTGTTGATGGAAAGCCGTACCCGGTGGCCTCCGGAACTAATGAAAAATGAAGTACCTCCTGCCCCCGGGCCTGCAGTTGCCGATGTCTTCAATTCTTTTGACAGGATAGAATCATCGATATCTGCACTGCCGATACTCACGAGGAATGACTTAATTTCCGGAGTCAATGGTTTGTGCTGCATGTTTCCCTTCTATACCAGCATGGTATTCCTGCAGTAGATGGTTCAGAAGACGAGAAAAAGCCAGCGCCCGGATTCGAACCGGGATGTAGTTGATCTGCAGTCAACCGCGTAGCCACTCCGCCACACTGGCCTACGTGCGAATTCACCTATGTGAACTGCTCTATAGTAGATGGCCGCCCTGGATATTTGTATATTAGGATACCGGCATAAATTGCCGAAGATTTAAGCGTTTTTCTCTAATTGGATGAAAATTACGTATTTATCAAACCTCCTTGTACCGGTCCTTGTCATTGGGACCTGGGGATAGGATACTAACCAGGAAAAAAATTCGTTAATATATCAATTAGGTTGTACAGAATTCCAGGTTAATTCTTAAGACTCACCAAAACCGGAGGGTCCGCCACCCTTGACCGTACCCCAATCACGACTGTCTTCAGGCACGGTTCGGTCCTCTTGAAGTGAAGACCTCCCTGGCAGTTCACAATCCTTACCGGAGTCGCCGTTAGTGTTACCGCAGAGTTACCGGGAGTCTTCACTGATATGGAATTTACCGATAACGATGTTTATCGTTATAGAGGATTACAGGCAGTGTCAGATAGCTCAATTATTATTTTACATGTACCAGAAATGAAACATCAGGAAATGAAAAGCATCGTGATAATGGGATGCCGATAAAGCCAAATATTCCGCTGCTATTGAAATTTCCGTCGGACCGGAAATAAATGTAATTAGTCGGCTGGTATCGGCTACAATTCAATCAGGTTATCTTTCTGTCTGACAAACCTGTCCCAGTTCCAGGGTTCATCGAGGATAGTTACCGTGACTTCATCAATGCCTTCGATCCCCATCACCGCTCGCCTGACCTGGTCCTGGAGATAATCCACGAGCGGACAGCCGCTGGTCGTGAGAACAAGATCGATATTTACTTTGTTGCCATTGACCTGGATCTCTTTCACGAGGCCGAGGTCGATGATATCAACGCCGACCTCAGGATCGATAACCTGTTTTAATGCCTCCCTGATCTCCCGTTCGAATAGGGGCGATTCCCGGATCCCTGTACTGTCCTTCGGGAGGATCTCTGAAAGCTCAGCGATTCTGGCCTCGAGCCTGTTTTGACGGTCGAGGAGTCGGCTGACGACCCTGAGCATAGGATCCGGCATTTCCCCATGACCCAGGTCAATTTTAGATCCAGAATCGGGCCCTGCGATTCTCCCCGGAACACCGACTACCGTTGCACCGGGCGGGACTGATCTGACGACTACCGATCCGGCCCCCACTTTAGCGCCGTCGCCGATTTGAACCGGACCAAGTATGTTCGCCCCAGATCCGATAATCACTCCGTTTCCGATAGTCGGATGCCGTTTGACCTTATGCAGGGCGGTCCCGCCGAGGACCACTCCCATATAGATGAGGACATCGTCCCCTATTTCTGCAGTCTCACCGATCACCACGCCCATCCCGTGATCGATCACCACGCGTCGCCCGATCGTTGCACCGGGATGGATCTCGACCCCCGTAAAAAACCTGCTGATGTGAGAGATAATCCTTGCCGTCAGATAGAATTTTTTTATCCATAACCGGTGGCTGAGACGATAGGTCCAGAGTGCATGCATCCCGGGATAACACAATACCACCTCGAGAGGTGACCGCGATGCCGGATCTTTGGAAAGGACGGTATCAATATCTTCCTTCAGGTTGATTAGGGCCATGTTCCTCGGTTTCCTGATTATCAGGTTCAGGTATCGAAAATACCTGTACTGAGATACCGTTCTCCAGTATCTGGAAGGACGACGACGATCAATTTTCCACGGTTCTCTTCACGCGAAGCGACCTTTATCCCTGCCCATGCAGCCGCACCCGATGAAATTCCGACAAGAATGCCTTCTTCACGCGCCAGTCTTCGCACAGTCGCGAAGGCATCCTCATTCGTCACGCGTATGATCTCATCAATGAGGTCTGTCCGCAGTACATCAGGGACGAATCCTGCTCCGATCCCCTGAATTTTGTGCGGTCCCGGAGACCCACCTGAAAGCACCGGGGAAGCGTCAGGTTCAACCGCAATAGCGCGAAATCCCGGTCTTCGGGCCTTGATCACTTCTGCTACTCCGGTAATTGTTCCCCCGGTACCGACACCTGAAATGAGGATGTCCACCTTGCCATCGGTATCACGCCAGATCTCTTCAGCGGTCGTTTTTCGGTGAATTTCCGGGTTTGACGGGTTCTTGAACTGCTGCGGAATATAGAAATAATTGGGATTTTCCGCAGCCATCTTCTCGGCCCGTGCAACCGCACCCTTCATCCCCTCCGGGCCTGGAGTCAGGACCAGTTCCGCTCCGAATGCCTTAAACAACTGACGTCTTTCAATACTCATCGTCTCAGGCATTACCAGAGTGATTTTATATCCCCGGGCCACGCTGACGAAGGCCAGCGCGATGCCGGTATTACCGCTGGTAGGCTCAAGAATGATTGAATCAGGGTTAAGCAGACCTTTTTTCTCTGCATTATCAATCATTGCTATTCCGATCCGGTCTTTCACACTACTCATCGGATTGAACGATTCAAGCTTTACCACCACATTCCCGGGCAGGCCTTTCGTAACACGGTTCAACTTGACGAGAGGGGTATTTCCTATCGTCTTTGTAATATCTTCAAAGATTCGAGCCATAATTCCTCAATAATTTGTTCCTCAAGGGGAGGGAGTAAAATTATGTGGAGTAATTTTCTGGTACCAACTTCACAATTGTTAATTTTATTTTCAGCCTTATTAATGTTCGGATAGCGGTCATTTTTACTGTCTGATTTGATAAATATAGGAGAAACGCTGAAATTCTGGCACGGGGGGAACGATGAGGGTTCGGACTCTATGAGTAAATTGTCATAAACCACTGGGTTTGGGATGTAACCTCCCGATCGAAAGAACTGCGATCCGATAAAAATGAACCCGGAAATTTTCTTGGACTAAGGAAAAATATCTCTGTGCATGGTGATAATCTCATGTTCTGGTGGATTTCAGGAGAAAAATTTAACACCCTCCTGTTCAGGATGCGGCAAATTTTACCTGTGCTGAAAAATAATAAGGGTGGCCGATTGCATGGTATATGGTACAGGGATGTAAACCAGAGAAGAGCGAATAAAAACCTGACCCTCAGATCAAACGGGGTTTCCGGGAACTACCTGTACCGTGATTCAGTGAAATACAAAGACCTGGAGGAGCGGCTCTCACGTCGGTGAAGATATCAGCCAGTTCCGCAGGCAAGCCAAACAACAAATGGGTATAGGGCCGGTGTGGCAGAGCGGTTTAATGCCTTCGCCTGCAAAGCGAATGCCTGTGGGTTCAACTCCCTCCGCCGGCGTGAATTGAAACGGAATTACCATCATGGATCTGTATAGTACATTATCGAGGGCTGTCGAACCATTCTCCCCACGTTTTCCAGGCAGGGTTTCAATGTTTGTCTGCGGTCCGACCGTGTACGACTATTCGCACCTGGGACATGCAAGGACCTATGTTGTTTTTGATGTGCTTGCAAAATATCTTCGCTTTACAGGGAAAGAAGTGTTTTACCTCCAGAATATCACCGATGTGGATGATAAAATCATCAACCGTGCAGAAGCCGAAGGTATTTCCCAGCTCGAACTCTCGAGAAAATTTGAAGCAGAATATCTGAGAGACATGCAGTCACTGGGTATTAATTCTGTAAGTTATTACGCAAGGGCTACCACGCATATCCCGGAGATCATCAACCAGGTGGAACGCCTTGTGGCGCGGGATGTGGCATATATCGCCGGTACCGGTGTATATTTTAACGTTGACCGGTTCGAGCGTAACGGGGAATTATCAGGGCAGAGACCGGAAAAACGGGTAAGTCGCGTCGAGAATACTATAAAACATAACCCCCTCGATTTTGCCTTGTGGAAATTCGGAGAATTTGGCGAGTATACCTGGGATTCTCCGTGGGGAAGAGGGCGCCCGGGGTGGCATATTGAGGATACGGCGATATCTGAAAAATATTTCGGCCAGCAGTACGACATTCACGGAGGGGGGCTGGATTTAATTTTTCCCCATCATGAAGCGGAAATTGCCCAGATGGAGTCTCTGGAAGGAAAGTCCCCCATGGTCCGTTTCTGGTTACATACCGGTTTCCTGACGGTGAAAGGCGAAAAAATGTCAAAGTCGCTTGGGAATTTTATCACAATCAGGGATGCGCTAAAAGGCTGGAATAAAGATACCCTGCGATTTTTCATCCTGCTTTCTCATTACCGGTCCCCGCTGCAGGTGACCGAAGAAGGGTTAACCAATGCTTTGCGCGGACTGGAACGTATCCGTGCCGTTGCAAAAAAAGATAATGGCGTGAACCAGGAAGGAAGGAAGGCATTCATCGATGCCATGGAATCAGATCTCAATACCCCAATGGCAATTGCGGCGATCCAGGGACTGGCGGATAAGGGGGACATCGGGGCTTTGAAAGAGTTCGGAGAAATTTTAGGGATAAATTTCCTGCGCGAATCAAGTGTCCCGGTCAGTATTCTCAACGATGTCCGTGAGGAGCTTCGGTCAAGAAAGCAATTTGAAGTTGCAGACATGATCCGGGCCCGGATGGTTGCCGCCGGTATTAAGGTAACAGATTCACCACTTTGAAAAGATAGCATCATGTCATTACTGGGAATCGGTAAGGTCAAGTGCTATACAATCTTTTCTTACCATTGCCTCTGGCCTCCTTTTTGCAAATCGGTGAATACAGGCAGCTTCATTTTTTCAGCCTGAAATGCATTTCATATGCATACTATATCGTCCCAGAAAGAGTGATCTGCGAGAAGAGGTTTATTATTCTGCGATAAATTAACGGTTGTTCCGGGATTACCTGGAAAAGATCAAGGAGATGAACAAGTGAAGAATTATGTTATTCTCATCGGTATGTTGTTGCTCATTGCACTTCCGGCAGGGGCAATGGCTGCCTGTTCGGGAAGTTGTGGATCAGCGGTGTCATCACGGCCATGTCAAACATCATGCGTTATGGGCAGCTACGAATGTACTACTCAAATAACCTGTGCAAATCAGATTCATTGCCCCCAGGGCGGACAAGGCTGCGGAACTACCGGTTGTTCTACAAGCACTTCCTGTATTTCAGCCGGATGCACCGATGGGACGGCATGCTCGCAAATGCAGGCATACTGTGATAACATCCCCCGTATTATTCAAACAATTTTGACTTACCAGAGGTAATGCCGACTGGCCGGTTTTACCATTCACTGGTAAATTGATTGAAGACGGTAATCATTTTTTTGATTTTCCGTATTCGAGACAACCATTTGGGGGCTCTCGCTAAAACATCAGGGGTGGTGATTATTTCTTTATGCCAAATCGGGCTTCAACTAAGAAAGGATTATTTCAAACGGTTACTTCTCCGGCTACCAGTATTCTGCAAAGAATCGCCTCTGCTTCTACGGTGAGCCTGTATCGCACCGAGCGTCCTTCCCGTGGAATATTATTTTCTTCATGGCGATACCGGTAATCCTTGCAGAAGCACTGACGGCCACGGAATTTTTCGTTGCTTTCCGGCATGCATTTTCCGGTACTTTAAGAAATGTCAACCGGGTCATCGGAATAGCCCTCGGGATATATTTCACCCTGATTGCAGGCCATCTTATTATAAATGTCATCCCCTCAATTTCCTGGCGTGGACCAATAGACATAATATCAGTCGGATTTTACGTAGCAGGTTTCGCACCTCTCCTTTCGATTGCACTTCTTGAACTTGGGATTATTGAAAAAACCACTCTCCCCAGAACGTCACATGGTATATCATATCAGCCTTCTCATCACGTTCCTTATATTTGCCCATATTGCCATGATATTCGGCATGCTGAACCCGACACTGTGGGGATAAATACGTAACATTTTTTCTTCAGGCAATAAACCTGCCAAAAGTAAATTTTCGTGTCAAAGTCCCGCCAGTCTTCTTAAAGTGACCAGAACGGTCAATAAAATCCAGGAAACGTTTAATATAAAACCAATCCCTGAGCCGGTGCTGAAGTTACCGGTTTTAAAGTACGGTCAGGGAAATTTTCTGCTATATCGATTTTCATGTGTACTATTTTTTGAATGTTCTGGTTCATTCATCTCATTTATTACCTGACTCCGAAAAAAATAATAATGGATGAACGATCACGGTGCGAGAGGAACAGGAGAACAGGAAAAAGTTCCCCTGTTGACGGATCCGCCATTCTACCTGCCTGAGTTCGAGCAGTCATACCGTTATATTATTGATGAATATGCTGTAACTCCGAGGGATGTGGCAATTTTTATGCCATGCGCAATGACCAAACCCTATAGCGCCAGCCCCAGCCACCGGATTATCAAAAAAATTATTGCAGATGTCTTTGACGAGGACCAGTACCATATCGTTATTTTCGGGACCTGTGGTATCGTCCCGGCCGAACTCGAGAACATGTACCCTTTTGCCCATTACCGTTACATGCTTGGAAAATGTAAGGATGAGGAGATCCTTTCCGACTTCCTTGGGATCGAGACCGACCGGATCGCCGGTTACCTGGAGAAGACCCGGGATGACTACCGTTACCGTATCGGCTACAGCATCGGCATCTTCAGGGAAGCCCTGGTCGCAGGGTCTGCCGTTGCCGATGTCCCGTTCGATCTGGTCCTGCCTTCACGCAGTTCAATCAATAAAAGAATCGACGAGGCAGACTGTCCCTTCCAGGAAGGAAGTCTCCTGATGGACGATTACCTGCAGGAATTCTATAACGGTCTCGTTACAATAAGAAAGCTGCTTGCCTGATTATCGGAGATGATGGTCCAACCGGTTTTGAAAGGTTTGGACAGTTTACCGAGGGTTACGGACTTAAGGTTCATTACGGCCCGGAAATCCTCAAAGGCCGCCAGAAGATACCGAAGTAATTTTTTCGATTAGTTCGCCGTGCATTTTCCTTAATTCTTCAAGATCCGGGGCATTCGTATCGAACCCTTCGATGAGACGGGTGAAAAAAATCTCGGTATGGGACATAGAAGCAGGCTGATAGCGGACAAACATCGCTGTATCGTCCACCATTCCTTTGATATTGAAAATATCCCCCATCCTGAATGTATAAAATGGCTGCTCCATATCGGCGAGGGCTTTCACCGTTCCGAACTGTTCCAGGAAACCGATGATTCCTACCGGTACCGGTTCATCAAGGGTATATTCGCGCAGGACCGTTCCATCGATACAACGTCGGGATTTGCGCACGTTAATGATCTTCAACCGGTCACCAGCTCCAGAATAGCATCGATGGCGGCATCGCACTCCTCTCTGGTATTCTGAAACGACAATGAGAGCCTGATACTCCCTTTACCGCTGTTAAGCCTCTCATGGATCAGGGGTGCACAATGCAGCCCGGTCCTGGTGACGATATTGTAAGCACGGGCGAGAATGAGCCCTGCATCTTCATTATCCAGGCCCTGGATGTTGAATGATATTACGGGCAATTCAGGGTCCTTATTATCGATAAGCACACCCGGCTCCTTCTGGAGTGAACTGATAAGGTACCGGCATAAGTCCCTGGTATGGTCCGCAATCCTGTCAATTCCTGATGATTCGACGTACTTAATTCCGGCGTAGAGCGATGCGATGCCTGGATAATTCGCGGTACCGGCTTCGTATTTCAGGGGCATATCGACCGGATGAAAAAGGTTCCTCGAATCGGCCCCTGTCCCTCCCTGTTTTATCGCAGCGATTTCCTGGGGATCTTTGAGATAAAACCCACCGATCCCCTGGATCCCGAACAGGTACTTGTGACCCGTGAATGCGAATGCGTCGACCGACCCGTCGGAGATGTCAACTTGAGTCTGGCCAAGCGTCTGGGCACCGTCCACTATCAGAAATATTCCCTTTTCGTGGAGGAAACGTCCGATATGCCTCATATCCTGGACTGAACCGATGACATTGCTGCCGTGACCAAGGACGAAGAGTTTCGTATCGTCTCTGATTTCAGGGCTTATCATTTCTGGAGTCACATGAAAATCATTACCCGATTTCAGGATTGTCAATAAGATCCTTCCTTCATGGCTCAGTGTCATGAGAGGTCGCAGGACCGAGTTGTGTTCAAGGTCTGTTGTGATCACGTGAAACCGGCCCGGGTGCTGTTTCACAAATCCATGGATAAGGATATTCAGGGAGTCGGTGGCGTTCTGGGTGAATACTACATGATCGGGATATTTTGTCCCCAGCAGGCGACCGATACCCTCCCTGGCCTCGGAGGGGTAATCCCTGACATCATGAAGGGTTGAGCGGCCTGTCTCATGACACGGTTCAACAAGTACCTTTTGCACGACCCTAACTACACAATCCGGTTTTGGCCACGATGTCGCCGCGTTGTTGAAGTAAACAAAAGGTCGGTCCATGATACCTTCCACTTGGTCAGGAGGTATTCCCACGCTTAGGAATTCTCAATTGTGAATTTCTTCTTTCATATTGGATTCCCCAATATATATAATCCTGTTTTGAGCCAGAATGAGGATTTGCGTTTATGATTACCCCCGGCTTCTTCATCAGGGCATTAAATTTGTCCGGAAATGCAACGGAGACATCAATAACATCCTTCGCTAGCCAGATCCCCTTTTTTTTCCCGGCAATCCTCTTCTTGCGGACTTTTTTTTTAAAAAAATATGGATATATTATAACTTCTTTATCCCGGGGTGTGAATCGGTATTGGATCCCGGGTAATTTATGCCACTCATTTCATGCGGGTGGATACTTCTTTTATTTACGTTGCGGTTGACGTGAAATTTTTTATGATGTTCAATAAAACAGGAATTACAATATTTGCGACCGCAGCACTCCCGAAGAGTTATTTTCCGTTTACCGCATAACCAGCATTTCTTAAAAATGGTGATGTTAATGATACCCCATAATTGTCGTGTCACTCAAAATCAACCCTTAATTTAAGCTATATACTGTGTGGGATAATTATATGATCATAACTGAGTCATCTTCCGATTTTAGAAGAAACAAATTGCGAAACCTGTCTTCTGAACCCTTCCCCCTCATCAATGAAAACTCTTTTATAGAATATTTTGTACTTATACATATTCACAATTGTGAATTGTTCGATGTTTCACCGGGGAGTCTGAAAATACGATGGAAAACTGGATTTTAATCCGAATGCGAGTGATTCACCATGCCGCCATATGAAAAAATCAGCAGACCTTGGAGTGACAGTTCATGATCGGTAAGGGATCCGTCGGCATAGTAAAAACCAGGTACTTTCATCTTAAACCTGACCTTGTCCTTGAATCTGGGGCTGTTCTGAAGGACGCAACGATAGCATTCGAACAGTACGGGAAACTGAACCGGCAAAAAAGCAATGCAATCCTTGTATGCCATGCCCTTTCGGGGGATGCCCATGCTGCCGGGTTACATGAAGGAGAAGATCGGTCAGGTTGGTGGGATTCCGTAATAGGTCCGGGAAAAGCGTTCGACACCGATCGTTACTGTGTCATTTGTTCCAATATCCTAGGTGGCTGTCGCGGTTCAACCGGGCCATCGTCGATCAATCCTGAAACCGGGAAACCGTATGGGACGTCATTTCCCGTCATAACTATAGCAGATATCGTTAAGGCCCAGAAATTTCTCGTCGAATCCCTGGGAATTCCTCGGCTTTTTTGCGTAGCCGGTGGATCCATGGGTGGTATGCAGGTCCTCCAATGGAGCATTTCCTATCCTGATATGGTGAAAAAGGCGGTGGTTATTGCAACCACCGGGGCGTCGACACCTCAACAGATAGCCTTTAACGAAGTTGGCAGGAAGGCTATCGTTTCCGATCCCGACTGGAAGTGTGGTGATTATTACGGAAGTGCTGTCCCCGTCCATGGTCTCGCTCTCGCAAGGATGGTCGGACATATCACCTATCTTTCAGACCAGTCGATGCACGAAAAATTCGGGAGAAACCTGCAGGACAAGAAAAAAGTGGGTTTTGATTTTTCAACAGATTTTCGTGTTGAAAGTTATCTCCATCACCAGGGAGACACATTCACGAAACGGTTTGATGCGAATTCTTACCTGTATATCACAAAAGCAATCGATTATTTCGACATCTCCAGGAACGGCTCCCTTGTTGAAGGTTTACAAGCCGTTAAGGCCTCCTTTCTCGTGATATCAGTCACATCGGACTGGCTCTATCCCCCTTACCAGTCAAAGGACATCGTTCAGGCACTGGTCGCGAATGATTGCGACGTCCAGTACACCGAGATACGTTCAAATTTCGGTCATGATGCATTCCTGCTTGAATCCGGGCAACTGACCTACCATATATCCCGTTTCCTCAACCATACCCTCGTCCGCGATATTATGAACAAGGAGGTCCCCACTGTTCCCGAAGGCACGAGCATATCCAGTGCCGCTGAGCTGATGATTACCAAAGAGATCAACCATCTGCCAGTCCTGTCAGGCCAGGGAACCCTTACCGGCATTGTTACATCGTGGGATATAGCTAAAGCTGTCGCCCGCAATCACCATCGGCTGGAAGACATCATGTCACGCAATGTGGTTGCCGCGAGCCCGGGTGATACCATTGAAACGGCTGCGAAAAAGATGGAAGAACATACAATTTCTGCCCTGCCCGTGATCGATGAGGAGAGAAAAGTGATTGGCATTATTTCAAGCGAGATGATCAGCACGTTGATCGGACGGTATAAATGAGGATCCTCTCTGTCCACTCAGACCTGATAAAATACCGGGCGACGAAAAAAACACCTGCGGCAGAGGAGATCCAATTGAGCAGCGACGAGATGCACGATTGCGTCGTCCTGTTCTGTTCCGTGGAACGGCTGGATGAGAGAAATCCCGGTTACGTGATAAAAAACGCAGCCAGGAATGTGATAGAAAGGCTTGCCTGGTTAAAAGTCAACAGGGTAATGATATTTCCGTATGCACACCTCACCAGCACGCTTTCTTCTCCCGAAACTGCACTGGCGGTACTGAACGGGCTTGTCGGAAATTTAAAGGAAAGCGGAGTCGAGGTAAAGAGAGCACCGTTCGGCTGGTACAAAGAGTTCGAGATAAAAAGCAAAGGACATCCTCTTGCTGACCTTTCGATGACCATATGCCCGTACGAGGGATGTGAATGTGATTTTAAATGCCCTTACTGCAATAATCCTATACGGACTGCCGATCTGCCGGCAAGTCTGTGTGCAGGTAAAGGGCCGGGAGGAAAGGGGAAGATCACTCCGGGTACGGCAGGTGAACAATTATGACCGAAAAACAAGATCCAGGCAATAATGAAGCCCTCCTGCTCCTCGGCTGTCCCGAGGTGCCCGTCCAGATGGGTATTGCGGTGTATGCAGCGCACCAGCTCGCTAAACAGGGTATCGATGTAGCAGTGGCAGGGAACGAGGCAGTAATCAAGCTTTTAAGAGTATCAGACCCTGACCGCCTGTATGTCAAAAAGGTGCTAAACCTCGACAGGACTATCGGGGAACTGGTTGAAAAGAAACGCGATCCTGGTCTTTGCATTGTTTTCGCCCACAACGATGCCGGGATATCCTATGCCGCGACTGCGGCATATATTATAAAAGGGCGCCTTATAGTAATTGTATTCGGCAGGGATGCGGAAAACCTTGCTGGTCAGATAGAATTCCCCTGCGAAACGATCGTTGAAAAAGCGGTCCATAATCCGACGGAACTTAAAAAGAAGATTGATGAGGTGTTCGGGTGGCATGCGTCGAGGACATGAACAAGGAAGTCATCCTGTCGGGAGCTTCTTTCAAAGAATGCCGTGAATACGTCGAAAGCCATTACAAGGAAGTTCATTTTGTCGAGCCCGGTTACCGGATGTTTGATAAGTATATCATAGGGGTCCCGCCGATTGCCATCGGAATCGATGGTGAAAACATCATTTTCCCCTTCACGAAGCCATGTTACGGTACATTCCTCTTAAAAATTGCATGCCCTGAAGAGATCGAAAAACTAAGGTCCAGGAAGCCTGCAGGTAAATAACCGCCGAGAGATTCAGATA
>Ga0335071_10001258_pt1 | contig 27368 bp, 27 predicted proteins | sample Lox_Sample_15_FD_206724 | JGI IMG/M metagenome (GOLD analysis project Ga0335071, IMG submission 206724) | Soil microbial communities from Loxahatchee National Wildlife Refuge, Florida, United States - Lox_Sample_1.5 | ecosystem: Environmental > Terrestrial > Soil > Wetlands | place: USA...
AGCCACGACATCGCCGTCATCACAACAGGCGCCTGGGCCAGGGCTTCGGCCTGGTCCAACACCACCGCGACCAGGCGATCCCGCAGCGAACCGTCGGCCGGCGGGGTGGGTGACGGCGGTATGAGGGCGTTGAAAGCCGCTGCCAGCAAATCGTTTCCGCTCGGGAAGTGGCGATACAGGGTGGCCCTGGCTACGTTGGCGGTACGGGTGACCGCGTCGACCGTCACCGCACTGGGACCCCCGGAGCGCAGCAACGCGGCGGCGGCTTCCAGCAAACGGGCCCGCGACCGCGCCGGCCGGGGATCGGTAGTCCCGCCAGTGATTGTGCGCCACCTCCCGTTCGGGGACGAGACCATTAGTCTACCCAGCGCACTGGGTGGATTGGCGGTGCGACGTAGGCCACGCAGGCGCAGCGGAACTGGATTGTCCGCCGGCGGCTCGCCATCGTAAGAGCTCGCCAATGTTGTTGGCGCACATCTCTTTCGACACAAATTCCGATGGCCCGGATACTTGAAAAGACCCCCTCGTTCTGGTATCAGAAATGTATATCCGACCGTGAAACCAAGGGAGGGATCGGTAGCGAGGGTAACCACCAGGAATCCGGCAACGAGTTGGCTGCTGTGCCGTCCACGAATATTGCGACGCCTAGTTCGCGCCTGACGCACACATGCGCATCGCCACTTGTCGTGGCCATCTACGTGGACCGCATTTTCGCCGCCACTCGTCCGTGCGGGCCGCCGCTCGGCTGGGCAGCGGCCCGCCCTTCATCGAACGAACTGTGCGGCCCGGTGTCCGAGCATGACGATGGTTGCGTGCGGACCGCGGCTGGTGATCGCGGGCAGGATCGAGCCGTCGATGACCCAGAGGTTTTCAATGCCATGCACCCGGCACCGGTGATCCACGACGGCCCGCGGATCAGCGGCCGTGCCCATCGGCGCGGTGCCGCAAAGGTGTTGCGAAGTAGACCATGCTGGAGGCCCCACTTGTGCTGTCGCCCCGGCCAATTCGCCAGCCAGCTCGCTACCCCGGCGTAGTGCTGCGACGTCGTCGGGCTCGCTGTCGTAGCGATGCTCGATTCGAGGCGCAACCCGGGGATCTGACGAAACGAGCGTGATACGGCCCCGTGCCCGTGGCTGCATGAGGGCCACCCCGATGTGTGGCCAGTCGGCGTGGCCTTCGGTGCCGTCGCCGGTCATCGCAACGAATCCGCCCGTATAGGGCCTGATTTCGAGCTGGTCAGCGGTGCTAAGCACGACTTCGAGCACCGGCCGGCCGGGAGCAACCGTCCAATCGGTGGGTAACACCCATTCGGGATGATCACTGAACGACATCCCCACCGGTAGCGCAGCCACCACCGGTATGCCCACCGTTCGCAGCGTTTCTGCATCCCCGATCCCGGAAAGCATGAGCAGCTGCGCGGTTTGAATAGCACCGGCGCACAAAACGATTCGGTCGGCGGTCAACGTGATGTGCCCGTGCGGTCCGGTCGCGTCGACACCGTGTGCAGCGGTTCCGGCGAAATTCAACCGCACGGCCCGCGTGCCCGCCAGCAGCCTCAGATTTGGCCGGTTCAACGCGGGGATCAAATATCCTGCACCCGATCCGATGCGCGTGCCGTCGACGATGTTGAGCGGAACGGCACCAATACCCGCGACGACTTGTGGCCCGCAGTCGTTGAGGTCGGTGACCCAGGCGAACCCGGCGCGCTGCGCGGCGGCGATGAAGCGCTCGGTGGTTCCGGTCATGTCGTGGGTTCGACGCACCAGAATCGGCCCGCTGTCGCCATGCGCCGGCCCGGCGAAATCCAAGTCGGTCTCGATGGCGCGGAAGCTGTCGAGGACATCCCCCCACGCCCAGCCGGGTAATGCGATGCGATCGAAGTCGCGCGGCAAGCCACGGCAGAAGTAGCCGCCGTTGACCGCACCCGAACCGCCGACGGTCGCCCCGCGTACGATCGGCCACTCGCGGGGGGGTCGATCGGTGAGCCGGGTCTGGTAACGCTGAACCAGCGGACTGCCGGCCCCAATCGGCAATTGCAGCCCGTTGGCGGTCTGCGCGAGCAGCCCTTTGTCGAGCGCCGGTCCTGCCTCGAGGACGGTCACCGCACATCCGGAATCGACGGAAAGGCGTTCGGCCACAACTGATCCAGCACTACCGGCGCCGACGATCAGCACATCACTGTGCGCGGTGGCCAAGGTGGTGGCTAGTTCCGAATCTGTGGCTTCAGCGCGCGCAGGTTGCGTTCGCGCAGCACGCCCCACCACAACCCGAGGCCGTATGCCAAGTCGTCGACACGCTTGAGCAACAGATAGCTCAGCGGCCCGATCGGCTCGGCGTCCTCACCGATGGCATCCCGGCGAACCAGCCAGTCCACCACGCCGTCCATGACGGCCGCGACCAGCACGACCCTTCGGCAAGGCCGCGACACCGTGGCGGCCAGCAAGGCCACCGGCCAGTAATGCCGGCACAGCGCCGACGCCAGCTGTAGTGCCGCCGACCACAACCCGCGGGTCGCGATCACCACCACGTCGGCCAGCGACGTCTCGGCCGAGCGCATTGCCCGCGCGATCCGGCGGCCGGTCAGAAATGCGACGACGATCGAGGCCAGCTGACCGAGGCTGGTCCCGAACACCATCAGAATCCAGATCATCAGGGCCCAGCCGGAGATCACCACCGGTGCCGTCTTGTCGGGGTGACGGACAGATAATGGAGCCGCCGACCCGCCGTAAAACGCCTTGCGCGCAAGCCAATCGCGGAGTTCGGTGCGATGGTCGTGAGCTACCAGCGCAATCGGCTCATAGCGAAGCCGGGCACCCGTCTCGATGAGCCGCCAACACAGGTCGACGTCCTCTCCGGATTGCAAGGTCTCGTCGAACCCGCCGACGCCGCGGATCGCCGAGCTGCGACAGATGATCGCCGCGCTGGGAACGTAGGACACCGTGCTGTGGGGCAACACCGGCGCTTCACGTGAACCGAGGTCGAGCGACGAGTGCACCGCCTCATAGCGCGCCACCACGTTCTCGCTGTGCGACAAACCGACGATGCGTGGTGCCACCAGGCCGACGGTGGGATCACAGAAGTGACCGAGCAGCGCTTCCAGCCAACCGCGGCGCGGCGCCACATCGGAGTCCAAGAACGCGACGAACTCGGTCTTGCACGCGGCCAGCCCGGTATTGCGGGCGGCGCCCGGCCCCCTGCTGCGGGCGTGCCGCACCACTTCGATGTCGCAGTGCGCGCCGACGAAGTCGTCCGCCTCGATGGGGGGAAACGAACCGTCGTCCACCACGATGACACGCAAGCCTCGCAGTGAGCTCACCAATCTCCGCACGCCGGAAAGGTTGTCGCGCACCGGGATTACTACGGTCACGTCATGGTGCGATGGGCCGCCCGCCGGCCGCGGATGCGCCACCGTGGCGTCCAGCAGGGTGCGGGCCAGCTGGGCGCTGACGTCGTCGCGGACCTTCAGCCGGCCATCGCACAGCATGTCCTGAGCAGCGGGCGCTAACTTCAGCAGGCGGGTCGGTGACCCGCCGAGCAGCGCCGAGCCGTCGCCGAGTACCCGCACCCGGCGATCGACCTGGACGGCGAACCCGTCCGGTAGCCGGGCTTGACTCATGTCAGCATCCCGTCGCGTCCGGGCAACCACCGGGCGACCCGCCGCACACACCCGTCCACCATCTCGGCGAAGATACGCTTGCCCTCGGCGGCGGTGGCGGTGGTCGGGTCTCCCAGCACGCCCACCGGGCTGACCGCCGCGACACCCCCGCGGCGCATCGACGGGAGCAGCTCGGGCAACGGTGCCGAATTACCGGGGAGCCATCGGTCGGTCAGCACGTCGGCCGGCGAGATATGCAGCAGTACGGACGTTTCGGTATGGCCCGCGTGCGCATCGCCGCCGGCGGTGAGGCACGGGCACCATCCGGCGTCGCTGCCCTCGGCGCGCAGCCTGCCCACCGCACTGTTCAACGCGGCCACATTGCCGCCGTGGCCGTTGAGGAAGACCAGGCGCTGGGCCCAGCCAGCGGCCGATCGGCCGTACTCCAAAAGCAGCATGGTCAGCGCCTCGCTACCGATCGAGATGGTTCCGGCGAAACTTTGGTGCTCCCCGCTGGCGCCATAGGCGATGGCCGGTGCCACCAGCCACTGCTGCGAAAGACGCGGCACGGCGGCCCGCGCGACCGCGGTCGCGATCCGGGTGTCGGTGTCCAGCGGCAGATGCGGGCCGTGTTGTTCGGTCGACCCCAGCGGAATCGTTAGCGACGGCGAGGTGCAGAAAAGCTGACTCGAGGTCGCCGTTCCTAATTCGCCGTGTACGGGCACTCGGTGATGGTAGGACGAATTCACCTGGCGTGCACCAATTGTTGTACGTTGAAATTAATTTTTTTCTGGCCTGTTCATCGAGGGTTCGACATTTCCAGCTCTTTGGTCACGCTTACCACGCAGGTACCACGATTTTCGCCGCCGTAGATATTTCCGGATACTCAATCCAGACCAGACCGGCCGAGATAACAAGGTTAGGCTGCTAGGGGCTTTCCTCGCCGGGCACCCCCAGTGCCCGCACGAAGCCCGGCGGGACCAGAATGTCGTCCGGGTTCAGATCGTGCACGCCGGCGCGACCCAGACCCATCAGCGCCGAGTCGATGCCGCCGCGCAAGATGTCGAGCACGTTCTCCACGCCGGATTGCCCGGCCGCGGCGAGGCCCCACAGATAGGCCCGGCCGATCATCACCGCGCGCGCACCCAATGCCACCGCCTTGACGACGTCGCTCCCGCGCCGGACGCCACCGTCCAGCAATACCTCGATCTGATCGCCGACCGCCGCGGCTATCGGCGGCAGGGCGCGGATCGAGGCCGGCGTGCCGTCCAGATTGTTGCCGCCGTGATTCGACACCGAGATCGCCGAAACCCCGGCGTCCACAGCTTTTTTTGCGTCGTCGACGCGCATCACGCCCTTGAGCATGAACGGTCCGCCCCACAGTTCACGTAGCCAGGCGATGTCTTCCCAGGTCGGCGGCGGCGTGCCCATCCATTCCCCGTACGCCGCGAAAAAGGGCGGCCCGGGCTCACCGCGGCGGCCCTGGTTGGGCACTCGCAGCTCCGGCGGCCGCAACGTCTTGCCGAACTTCCACAGCCACCGCGGCCGGGTGAGGGCCTCGGGCGACAGTCGCAGGATGGTCCGCAGGTTCATTTCTTCCGGGATCTTGGGACTGCCCCAGTCCCGGCCATGCGAGAAGGTCCAGTCGGTGGTGACGATCAGGCCCACCGCACCGGCCTGGCGCGCCCGCTCGACGCGCTCGGCGATCGCGTCACGTCCGCCCAGCCAGTACACCTGGAAGAAGACCTTGGGGTTGGCGGCGATGACCTCCTCGAGCGGTTTACTCGCAAACGAGGACAGACCCATCGCCGTTCCGCGCGCCGCGGCAGCCCGTGCGACTGCCACTTCGCCGTCGGGGTCAACCGCCTGGACGCCGGTCGGTGAAATGATCACCGGCAGCGAAATATGCTGCCCCATGACGGTGGTGGACAAGTCGCGCTTCTCCAGCGCACCGATGACGTGCGGGGCGAAACCGAGTTCGCCGAAGGCAGCCACGTTGTCGGCGACCGTGATTCCTTTCTCGCTGGCTGAAATCAGCGAGGAGTAAACGGATTTCGGTAGCCGCCGTTTTGCCCGTTGTTGCGCGATAGCGACCGTTTCGAACCACTGGTCGGCCATGACTACAGTGGGCTCTCGTTGCAGGGGCGCGCGGGCGGGGATGCCGGGGGCCGCACCGAGAGCCTCAGTGGCACCGGTTGCCCGCTGCCGCGTGAGTGGTCGGCGCGCGGCCGCGGTGTCTGACGTTGCCGGGCCAGTGCTGCGGCACTGTGTCCCTGCACGCATTCGGGATCCGGACCCTCGATCCGAAGCCCGGTGAAGAATTTGGCCGCCATGCATCCCCCCCGGCAGCTGTCGTAGTGCCCGCAGCTGCCGCAGGCCCCGGCCGATTGGGGCTCGCGCAGCTCACGGAACAGCGGAGCGTTCTTCCACACGTTGTCAAACCCCCTGTCGGACAACACGTTTCCGGCAAGGAAGCGGTCATGGATGGCGAACGGGCAAGCGTACACGTCGCCCACCGGGTCGATCAGGCACACCACCCGGCCGGCTCCGCACATGTTCAAGCCGGCCAACGCGCCGGGCTGGCCCAAGGGTGACAGATGGAAGAAGGAGTCACCGGTTAGCACTCCCTCCCCCTTGGCGACCAGCCAGTCGTAGAGCTGGGCCTGCTGGGCGGCGGTGGGGTGCAGGTCTTCCCAGACGTCGGCGCCCCGCCCCGATGGACGCAGCCGGGTGATCCGCAGGGTGGCGCCGTACCGGCTTGCCAGTGCGGCGAATTCGTCGAGCTGGTCGACGTTGTGCCGGGTGATGACGACGGAGATCTTGGGTCCCCCGTTTTGCGCGAAGCCGGCCGCCGCCAGGTTTTCCAATGCGCGCACCGCCATCGCGAAGGACCCGGCCCCGCGCACGGTGTCGTTGACTTCGGCGGTGGCCCCGTCGAGCGAGATCTGAACATCGACGTAGTCACTGGCGGCAAGCCGGGTGGCGACCTCCGCAGTGATGCGCACCCCGTTGGTGGAGAACTTCACCCCCACGTGATGGGTGGTGGCGTAATCGACCAACTCCCAAAAGTCCGGGCGCACAGTGGGTTCGCCGCCGCCGATGTTGACGTAGAACACCTGCATGCGTTCCAGCTCGTCAATGATGTCCATGCACTGGCGGGTGGACAGCTCTCGCGGATCACGTTTGCCCGAGGACGAAAGGCAGTGCACGCAGGCCAGGTTGCACGCGTAGGTCAGCTCCCAGGTCAGGCAGATCGGCGCGTCCAGGCCGCGTTCGAACTGCTCGATCAGGCGGGAAACGGTCGCCGTCATCGAGGCCCCTGCTGCGGCACCAGCATGTTGGCATCGGCCAGTACGCCCAGCGCCTGCAAGTAGGGGCCCTGCCCGGAGTCGTCCACACCCGCCGCGCGGCAGGCGGACCGGACATCGGAATGCTCGGCGAGCGACCGCACCACCGTGAGCATGGTCCGGTTCTTCAGGAAGGACAGCTTGCGGGTGCCGAAGTGATACAGCAGGGCACCGAACGGTTCTGGTCGAACCGCCACCTGTGGATGCACCCGCCAGCCGCGATCAGGGTCGAACACGTGGTCAGTAGACCCCGCACATCCCGTCGATGGATACCTCTTCCACCAGGGTTTCGCTGACGAGTTGGGGGTCAGTTTCGGTCTCGTGGTCCACGGGGCTTTGCCTTTCGTCGGGCCTTGACAACGATGGGACGTGCGTCACAAGCTTCGTCAGGATATGGCATCGAGTGCCGAAATGGAAGGGCGGGTCTTCATGGGACCGCAGCCGCGAGTGGGCCGGCGCCGCTCGACCACGCCGCACCACATCACCGACGTCGCCATCGAGTTGTTCGGCGCCCGCGGGTTCGCCGAAGTCAGCGTCGACGACGTCGCGCGGGCCGCGGGCATCTCGCGGCGGACGCTGTTCCGCTATTACGCGTCCAAGAACGCCATCCCCTGGGGTGATTTCGACACCCACCTCGCGCAGCTGCAGGACCTGCTCGACAACGTCGAGCAGCGAGTGCCGCTGGCCCGGGCGCTGCGCGATGCGCTATTGGCGTTCAACACCTTTGACGCGTCCGAGACCGCGCGGCACCGCCAGCGCATGCGGGTCATCCTGCAAACCGCCGAACTGCAGGCCTATTCGATGACCATGTACGCCGGTTGGCGCGAGGTCATCGCCGGTTTCGTGGCCCGCCGGTTGGACTGCAAGACCACCGAGCTGCTACCCCAGACGGTCGCGTGGACGATGCTCGGAGTGGCGTTGTCGGCCTACGAGCATTGGCTGGGCGATGAATCCGTCCCATTGCCCACCGCGTTGGGCAATGCGTTCGACGTCGTCGGTGCCGGGCTGAAGGGCTTGGATCGATGAACAGCGAGCACATGCTGGACATGCTGCGTTCGCAGGGAGGGTTCTGCGCGCGATCCGGCTCGCCGATGTACGGCGAGCTTTTCGACCTGGTGGCCAAAGACGTCGAGGCCGGCGGGATGTTTGCCAGCATCCTGTCCGGCCACGAGGACGAACCGTCCCGCCAGGCGGTGCCGCTTCGGCTGCTCGGCGGGCTGCACCGATTGGTGCTGGACGCCCGGGCACCGGAATTGCGCCGCTGGTATCCCAGCACCGGTGGATCCTGGGACGCCGGGGCTGCCTGGCCGGAAATCCTGAACATCGCTGCCAGCCATTTTGATGCGCTGCGGGCAGCGCTGCATCAGCCACCGCAGACCAACGAGGTCGGTAGATCCGCCGCGCTGATCGGTGGACTGCTGCGCATCAACCGCGAATTCGGCTTACCTGTCCGGCTTTTCGAGATCGGATCGAGTGCCGGTCTGAACCTGCGCGCCGACCACTACCGCTACCGGTGCGCCGAGAGCCAGTGGGGACCGGCCGACTCACCGGTAACCATCGACGACGCCTGGCGCGGCGTGCCGCCACCGCAAGCCGGGATCCGGATCGTCGAGCGGCACGGCTATGACATTGCGCCCATCGACGTCACCGCGCCGCACGGGGAAATGACCGTGCTGAGTTACGTCTGGCCGGATCAGCACACCCGGCTCGCTCGGTTGCGCGGCGCCATCGAAGTCGCCCGCCGCGTCCCGGCGCGGCTGGAGCGCTTATCGGCAGCCGACGCGGTGGGCACCGTGACACTGGCCGAGGGCGCGTTGACCGTGTTGTGGCATTCGATCACCTGGCAGTACCTTTCCGACGCGGAACGGGATGCGGTCCGCGCTCGCATCGAAGCGCTTGGCGCGCAAGCTGACGCAAAGTCACCGTTCGTCCATCTCACGCTGGAGCCGGCGCGCGACGGGCCGGGCGCGCCGATAAGGTTTTTGGTGCAAGCCCGTCGCTGGCCGGATGGCGAGCTAAACGTTCTCGCCCAATGCCATCCACACGGCCCCCCCGTGAACTGGCAGTAGTTTTTTCGGTGACGGCGTCGGCAGTTGGAATCCGCGCTATCTCTTCCGAGAGGAGTTGTCATGAGTGGCACCGCCGCTACCATTTCCGAACTGACCAGGCCCGCCGCTGCAGGCCCCCCGCGTCCGGCAGCGCTGCCGTACCTGAGTGTGGCCGATGCACGGGCGGCGATCGACTGGTACACCAATGCCTTCGACGCCGTGGTCATCGGTGAGCCGATTGTGATGGCTGACGGGCGAATTGGGCATGCCGAGATCGCGATCGGTGACGGGGTGCTGTACCTGGCCGACGAGTACCCCGAGTACGGCCTGAAAGCTCCTGCGCCGCAAGCGGTCTCGGTCAGCCTGATGCTGCATGTCGTCGACGCCGATGCGACCCTGCAGAAGGCACGGGACCACGGCGCCGTCGTCGAGCGCGAACCTTACGAAAATCATCGGAAACCTTACGGCGACAATCATCGACCCGTTCGGCCACCGCTGGCTGCTGTCCGGGCCGGCGGGGATGCCTGTCGCCGGAATACGGCATGGCGCTATCGGGTACGTGTCGGTATGGACCCCGGACGTCGAACGGGCCGCCGCTTTCTACGGCCGCGTCCTGGGCTGGGTATACGACTCCGCCTCGCAGCAGATCACCAATTCCGAGCTGCCAACCGGTATTTCAGCCAGTGCTGCGTCACCCACCCTGTTCTGCTGCTACGCGGTGGCTGACGTGCCGACCGCCCGCGCGGCGATCGCCGAAGCCGGTGGTGTGCCGGGGGACGTGCGTCGCACCGATTACGGCGTTGTGCTGGATGCCACCGACCCGCACGGCGTGGCGTTCGCGGTATTCGAGCCGCCGGCCAGGCGAAACCGCCCGGAGCTCAATGGATCCGGGCCCGAGGATTTGTCCTACGTGACCTATCAGGTGCCGGATTCCGCGGCCTTCCGCGATTTCTACGGCCGGGTGCTGGGCTGGACCTTCGAGCCCGGCAGGGTAGCTGACGGCTGGCAGGTGGTGGGACCCCATCCGATGGCCGGCGCCGCCGGCGGCAGCGCGCATCTGGCGACGGTGCCGATGTGGACGGTGTCAGATATCGACGCCGCGGTCGCCCGGGTCCGCGAAGCCGGCGGCACCGTGCTGAGCGGGCCGACCCGTCAGCCCTACGGCGTGACCGCCGAATGCACCGACGATCAGGGAGCCCGCTTCTACCTGGGTGAGTTGTAGGACTGAGGCCCGCGCCGGTCAGCCCAGCACATCCGAAATCGGGACCGCCGCAGCGATTTTGGAGCGGACCTTCATGACCTTGCCGGGCATTCCGCCGCCGACCACCCCGACCAGCACTCCGTCGCGCTCGTAATAAGCCAGGAACTTGCGGCCGTCGTCTTCGACGAGATGGACGATGTCGGTGGCTTCCGGCTCGCCCAGGCATTGGATCTTGACGTCGTATTGGTCGCTCCAGAAGTACGGGACCACCACGGCCGACGGCACGTCTTGCCCCAGCATCGCGGGCACCACGGCCCGGGCCTGGTCGGCGACGTTGCTCCAATGTTCCACGCGCACTTGATGTCCCGTGGCATCGCGCCAGGAGGCGACGTCACCGAGCGCCCACACGTTCGGCGCGCTGGTGCGTCCCGCCTCGTCGCAGACGACCCCGTTGTCGATTTCGATGCCGCTGCCTTCGAGCCAGTCCGTCGCCGGATGGGAGCCGATGCCGACGACTACCAGGTCGGCCGGCAGCTCGGTGCCATCGGTCAGCACCACGGAGTCGACATGTCCCTGGCCGCGCACCTCGGCCACCCCGACACCCAGGCGGACGTCGACGCCTTCGGCACGGTGCAACCGCGCGACCAAATCCCCGATCTGCTCGCCGAGCACCGCAGCCAGCGGTGTCGGCTGCGGCTCGACCAGCACCACGTCCACCCCAAAGCTGCGTAGGCTGGCCGCCACCTCGCAGCCGATGAATCCGGCGCCCACGACGACGGCGTGCCGGGCAGCGCCCGCGTGCTCGCGCAGCGCCATGCTCTCGTCGAACGAGCGCAGCACCCGGATCCCCTCCAGGTCGCCGAACGCCGGGATGCGGCGCGGCACCAACCCGGTTGCGATGACGAGCTCGTCGTAGCCGAGCACGGTTCCGTCGGCCAGCGTCACAGTCTGCGCCACGGTGTCCAGGCCGGTGGCGGCCGAACCCAGGCGCAGGGTGATGTCCTTCTCGTCGTACCACTCCCGCGGTTTGAGGGCCACGTCGTCGACCTCTTTGCGCAGCACCTCTTTGGACAGCGGGGGGCGATCGTAGGGCAGATGCACCTCGTCACTGACGATCGTGATGCGCCCGGAGTACTCCGACCGGCGCAGTTGCTCGGCCGTGCGGGCCGCGGCGAGCCCGCCGCCGACGATCACGATGCCTTTTTCGGTCACGTGGTGTTCATACACGATCGCGAATCAGTACTTCAAGGCGCCCTTGTCCACCGGGATCTGGGTGCCCGACAGGGTGCCCGAGCCGTCGCCAGCCAACCAGACGACGACATCGGAAACCTCGTCGGCTGTCATGAACCCCTTGTACTGCATCGGCATTGGCGGGAAGCTATGCACATAGCGAGGATGCTTGGCAAAGATCTCCATCATGGCCTCGGGCTCGATCATCGGGGTGTCGACCGAATACGGGTGGATGGAGTTGACCCGGATGCCGTATTCGCCGAGCTCGATCGCGAGGGTGTTGGTCAGCGCGGTCAGCCCGTATTTGCTGGCCGCGTAATGGCCGTTGCCGGGTGTCGCCTTCAGTCCGGCCGCCGAGCTGACGACGACGATGGAACCGCCATTGCCGGCCTCGATCATCGCGGGGATCGCGGCGCGCAGCGTGCGCCAGGTGCCGGTCAGGTTGATGCCGACGACGGTGTCCCACTGCTCGTCGGTGAGTTCCCACACCCGGCCCCAGCCGAGCACCCCGGCGTTGGCGACCAGGATGTCGAGCCGGCCGAATTGTTCGACGCCGTCAGACACCAGCTGCCGCAGCGCGGCGTCGTCGCGGATGTCAGCCTGGCGGGCCAGCACCTTGCGGCCCTCGGCTTCCACCAAACGGACGGTCTCGCTGAGGTCCTCGGGCGTGGCCGGGGTGTAGGTGAGGGTGTCCGACGCTGCAGCGCAGATATCAAGCGCGATGATGTCGGCGCCCTCGCGGGCCAGCCGCACCGCGTGCGAGCGTCCCTGGGCGCGGGCGGCGCCGGTAATAAAGGCCACCCGTCCGTGCAGTGATCCTGTCTGTCCAGCCACATCCAGCAGGCTAGCAGCGGAACTGAAACGTGTTCTAACGCGCCCCGGGGATCAGATTTCGGAGATGATCTGGGTGCGTCGGTTGTTGTACTCCTGGTTGGTCAGTGCGCCGCTGGCCCGGAGCGTCTCGAGCTCCTGCAGCCGCTCAGCGATCGACGGTTGTGCGGGCGTGACCACCGGTGCCGGGCCCGCCGCAGCCGCCGCCTGGGCCGCCGGCGCCTGTTGTTCGGCCGCCCGGCGCACCACCGCCTGAATCTGCTGGCGCAGCGCCGGGTTCGACCGGATGTCGACCATATTGTTGAGCGGGACGTTGTTGGCCTTGAGGATCTGCAGGATCTCCATCAACGGTCCCGCCTGCCCGCTGAGGTCGTAGGTCCTGTTGTCCTCGGCCACGGTGAACTGGGCCGGAACCACGCCGTTGACCAAAGCGCTTCGCTCCCAGTCGATTCGGTATTGCTGCGTGGTGGGATTCACCAGCACCACGACCTTGCGGGCGTTGAGGTTGCCGAGCCGGGTCACGTTCGCGGTTACCCGGTCTTCGGTGTCAAACGGCAAGAACCCGGGCCCCGAGATGTGCAGGCGCAGTTTGACCACCTGCTGATTGTTGACCCACATCCCCGTCTCGGTGATCCCGGTGATCTGGGCCAGCGCCAGCACCCCGTTCTGCTCGAGTTCGGCGTTCTTGGCCGACGACTTCGCCCCATAGTTGGCCAACGCCAGCGCGATCAGCACGTCGGCCACCGTGATCAGCAGACCGACGTAGAACATCCATCCCAGGAGGTTTTTGAAACCGAGGGTGAAATAGACAATCAAGAAAATCGGCCCCACCAGGCCGCCGCACAGCAAAACGATTAACTGCGCCTTCAGGTAGCGAGCCAACACGAGCGTCTCCTCACCTCGGAAATCGGAGTCAGACTAACGCCCGCGATCCGGCAGCGCTTGCCATACGGGCAAACCCGCGTCGAACCTCACTCGCCCTTGGGCTGCACCGTCGGCGCCGGGCGTGCCGAAGACCCCGCCGCCGCAGCAGGAGACGACATGGCCCGGGCTGCGGCCGGCGTGACCGCCAGCGGCGTGCCGGCCGAAATCGGCATCGCAGTACCCGGCGAGGCGCCGGGCGCATCGGGCTGCACCGGTGCTGCCGGCGCGCTGACCGGCGCCTGCGCCGCCGGCGCCGTGACGGACGGGGCATAGGCCGGCGTCGCCGCCTGTGCCGTGACCGGTGCGCTGGCCGGGCCGATCGCCGCCGGGCCGGTGGCAGCCGCCGCGGCCGGCGCGCCAGCCGGCGCAGCTGCCGGAGCGACCGCCGCTGCCGGGACAATCGCCGAGGCCACGGGCGCTGCCGGGGCGGCCGGCGCCGAACCACCACCGACTCCAACCGCTGCCGCCGGCACCTGGGCTGCCATCGACGCCGGCGCCGCCGCGCTCTGCAACGGCGCGGCGTTGGCGGCCTCGGTCACGGCATACTGGGTCGCGCCGCCGTTCATCAGCGACACAAACTGGTTGTGAAACACCGCCGCTTGGGCGCTGAGCGCTTGATAGACCTGAGAGTGCGCGCCGAACAACGCCGCGATGCTCGCCGACACCTCATCGGCACCCGGGGCCAGGACGCTCGACGTGGGACCCAACGCCGCCGAATTGGCCGAGATGATCGTCGACCCGATCTTCGCCAAATCCGTCGCCGCCGCCGAGACGTACTCGGGGGTCGCGAATATGTACGACATCCGAACCTCCAGGCCTTCCGCCCCGACTCCCAATGACCAGATCCTAGCCGAGCTAGCAGGGTCAACAATGCATAAAGCCCGGATTGCCGATATCGGCAATCCGGGCTTTATGGCTGTGTCCGGTGGACCTACTTGATGATCTTGGTGACCCGGCCGGCGCCGACGGTGCGGCCGCCTTCCCGGATCGCGAACCGCAGACCCTCGTCCATGGCGACGGGCTGGATCAGCTTCACCGAGATGACCGTGTTGTCACCGGGCATCACCATCTCGGTGCCCTCCGGCAACGTCACCACACCGGTCACATCGGTGGTGCGGAAGTAGAACTGCGGACGGTAGTTGTTGAAGAACGGCGTGTGCCGGCCGCCCTCGTCCTTGGACAGGATGTAGACCTGACCCTCGAACTCGGTGTGCGGCGTGGTGGTGCCGGGCTTGGTCACGACCTGGCCGCGCTCGACGTCTTCCCGCTTGATACCACGCAGCAGCAGCCCGACGTTGTCGCCCGCCTGGCCCTGGTCGAGCAGCTTGCGGAACATCTCCACGCCGGTGACGGTGGTCTTGGTACTGGTCGGCTTGATGCCGACGATCTCGACTTCCTCGTTGACGTTGATGACGCCGCGCTCGACACGGCCGGTGACGACGGTGCCACGCCCGGTGATGGTGAAGACGTCCTCGACAGGCATCAGGAACGGCTTGTCGGTCTCGCGGACCGGGTCCGGGATCGACTCGTCGACGGCGTTCATCAGCTCCTCGACGGACTCGACCCACTTCGCGTCGCCCTCGAGGGCCTTGAGCGCGGATACCCGCACCACCGGGGCGTCCTCGTCGAACTCCTGGGCGGCCAGCAGCTCGCGGACCTCCAACTCGACGAGCTCGAGCAGCTCCTCGTCGTCCACGGCGTCGGCCTTGTTCAGCGCGACCAGGATGTAGGGCACCCCGACCTGGCGGGCCAGCAGCACGTGCTCCCGGGTCTGGGGCATCGGTCCGTCGGTCGCGGCCACCACCAGGATCGCACCGTCCATCTGCGCCGCCCCGGTGATCATGTTCTTGATGTAGTCGGCGTGACCCGGGGCGTCGACATGGGCGTAATGCCGCTTTTCGGTCTGGTACTCCACGTGCGAGATGTTGATGGTGATGCCGCGCTGACGTTCCTCGGGCGCGTTGTCGATCTGGTCGAACGCCTTCGACTCGTTCAGATCGGGATACTTGTCGTGCAGGACCTTGGTGATAGCCGCGGTCAGTGTGGTCTTGCCGTGGTCAACGTGACCAATGGTCCCGATGTTGACGTGCGGCTTCGTCCGCTCGAACTTCGCCTTCGCCACTTCTTTGTCCTCCTGGACTTGTTGGTGCTTGTTAAAGCAGTGTTGGTGTTTTCAGTTGTGCCGCGGTTACTGACCCGGCAAGGTTACTCCGGCGAGTTCTGTTGCTCGACTCCTTACTCGTAAGCTTCGCTTACTCGCCGTCGTCTTCGCGTTTGTTGCTCGACTCCTTACTCGTAAGCTTCGCTTACTCGCCGTCGTCTTCGGACGTTTACTGGCCCGTCGCCTTCGCGATGATTTCCTTCGACACGTTGGCCGGCACTTCGGCGTACGAGTCGAACACCATGGAGTAGTTCGCCCGGCCTTGGGTCTTGGACCGCAGGTCGCCGACGTAGCCGAACATCTCCGACAGCGGCACGTGCGCCCTGACGACGCGCGCACCAGCCCGCTCCTCCATGGCCTGGATATGGCCACGGCGGGAGTTCAGGTCGCCGATCACATCGCCCATGTAGTCCTCGGGCGTGGTGACCTCGACGGCCATGATCGGTTCCAGAATCACCGGCTGCGCTTGTGCGGCAGCCTTTTTCAGCACCTGCGAACCGGCGATCTTGAACGCCATTTCGGACGAGTCGACCTCGTGGAACGCCCCGTCGAGCAGGGTGACCTTCAAGTTCACTAGCGGGTAGCCGGCCAGCACACCGTACTGCATGGCGTCCTGGGCGCCGGCGTCCACCGAGGGGATGTACTCGCGCGGGATGCGCCCACCGGTGACCTTGTTCTCGAACTCGTAGGTCGCACCGTCCTCGCCGGTGAACGGCTCGAGGTTGATGATCACCTTCGCGAACTGGCCCGAGCCCCCCGTCTGCTTCTTATGGGTGAACTCGACGTTCTGCGCGGCCCGCTTGATGGTCTCCTTGTAGGCCACCTGCGGCTTACCGACGTTGGCCTCGACCTTGAACTCACGGCGCATACGGTCCACCAGGATGTCCAGGTGCAGCTCGCCCATCCCGCCGATCACGGTCTGGCCGGTCTCGGAGTCCAGGTGCACCTTGAACGTCGGGTCCTCCTCGGCGAGCTTCTGAATCGACAGGCTCAGCTTCTCCTGGTCGCTCTTGGTCTTCGGCTCGATGGCCACCTCGATCACCGGCGCGGGGAAGGTCATCGACTCGAGGACGACCTGCTTGTTCGGGTCGCACAGGGTGTCGCCGGTGGTGGTGTCCTTGAGCCCGATCACCGCGTAGATGTGACCGGCGCTGGCCCGTTCGACCGGGTTCTCCTTGTTGGAGTGCATCTGGAACAGCTTGCCCAGCCGCTCCTTTTTGCCCTTGGTGGAGTTGATGACCTGGCTGCCGGACTCGACGGTGCCCGAGTACACGCGGATGTAGGTGAGCTTGCCGAAGAACGGGTGTGTGGCGATCTTGAACGCCAGCGCGGCGAAAGGCTCGTCGGTCGTCGCGTGCCGCACGACCTCTTCGTCCTCCTTGCCGGGCGCGTGGCCGACGGCCGGCGGAACGTCCAGCGGCGAGGGCAGGTAGTCCACGACGGCGTCGAGCATGGGCTGCACGCCCTTGTTCTTGAACGCGCTGCCGCACAGCACCGGGTAGATCTCGGAGGCGATCGTCAGCTTGCGGATCGCCGCCTTGATCTCCTCGACCGTGAGCTCCTCGCCGCCGAGGTACTTCTCCAGCAGTTCCTCGTCGGTCTCGGCGACGATCTCCAGCAGCGCGGTGCGATATTCCTCGGCCTTGTCCGCCAGCTCGGCCGGGATCTCGATGGTGTCGTAGGTCTCGCCCAGCTTCGTCTCGCCGCGCCACACCTTGGCGTTCATCTCGACCAGGTCGACGATGCCCTCGAACTCGGACTCGGAGCCGATGGGCAGCTGGATCGGCACGGCCTTGGCGCCCAGCCGCTCCTCCATGGTGCGGACCGAGAAGTAGAAGTCGGCGCCGATCTTGTCCATCTTGTTGACGAAGCAGATGCGCGGTACGTCGTACTTGTCGGCCTGCCGCCACACCTGCTCGGACTGCGGCTCGACGCCCTCCTTGCCGTCGAACACGGCGACCGCTCCGTCGAGCACGCGCAGGTTGCGCTCCACCTCGACTGTGAAATCGACATGGCCGGGCGTGTCGATGATGTTGAGCTGATTGTCTTTCCAGAACGTCGTCGTGGCCGCGGAGGTGATGGTGATCCCGCGTTCCTGCTCCTGCTCCATCCAGTCCATGGTGGCGGCGCCATCGTGGACCTCACCGATCTTGTAGTTGATGCCGGTGTAGTACAGGATCCGCTCGGTGGTTGTCGTCTTGCCGGCATCGATGTGCGCCATGATGCCGAAATTGCGGACCTTGCTCAGGTCAGTCAGCACGTCCTTCTGTGCCACAGAAGTCTTCCCACTCTTTCCGGTTGCCTAGTTGGTTCGCTGTCGTGTTGCGCCCGGCGGGACCGCCGGCGTGATCACCAGCGATAGTGCGCGAAGGCGCGGTTGGCCTCGGCCATCTTGTGGGTGTCCTCACGCCGCTTGACGGAGGCCCCGAGGCCGTTGCTGGCATCCAGGATCTCGTTTGCCAGCCGCTCGACCATCGTCTTTTCGCGGCGCTGCCGCGAGAAGCTGACCAGCCAGCGCAGCGCCAGCGTGGTGGACCGGTCCGGACGCACCTCGACCGGCACCTGGTAGGTGGCACCGCCGACGCGGCGACTGCGCACCTCCAGGGCGGGCTTGACGTTGTCGAGAGCACGCTTGAGCGTGATCACGGGATCGGTACCTGTCTTCTCCCGGGCGTTCTCGAGCGCTCCATAAACAATGCGCTCGGCGAGCGATTTCTTCCCCTTCAGCAAAACTTTGTTGACCAGCTGGGTGACCAGCTGAGACCCATAGACCGGGTCGTTGACCAACGGACGCTTGGGCGCGGGTCCCTTGCGGGGCATCAGCTCTTCTCCTTCTTGGCGCCGTAGCGGCTGCGAGCCTGCTTGCGGTTCTTGACCCCCTGGGTGTCCAGCGAACCGCGGATGATCTTGTACCGGACGCCGGGCAGGTCCTTGACTCGACCGCCACGCACCAACACCATCGAGTGCTCCTGCAGGTTGTGGCCCTCGCCCGGAATGTAGGCGGTCACCTCGACCTGGCTGGTCAGCTTCACGCGCGCAACCTTCCGAAGCGCCGAGTTCGGCTTCTTCGGAGTGGTGGTGTACACGCGGGTGCATACGCCACGGCGCTGCGGGCTGCCCTTCAGGGCCGCGGTCTTGACCTTTGCGATCTTGTCGCGGCGACCCTTGCGGACCAGCTGCTGAATGGTTGGCATCTAGGAGGCTTTCTGTGTCGTGTTCGGCGTCTTGTCGGCTGTCTTCAAGTCTTGGTACTGCAGTTTTGTCCGGCCGCCCTACCCCGCGTCCGGGTGTGTCGCACGCACTGAGCATCGGAGCAAGATTCGATGCATCATGGACATGCGAATTCGCCCGGCATCCACTTCCTTACGGTTAGGCGCCGTAAGCCGCCAGGCACGAGCATCCACAATACCCGCCGCCGGTCTTGCAGGTCAAAGCGGCTTAGCGGTGCGCCGTTCCAGGCCCGCCGCCAGCCGCAGCACCATGTCGGAGAACAACGCATCGGTGTCGGTGTCCCCCATCACGCCGGTCATTTCCAGCAACACGAAGCCGTGCATGGCGGACCAGAACTCCAGCGCCGCGTAGAACGCCTCAGCGCCGTCCAAACCGTAGGAGGACAGCACGGCGATCACCGGCGCGGCCGCGCCTCTGGTCGCGGCCGTGTACTCGGGGTCGTCACCTCCCAGCGGCATCCGGGTGAACGCCGAATACCGGCCCGGGTGGTGGTGGGCGTAGCTGCGGTAGGCGCCGGCCATCACCAGCACCGCGTCGTCGCGGGCACGACCCTCACCGACCCTGTTGAGCATCGTGATGATGTCGTCGATGACCCGGATCCGCACCGCGCGGCGCAGGTCCTCGAGGCTGTCCACGTGGTTGTACAACGACGGACCCTTGGTTCCCAGCTGCGTCGCCAGCGCGTTGATGGTCAGCGCATCCCAGCCCTCCCTGTCCAGGAAGGTCAGCGCCGCGTCGATGATGCCTTCGCGGCTCAGCTTGGCGGGGCGGGAACCGGTTCTTCCCGCCCGCTGGCGCCCAGCCGCCGACGGCGCTTCCGGCTGTGCTGCCATGACGTTCGCCCTTCGATGATGAGGTGTGGGTCACCGCCCCCTCGCAGTGACCGTCCCGCCCAACTAATGACTCTAGTTGACACCCTCCGCGATACCAGTGCGCCCGGCGCGGGACACGATCGCCCGGGAAAAGCGGGATAAGACTGCCGTCGAGCAGGCACATGCACGTAGTCTCATTCCAGGCTGATTCGAGCAGATTCACCCGTGTCAGGGGGCAGCAGTGAACTGGACAACTGCCGCTGGGTCGCTGGCCACCTGCGTCATCGCCATCGCCGCCGCCCCGCCGCCGGCCGCGCACGCCAAGAACGGCGACACCCACGTCATCGGCCAAGGCATCGAGGAGACGCTGGATTGCAACGATGCCACGCTGTTGGTCAGCGGCACGGGTAACAATGTGACGGCGCTGGGCAACTGCTACGCGGTAACGGTGATGGGCTCAGGTAACACGGTGGTCGCCGACTCGGTCTCGCACGACATCACCGTATACGGCTACGACCAGACGGTGTTTTACCACAGCGGTCAGCCGTTCATCTGGGACCGCGGCCGCGAACTGGGCATGACCAACCGGCTCCAGCAGGTACCCGGCTGAGTTTAGGCAACCGCACCGCCATTCAATCGAGGGGAATCGAGAAACATTGCCTGCCCATATTTTCGTGCAACCCTCCCGGCTGACCGCGCTCGCGCTGGCCGCCGCCGCCCTGGGGGTGCCCGGCTGCAGTTCGACGGCCAACCCGCCCGCGGGATCTACCACGACGACGAGCAGCGCGACGACGACGAGTGGCGCGGCGGCACCGACCACCGGGACGAGCGGGGAGAGCACCACCGCGTCGGTCCAGATCGGCAACACGCTGAACTACGGCTCGATGGGCACCACGGCCACCCTGGACTGCGCCAACGGCAAATCACTGAACGTCGGCGGCTCGGACGACACGCTGACGGTTACCGGAACCTGCGAGACGGTGAGCATCGGCGGCGCCAACAACAAGGTCACCCTGGAGAAGGTCAACACCCGCATCAGCGTGGTGGGGCTCAACAACACCGTCACCTACAAAGGCGGCAGCCCCAAGGTCGACAACCTCGGCTCGGGCAACACCATCAACAAGGGCTGACCGCGCCAGCTAGCCGGCGGGCGCACCATGCCGGCCGGCGCCGGCGGCGAAGCGCCGAGCCCCTTCCATCGCAATCGCCGAAACGCGGGAGATGCTGGCGAACTCGAAGTCCAGCGCCTCGGATTCTGATACTCCCCACTGGGTGATCGCCGACAGCCGATCGGATCGCATGCAGTCCTGCGGCAGTGCGGCCAATTCAGCGGCCAACTGCTCGGCCGCCTGTCGAGCGTGCCCCTTGGGCACCACCCGATTAGCCAACCCCATGGCCAGCGCTTCGTCGGCCTTGACACCGCGGCCGGTGAGGATCATGTCCATGGCGCGGCTCTGCCCGATCAGCCGGGGCAGCCGAACGGTGCCGCCGTCGATCAGCGGCACGCCCCAGCGCCGGCAGAACACGCCGAACACTGCGTCCTCCTCGGCCACCCGCAGATCGCACCAGATGGCCAACTCAAGCCCGCCGGCGACGGCGTAGCCGCTGACCGCCGCGATCACCGGTTTGGACAGCACCATCCGCGTCGGCCCCATCGGCCCCGGGCCGGTCCGGTGTACCTGATTGGCGTCCGGTGTGTCGAATGCCTTCAAATCGGCTCCGGCACAGAATGTTCCGCCGTCACCCCAGAGTACGGCGACCGGCGCGGTGTCGTCGCGGTCGAATTCCTCGAATGCCGCATAGAGCGCGGCGGCGGTCGGGCCGTTGACCGCGTTGCGGGCCGCCGGCCGGTTCAGGATCACCGTGGTCACCGCGCCATTGCGCTCGATGCGCACCGGGTCGCTCATGTCACCTCCACAAGTTGGGTTCCATTTGTTTGTTCCGCCCAGTCACGTCGCTGCGCGAGCTCGGTGGCGAAGTCGTGGTACGCGGCTCGCAGCCGGGCGCCGGGCCAATCGGCGGGCAGCAGTTCGGCCGGCAGCACGGGGTCGGTGAGCAGGTGCCGCACGATCGCCGCGGCAACCATGAACCGGGCGGGAATGTCTGGTGCGGCATCCATTTCGGAGAGCAGCCGCTGGCCGGTGCGTGCCCACGCGGGTAGGTCCCATAACTCGCCGGCCAGCTGCGCAGGCGCGTCGTCGCGGGCCTTCAGCATCCGAACCCGGGCCGCGACATCGGGATCCAGCTCGAGTTCAAGGTTGTCCGGCCGCATCCACACTCCTTCGCGCAGTTCACCAAAGCGCTTGTCGTGCATGGTTGTTCGCAGTGCGGCCCGGGTACGGGCATCGGTGCCCACGGTGGTGACGATCAGCAACAGCCAGTCCCCCCGCCAGGTCCGGGTGCGTGGGCGCATGGCATCGTCCTGTCGACGCTGACGGGCCAGCAACCGATCCGAAAGCCGGTAGCCGTCGGCCGACCGGATCAGGTCTCCGGCACCCACCATACGGGTCAGGGCAACCCGTAACGTCGTCTCCTTGATGCCGAAATCGGCGGTCAGCCTAATCAATTCGCTGGCGCTCGCCCATGCCGGATGCGCGCCGAGCAGCACGCTGAGCACCACCGACCGGGCCGTCATGTTGGGCATGGCTAGACCTGGGATGCGCGGCGGCCGTGGTCGCCGAAGGGCTCGTCGCGGTGCCGTACCGCATCGCGGAAACCGTGCTCGACCGCGTCGGCGACGAAGGCGTGGCCCTCGGGCGTGTGCCGGGCAACGCCGTCGAACACGGTGCTGACCATCCGGCTGGTGGCCACACCCTGCTGCAGCAGAGCGGAATTCAGCGCCAGCTTGACCATGATCAATTGGTTGACCGGCACCGCCGCGATGCGCTGCACAAGTCGCTCGGTGCGCTCGTCGAGGTCATGCGCGTCCGGCGCCTCGACCGCCAGACCCCATTCGGCGGCCTGCTTTCCGGTGATGCAATCCCCGGTGAAAAGCAGGCGCTTGGCACGCTGGTCACCGAGCCGGTGCGCCCACAGGCCGGCCGCCGGAACGCCCCACACCCGCGTCGGGGGGTAGCCGATCTTGGCGTCGGCGGCGGCAATCACCTGGTCTGCGTGCAACGCGATGTCGGTGCCGCCGGCCACGCAGTAGCCGTGAATCTTGACCACCGTGGGCTTGTCGGCGTGCATCAGGCTGGAGAAGCCGCGCACAAAGCGGCTCATCATCTGGTAGTCGATCATCGGGTCCCATGGCTGGTTCGGTAAGTGGTTGACCGCCTGGGTCTTCCCGTCGAGCACGGTGCCCGCATAGGCGCCGGTTCCGCCCGCCGAGCCGGTGCGATCGGCGTAGGCGCTCAGGTCGAAGCCCGCGCAGAACCCTTCACCGCGCCCGGATACCAGAATGACGTGCACGTTCGGGTCCAGATCGGCACGCTCCACCAGCGCGGAGAGCTCCAGCGGGGTGTCGGCGACGATCGCGTTGCCCTTTTCCGGCCGATTCAAGGTGATCCGCGCAACCCGGTCGGTGACCTCATAGGTCATCGTTTTCAGGTTGTCGAAGTCGACCGGCCTGATCGCGTGAGTCACCCCTTGACCAGCGCTCGCTCGAGGATCGGAGCCAGGTCCAGCCCGGTGGGCATGGTGCCGAACGCGCCGCCCCATCGGCCGTCGAGCCGGGTGGTCAGGAAGGCCTCGGCGACAGCCGGGTGCCCGTGGCGCACCAGCAGCGCGGCCTGCAGCGCCAGGGCGATGTCCTCGGCGACCTTGCGGGCGCGGTATTGAATGGTGTCGACGTCGCCGAGGTCTTGCCGCAGCCGCTCGACATGGCGGCCCAACCGCGGGTCCTGGCCGGCGCTGTCGCTCAGTTCGTCGAACAGCACCTCGACGCATTCGGGGCGAGTTGCCATGGCGCGCAACGTGTCCAGCGCGCTGACGTTCCCGGAGCCCTCCCAGATGCCCATCAGCGGGGCCTCGCGGTAGAGCCGCGGCATGCCGGAGTCCTCGACGTAGCCGTTGCCGCCCAGGCACTCCAGCGCCTCGGCGGCGTGCGGGGTGGAGCGCTTGCATACCCAGTACTTGCTGGCCGCCAAGCCGATTCGGCGCAGCAGCGCTTCCCTGGAGTCCCCGCGCACCGCCTTGTCGGTGGCGCCCGCCATTCGCATCGCCACGATCGTGGCGGCCTCGGCTTCCACGGCCAGGTCGGCCAGCACGTTGCGCATCAGCGCCTGGTCAATCAGATAGGCGCCGAACGCCTTTCGGTGCTGGGCATGGTGGATGGCGCGGGTGAGGCCGGTGCGCATGCTGGTGGCGCTGCCCAGGGTGCAGTCCAGGCGGGTTAGGTTGACCATCTCGATGATGGTCGGCACGCCGCGGCCCTCCTCCCCCACCAGCCAGGCGGTGGCACCGTCGTACTCCACCTCGCTGGAGGCGTTGGCGTGGTTGCCGAGCTTGTCCTTGAGCCGCTGCAGGAACATCCGGTTGCGGGTGCCGTCGGGAAGGATACGCGGCAGCATGAAACACGACAGCCCGCCGGGCGCCTGCGCGAGCACCAGGAAGATGTCGCACATCGGGGCCGAGGTGAACCACTTGTGACCGGTCAGGCTGTAGGTGCCGTCGCCGTTGGGGGTCGCCTGGGTGGTGCCGGAGCGCACGTCCGAACCGCCCTGCTTCTCGGTCATCGACATGCCCGCCGTGATACCGGGTTTCGTTACGGCGAGCTTGAGCTCGGGGTCGTACTCGCGGCTGGTGAGCAGCGGCTCGTACACCTGCGCCAGCTCTGGGTTGTAGCGCAGCACCGGCACGACGGCATACGTCATGGAAATCGGGCAGACGTGGCCGGGTTCGCAGTTCCAGGCCGACATCTGCGCGGCGCGCACCACGTGGGCACCGGGGCGGTCGTCGGCCCAGGGGGCGGCGTGCAGGCCGTGAGCGATCGCCGCGCGCATCAGCTCGTGGTAGGCCGGGTCGAACTCCACTTCGTCGACGCGGTGACCGTAGGCGTCATGGGTGTGCAGGACCGGCCGGTTGCGGTCGGCCAGCTCGCCCCAGCGCTGCGCCTGCCTGGATCCGGACAGCGCGCCGACCTCGTTCACCTCGTCCAGGCCCCATTGGCCGCCCTCGCGGATCAGGGCCTCGACGAGCGCTGGGAAGGCCGCGGGGTTGTAGCCCTCCAGGGGCGGAACCTGGTTGGTCACGACATGGGTGTCAGGCATGCAGCCAATGTTACATTTTCTCAACAGGCGCACAAGAGCTGTAATGGTCAGCCGGGGTGGGCGTCGAAGAACCGCCACAGCGTCTCCGTGGCGAACGAGGGCCACTCGTGGCCGCCGCCGTCGACGGTGACGAGCACGACGGCACGGTGGTCGGGGCAGGTGGCCGTCGAGGTGGTCACCCCGCCGTTGGTCGTGGCGGTCGGTGCACCGCAGCGATCGATGTTGCGCCAGAACGCGTTCACGTTGGCGACCGAGGGACCGTCGATGACGCTCGCGCCGCGGCCCCCGTCGTAGGGGATGAGCCGGTCCGCGGTGCCGTGGATGTGGATGACCGACGTGGGATGCGGGGACGGGCACGGGTCGAGTTGCGTGGCGGAGTCCGGGCCGATCGCGGCGAAGACACCGGTGTTGCAGGCCAGCGTGTAGGACATGATGCCGCCGTTGCTGATGCCCGTGGCGTAGACCTTCGACGAGTCGATGCCGACGTTCTTCGCGATGTCGGCCACCGCCGCGGTGATGAACCCGACGTCGTCGACGCCTTCGCGGGCGGGCCGTCCACAGCACCCGCCGCCGTTGGTGTTCCAGGCGCGGTGCAGGCCGTCGGGATAGGCGACGATGAACTTCGCTCCATCGGCCAATTGGTCCCAGCCGTAAGCGCGTTCGGCCTGCTCGGCGGTGCCGAACCCGCCGTGCAGCATGACGACCAGGGATGCCTTCGCGGGCAAGCCGGCGGGCCGGTAGAGCCGGTAACTGCGGCTTTGACCGCGGACGTGGATGGTGTGCAGGCTAACGCCGTTCCCGAAGGTCGACGGCGGGTCGCTGGGTGCGCAGCCGGCGACCACCAGCGCGATGCCCAGAAGCCAGACGAGCGGGCCGCGCATGGCGGGTCAGCCGGTGGTTTTTTCCCGCAGGAACGCGATGTCGTCCTTGCGGCCCCCGTCGGCCGTCTCACAGATCACCGGCGCGTCGGCGGCCGTGACGACCGCGACCAGCAGGTCGGTGTCGATCTGGCCGGTGCCGAGATTGGCGTGACGGTCGGCGCCGGAGCCGGCCGCGTCCCTCGAGTCATTGCAGTGCACCAGGTCGATGCGACCGGTCAGGGCCTTGATGCGCTCGACCGCGTCGATCAGCTGCTCGCCCGCCGCCCACGCGTGGCAGGTGTCTAGGCAGAAGCCAATCCCCTTGTCCCCGATGTGATCCCAGAGCCTGCCGATGGTGTCGAAGTAGCGAGCCATCGCATGGTCGCCGCCCGCGGTGTTCTCCAGGTACACCGGCACTTCGGTTTCCAGGTAGTCCAGCGCTTTGACCCACCGCTCGAAGCCGGCGTCCATGTCGTCGTCGTCGGCATGGCCGCCGTGCACGATCACCGCCGTCGCGTTGATGGCCGCGGCCGCGTCGCAGGTGTCCTGCAGGATCTTGCGCGACGGGATGCGGATTCGGTTGTTCGCCGACGCCACGTTGATCAGGTACGGCGCGTGGACGTACAGCGGAATGGTTGACGCCCTTAGCGTCTCGGCGTCGTCGCGCGGCTTCGGCTTCTTCCAGCTCTGCGGGTTGCCGAGGAAGAACTGCACCGCGTCGGCGCCGTCGGCCTGGGCGGCGGCCAGGGGATCGTTGTTGCGGACGTGCGAACCGATGAGCACGTGGCCAGTGTAGTGCCGGAGTCAGACCGCCCTATGGCGAGCAGACTAAACGAGGCCTCAGCAGGTGGCTATTGATCCGTGCAACGAGACCCATCGGATCCCGTCGGACGTCCTCGACCGTCATTGGAACACAGGTCCACCCGCATTCTTGCAGTCGCGCAGTTTTCAGCCTGTCATGCATCAGGGCGTCACGACCCATGTGCCATTCAAGGCTGTCGTATTCAGCGGCTACCATCGCGGCCGGCCAGGCAAAGTCGACGCGCCAGACCCTGCCGCAGCAGTCCACAATCGTGTGTTGCAGCTCAGGCGTGGGCAATCCGTTCTCGATGAATAACAGCCGCGCCTCACTCTCCATCGGTGACTCCGCGCGACCGTCGGCGTACCGGATCAACTCCCGCACCCTAACGATGCCGCGTCGACCCCGTTGCTCGCGGATCGCCGCGTCCAGTTCAGCCCTCGTGCAAGCACCAACGTGTAGGGCAGCGTCGAGCGTCGCCAAGGCGCGCGGACGCCACAGCGTTCGCGCGACTTCGATCGCCGTCCATGCGGGCGCCGACGCAAGTCGCCCCGCGACCCGGCGCAGCGGTGCGCCGATTCGTTGATGAACCATAAGACCCGGCGCCGGCCGCATCCGAACGCCGGGATCGAAAACGTGAAGGCGCGAAGTGCTTTCGGTGTCGAACCCATACAGCGCCGCGGCGGTACCCATGCATGCCACCACCGGCTGGCCAGCCAGCAGGTCCAGCGCCGCCAGCTTGGTCAGAACATCTGGCTGGTCGAACGCATAGACCCCGTGCCATACCCGGATGAGTCGGCCCGCCTTCACCAACCCGGCCAGTCGCTTCCGGGAGACGATGCTGAGAAGTTCCCGCGTGGTGGCCAGCCCTTCCCTGGCTTGCAGCGCGCTTTTTTCGATATCCATGGCAGCGACCATGCAGCGTGGTCGGCGCGAAAAGTAGCCCTAGGCGGGCGCTTTGGGGACGAACGGGTAACTGTGCGTGCACCCACCAGACGCAAAAGAAGGTGATGGGAGCTGGCGCGCCTGCTCGCGGTGGATGAGAATCGGCGCGTGCGCTGCGGTGTCGACGTCGAAGGGGCTTGGCCGTGCCTGGCCGTGCAAAAGAATGATGCTGGA
>Ga0335071_10001260_pt1 | contig 27307 bp, 27 predicted proteins | sample Lox_Sample_15_FD_206724 | JGI IMG/M metagenome (GOLD analysis project Ga0335071, IMG submission 206724) | Soil microbial communities from Loxahatchee National Wildlife Refuge, Florida, United States - Lox_Sample_1.5 | ecosystem: Environmental > Terrestrial > Soil > Wetlands | place: USA...
ATGGAGACGGCCTTCTGGTAGAGCTGACAGGATTGACTCAGTTGACCAAGGTCCCGCTCGATCTGGCCGAGCGCCGTTAGTGCTCGGGCCAATTGGTCACGAGTTCCCGCTTTGCGGGCAAGCGCAACCGCTTCGAGAAGGACTTGTTTCGCCTGCTCAGGCCGGCCATCACGGCGCGCGTGCTGGGCATCGGTCAGCAATTTGTCTATGACGTTCGACATGAATGGCCCTTATCGGCGGCGCGCTTTCCTGGCTGGCTTGTGCGCTTTCCTGCTTTGTTCCCTGGTAGTTTTCGATTTTTCGGCATTGGCTTCGGTGCTTTGGCGGCGACCAACTCGTAGGACCGACGAATCAGATCTTCGAGATCAGAGGTAGAGAGAAGATCAGAACTTTCGAGCTGGATCCATTTGTAGCGGCCGACGTAAGGCGCAGGCGTGATGCCATCTGTTTCGAGCAGCTCGTGAAAGCGCTCCGGCGAGGACTTTAGAGTGACGCGCGGAAACCTGCCGTCGGAAAGGACAAGGCCAGTGAAGATTTTGCCGCGGACTTTGAAACAGAGGTCGTCGCCCCATGGCATGTCCTCGGTGACATCGGGAAATGATAGACAGAACTTGCGGATGGCATCCACGTCGGGCATTGGGACATGATACCGCGTGGAAATCGCAAGCCGGAGCGTGTCACAGCCGGATTGTCGGAACCGTGTAACGTTCCTTTAACGAAGACGGACTTAAGATGATATCCAGATGGCCGGGGAGCGGTTTCGTTCGCCCGAATTTCGTGGTTAACCATAGTTAATTAATGATGCTATACTTTGCTTAATGTGGGGAAAAGCTTCCCTCCTAATCGCCGGTGCGGGCGCGTTGTTTGTCGCGTGCGCCTTCGTCGCGCAAGCGCAGACGCCGGTTTCCGCGAACGCCGAGGTGCAAACGCCGCCGGAATCTGCTTCGCTTCCTACGAGTCCATCTGACACGACCAGCGCGCCCGATCCGCAGGATGCGGGGACGGAATCGATGTTGCCACATTTCAAGAGCACTCGATTCTGGCTGTCGGGACAGATGAACTTCATCTTCCAGACGCACCCGACGTTTTCGGCTTCCTATTCGGGCACCCACAGCTTGAGTCCGAACTACGAAAAAGCTACGTCGCGGGTGTTGACATTTTACACCGGAGTGCGGCTGAACAGTTCGACGGAAGTGCTGGTGGACATCGAAGAAGCTGGAGGAGAGGCTCTCAGCGCGGGGTTTGGGCTTGCCGGGAATACCGATCTCGACATTGTTCGAAATCCGCTGTTGAGCAAATCGCCGTACCTTGGGCGCGGCATCATTCATCACGTTTTCGCGCTCAGCAAGGACAAGGTCGAGAACGATCGCAACTTTCTTTCCCTGTTTGATGAACTGCCGCGGCGGCGGCTGGAAATTCGATTCGGCAAGTTCAGCATGCCGGACTTTTTCGACATCAACTCGGTCGGCAGCGACACGCATCTCCAGTTCATCAACTGGACGACCGACAACAATGGCGCATGGGACTACGCGGCCGATACGCGCGGCTACACCGTTGGACTTGTGGCGGATTATGAAGACCGCAACTGGGGATTTCGTTTTGCCGAGGCGCTGATGCCGAAGGTGGCGAACGGAATCGACCTGGTATGGAAACCTTGGCAGGCGCATGCGGAAAACTATGAGTATGAATTGCGGCGCGGGGTGATCCCGAAGAAGGCGGGAGTGGTCCGGCTGCTGGCGTATACGAATTACGCAAACATGGGGATCTATCGCGAGGCAGTGGCGCAATTCGAGCAGGGATTGGTGCCGGTGCCGGATATTACGAATCACCCCTGGCACATCACGCGGAAATATGGGTTCGGGGCGAATTTCGAACAGAATTTGACTTCGAATCTCACGGCCTTTGCGCGCTTTGGGTGGGACAACGGAAAGACCGAGTCGTTCGCTTACACGGAGGTGGATCAGACTTTTGCGGCGGGACTTGGCGCGCGCGGAGCATGGTGGCATCGGAAGCAGGATCGCGCCGGGATTGCCGTGGTGACGAATGGAATCTGCAAGGATCATCAGGAGTATTTGCGGTTGGGCGGGCTCGGATTCTTACTGGGTGACGGAAATTTGAACTACGGGCGGGAAAATATCCTGGAGAGCTATTACACGGCGCATGTCTGGCGAGGAATTTATCTGGCGCCGGGGGTGCAGCATATCAACGATCCCGGTTACAACCGCGACCGCGGAGCGGTGGTGGTGCCTTCGTTCCGGGCGCATGTGGAGTTCTAGCTCCAAGCTCCAAGCTCCAAGCTCCAAGCTCCAAGCTCCAAGCTCCAAGCTCCAAGCTCCAAGCTCCAAGCTCCAAGCTCCAAGAATTAGACGCAGAGAGCCTTTATGCAGACCAAATTCTCAGGTGTGGGACGGGCTGAACGTTGCGTATGACCAGAAATGGGTGAGAATGCCTGCGAAGGCCAGGCCGATTACGAGGACGATCCAGCGATAGCGGAGCCACGAGTCGCGGAGGTTGGACATCTGCGCGAAAACGTCTGGAATGTAGGCTGCGCAGTACGCGACATTGGCCAATATGGCCAGCGCGAACAGCAGAAGAAGATTGTTGAACTCTAGCGCCGAGCGCGATGCCGGCAGGCCTCTGACGAAGTGAACAACAACTATCGTCGCGAGCAACAAGTTGTACAGAATGCGCCGCGGCTCCCAATAGCGAATCGCACTGCCCAGACAATCGCGCCATGTAGCGGCTTCCATAGATCCTCGCAATACTCGGCTAACCTGCCCGCCCGGTGCCTGCCTCGAGGCTATCTTCGCTGCGAACTGCCCACGCCATTCTTGGCGTATTGTGGGCGATGCCGTAGCGGCCTTTGGCGTCGAGAACAATGATTCCACCGTGGCCGTTCAGGCGCTGCTTCAGATAGTTCATTGCCTCTTTGGCGACCCACTCGGGCAAGTTGCCGGCGGAAACTCGGTCGGCTGCCCACTTCGCCAACACTAGCTTCATGATCGGTTCACCCCATCCTGTGGTCGACGCGGCTGCGCTGGCATTGTCGGCATAGCAACCGCAGCCGATTAACGACGAATCACCGAGGCGGCCCGGATCTTTGTTGAGCGTGCCGCCGGTTGAGGTCGAGGCTGCGATATTGCCGTTGCGGTCGAGAGCGATCGCGCCCACTGTGTCGTGGGAGATCTCGGGCGCGAACAGATCGTTGCCGTGGGTGGATTGCTGTGCCTGGTAGGCACGCAGGCGTTCGACTTCGCGTGGAATGATGAGGTCCTCGTTTTTGCAGAGCTCGATGCCGTGTTCGGCGGCGAAGCGTTCTGCACCTTCGGCGACAAAATAGACGTGCGGGCTGTTGCTGAGGATCTGGCGGGCAGCGCGGACCGGATTTCGTAGATGTTCGACGCAACCGACGCCGCCGCCGCGAAGGGTCTCGCCGTCCATGATGAAGGCGTCGAGCTGCACTTTGCCATCGCGGTTGAGGAAAGAGCCGCGGCCGGCGTCGAAGGTCTCGTCGTCCTCCATGACTACGATGGCCTCTTCGACAGCGTCAAGCGCGGATCCGCCGAGCTCCAGCGCGCGCCAACCGGCGCTCGCCGCGTTGCGCACGCCGTTGAGGTGCGCCTCGACCATGTCATCGGGAATCGCCCAGGCACCGCCGTGGACGACGAGAATGGGATTGGTTGGCAAGTTCAGGCTCCCCACGAAAGTTCGCGGTCTAGTCTAGCATTCAGGGTCGCGGCGACTGCTTGCGGCGAGGACGGTTCACGATCGCCAATAGAATTCCCGCGATCCAAAGACCGTACATCGAGAGGCGGAAGATCTGGCTGCTATGGAGACCTCGACCGGGATCGACGAAGAAAGCTACAACGAGCAAGGCAGGGGAGAGCATGATTAAGACAGATGCGACTTTTTGTGCGCGGTGCAAAGGCTGACTGTTCGACAATGCAATGTTGGCAACCCCCGCGACCAGAAGCAACAAGTGGCGAGAGCGGAAGACCAGCCGGGTGACATCATCGAGGTGGGGAACACCGGCTATATGCAGCATGTATTGGCCAGTCAGAGGAAAGGCAAGCAACGCCAACAACCCTACGATCCAATGTGCGCGCGACCAGCTCACTGAGCCTCCTGGGCCGCGCATAACATATCAAGGAACGGAGAATTGCGCGAGAAGATCGGGCGTCCTACGCGGCACGCGTGGGAGCCAGGCCGTCCATCTCGCGCGTGCGGTGCCATGTGTACTGCACGCGATGGATTACCGTGATCGTGGAGAGGACGGCGATCACCCAGAGAACCGGAGCCATCTCGTTGAAGAGGGCGCCGATGATCAGCAAGACGAGGCGTTCGGGACGCTCCATGAAGCCGACCTTGCAGGTGCCGATGAGCGACTCGGCACGGGCGCGGGCGTAACTGACCATAATGGCGCTGATCATGGCGAGAGCTGCGAGCACAACGTAGAAAAATCGACCGCCGCGGCCGTAGAAGACCTGCAATCCGAGAAAGAGCGAGGCGTCGCTGTAGCGGTCGACGATGGAATCGAAGAAGCCTCCGAAGCGGGTGACGCGGTTGGAGGCGCGGGCGACGCGGCCGTCGACGAGGTCAAAGAAGCCGCTGCCGATGATGACCAGACCGGCATAGATGAACATGCGGCGCTGGTTGTCAGAGTTGGCATAGCCGAACAGGAACGCGGCGTAGGTGTTGACGACCAGTCCCATCAGGGTGAGAAAGTTCGGATTGATACGCGAGAGCGCGAGGAGACGAACGATGGCGTCCAGTAATACACCGCAGGCGCGGCCGACACTACTTGTCCAGGTCATAAGTTTCCGCTTGTCTTAATGCTTGACAGGCTGCGGAAAGAGTCGGCCACCGGGGCTAAAGCCCTCATCTGAATCGAGGGTGCTCACGCGGCCCTAAAGGGCCGCTCTTCCACGGTGATGCGTCCATTCCGAACTTCTTCTACAGCTTGCCACTCTTATCAACTCCGGCTACCCAATTAGGCGTTGACTACTATTTCGAGCCTGCTCCGGCGTCGAGTTCCGGCACGTCGTGGATCGTCGACAGCTTCAAAATCTCCATTTCGCGGTTGCCGTTGGGAGTTACTACAACGGCGCTATCCCCTACCTTTTTGTTGAGCAGCGCTCGACCGATCGGAGAGGTGGTCGAAATCTTACCGGCTGCCACGTCGGACTCCTCGCTGGTCACCAGCTGATATTCGACTTCCTCGTCCTTGCCGTTGTCGTAGACCTTGACCGTCGAGCCGAGGCCGACTTTGTCCTTGGGGATGTTGTTCATGTTGATCAGGGACAGGTCGGCGAGGCGTTTGCCCAACTGGCGGACGCGAGCCTTGAGATACTCCTGGCGCTGCTTGGCCATGTGGTACTCGGCGTTTTCGCTGAGGTCGCCCAAGGCGACCGCTTTCTTCAACTCCCTCGGGATATCGTGCGCCAGTTCATACTCGAGGGCGTTCAGCTCGTCTTGCAGCTTTTTCTTGATGTGCTCAGTCATGAAAATCGTCGGCAGGTGCTTGGTTATTATACGCCGGAAGTGCGGGGACGAGTCGCGCGGAGCGCTTCCTCGGGAAATAGGGTAAGACTTTTGCCTAAAGTGACTTAGCAGACACTGGGAAGGGTCAAAATAGAGACCGCAGCGGCTAAGGCCGCGATTGCAAACAAGGCAGTTAATCGCAGCGATGGAAGCGCTGCGCCAGCCAAAATCGAGCTTTTTCGCGGCTTGTTAGGAGGAAAATTCCGGAGAACAACCGACCGAAGCAGGCTTTTGGCGCAGATTGGCGGACCGCCCCCGCTGCCGCGGAAGGCGGCCAGTTTGCTTTAGCCTTGGGCCTCCGCTAGACTTAGACGAGCGCACCTTCCCGGGGAGAGGGCCTTCTATGAGTAACGGCCAGGTTTTCCACATCGGCGACAAGGTCGTCTATCCCAATCATGGTGTTGGAATTATTGAGCAGATCAGCAGCCGGACGATCGGGGCTAGTGTCCAGCGGTTCTACCTGCTGAAGATTCCCGCCAGCAGCCTGAAGGTCGAAGTCCCTTTTCATAATGCTATGAACGTCGGCATGCGGCCCGTGGTGCGCAATGGGGAAGTCCAGAAGATCGTCGACTACCTGTCAACGGGCGAGTGCGTGAATGCCGCCGACTGGAAGGACCGGTTCAAAGAGAACTCCGAGCGAATGCGCACGGGGTCGCTCTCGGATGTGGCCATGGTGCTGAAGAGCCTCCTCATGTTGGCCCAGGCGAAGTCGCTTTCCTTCCGCGAGAAGAAGATGCTGGAACGGGCGCGCTACCTGCTGGTGAGCGAGATTGCTATTTCCCGGAATTGCGCGGAAACGGCGATCGAGGAAGCGCTGACCAAGGCCCTGACCAAGTGCAACCTGCGGTTGCCGGAGATTACCGAACTAGCTTCCTGAGCGCGGGTGCGCTTCCAGCCAAGACTGAAGAATCAGGATCGCAGCCATGCGGTCGACCGCCTTTCCGCGCTTTTCAATGGACAGGTTTGTCTCACGCAGGAGACGGTTCGCTTCGGTCGAGGTCCAGCGTTCGTCCCAGAGGTGGATGGGGAGGCCGAATTGCTTTTCGAGATCGGCCGCGAACTGGCGCATTTTTTCCGACTGCGTGCCCTCGGCGCCGGTCAGGCGCAGCGGCAGGCCAACCACGATCTCAGCCACATCGTATTTTGTCAGCACTGCGCCAAGAGCCTCCCAGTCACGGCGCTTGTTCTGGCGCTGGATGGTGTCGAGTCCCTGAGCGGTAATGCCGAGCGGGTCGGAGACGGCGACTCCGATTCGTTTGGAACCTACATCGAGGCCCATCACGCGGCGGTGTGGCGGCATAGGAGGATGATGTCTGGAGGCGGGGAGAACGTCAAGGATTGCAGAAGTCAGAAGTCAGATTGCAGAAGTAAAACCTCGACGTGGCGACTTTACTTCGTGCAATTCAACTCGCACTCAGGCAAAATTGTCTGCCCGGTTGGTGGGCGGAGGCTACCGGACGCTCTCTATGGAGACGGCTGAGACACAGAACGAACATCATTGGTCGTTGACGCTGCTTGGCATCGCCTTGATTATCCTGTTCGCCTATTTTGGCGAATCGGTGCTGGCGGTTCTTTTCTTTTCCATCCTGCTGAGCTTTACACTTTCGCCGCTGGTACAGGCTTTTGAATACCTCCACATTCCCCGGGCGATGGCGGCGCTGATCAGCGTGATGCTGTTTCTCGTTGTGCTTTATGGGGTGACCGTGGCCTCCTATACCGAGGCGGCGGTCTTTGCCGACAATCTGCCGAAGTATTCTTCAAAGATCGGAAAGATCCTCCAGCCATTTCGCCAGCAGGCTGAAAAGATCGAGAAGACGGGCGAAGCCGTCGCATCCCCGGACAAGAACGTCATCCAGGTGCGGCAGGTTTCGAGCTGGAGCGACGTGCTCACTCATGGCGCGGGCACGTTGACAGACACCCTGCTCTCCGCGTCTTTCGTGCCGTTCCTGACTTATTTTCTTCTGACCTGGCAGAGTCATGCGCGGTCTGCCACCGTCATGCTGTTTCCGTTGCATCACCGGCATACGGCGTTTGTGACGCTCGGGTTGATCGGGAAGATGCTGCAGAGCTTCATTGTGGGGAATTTTCTGATCGGGCTGCTTATTTCGGGCGTCAGTGTAGCTGTCTTCGGCCTATTGCATGTCCCGTTCTTTTATTTTGTCGGAGTCCTGAGCGGTTTTCTGAGCCTGGTGCCTTACCTCGGCGTTGTGCTGGCGATGTTTCCTCCCATTTTGGTGGGGTTTGGGCAACTGGAGGCAGGCGACCTTCTGGTGGTGGTCGTTTCCGTGGTCGCCATGCACCTGATTGCGCTTAATGTGCTTTACCCGAAGCTTTTGGGCAGCCGGCTGCGAATCAATCCTCTGGCGGTGACACTGGCGCTGCTGTTCTGGGGAGCGGTTTGGGGTGCAATTGGGTTGCTCCTGGCTATTCCTATTACGGGGGCTTTGAAGATCATCTGCGACCACGTGGAAACGCTGAAGCCGTATGCCGACTGGCTCGGAGAGTAGGGGATTGCAGATTTCAGAGGTCAGATTGCAGATTTGAAACCCCCGGTGCTCGCTCCGGTTCGTGAGCTAATGTCACATTACTGTTGGCAGCTTTCTTCGATCGCGATTTTGCCGCATCCTATTGCTGCATCTAAACTACGCGCTTGCGATTTCTGATTACATTGTTTCTGGTTGCTGTTTTGGCGGCTGGCGGTTTCGCCGCGTGGCAGATCTATGTCCCATTCGTTCCTCCGTCGGGGCAGACATTTGTCATGCTTCGCCCCGGCTATTCCACGCGGCGCATCGCCACGGAATTGAAGAGAGACGGGATCATCCGCAGCGAGCTTGCCTTCCGGCTGTGGCACGCTACGCACACTAAGCCGACCTTGAAAGCCGGCGAATATTTGTTCGAGCGCGAGGCTACACTTCCCCAGACCTACAGCCGGATTGCGCATGGCGACATCTACTTCCATGTGGTGACGGTGCCGGAAGGCTACACGATGTTCGATATCGCCAATGCGATTGAGGAAGCGAAGCTTGGGTCGGCGGCTGACTTCCTGCACGTCGCGCAGAGCCAGACCCAGCTCATTTCGGATTTTGCGCCCGATGCCAAATCGCTTGAGGGTTTTCTATTTCCGAATACCTACGAGTTCACGCGCACGCAAAGCCTTGAGGAGATGGCGGCGGCGATGGTCCACCAATTCCGTCAGGTGGCGCAGCAGACAGGTTTGACACCGGCCACTAGCGCGAGCGCCGGCGGGCCCCCCGAATTCGACGTAAAAAAAATCGTCACAATGGCGTCTATTGTGGAAAAGGAAACTGCGGCGCCGGAAGAACGGGCACGGGTGGCGAGCGTTTACTACAACCGGCTGGCCCGGCGGATGGCTTTGGACGCGGACCCGAGTGTGATTTATGGCGAGTTGCTGCAAGGCACCTATAGTGGGGCCCTGCACCACGCCGACATGTCGACCAACTCGCCGTACAACACCTATCGCTTCCCAGGATTACCACCCGGTCCCATTGGCAATCCTGGGCGCAGCTCGATCGAGGCGGCGCTTCACCCTGAAAACACGAAGTTTCTTTATTTCGTTAGCGATGGCAACGGGCATCACCGGTTCTCTTCCACCCTGGAAGAGCACAATCGCAACGTAGCCGCCTACCGGCGCGCGGTCAGCCAACGCTAAAACGCATCCTCGGTTGCCTTATACTAATCAGATTGCTAATGTCCATTCGTTTGCTTAGACCCGGAATCGGATTGCATCGCTCTCATTTGCGCCGGTTGTCGCTGTTGCTGTGTCTCACGGCATCTACTTTCCCCTTGGGCGGCTGCCTGTTTCGCACCCGGCCCATCGAGCGCCAGTTCTCAAACGCTCCCCTGAAAACCGCCGGCCAGAAGGATCTGATCGACTACGTTAATCAGCAGGCCGACAAGGTTCAGTCCATGCAGGCGACCCTAGATATCGACGCCTCGGCCGCCGACCCAAAAAATGGCCGGGTCACCGATTACAAAGAGATTCGTGGGTACATCCTCGCCCGCAAGCCTGACATGCTCCGAATGAAGGGGCTGATGCCGGTGGTTCGGAATACGGCCTTCGACATGGTCAGCGACGGCAGGGAGTTCAAGCTCTGGGTGCCTCCAAAGGACAAATTTTTTGTCGGGCCCGCCACGGAAACGACGTACCAGCCGGAGAAGCGCATGGAGAACATGCGGCCCCAGTATTTTTATGAGGCGCTTCTGCTGCCGAAGATAGGGCCGGAGTGCCCGGCGCCCGACTGCGAGATTGCCGTTCTGGAAAACGGATACGAGACTGTGATCGACTCCAGGAAGCATCGTGTTGAGCAGCCCGACTACGAACTGGCGGTCATTCGCCAAGGGCCGCAGGGCTGGTATTTGTGGAGGAGGATCCAGTTCAGCCGGACCGACCTGCTGCCCCATCGGCAGAGGATTTACGACCAGATGGGCAATGTGGCGACCGATGCAACCTACAACAACTACAAAGACTTCGGCGGAATGTCGTACCCGTCCACGGTGGAAATCGAACGTCCGCGGGAGAATTACGACATAACGCTGAACATCTTGAAGCTGGACATCAACAAGACGCTCAGCAATGAGCAGTTCACCCTGGAGCAACCGCCGAATGCGGAGGTTGTGCACGTCGGCGCGAAGCCCGAGTCTGGGAGCGCCTCAGCCAGACCCGGGGACCCGGGGAAGTAGAAAGTCAGAAGATCGTTCTCGGCAAAAGACATGATGAATCGCATGATTGTCGGCAACCTCGTGCACCGGCCGATCCGGTCGATGATCAGTATTGTGGCCGTGGCGCTTGAAGTGACACTGATTTTGCTGATCGTCGGCCTCTCGCTCGGCATGCTGCAGGATCAGCGCAACCGCAACGCCGGCATCGGCGCGGACGTGATTGTCCTGCCCCCGGGATCGTCGTTCATCGCAGGTCTGACGTCTGCACCGATGCCGATCAAGATTCAGGACGTACTGGCCAAGCTGCCACACGTGACACTGGTCTCACCCGTGGTCACACAGGTCAATTCGTCGGGGACGCTGGAGATCATCGCCGGCATCGATCTGAAGAGCTATGAAGGGTTGTCGGGCGGATTCCGGTACCTCGAGGGCGGGCCTTTCCAGGGATCATACGACGCGCTGGTCGACGATCTCTTCGCCAAATCCAAACATGCGAAGGTTGGCGACACACTCGAACTCCTGAATAACAAGTTCCGCATCTGCGGGATTGTCGAGCACGGCAAGGGGGCGCGTAAGTTCATTCCTTTGACGACATTGCAGGACATGATCGGCGTGCAGAACAAGGCCAATATTTTCTATCTGAAACTGGACGATCCCAATAATGCCGATACCGTGGTCGGCGAAATCAAGCACCTCCCAGGAATGGAGCGTTATGTGGTGAACTCCATGGCGACGTACCTGGCCGCCATGAGCAACACGAGCAATATTCCTATGCTCTCGACGTTCATCAACGTGGTGGTGGGCATTTCGCTCGTGATCGGCGTCATCGTTATTTTTCAGGCCATGTATACCGCAGTGATGGAGCGCACGCGGGAAATCGGGATCCTCAAAGCCATGGGCGCCTCCAAACTCTACATTGTGAACGTAGTGTTGCGGGAAACCCTCCTGCTGGCCATCGGGGGTATCATCCTTGGCGTCGTCGTCAGTCTGGCGGCGCGGGCAGGACTCACGCGCCGATTTCCTCTGCTCCAGGTCATCGTCGACGGCGGCTGGATCGTGAAAGCGACCATCATTGCGATCATTGGGGCGATTGCCGGCGCTTTGTATCCGGCATTCAAGGCGGCACAAAAGGACCCGATCGACGCCTTGGCCTACGAATAGAACTCCGCGTCACAATACTTCGTTCTTTATTCGCTCCGTTTTTTCTGCGCGATCGCGCGCGAAATCGTTAGCCGCAATTTTTCCTCGCAAATATCGAGTGAATGCACGATACTGCCGGTGAAACTGCCCGTGCTATAATCGCGGCCCGTTACGAAAAAGCAGGGAGAGTTTCGCGGATAGTGGTCTTAATTCCCTGGGTACCCGCGCATGGTGGTGCGTGTGCCGAAAATAGACAGGAGGAGATATGGCTTTCGAAGATCCGACTCTCTGGGGTCGGGATGATGAAACCGATGAATTCGGCGACAGCGCGGGTTATGGCGAATCGCTCGAAGAAGATTTTGAGGAAGAAGAAGAGGAAGAAGAGCCAGCCATGACGGAAGAAGAGGAGGAAGAAGGCGAGATGCCGGAACCCGCTTCGGAACCCGAACCTGCGATGACGACGGGCGGCGGAGGCGAAGCACCTCCAGCCAAAAAGCCGGCCGCCAAGAAACCTGCGCCCAAGAAGCCTGCGCCTAAGAAGCCTGCGCCTAAGAAGGCGAAGAAGAAAGCGGCCAAGAAGAAACCTGCCAAAAAGAAGCCAGCCAAGAAAGCCGCCAAGAAAAAACCAGCCAAAAAAGCGGCGAAGAAGAAGGCTCCAAAGAAGGCGGCAAAGAAAAAAGCCGCGAAGAAGAAGGGACGCCGGCGTTAGTTAGTGCTCACAGTTTGCGCGATGATATTGGCGGAAGCCTGCGGGCTTCCGCCTTGTATTTTTGCGTCGCTGCCGGGACGAGGCGCCCGCCTTCGCGGGCCAACAACTTCGCGCATCAAGGCGTGTCGGCTACGATCGCGTCGGCTTCAATCTCCAGGAGCATTTCCGGTGCAACTAAAGCGGCGACAGCCAGCATCGTGCTTGCCGGCCGAATGTCGCGGAAGAATTCGCCGTGTGCCTTGCCGACCTTTTGCCAATCCTGAATGTTCGTCAGGAAGACGCGGGTTCGGACCACGTCCTTGAGTGAAGCCCCGGCGCGTACCAAGGCGCTCTCGATGTTCTTCAATGTCTGTACAGCTTGCGCATAGGCATCGCCTGCGACGATCTTTCCGTCCGCGCCAGTTGCGGTCGTGCCCGCAACATGGATGTATGGGCCGACCCGCACCGCACGGGAGTACCCCACGATTGACTCCCATGGCGCCCCACTTGCAATGATCATTCTGTCCACGCGTGTCCCTTCTTCAACGGAATTTTCCTGCGCCCTTTCAATCCCAATAGATGAGCCGAAGATTAGGCGGGCTCCATAAGCTGAAGAAATTAGCAGCCGCAACGTTCGAGTGCCAGCAATAGTGGCGCGAAACACCTTGCCCAGCGCGGTGTTTCATTCAGTGTGTGGCACGATGGTGACTTGTTTCCGCTGCAAAACTACAGTATTTAAACTTCACGACCTTTGGTTCCGATGAATCAAAGCTGATGAGGTGAACCGAAGTGGGGCGGTGACACATGATTCCGGAAAAGCATCCGTTGCAGCAGTTGTTTGTTGAACTCGTAGGACGGCACTACGCGCAGGAGATCGGGATTCGCGATCCGCAGGTGATCGGGTACGTCGCGCACCTGCTGGCGGAGTTCTGCGATGCCGAGCAACTGATGAAGATCCGGAATGCCTCCGGGCGCCCGCTAAGTGACGTGGGCGAGATGCTGATCGAATCGGATCCGATTTACGGGCCGGCGCCGTCGTTCGACCGCGAGCGGCAAGTGCGCAAGCATATCGGCGACTACACGTTGTTTTTCGCGGGCATGTTTCCGGAGAGTATCAATCATCTGCGGCTGCGGCGGCAGCGCATCGAAAATTTTGTGGAATGGGTGAAGGCGGGCAAGGAGAGCTATTACATCGTTTCGAAATTTGAAGAATTCGAATATGCGAAAGTCGCCCCGCTCTTCGCGCAGCTTTCACAGAAATTTGAAGACTGCGTCTACGGATTGAATCTGGTGAAGAACGAACTGGAAGTGATGCAGCATCCGATTGCCCGCAGAGGCGACGAGCTGATTATGTAGGATCGCAGGCAGGCTACAGGAGCAGACATTCGGATCGGAAACGCTTCCCGCCAGAAATTATTTGTCCGGGCGTTTCATTTCAAAGCTTGCGGTATTGGTGCGCAGCCATTTGCGCGAAGACAGATCCATAGTCTCCATATAAACCGTGTATTGCCCGGGATCCTTTAGGTTAAAAAAGTGGGCCAGATCGTATCGATGAAGAGACGAATCTCCAGGACCAATGGTCCAAGGTACATAAACCGCTGGCTTCAGCCTTGCTACGCGCGAGTCAATCCGCCTGGTAATAACCTCTGAATTCGGAATTCGAGGCAATTCACCCTTCGCCCCTTCGACATGCAGCTTCACCATATAGTCAGATATTTCAATTTCCCGGTCGGTCTCGTTCTTTATCAATAAGCCGACCCAAGGCGACTGGCCGACTATAACTTTCTCGTTTTGGAGGGCAATGCTCACCGTGATCGCCGGCGATGGGGCGGCCGAGGTAGTTTGCGCGGCGACCTGAAGATCATCGTCTGCAATCACCGCGATCAGCGCAAAAGCCAGAGCGACTATGAATTTGTTGGGCAAGTACCCCCAAGTTGTCCGCACTTAAGCTTTTCTCACAAATCTACGTCCAACAATCTCGTGCTTCCCTTCAAGCACAGTTCTTATCGCTTCGGTGTAGGCGATGTGCTCCTGTTCCAAGATCCGATCGGCAAGCTCGTGCTCGTCATCGGAACTCTGAACGGGAACGGTCTTTTGCACGATGATCGCACCGTGGTCGAGCTCTTCGTCCACGAAATGAACGGTGCAGCCGCTGACTTTCGCCCCATAGGCAAACGCCTGCTGTTGCGCTTCCAAGCCGGGGAAGGAGGGGAGCAGCGACGGGTGAATATTGAGGATGCGATGCGGAAATTGCCGCACAAACCATGGTGACAGCAGTCGCATGTAGCCGGCGAGACAGATGAGCTCTACTTGATGCTCTTTGAGTGCGGCTACGATTTCGCGGTCGTGTTGCTCGCGCTCTTTTCCCTTGGAAGGAATAACGATAGCGTTCAGTCCGCGCTTGCGAGCTGTTTCGATCCCCGGCGCATCCGCCCGGTTCGAGATGACTACTGCGATGCGCGCGTCCGGAATTCGTCCGGCGTCGATGCTGTCGGCAATGGCAACGAAGTTTGACCCGCGGCCGGAGAGAAGGATTCCCAGATTCTTCATCTAGAGACATTATTCACAATGCAAGAAGGAATTGCAGCGCCAAAGCCGCTCAACCGAAATGAAAATATGACTGGTACGGGGATGGCGGCGGGGACGCCGCCATAACCGCCGACGAGACGGCGGCGCTACGGTCGAGGGCAATTTTCGAGAGAGGGGCAGAGAGCAACGGATTAGTTTAGCTGTAGATCACTTTGCGCTCGCCCTTCACGATCCGGCCTACGCTGTAGAACTTCTCGCTGGCACGCTCCAAGAGAGTCTGCGCCTTCTTGAATTTCTTGGCCGGGACCACGACGAGCATGCCGATGCCCATGTTGAAGGTGCGCAGCATCTCGTCCTGCGCAACCCTGCCGAGGTGCTGGAGGTGCTCAAAGATGGGCGGAACCGGCCAAGTGCCCAGTTCGATGACGGCCGAGGTGCCCTTGGGCAGCACACGTGGCAGATTTTCGGTAATACCGCCGCCGGTAATGTGGGCAAGAGCGGCCACGCATTCCCCGGCAATCAGCTTGCGAATGATAGGCCAGTAACTGCGATGCGTCCGTAAAAGTTCGTTGCCGACCTTGTTCTTGATTTCGCTGACAAATGTTTCCGGCGAATAGCCTGCTACTTCAAAGAGCAGCTTGCGGGCGAGGGAATAACCGTTGGTATGCAGTCCGTTTGAAGGCAATCCCAGCACGCAATCGCCGATCTGCACATCTTTCCCGTTGATGATTTTTTCGCGCTCGACGACGCCGACGATGAATCCTGCCAGATCATATTCGCCCTTCGGATAAAAGCCGGGCATTTCAGCCGTCTCGCCGCCAATCAGGGCACAACCGTTGTGCTTGCAGGCTTCGGCAAGACCACCAACAATTTTTTCGGCGATCTCCGGCTCCAAGGTACCAGTCGCGAGGTAATCCATGAAGAAGAGCGGAGCGGCGCCTTGCACGGCGATGTCGTTGACGCAGTGATTCACAAGGTCGGCGCCCACCGTGTGATGTACGTTCATGTCAAACGCGACCTTGAGCTTGGTGCCCACGCCATCGACGCTCGACACCAGGACCGGGTCGAGATACTTCTTGTCGACCGAAAACAGCCCGCCGAAGCCACCGATCTCGCTTAACACACCCTTCGTGAAAGTCTTATGGGCGAGATACTTGATGCGCTGTTTGGTGCGGTTCGCCTGGTCGATGTTGACGCCGGCGTCCGCATAAGTGACGGGGGTACTCGCTTGGTTGGCGTTCTGGGCCACGTTTTAGTCCATCATGTCCGGGGAGATCTGACGTGTTACGAGCCCGGGGGATCGATCGAGCATCAAATTCTAGCACGTTCTTTCGCTTGCCCGATTCGCCGGCAGGACCATCAAACAAAAAACCCAGCGGGGACTCGCCGGGTTTTGCAACCTTCTGAAAAAGGGGACGACGACTACTTTGCCATGTCGTCTTTCTTCTTTTCGTCTTTCTTGTCTTTCTTGGCAGCTTTCTTCTTGGTTGTCTTCTTGTCTTTCGAATCTGAGGCCTTGTCCATCTTGTCACCGGATTTCGCGTCATCAGCAAAAGCGAACGACGACATGGAAACGGTGAGGGCAAGCGCGAACATCAACGCCAATGCTTTTTTCATCTTTGGTTAGCTCCTTGAATTATTCGAGACACACAGAACCCCGTGGGACGGCAATTTCCGAAGTTGTCCTTGGGGCGCGGAGAATTGTATCCCTCCGTCCGCCGAAATGTCACCCCTTCCCACTCGCCTGCAGACAGGTCGCAGGCCACCAAACCTCAAGGCAAAAGCTGGGGCGTCACGTTCGGGTGTCACATGCGTCACTGCGCTTAACGCCGGCGATCTTTAGTCTTTGGAGCCGAGCGTTGAGTCTCCCCGCTCGAAGAGGAGGTTCTGTGATGCGAGGCAAAAGTGTAGTCCCGGTTCTCATTCTTGTCCTTTCCCTCATTCTCGGTTCGCCCATGCTTAACGCGGCGAGCCTGCAAGTGCTGTATACGTTCATCGGTGCCGATGGAGGGGCGCCCGATTCCGGCGTGATTCTGGGCCCGGATGGCGCTCTCTACGGGGTAACCGCGTTCGGCGGTGACTACGACAACGGAACGGTTTTTCGACTCTCCCAGGCACAAGGAGGCGTCTGCTCCGCTCGCCTTCTGGTGGCCTCACTTTTGACGACGAAGGCAATCTCTACGGCACGACTTACTATGGCGGCTACTACGATTGTGGGGACATTTTCAAACTGACGCCCGACGGGTCAAGTTGGACTTTCTCTGTCATCCACGAATTTCAAGGATGGGAACTCTGGGATGGCTGTCACCCCGAAGCGAATTTGCGATATGACCAGGGGAGCGGATTGGTGTTCGGAACCACGGTGAACGGAGGGCACAGTTTATACCCTGGCGAAGGCACTGCATTCTCTTTTGGAAAAAATCCTGTCTACGATTATGCGGTCTATCCCATGCAGGGAAAGAACGGATACGAGCCACTCGGAAGTGTCAATGAATGGGGATATGGGACCACATGGGCTGGGGGGAAATACCAGGTGGGAAACATCTTCAAGTTGGGGCAGGCGGGAAAGCAAGTGAAGATGAAGCGCCTCTTTAGACCCAATCGGCTCGGCTATAACCCCAGCGGGGAACTGCTGACACAAAATCTAAACGGAGCGCGGGCAATGTACGGTACCGGTTACGGAGGCGGAACCGGTGGCCACGGTGTCGTTTACCAACTACGCGAGAATCCCAACAAGCCTGACGCGTGGAGTATGCATGTGCTCTACAGCTTCTCTGGAACGGACGGCGATGGCCCGTACGAGGGATTGGCCATGGATGGAGCCGGCAATCTTTATGGCACGACCTCGATGGGAGGCACCGAACCGGCATACGCGGGTACCGTATTCAAATTGACGCCGGATCAAAGCGGCAAGTGGCGTCAGACGCTCCTTTACAGCTTTACTGGTGGAGCGGACGGAACCTCGCCGCGGGGCACTCTGGCGCTGGATTCCGCGGGCAACCTCTATGGCACTGCCATTTCCGGTGGCGTTTTCGGTTGGGGAGTGGTGTTCCAGATAGTTCCCTGAAATAATCGCACGCCGCGAAATTGGAGCGAAAAGACATCCTAACCGAGGGGCGGAATGGAGTATCCGCCCCAAAATGCCGCCTCGTGCTCGTCACACCGCGGAACTGCGAACAAGGCATTTACGATACGCTGCATCAGTGTCCGGCGTCACAGACCGATGTAGCTGCATTGGTACACTATTGCCCGATGAGTTCGACACCGACAGGCACGAAGCCCGGCCGGGTGGGAAAACACCGCCCCACGCAAGACAAGGCGCACGATGTCTTACGCACGGAGGGGCATCCACTTGATCCAATCTTCAAGCCGCAGAGCGTGGCCGTCATCGGCGCTTCGGACCGGCCCGGCAGCGTTGGCCGCGCGGTTCTCTGGAGCCTCGTCAGCAGTCCTTTCGGGGGGACGGTCTATCCGGTCAGCGCCAAACATTCGAGCGTGCTCGGGATCAAGGCGTATGCCAGTGTTGACCTGATCCCTGAGACAGTCGACCTGGCCGTCATCGTTACGCCAGCTGAAACGGTACCGGGAATCATCAGCGAATGTGTGAACGCGGATGTGCGCGGCGCCATCGTAATCTCCGCTGGATTCAAAGAGCACGGCGAGCGCGGCAAAGAACTCGAACGGCAGATTCTTGATCAGCTGCGGGGTAGCAACATGCGGCTGATTGGGCCGAATTGTCTCGGCGTGATGAATCCGATCAGCGGGCTGAATGCGACATTCGCGCCCAACATGGCGCGACCGGGGACCGTCGCCTTCATCAGCCAGAGCGGCGCGCTGTGCACGGCAATTCTCGACTGGGCTCAGAAAGAGGTTGTCGGCTTCAGCGCCTTTGTTTCCATAGGCTCCATGCTCGACGTTGGATGGGGAGACCTGATCGATTACCTGGGCAACGATCCACGCACGCAGTCGATTGTGATGTACATGGAGTCGGTGGGTGACGCGCGCAGCTTTCTGTCGGCGGCACGCGAAGTTTCATTGAGCAAGCCAATCATCGTTATCAAAGCGGGACGCACCGCTGCCGCTGCGCATGCGGCAGCTTCGCACACGGGCGCGATGGCTGGAAGCGACGAGGTGCTGGAAGCGGCTTTCCGTCGATGCGGCGTACTGCGAGTGAATACCATCGCCGATTTGTTCTACATGGCGGAAGCGCTGAGCAAGCAGCCGCGACCGAAGGGGCCTCGGCTGGCGGTCGTAACCAATGCGGGCGGCCCCGGCGTTCTGGCGGCAGATTCGGTCATCTCGGTTGGGGGCGAGTTGCCAGAACTTTCACCGAACACGCTGGAACAACTCAACCAGATCTTGCCACCGCATTGGAGTCATAACAACCCGGTCGACGTGCTTGGCGACGCGTTGCCCGACCGCTACACCAAGGTTGTCGAGCTGGTCGCAGCGGATCAGAACAACGATGGTCTGCTGGCAGTGATTTGTCCGCAAGGGATGTCGCATCCGACGATCACGGCCGAGCGGCTTGCACCAATGGCCAAAACTCTGGGCAAGCCCATGCTGGCTTGTTGGATGGGCGGCGCTGAAATGACCGCGGGGATCGAGATTCTAAATCGTGCCGGCATTCCAACCTTCGCCTATCCCGACGCGGCCGCGCGAATTTTCTATTACATGTGGCGTTACAGCTACCTGCTGCGCGGACTGTATGAAACGCCGGTACTGCCGCAAGGAGAGGAAGGTCCTGATCGGGCGCGGGCCGAGAGCATCATCAACAGAGTTCGGCAAAGCGGACGAACGCTGCTCACCGAGCCTGAGTCGAAAGAGCTGCTGGCTTGCTACCAGATTCCGACCGCCCCGACTCTCGAGGCCCACTCACCGGATGAAGCGGTCGCGATGGCAGAAGAGCTGGGCTATCCGGTGGTGGTCAAGTTGCTCTCGCATACGATCACGCACAAGACGGATGTCGGAGGCGTCAAGCTGAACTTGAGCTCTGCCGGTGCGGTGCGCACGGCGTGGCGCGAGATCGAAAATTCAGTCCGCGAAAAGGCTACTGCGGATGACTTTCTCGGCGTCACCGTGCAGCCATTCTTCCGCGCGGAGGGTTACGAACTGATTGTCGGCAGCACGCTCGACGCGCAGTTCGGACCGGTGATTCTCTTTGGCACAGGAGGGCAACTGGTCGAGGTCTTTGGCGATCGAGCACTGGCCCTGCCGCCGCTGAATACCACGTTGGCCCGGCGTTTGATCGAGCATACGAAGATCTTCAAAGCGCTCAAGGGAGTTCGCGGGCGCAAGGCAGTCGACATCGCGGCACTTGAGCAGCTACTTGTCCGCTTCAGCCAGTTGGTTGCCGAACAGCGCTGGATCAAGGAAATCGATATCAATCCGCTGCTGGCCTCTCCGGATCGCCTGGTTGCTCTGGACGCACGCATCGTCGTGTATCCGCAATCGACCAGCAAAGAGGAGATTCCGCGACTTGCAGTTCGTCCTTATCCGAACAAGTATGTTCGACCGGGGACAATGAAAAACGGGGAGGAAGTGCTCTATCGCCCGATTCGGCCGGAAGACGAGCCGTTGCTGATCAAGCTGCACCAGGTGTTGTCAGAACGGACTGTCTACCTTCGCTACTTCCAGCCGCTGCGCCTGAGCCAGCGCACGGCGCACGACCGGCTGACGCGCATCTGCTTTATCGACTACGACCGCGAGATGGCGCTGGTTGTGGAGCACAAGACGAAAGACGACCTGGTCGAGATCATCGCGATTGGCCGACTCAGCCGGGTACGCGGCAAGGACGAGGCGGAGATGGCGGTCCTGGTCGACGACCGATTCCAGCACCAGGGGATGGGAACCGAACTCTATCGCCGCCTGATTGAGGTGGCGCGTGACGAGAAGATGACCAGCGTCGTGTCGACGATTCTTTCGGAAAACCGGGAAATGCAGACCATCTGCCGAAAGCTGGGTTTCAAGCTCGAAGCGTCTCTCGAAGATGGAACTGTGCTGGCGACACTGAAGCTCTAAGAGCAGGGAAGCTGCGGGTAACGTCTCCAAAGGCCGCTGTACTTCCCACCTTCAAATCAGCTTGATCCACCCGATATAATGATGGCGGTACTGCGATGCCTTCTGGCCGAATTGGAGCGGAGCTGGCGGTATTGGCCATGCTTTGCGTCCTGACCATCTTTTTGTTCCCTCTAGTGCAGGGGCCGTACTCCGTCGTCAACGGGCCGGTAACAGCGTTGCAGGCAGCCCGTGCTGCTGCCCGGATACGGAATGCCATCCGATCGGCGGTGAGGTCGCTGCAAAGTTCGCGATGCCGATTGCTTGCCGTCCTCGCGCGCGCGGCCGAACCAATTATCGAGTTCGAGTCGATCAACCTAGCTGCTTGCGGTAGCATCCTTCGCTGCTGATTCTTCCTTACAAACTAACCATCTTCGAGGAGCGTTGATCGGTGCAAATCGAGCGCTCCCACAGCCAATAGTTTGTGACCACAAGGAGAATTACAGTGACGCATAGAAAATTCCACGCGTATTCAATTCTTTTGGGACTGCTGGTCGTGCTGTTTTCGGCAGGATGTGCCAAGAAAGCGGCGAAAGTGACGCCCGCGGCTCCGCCGCTCGCGCCTGCGCCCGCCGCTGTCGTCGCGAGCAAGCCGGCACCCGTTGAACATCCAAAAGGAGCCGCCGCAACCCCAGGACCGTCCGACGAGGAGCTGTTTGCCAAGAATGTCAAAGACGTGTTCTTCGACTTCAACAAATCCGACGTTCGTGCGGACGAAACGTCGACCGCGCAGAACGACGGTGTTTTTCTGCGCGAGCATCCCAACGTCAAAGTGATGATCGAAGGGCATTGTGATGATCGCGGCTCGATCGAGTACAACCTCGCTCTCGGCACGAGCCGGGCCGAATCGGTCAAGCAGACGCTTCTGCAGGAGGGAGTGTCATCGGAGCGCGTCAAGACGATCAGTTACGGCAAGGAGAAACCGTTCTGCACCGAGGACAACGAGCAGTGCTGGCAGCAAAACCGGGTCGATCATTTTGCTTTCGCACATTGAGGGTCGAAGGGCGGCCCCGCGGCGGGCCGCTCTTTCTTCTCGATCGCATGGTGAACTGTTCTCGCGCGAAGAACGATTTGGAAGCTGGCTGTCAGCTTGCCAGAATCGGAACCCGGCGATGCCGCAATACATCGAACACGATATTCTTTTCAGAGGCATCCGAGACAATGAGCGCAAGTGCACAAAGGATAAGCACGAGCGGGTCCGATAGTCCGGTATTGAACCGCCTGGCCAGACTCGGTCTGCGTGAGGATCAAATTTTCCTGATTCTGGCGCTCGTCATTGGAGCTATCACCGGCTTGGCCGTCGTCGCCTTCATTCTGCTGACGGAACGCCTGGGGATGCGGCTCTATCCGGGGCACGGCGCGCCCTGGCGGCGTCTGCTCTTCCCCGTCGCCGGTTCCCTCGGCATTGGTTATCTTCTCTATCGCTACTTTCCGAACGCGCGTGGCAGCGGGGTGCCTCAGACCAAGGCCGCTCTCTTCGCCCGCGACGGTTTCATCTCGCTTCGTACCTTGCTGGGAAAATTCTTTTGTACGTCCGCCACGCTGGCCAGTGGGATTCCCCTCGGCCGTGAAGGTCCCTCTGTGCAGGTGGGAGGGGGGATCGCGTCGGTGCTCGGGCGATTCTTGGGATTACGCCCCGAGAAGGTAAAGGCGCTGATCCCGGTGGGCGCCGCCGCGGCCATTGCCGCCGCTTTCAACACCCCTCTCGCGGCCGTGCTTTTTGCGCTCGAAGAAATCGTGGGAGACCTGCACGCTCCGGTCATAGGGTCCGTCGTCCTCGCCTCCGCTACTTCCTGGATGGTTCTCCGCCTGCTCCTCGGCAACAATCCGCTTTTCAAGGTTCCTCATTATGAACTGGTTCATCCTCTGGAATTTGCCATCTATGCGGTACTTGGCGTCGCGGGCGGTCTGGTGTCGGTCGCGTTCACGAAATTGTTGCTCACCATGCGCGCCCACTTTCTCCGGTTTCCGTCTAGGACAGGGTGGTTACACCCTGTCGTGGGAGGCCTGCTGGTCGGCGTTTTCGGATGGTTTGTCCCGCAAGTTCTCGGCGTCGGCTACGGTTATGTCGGCGACGCGCTCAATGGAACGATGGCCCTCAAGCTCATGGTCGCGCTCGTCGTGCTCAAGCTGCTGACGGTGACTACCAGCTACGCTTCCGGCAACGCGGGCGGTATTTTTGGCCCCGCGCTTTTCCTTGGCGCCATGCTCGGAGGCTCCATCGGCACGGTCGCGCATCGGCTGCTGCCAACCTACACGGCGAGTTCTGGTGCCTATGCTCTCGTCGGAATGGGCGCTGTTTTTGCTGGCATCGTGCGCGTTCCCATGACGTCGGTCCTCATGATTTTTGAGATGACGCAGGACTACGCCGTTATTGTTCCGCTCATGATTGCGAATCTGGTGAGTCTGTTCATTTCCTCGCGCCTCCAGCACACTCCGATCTATGAGGAACTCGCCATCCAGGACGGCATTCATCTACCGACAGCCGAAGCGCGCAACCGGCGCGCGCAGCGGCATGTCGTACGGGTCATGCGGGCGCCGGCGTCATCATTGCCCGCCCATCTCACCGTTCGAGAAGCGGTCGAACGCGCGTCGGCCGACGGCGAATTCAGGTCGTGGCTGGTGATGGATTCGCGCGGCGTGGTAGGTGTAATAAATCGGACAAGATTGCAGGAGGCTCTGGCGGACGGGGAGGACAAAAAGATCTGCGATCTCGTCGATTTGCTGGTTTTTCCTCACGTTCATTCTGATCAGGGCCTGGATCTTGCGCTTGAACGCATGGGCGCTAATCAGCTTGACGTTCTGCCGGTCGTAAGCCGCGCGGATATACACAAATTGTTAGGGGTCGTGACGTTGCCCGATGTGCTGGCTTCGTACGGCGTGGCCCGTCCGGATCGCGGCTGATTCTCCGACTTCCTCGTCGTAACGCCCTGGTCCGCGAACGATGCTGCTATGATGCTTTCCGACTTTTCAATTGGAGAATGGCATGAAGATTTTGACCGCCGTGGTCTTTGTAGGTCTCGCATTTTCGTTGGCGATCGCACAGCAGGAATCGTCGAATACTTCCGACGCCGCCAAGCAGGCAGCCACGCACAAAGAGAAAAATGCGGGCAAATCAAAAAAGGAACCAACTCCCGCTGCCAACGCCGAAAAATCATCGGAGAGCGGGCCGGTCGAGGCGGCCAAGTCCGAAGAAGCCGCCGACAAGGAAGAGCACTTCGACGTGAGCGAAGTCCAGCCGGTGATCACGCACCACACAATCACGGTGGGCGGCAAGGCGCTGGCGTACACGGCTACCGTGGGACGGCTTCCGCTGAAGCGCGCAGACGGGAAGATTGAGGCGGAGATGTTTTTTGTCGCCTACACGCTGGACGGCACGGACGCGGCGAAGAGGCCGCTGACGTTTTCGTTCAATGGCGGGCCGGGATCGGCTTCGATCTGGCTGCACATGGGAGCGCTCGGGCCGAAGCGCGTCGTGCTGCAGCAGAACGGCTTTATGCCAGCGGCGCCTTATCGGGTGGAAGACAATCCGGATACGCTGCTGGATCGCAGCGACATTGTCATGGTGGATGCCATGGCGACGGGCTACTCACGCGCCGCGAATGCCGAGCTCACGAGAAAGTACCTTGGGCTTAAGGGAGACGTGCAGGCGTTTGGAGAGTTTATTCGACTTTACCTGTCGCGATATGAGCGTTGGAGTTCGCCGCTGTTCTTGTTGGGCGAGAGCTATGGAACGACGCGCGCGGCGGGGCTTTCCGGATATCTGGCCGACCATGGAATTGCGTTTAATGGCGTTACGCTGCTCTCGACGGCGGTCGATTTTGCGACGCTGGAGTGGAGCGACACGAACGATCTGCCTTACTTCCTGCTGGTTCCGACGTTCAACGCGATCGCTGCTTACCATCACAAGCTGCCGGGCGATTTGACGAGCGACTTGAATAAGACGCGCGATGAGGTGGTGCGCTGGTCGCTTAATGACTATGCGCAGGCGCTGGGTGAAGGTGACGCACTGAGTGCCGAGGATCACCGGAAAATTGTCGGACAGCTTGCGCGGTATATCGGATTGCGTCCGGAGGTGGTTGAGGCGCACAACATGCGCATTGACGTGCCGACGTTCATGCGCGAGTTGCTGCTCGATCAGAAGCTGATCGCGGGCCGGCTGGATGGCCGCTTTACCAGCCCCGATCCCGGCGGGCGCTTTTTCGATCCGGCGAGTGCGGCGATCCTTCCGCCTTACACCTCGGCTTTTAACAACTATCTGCGCACCGAACTCAACTACAAAAGCGACACGCCGTATCGCGTCTTTGCTTATGACGAGCCGGTGTTTCAGAAGTGGGATTGGGGCAATGCACAGGAAGGCTACCCCAGCACCGCGGACAGTCTGCGCGGGGCGATTATCAAGAACCCGTATATGAAGGTGCTGGTGATGGAGGGCTATTACGATCTGGCGACTCCGTTTGCCGCCGCGAACTGGACGATTGATCACTTGAATTTGCCGCCGAAGTTCCGCGAGGGCATTTCGTACGCTACTTACAATGCGGGACACATGGTTTACATCGATCGTGGTGAACACGACAAGATGAAAAAGGACCTCGTGGAGTTTATGGAGAAGTGCTTGAAGTAAGCTCTCAGCTCCAAGCTCCAAGCGTTGCGGACGGCAGGATCGATAAGCGCGCTGGGCGATCATCGTTGCGCCTGATGTGTTTTAATGCTTCACGCATGCGCGCTGCTGCGATCTTTGGACTGGGAACGTCGCCTTCGGAGCTTCAGCCATTTCGGCGCGGATCGTCTACTACATGGATTGAGGGCCTGCCGGCTTCCGCCGGGGAGGCTGATGCCGTTGTCATCTTCGGCGGCGACGGCACGATTCATCGTCATCTTTCTGCACTGGTGCGAGTCGGACTTCCCGTGCTGGTCGTTCCGGCGGGAAGCGGCAATGATTTTGCCCGCGCGTTGAATCTGCGCTCCGCACACGATTCTCTGAAGGCCTGGCGCGATTTCGAATCCGGAAAGCTGCAAGCACGGGCGATCGATCTGGGAGTGATTCGTGCTCCGGGATCGGAGGGCAGTGAGCGTTATTTCTGTTGCGTGGCGGGATGCGGGCTGGACTCGCTCGCGGCTCGGCGGGCGAACCGTTTGCCGCGGTGGTTGCGCGGCCATGGAGGATATGTTCTGGCGTTGCTGCCCTCGCTTATCAAGCTGCCCGCTTATCGCATGCGCCTTACCTGGTGGGATGGCGATCGAGAGCTGTATGACGAAGCTCGGCGGCCGACTTTGCTTGCTGCGATTGCTAATAGCCAGTACTACGGCGGCGGAATGCGCATTGCTCCGCAGGCCGATATGGCTGATGGGAAGCTGGATATCTGCCGGATTTTGACGATGAATCCAGTGGAGCTGTTTTGCTTGTTCCCTACCGTTTATTTTGGGCGGCACTTATTCTCGACGAAGGTGGAGTACTCGAAGGCGGATCGGGCGGTGGTGGAGGCTGACACGCCGCTGGAAATTTACGCGGACGGGGAGTTTGTGTGCAATACTCCGGCAGAGATTGCGGTGGCGGCGGGGGCGTTGCGGGTGATTGTCGGCGCGGATGAGGGTGCACGCAGGAACCTACCGCAGAAGCAGGGGAACATGTAAGGGTCCCCTCGGGCTTCGCTCGGGGTAGGCTCTTCGACTCCGCGTGGCCCTCGCTTCGCGAGGATCCTGCTCCGCTCAGGATGACAACGTGCTGTACGGTGCCATAAATATCATTGCTTCTTCGCTTGCGGAAAATGCTCGTCCAGCGCGAGGTTCAGCTCTAGAACGTTTACTCGCGGCTCGCCCAGGAAGCCCCACTGGCGGTTTGACGTATGTTCTGCAACCAGCTTTTCGATATCGGCTGCGGTCGCATTGCGCTCGTGCGCTACACGCGGGGCCTGGAATTTCGCATTTGCGGGAGTGATGTCCGGGTCGAGACCTGAGGCCGATGTCGTCACCAGGTCAATTGGAATGGGAGCGCCGGGATTCTCTGCCTGCGCACCCGCCACGTCGCCTTTCACGCGATCGATTAGCTTCTGATTGGTTGGCCCCAGTTGCGAGCCATTCGTGTTCGTGGGGTCGTAGCCGTTACCCGCTGCCGAGGCGCGCGGATGGAAGTAAGCCGGTGACGTGAAGCCTTGCGCGAGGATCGCCGAGCCGATGACTTTTCCATTTTTTGTGATTAGTTGTCCGTTGGCTTGCCTGGGAAAAAGAACTTGGGCGAGGCCGGTGACGATCAGCGGATAGATGATTCCCAGGAGGATCGTGGTCGCGATGGTCATCAGTATGGCTGTAATCAGATTTTTCTTCACAGAGACTCCACAGGGGCTAAAGCCCTATCGATTCGAGACGCTTTACGCGGCGCTGAAGCGCCGCTCTTCCACGGTGATGCCTGCATTCTGGATCTTTCTCGCCACGGTGACGCCTGCTTTCTGGACTTTTCACGCAGCCTCCTAAGCGAGCCGAACCGCGGTAATGATCAGGTCGATCAGCTTGATTCCGATGAAGGGCACGATGATTCCTCCGACGCCGTAGATCCACAGGTTGTTTCTGAGGAGAGCTGCGGCCGGCATGGCGCGGTATTTCACTCCGCGCAGGGCGAGTGGGATCAGGGCAATGATGATCAGCGCATTGAAGATTACCGCCGAGAGGATGGCT
>Ga0335071_10001261_pt1 | contig 27298 bp, 20 predicted proteins | sample Lox_Sample_15_FD_206724 | JGI IMG/M metagenome (GOLD analysis project Ga0335071, IMG submission 206724) | Soil microbial communities from Loxahatchee National Wildlife Refuge, Florida, United States - Lox_Sample_1.5 | ecosystem: Environmental > Terrestrial > Soil > Wetlands | place: USA...
GCGGCCGGAATTGGCCGCGCGGCCGGAATCGCCGTAAAATGTCCCGTGTCCGCATCCCCCCAAGGAGGTCCCTTCATGAAAAAGCCCGCTCTCTCGCTTCTCGCGGCCGGTCTCGTCGTCGCCGCCGCCGCGGGATTCTCCCAAGCCCCGGCGCGCAGCGACGTCTTGCCGAACTTCGGCCTCGGCAGCCTCCCGCTCATGGCCGACGTCGAAACTCGCCTCGTCTCGCCCGAGAACCCCACCGGAGAACGAGGCAAGGGCGGGATGGCGATCCCCGATCCGACCAATCCCGATCTGGCGTTCTCCGGCTCCGCGCGCCTTCTCGGCCAGGGCTGGAAGGTCCGGCCGTTCATCAAGCCCAAGGCGGGCTCCACCGTCACGATCATGGACGTCGACGGCCCGGGCACGATCCAGCATATCTGGATGGCCACGGAGACGAGCTGGTCGGGGAACGGACGGGCCTGCGTGCTCCGTTTCTACTGGGACGGCGAGACGCAGCCTTCGATCGAAGTCCCGATGACCGATTTCTTCGCGGTCGGGCACGATGCCTTCGCCCGGGTCGACTCCCTGGCCGTCATCGTCAATCCGACCTCGGCCCTCAATTGCTACTGGCCCATGCCGTTCCGCAAGCACGCCAAGGTCACGTTCACCAATGACAACGACAGGGACCTGGGGCTGATGACGTACCAGATCACGTACGCCCGGGGCGAGGTCCCGGCCAACGCGGCCTATTTCCACGCCCAGTGGAGGAAGGCCGTTGTCGACCCCTCGCGCCCCGACTACACCATCGTGGACGGCGTCAAGGGTCAGGGCAAATACGTCGGCACGTTCTTGTCCTGGACGCAGCTCCACGCGGGCTGGTTCGGGGAAGGCGAAGTCAAGTTCTACCTCGACGGCGACGGGAAATTCCCGACGATCTGCGGCACGGGCACCGAGGACTATTTCGGCGGGAGCTACGGCTTCCCGGAGACCTATTCCACGGCCTACGTGGGCAACACGCTCGACCAGAAAGGCGCCCCGGACGGGGGCCCCAAGAAATGGAGCCTGTACCGCTGGCACATCATGGATCCCATCGCCTTCAAGAGAGACTTGCGGATGACGATCCAGGCCTTGGGCTGGTACAACGGAACGCCCGGCGGCTATCGGCCGCTCGCGGACGACGTCGCCTCGGTGGCTTACTGGTACCAGGTGGAGCCGCACGCCCCGTTCCCCAAGCTTCCCGATGTGAAGGACCGGTGGCCGAGGTGACGGACAGCGGCCGCGCTCAGTAGAGGACCTTGTCCTCGCCCTTGGCCTTGATGAGGCCGTCGATCTCCTTGAGCATCAGATCGCGCCGGTCGAGGACGGCCCGGATCTCCTTGCTGGTCAGGTGGCTCTTGACCGCGTCCTTGACGGCCTGGGCGTCCAGGGCCCGGAGCTTCTGGACGAGGGCCCGGGGCAGCTCGGCGAAGAGATGCGGGGTCCCGTCGCCCGCCTTCATCAAACCCTTGGCCCCGTAGACGAGGGCCGCATCGAAGGGCGGCGCGGTCCGGAACGTGCGCGAATGGTCGATGAGGATCATCCGCTTGTCGTTGTCGGCGATGAGGATATTCCCGGTGTTCCGGTCGTCGTTGGCCACGAGCGAGTCGAAGGCCCGCTGGAGGTAGGCCTTCCGGTTCCACTCCACGGCCCCGACCGCGGGCGCATCGGGTCCGTTGGCCATCCGGCTCTTCAGGCTCACGGTGGCGTCCATCCACAGCTGGAGCGATCCCCGATCGCTCCTGAAGATCCGTTCCACGGTCGGCGGGACCATGTCCAGGCCGAGGAGCTTGTCGATCTGGTAGGCCGCGATCTCGTAGCGCCAGCAGTCGGGCCCGCCCTCGTCGGCGCTCCGGTCGACGTTCTTCCAGAGCCCGAACCGCGTGACGTCCCCCTGGCTCAGGGTCAGCTTCCAGGGCGAGGTCGTCGCCTCCTGGCCGTGAAGCTGGAGGGCGTCGCCGATCTTGGCCTTGAGGAGGAACGCCTCCCAGCCCGCCCGGTCGGCGTCCGAGTAGCCGATCTGGGCGTAGGCGGCGGCGGCGACGGCGGCCAGGAAGAGCGGACAGAGCGCGGCGCGGCGGATTCCCTTCCGATGGGGCATGGCTTCCTCCCTCGCTCGAATTCGGGTATGAGGATAGTCCAACCCCGAGCCAAAAGCAACGCCCGGAGGCGTTGCTTGAGCGGAGGGATTCCCTTATAATTCCGGCACGGGACGGCTTGCCACGAACACCTTATCTTCGGCCGCGGCTTTCGCCAAGAGCCTGACGCGCTATCAGGCCATCGTCGATGCCCGCCTGTCCGTCCTGTTCGACGTGAAGATCCGCGAATCCCGCGATTTCGTCGGCTTCGGCTACGCCCGCCTGAAGGAATTCGTCCTCCGCGGCGGGAAGCGGCTGCGGCCCGCTCTGGCCATCATGGCCTTCAAGGCGGTGAGCGACCGCCCGGAGGAAGAGATCTACCTCCCCGCCGTCGGGATCGAGCTCTTCCATAATTCGTCCCTGATCCACGACGACATCATGGACGAAGACAGCCGGCGCCGCGGGGCGCCCAGCATGCATACCCATTTCGAGCGCTTCTTCCTGAAGGACCACGCCGACCGCGAGGGCGACGGCCGCATGTTCCGGAAGACCTCGGAGCGCTTCGGGGCCTCCATCGCGATCCTGATGGGCGACATCCTCTACGCCATGACCGAAGCCTGCCTGGTCGAGGCGCCGTTCCCGCCCGGCCGGATCCGGCGGGCCGCGGACGTCCTCCATCGGACCTACCGGGCGATCAGCGAAGGCCAGATGCTCGACATCCTCTCCGAGATCGACCGCGGCCTGGGCGAGGCCGACATCCTCCGCCTGGTCGAGCTGAAGACGGCCCGGCTGTTCGAGGCCGCCGTCCGGATCGGGGCCATCCTCGGCGGCGCGCCCGCCGCGACGCGCGACGGGCTGGCCCGCTACGCCCTCGATCTCGGCATCGCCTTCCAGCTGCAGGACGACCTGCTCGACATCGGCCCCGGCCGCAAGGGACGCGAATACGGATCGGACCTCCGCCGGGGCAAGTCCACGCTCCTGACGACGAACGCCTGGGACGCCGCGAGCCCGGCGGAGCGGCGTCTGCTCCGGGCGGCGCTCGGCAACTCCCGAGCCGGCCGCGCGGCGATCGAGGCGGCCGTCGGCGTCCTCCGGGCCACGGGCGCGGTGGACCGCGTCAAGGCGCTCGTCGCGCGCAAGCTCCACGACGCCCGGACCCGCCTCCCGCGGAAGGGCGTCTCGGCGGAGGCCCGCCGGTTCTTCGAGGGCTTGATCGATTACATGGACCGGCGGCGGATGCCCTGAAGGGCGCCCCTCCCGGGCGTCACAGCGATCCGGCGGCGAACGCCAGCAGGACGACGACCGTCGCCGCCTTGACCACCTTCTGCGCCCCGGCGGCCGGAAGGGCCAGCGACGTGGCGAGCGACGCGCCGGCGAGCAAGATCAACATCCCGGACCGGCCGCCCAACGCGCCCGTGACGAACGGCGGGACGAGGGCGAGGACGGCCGGGGCGATGAGCAGGTTCGCCGCGATCCGCGCGCGGCCGGCGCCCCAGCGGATCGGGATCGTGGCCGCGCCGGCCCGCCGGTCCCCCTCGACGTCCTCGATGTCTTTCAGGATCTCCCGCGTCATCATGATGAAGAACGCGCTCGCGGCCAGGGCGGCGACCGGCAGGCCGAGCCGGCCGAGGATCGCGGCGGCGAACAGGAAGACGGAGGCCGTCATCCAGGCGACCAAGGCGTTGGCCAGGACGAGCATCTTCTTCGAGCGCCCCGCGTAGAGGATGAGCAAGCCGGCGTTGAGCCCGGCGAGGGCCAGCGCCGCGACGGGCAGGGCCAGGCTCGCGGCGAGGCCTCCGGCGAACAGAAGGGCGGCGAACCTCCCGGCCCCGGCCCGGGCCACCCGTCCCGACGGGATCGGCCGGCCGGGCTTGTTGACCGCGTCGATCTGCCAATCGAAATAGTCGTTGAGGGCGTTCCCGCCGCCGAGGATCAGGAAGACGGCCGCGGCCCCCAGGAGGATCCGGACGCGGGGCGCGAGCGAGCGCGTCTCCGCGATCGAGGCGGCCCAAAGGGAGACGATCGCGATCAGGCCGTTGGGGATCCGCATCAGCCCCGCGTAGCCTCGAAGCGTCGCGAGCATGCGTCCCCTCAACGCCGGTGCGCCCGGACGCCGTGGACGGCCGCCACGATCGCCCGGAGCGCGGCGATGTTCCGCTCCATGACCGTGCCCGTGACCACGACGTCCGCGCCGGCCGCCGCGATCCGCCGGGCCGCGGCGCCCGTCCGGATGCCGCCGCCCACGATCAGGGGGCCGGCGACGGCCGCCCGGACCGCCCTGACCATCGGCGCGGGGACGGGGCGGTCGGCCCCCGATCCCGCCTCGAGATACGTGCAGCGCATCCCGAACAGGCGCCCGGCCTGCGCGTAGCGCACGGCTTTGGCCACGTCGCGGGGCCCGATCCGATCCAGATTCACCCGGCGCTCGACCGAGGTCGGCCGCCGGCTCAGGCTGACGATGAGGTAGGCCATCGAAACCGCCTCGAGGCCGAAACGGCCGACGAGCGGCGCCGCGGCGGCCTGCTCCCGGACGAGGACCCGGGGGTCGTCGGCGTTGAGGGCCGACATGAAGAAGAGGGCGTCGGCCTTCCTGACGACATCGGCCGCGGAATTGGGGAACAGGATGACGGGGAGGCTCACGGCGGCCTTGAGGATCCGGACGGTCCGTTCCACCTGGCGCGGCCCGAAGGCGCTCGAGCCTCCGACCATGAGGGCGTCGGTGCCGGCCTTCCCGGCCAGGCTCGCCCGGACGGCCAGCTCGGCCGGCGGCTGCTTGTCGGGGTCGAAGAGGGTGAAGTGGAGGACGCGCCCCCGGGCCGCTCTCAGGTCATCGATCAGCATGGCTCCCCTCGTAGATCGACGCGGGCGGGCGGCCGAAGGCGGCCTCGATCTCGCGGCGGTATCCCAGGTTGTTGTAGGAGCAGAAGGGGATGATCCGGCCGTCCGGCGCGGCATAGTGGATCACGCAGCGGCGGACGCGGTCCGCGTCGAAATTGCGGGCGTCCATGAAATGCATGCAGGACAGCATGAGCATCTGGTAGTGCAGGGCGCTCAAGGCCTCGAAGGTTCCCTTCCGCAGGAGCGGCCGGAGGTTCTTCCGGAGCAGGCCGGGCTTGACATGCCGGAGGGAGGCGAGCATGCGCAGCCAGCCGCGCAGGGACGCGCCCGGGCCGGTCAGGCCGGCGACCGAGTCCAGAGAGCGCAGCATCCGATCCACCTTGACCACGCGGCCGATCGGCGCCAGCCTGCCCCGTCGCGGGACGAGGTATGTCGCCGCGCCGCAGTGCGGATGCGCCGTGAATTCGGGGAAGCGCTCCTTCATCAGCGCCCCCAAGGCCCTGGCGACCGGCACTTCGCACGGGACGGGATAGAAATCCGCAGCCCGAACCAGGCCGCCCGTCTGCGACTCGAACAGGGCGAGGACGTCGGGGATCGTCACCCGGCGGCCCTCTGGGGCCTGTCCCCCCCGCAGCTCTCTTGAGCTCGTCCCCCCCGCGTTTCGCGCGTCGGGCGCTTCGTGCGTCGGGCGGCCCTCCTGGACCTGCCCCCCCCACGCTTCGTGCGTCGGGCCTTCGGGCCGTCCTTCGGGGACGCGGCCGGCGAACGACAGCGGCTGGACGTTGACGCACCGGACGACGTCGAAGTTGTCAACGGCGAACCGGACGATGTCCCCCAGCTGGCCGGTGTTGACGCCGCCGACCAGGGTCACGACGAGGACGACGCTCCGCATCCCGGCCCGCCGGCAGTTCTCGATGACCCGCCGCTTCACGTCCGTGAGATCCCGGCCCCGGAGGGCCCGGTGGACGTCTGGGGTGAGGCCGTCGAACTGCAGGTAGACGGTGTCCAGCCCGGCCGCCCGGAGCGTCCGGATGTAGTCGGCGGATTCGGCCATCCGCAGGCCGTTCGTGTTGACCTCGATGTTTTGGAATCCGGCCCGCTTGGCCATCGCCACCAGCTCCGGCAGATCGTCCCGCAGGGTCGGCTCGCCGCCGGAGAATTGGACGGCGGGAGTGGGGACGGGCCGCGTGCTCCTCAGGTTGGAGAGCATGCCGGCGATCTCGTCGCGCGTCGGCTCGTAGACGGTCCGGGCCGCGGCCGCGTCGGCGAAGCAGACCGGGCAGCGGAGATTACAGCGGTTCGTGACGTCGACGATGCCCAGGTTCGTCTCGGAGAGGTGGCGCGGACAAAGGCCGCAATCGAGCGGGCATCCCTGCCTCGCCTCCGTCCGGGGATTCTCGATGCCCCGGCCGTCGGCCCCGAAGGCCGCGGCCCGCTCGAACGCGGCCGCGTCGGACCAATAGACGTCCCGGAACGTCCCGTGGTCGGGGCAGGACTTCTCGATCAGGATCCGGCCGCCCTCGGGAAAGACGCGCGCCCCGACCACGCGTCCGCACTCCGGGCAGAGCGAGGACGTCTCTTTCCTCCCCGTCGCCGCGAAGGCGGGCCCGCCCTCGGTCACCGGGACATCTCCTCTCATTTTTTCAGTCTACTCAGGTCCCCCCCGGCTATCAAGCGGAAAGGCCGGCGGCCCCGGCGGCCCCGGCCTGCTCCGACGCTTGATGGCGCCGTGGGGCTCTGCTATAGTTCGGGCGAGGGATGAAAGAAAAGCTCGAGATCGACCGGGACGCCTGCCTCTACTGCGGAGCCTGCGTCGGCGTCTGCCCCGCGGAGGCGCTCACCTTGCGGGAGACCGATCTCCGCCTCGACGAGAGCAAGTGCACGCTCTGCCGCCTGTGCGTCGATTTCTGCCCCGTGGGGGCCCTCTCCGTGCGTCCGGTCCCCGGTCCCGCGCCCGCCGGCCGATTGCGCGCCGAGGCCGAACAGGTCGACGTCGTCGTCGTCGGAGCGGGGCCCGCCGGCTGCCTCTGCGCCCGGGACCTGGCCCGCGCGGGGCTCCGGGTCCTGGTGGTCGACAGGAAACAGGAGATCGGTACGCCGAAGAGATGCGCCGAGGCGATCGAGCCCGCGACGTTCGCCGACGCGGGCCTCGAGCCGGATCCGCTCTGGGTCATGAACCCGATCCGCGCCGCCGTGCTCTACGCGCCCGACGGAACGCCGGTCAGCTTCGCGGCCCGCTCGTCGACCGAGACGGGATATATCATCGAGCGCAAGATCTTCGAAAAGCACCTGGCCAAGGACGCCGTGCTCGCCGGCGCCCGGTTCCTGCTCAAGACCGCGGCCGTGGACGTCGTCAAGGACGGCGAGCGGGTTTGCGGGGTGGTCGTCGAGCGGTTGGGCGCGCGGACGCGGATCCCGGCCAGGATCGTGGTCGCCGCGGACGGCGTGGATTCCATGATCGCCAAGGCCGCCGGCCTGAAGACGGGGAACCGGCTGGCCCACTACATGAGCTGCTTCCAGTACGAAATGGCCGGCGTGCGGGGCCTGGACGAGCAGGCGATCCACCTGTACTACGGGAACGAAATCGCCCCGGGCGGATACGCGTGGATCTTCCCCAAGGGCCACGCGCTGGCCAACGTCGGTCTCGGGATCAAGCCCCTGAAGAGGGCCGGCCGGACCGCGCAGGAATACCTGGACGACTTCATCGCCCGCCGGCCCGGGATCTTCGGGGGCGCCTCGCCCGTCGAGCTCAACGGCGGAGGCGTGCCCGTCCGCCGGACGGCCGAGAAGCTCGTGGCCGACGGTCTGATGGTCATCGGCGACGCCGCGCAGCTCGTGAATCCCGTTACGGGCGGCGGCATCCGCCTGGCCATGGTCTCGGGCCGCCTGGCCGCCGACGCGGCCGTCCGGGCGCTCCGCAAAGGCACCGTCGGCCGCGCGGCGCTGGCCGCCTATCCGCGGCAGTGGGAGATCCGCGAGGGCCGAAAGCTCGAGAAGATGCTCAAGCTGCAGCACTTCGCCGACCGGCTCACCGACGAGGAGCTCAACCGGCTCGCCCGGATCCTGACCGGCCCCATCCTGACGGACATGGCCGAGGGACGCTTCCTCGGGTTCCTCCGGCTTCTGATGAAGAAGGCGCCGGCGCTCGCCCCCTTCGCCGTGAAGTACCTAAGATCTTGACGCCGGCCGCCCGGCCGCGGCCTCGAGGAGACCTACGACCGCCCGCCGGTCGGGGAGGACGTCCTTGCCGGCGCCCCGGAGCCGCATTCCTTGACTTCATGGGGACCGGACGCTATGATTCCGGGCGATCCCGGTGAGCCCCATGCCGAAACGTCTCCTAGCGGCCTTCGTCGTCATCCTCGTCCTGGTCGCGGCGGCGATCCTCGTCGCCCGGGCGCTGCGTCCCCAACCCCTCTCCGTCTCCGTGTGGGTCATGAAGCGGATTCCCATCGACGAGACGGTCACCGGCGTCGCCACGGGCTTCGTCGAGCCGGCCAGGCGCGTTTCCCTCCAGCCCGAGATCGCGGCCCGGATCAAGGACGTCCGGGTCAGGCGCGGCGACCGGGTCAAGGCGGGGCAGGCGCTGGTCCTCCTGGACGACCGGGACATCCGCGACCAGATCCTCGCCCTGGACGCGGCCCTCCCCCTCTTCGAGGCCCGGGTCAAGCAGGCGAAAGCCCACGCCGCCCAGATCCGCGCGGATTTCGACCGCGTCCAGCGCCTCCGCGAATCCGGGGCGCTCACCGTCCAGCAGTTCGAGACCGCCCGGATGGGCCTCGACCTCGCGACCGCGGAATCGGACGCGGCCGACGCCGCCCTGCGCCAGGCCCGCGTGAACCGCGACATCGCCTCGGCCGCGCTGCGGAAGACCGTCGTCACGGCTCCGTTCGACGGGCTGCTGCTCGACTGCACCGTGGAGGCCGGCCAGCTCTGGGGCCTGCCGACGGCGACCCTGCCGACCGCGGCCTTGGCGGCGGGCCTGGGCCGGACGGAAAGCGCCCCCGTGGCGCCCGAGACGTCGTCCCTCCTCGCCCAAGCGCAGGGCGCCGTCCCCTCCTCGGGACAGCTCGAGCTGGCCGACGACTCCCAGATGTTCGTCATCATCGACGTGGACGAGAACGACTACGGCAAGCTCAAGGTCGGGCAGACGGCCTCCCTGACGTTCGGGGCGCTCGGCAAGCGGAAGGCGGCCGGCGCGGTCATCGAAGTCTTCCCCTTCATTTCCCGGGCCATGGACCAGAACCGGACCTCGCGGGTGAAGATCCGTCTCGGCCCGGACCGCGACCCCGGCATCGTCCCCGGGATGTCGGTCGACGCCGAGATCCTGATCGCCTCCCGGGGTGAGGTGCTGGCCGCTCCGACGGCGGCGATCCTCCTCCGGCCCCGGGGCAAAGTGGTCTACCGCGTCGCGGACGGCCGGCTCCGCGAAACCGTGGTCGCCACCGGGAGCTCGAGCTGGGAGTGGAGCGAGATCACGTCGGGCCTCGCCGTCGGCGACAAGATCGCCCGGCCGCCGGAGAACGCCCCCCTCAAGGACGGCGGGCGGGTGGTCGAAAGGGACCGCGAGCCCTAGCCCCTCGCCATGACGCCCGACCTGAACCTCTGGGAATCGGTCCGGGTGGCGTTCCGCGTCCTCGGCGAAAACAAGCTCCGGACGGCCCTGACGATGATCGGGATCATCATCGGCGTCTTCGCCGTCATCTCCCTGGTCTCGCTCGGCCACAGCGCCCGCCTCTACGTCGCCGACCAGTTCGCGGGCATGGGGAGCAACCTCCTGATCGTCACGCCCGGCAAGCGGGAGACGATCCGCTCGAGCTGGATCGTCGGGGCGGCCAACGTCCACAAGCTGACCCTGGCCGATTCCGACGCGATCCGCCGCCGCCTCCCCTCCGTCGACGCGGTCGCGCCGTTCATCATCGGCTTCGGACTGGCCAAGTACGAAGGCCTGTCGCGGAACACGATGATCGCCGGGACCGGGCCCGAATACCCCGTCGTCCGGGACAGCCCCGTCGAGCTCGGCCGGTTCTTCGGCCCGGACGACGTCGACGCCGAGCGGCACGTGGCCATCCTCGGCGGCCGGGTCCGGACGGAGCTCTTCGGGGCGGACAATCCTCTGGGCCGGACCGTCGACGTCATCGGGGCGCCGTTCCGCGTCATCGGCGTCCTGACCAGCCGGGGCGCGACCCTGGGCTTCGACATGGACGATCAGGTCTTCATCCCCGTGACCGCCGCCCGGCGCCTGTTCAACACCGACGCCCTCGTCGAGATCATCGCCCGCGCCCGCTCCAACGACGAGGTCGACACCGCCGACGGCTCCATCAAGGAGCTCCTCCGCTCGCGGCACGGCGGCGAGGAAGACATCACCATCATCTCCCAGAACCAGATGCTCTCGACGCTCAATTCGATCCTCGACGCCCTGACCTTCACCTTGGTGGCGATCGCGACGATCTCCCTGATCGTCGGCGGGATCGGGATCATGAACATCATGCTCGCGTCGGTCAACGAGCGGACGCGCGAGATCGGCCTCCGCAAGTCCGTGGGCGGCCGGCCGCGGGATATCCTGGTCCAGTTCGTGGTCGAATCCGCCGTCCTGTCGTTGCTCGGCGGGTTGGTCGGCATCCTCGTGACCTTCGCCGCCCTGGCCGTCGCCCGCTGGATCAGCCCCTCGCTGCCGGTCGTCATCACCCCCTGGGCCGTGGTCCTGGCCGTCACGTTCGCGGCCGCCACGGGCATCTTCTTCGGGGTCTATCCCGCGCGGCGCGCCTCGCGCCTCTCGCCGATCGAAGCGCTGCGGAACGAGTGACCCCCCGTCAGAGGCCGAGGGACAGCCCGGCGGAAAGGAACGTCCCTTGGGCGGCCTCGGCGCCGAGGACGAGCGCGATCCGAGAGGCGAGGCGGATCCGGACGTCGATCCCCAGGACGGGGGCGAGGAGGAGCGAGGGGACGTCGAAACCCAAGCCCCGGATGTCGTCGAACGTCTCGTTGAGGGTCGCCGGAAGCCGGATGTCGCCGACCAGCGTGGTGACGACGGTCGTCTGATCGAGCCGGAAATCCCCCTCGAAGGGCATGGCCATCAACCCGCCCCGGAGGGCCACCTCGAGGGGCCCCGCCGAGACGACCGTCCAGCGGCCGAGGAAGGAGAGGGCGACGCCGTGGAGACGGGCCGTGCCCTGGCCGCTCCCGCGGATGGACGCGAGCGGGATGCCCAGGACGTCGAGCGTCGTCGCCGCGGACACGGCGTAGGGCACGCGGAAATCGAAGTAGTCGGCCTCCAAGCCGGCGGCCCAGGAACTGCCCTCGAAGCGGTACCAGAGCGTCCCGCCGAAGAAATACCCCGAGGACGTGCCCAGGCTCACGCTCGCGTCGAGCGGGCTCAGGGAGACCAAGGCCAGGACGGATCCGACCGAGCCGCTGAATCCGCTCCGGATCAGCCGCTCGCATTCGGTCTCGACGAGCGGGCGGAAGGGGGACAGGCTCCATCCGCCGCCGAACGCCTGGATTTCGAACGGGCTGGTCTGGGCCCGGGCCGCGCCGGCCAGGGCGAAGATCAGGACGAGAACCGACGTTCCCTTCGCTTTCATGCCGCTATTCTAGCACAAAGGGCTCACCGCTCAGGAATCCAGACTTCCATCGCCCCGGGCGACCGGTTGGCCCAGGCATAATAGGGAATCGCGGCGAAGTCCGCGGCCGCTCCGCCGGCGGCGATTCCCCGGCCGCGCAGGACCGCGACGCCGCCGAGGAGGCCGGGGCGGAACTCGGCCGTCACGGCCGCGCCCGCCGGCAGGGCGAAATCCGCGATCGCGAAGCTCTGGTCCGCGGCTTCGAGGCAATAGACGATCGGCCCGCGCATCAGGGCGACGCGGCCGCGGTCCGCGGCGACGCTCGAACGGGCGCGCACGCGGCGGACGGGCATGGGAAAGACCACGTCGACCACGTCGCCCCGCCGCCAGGACCGGCGGATGTGTGCGTAGCCGTCCGCGGAGACCGGGGCCTCGATTCGCGCCCCGTCGACCGTCAGCGCCGGTAGCGTCGCCGCGCGGGCCAGGCCGTCGACGAACGCGTAGAGAGCGCTCTTCACCGGCCCGCCCTGCGCCCAGCCCGGGACGCGGATGTTCAGCTCGAACGCGGCGTCGCTTTCCGGCTCGACGGCGATCCTCACCGCGCCGTCCCACGGATAGCGGGTGGTCTGGACGAGTCGGACGCGGCCGCCCTTCCACGGAATGTCGGCCGTGCCGCCGGCGAAGAGGTTGACGTAGATCCCGCCGCCGTCGGTCGCGTAGGCGTAGCCGCCGACCTGCGGAATCGTCCGGATGACGTTGCTCGGGCAGCAGGCCGGATCGGACCATTCCTCCCGGCGGTCCGTCCCGGCGCTGGCCAGCCGATTCGTGTAGAAGAACCGGTCGCCCGAGAGCGAGACGCCCGAGAGGAAGCCGTTGTAGAGGGCGAGCTCGAGGACGTCGACGTATTTCGCCTCGGCCCGGAGCAGGCCCATCCGGTGGTTCCAGAAGACGTTCGCCGCGGCGGCGCAGGTCTCGCAGTAGGCCTTGTCATTGGGCAGGTTGTAGGGCGTGCCGAAGCCCTCGTCGCCGAACTCGGCCGTCCCCACGCCGCCGGTGACGTACATCTTGGCTCCTGTGACGCTCGCCCAGAGGCGGTCGAGCGCCCGCCCGTAGCCCTCGTCGCCGCCGAGGCCGGCGATGTCGGCCATGGCCGCGTACATGTATTCCGCCCGGACGGCGTGGCCCACGGCCTCGCCCTGCTCCGCGACGGGAACGTGGTCCTGGCGGTACTTGCGCGTGCGCCAGACCGAGCGCCGGTCCTTGGGATCGACGGCGTTCTGGGCGGCGGATTCCTCGGGCGTCAGGGCGCGGCGCGCCGTCCCGTGGGCGAAACCCCGCTCGGCCAGGAAGAAGCGGGCCAGATCGAGATAGCGCGGCTCGCCCGCCGCGCGCGCGAGCTTGACCAGGGCCAGCTCGATCTCCTGGTGCCCCGGGACCTCGTAGCGCTTCCCCGGGCCGAACGTCGCGTCGAGGAGGTCGGCGAAGCGCGCGCCGACGTCGAGCAGCGCCCGCTGGCCGGTCGCGTCGGCCCAGGCCACGCCCGCCTCGAAGAGGTGGCCCGCGCAGTAGAGCTCGTGCTCGGTGGGAGGCATGAGCAGGTGCGGTCCGTGGGCGCCCTGGGCGAAATAGGTGTTGAGATAGCCGTCCTTCTCCTGGGCCTTGGCGATGGCGGCGATCAGCCGGTCGATCGCGGCCTCGAGATCGGGATCCGGATGGAGCTTCAGGCTGTAAGCCGCTCCCTCGATGATCTTGTAGACGTCGGAGTCGTAAGCCTGCGAGCCGCGGAGCCCGCCCTCGGCCAGGCCGGCCGCGATCTCGAAGTTGGACAGGTTGCCGGCCTTCCGGCACTCCGCGAGCGCGGCCCGGATGGTGATCGTCCGGTTCCGCTCGATCCGCGGCGCCCAGAACGCGTCCTCGAGCCGGACGGACGAATAGGGAACGGGATCGAGCTTCCGGACCTCGCCGTCCGCGCCGGCGGGGGCGACGGCCAGGGCGGCGGACGAGGCAAGGAGCAGAAGGAACGCCGACGGTTTCATGCGCCACTCCGGTTCGCGGGTGCGGACCGGCTCATTGTGTTTCAGCCGGCGCGGGAAAGCAAGCGGACGGGCGCGGCCCTCTCCCTACGTTGACTTCGAATTCGGGCGGGAAATATAGTAGCCTCATGTCCGCCTCGATCCTCCCGCCGCGTCGCCGCCCGCGCCCGGAAGTCATCCTCCTCGAAGCCCTCGCGGCCTGGCTCCTGGCCGCGGGACCGGCCTGCCGGCCCGCGTCCCCGGATGTCCTCCCGGCGCCACCCGCCCGCGCGGAGGGCGCCGCGGTGCGCGTCGACGTCGATTGGGCCTCGTTCCTCGCCGACCATGACCTCCTTTGGACGCGCCTGCCCGAGGCGTACGGCGAGCGCCCTTTCCTCGGGAACGGCCAGCTCGGGTCCATGATCTACCGCGCCGGCGACGAAATCCGCGTCCCGCTCGGCCGGACGGACGTTCAAGACCATCGGGACGACGCCTCCGGCTGGGCCGCCTACAGCCGGCCGCGGTTCCTGCTGGGGGAGCTGGCCCTCAGGCCGGCCGGACGGATCCGCGGCGGCCAGCTGCGACTCGACCTCTGGAACGCCGAGGTCCGCGGGGAGATCGTCACGGACAAGGGGACGATTCGCCTCGCCCAATTCATCCCGACCGAGGAGATGGGCGTCGTCACGGTCCTGCGGGCGACCGGCGGCGAAGCGGACTGCCGCTGGGCCTGGATCCCGGGCGAGGCCCGGACCACGCGGCCGGGCGTGCCCGTGACGCCGGCCGAAATCGAAGCCTACGCCACGCGCTACGGCGGGCAGCATGCCGCGACGCTGAAGTCCTACATCCCCAATCCGCCGGTGCGGCACGCGGAGGCGGGCCCCGTCCGGATCGCCGCCCAGGACCTGCTCGCGGGCGGAGGCTACGCCGTGGCCTGGACGGAGACGGCCGGAGGCGACGGCTCGCGGGTCCTCTACGTCGGCACGGGGAATTCCTACCCGGACCGCGCGGCCGCCGACGATGCCGCGGCCGTCGTGAAGCGGCTGGCCGGGCGGCGGCTCGACGATGTCGCCGCCGCACACCGGGCCTGGTGGCACGCTTATTATCCGCAGAGCTTCGTCGCCCTACCGGACGCCCGCTGGGAGAGCTTCTACTGGATCCAGATGTACAAGCTGGCCTGCGCCACGCGGTCCGGCCGGACGATGATGGACACGTCCGGGCCGTGGAACGTCGCCACCCCGTGGCCTTATATCACCTGGGACCTCAACGTCCAGCTATGCTACTGGCCGGCCGTCGCCTCGAACCGCCTCGAACTCGGCCGCTCCCTCGTCGAAACCCTGAGCCGGAACCGTTCGGCCTTGATCGACAACGTCCGGCCGCCGGAGTGGGCCTCCGACTCCGCCTATCTGCCGATCGCCACGGCCCAGGACCTGATCGGGCCGCGCGACGGCGACATGCGCTACTTCAAGTGCGTCGGAGACCTGCCCTGGGCCCTGCACGACGCCTGGCTGATGTATCGGGCCACCATGGACGATCGCCTCCTCCGGGAGGACATCTACCCGCTCCTGCGGCGGAGCGTCGGCCTCTACCTCCACCTGTTGGAGGAAGGGGCGGACGGGCGGCTCCACCTGCCGGAGACCTACTCGCCCGAATACGGCGCCGCGCCGGACTGCAACTTCGACCTGGCGCTCCTGCGCTGGGCCTGCGGCGCGCTCCTCGAGGCCGAACGGCGGCTGGCCCTCCGCGATCCGCTGGTCCCGAGATGGCGGGATGTCCTCGCCCGCCTCGCCCCCTATGCGGAGGATGCCACGGATGGATTCCTCGTCGGCCGGGGCGTGCCCCTGGCGAGGGGGCACCGGCACTATTCCCACCTCCTCATGATCTACCCCCTCTACCTCGTCAACGCCGACACGCCGGGCGCGGCCGCGCGGATCGAGGCCTCGGTCCGCCATTGGGCCGACCGGCCGGAAGAGCGGATGGGCTACACGTTCACCGGGGCCTCGTCGATGATGGCCGCCCTCGGCCGCGGCGCGGAGGCTCTGGCCTACCTCCAGGGGCTGAACCCGTTCATCGAGCCCAACACCATGTATCTCGAAACCTCTCCTACCCTGGAGACGCCCCTCAGCGCCGCCCAGTGCCTCCACGACATGCTCCTCCAAAGCTGGGGGGGAGGGCTCGATGACCCGGCCGGCGCGTGGCGGCCGGTGCTCCGGGTCTTCCCGGCCGTGCCGCCGGCGTGGGCGGATGTCCGGTTCCATGACCTCCGCGCCGACGGAGCGTTCCTCGTCAGCGCCGAACGGGCCGCCGGCCGAACGCGCTGGGTCCGGATTAGGAGCCTGGCCGGGGAACCCTGCCGCATCCGGCCCGCCCTCGAAGGGGAAATCGCGGTCCGGGCCGCGCGCCCGATGTCCCTCAAGCCGCTCGGGAACGGCGCCTACGAGCTCGACCTGCGGAAAGGCGAGGAGGCCGTTTTATATGCCGTCCGCGAGCCGACGGCCGTTCGCATCGCCCGCCTGCCCCGCGCGCCCGCGGAGCGCAATCCCTTCGGCCTCCGGGACGACGGTCGGGCGAAGCGCGGGGGCGGCCGGCCGAAAACGCCCGCCGGAGCATCCACAGGAGCTGAACAATGAACGACAAGAGGCGATACCTTCTCCGGGCCGCGGCCGTCGCGGCCGCCCTCACGGCCGTCCTCTTCGGTCCCGCCTGCCGCGGATCCTCCAAGCCGACGCTGGCCATCACGGGCGCGGCCGGCGATCCCGTCCTTTCGTTCGCGGCCGAGGAGATCGCCTCGTTTTGCGGCCGGGACTACGCCCCGGCGCCGGCGGGCGGCGAAGCCGCGGCGGATTGGACGCTCGACCTCGCCGCGGACCCCGCGATGCCGCCGTTCTCCTTCGCCGTCCGCCGCGTTCCCGGCGGCCGGGGCGGCGGATCGCGGATCGAGCTCCGCGGCCGCGACGCCGCCGGCGTCCTCCATGCGCTCTACACCGCGCTGGCTGAGGCGGGCGTCGTCTTCGACGTCACCGGGCCCCTCCGGCCGCCGCGCGTCGATCTGGCCCGCGTTCCGGCCGGGCCGCGGCTCATCCGTCCGGCCGTCGAGCGACGCGGCATCCGCCAGCACATCAATTTCGCCATGGACATTTCGTCCTATCCCCTGGAGGAGGCGAAGGCCTACATCCGCAATCTCGCCCGGCTGCGGATGAATTACGTTACTTTCCACAGCTATCCGGGGCAGTGGATCCCCGACTCCGCCAGCGGGGGGCCGGCCCTGGCCGGCCGCTTCTTCTACGGCCAGCGCCACACGCTTCCCCGGGATCCCGCCCTCCGGAAGGTCGTCCGCAACACGGCGGAGTTCTGCATCCCGGAGATCGAGCCGTTCTTCAACGATCCCGCGGTCAGGAGCCGGATGGCGACGGACTGGCTGCGGGCGGTCATGGCCGAGGCCAAGCGGGTCGGGCTGACCGTGAACTTCTCCATGGAGCTCCGGGAAACCGATCCAGCGCGGTCGCTGGCCGCCTGCGAGGCGGCGATCGCCGCCTATCCGATGATCGACGGCTTCGAGATCATCACCCAGGAAGACGGCGACCGGCCTCTCGCCGAGATTGCGTACAACGCCCAGGTCGCGGAAAAGCTTCGCGCCTCCCGGACGGGGGCGAAGAGCCTGGAGTACGGCCTCGGCCTCTACAACACCACGCCCGAGGAGGTGAAGGCGGGGTTCGAGGCGTTGCGCCGCGCCGCCCCGGAGGGGATGCGCCTCGCGATCCTGCCGGCGCACGGCGCGCGGATGGTCGTCCGGAACCTGGACGGCATCCCCCTCGCGGCCGGCGACCTCGCCCGGACCATGCTCTACAGCTGGGCGGAGTTCGACGGCCTGATGTACCTCCAGCAGAATCCCGTCGAGGGCATCCGCCGGCTCATCGACGGCGAGCGGGCGCGGACGAACGGCGCGCCGCTCTACGGCGTCTGCTGGAACCACTGGCGCACGGCCGAGAACCGGACCGCGATCTCCTACGCCGCCCGGGCCATGATCGAGGGCCCGCTGCCGCCCGGGGGATTCTACCGCGACCATGCGGCTTCGCTGGGGCTCGGGGACGCGGCCGCCTACGCCGCGGCGATGGCGACGCTCGACGAAGCGGACGACGACGCCCGGACCAACCTGTTCAACATCGGCTTCTGCTATGGCGGCTATTGGACGCTCAAGCGGGGGATCGCGAATTACGGCCGCTACGCCCCCGAAAAGCTCGAGGCCTCGATCGACCGGTTCGAGGCGGTCCGCGGCGCCCTGCGGCCGAGCCTCGCCGCGACGCCCCCCGGCGAGGGCCGCCGCTACCTTGAATTCCTGGACAACCGGGTCGCCTGCTCGGTCCTCCATCTCCGCTCGTTCCTGACGATGGGCCGTCTCCAGCCCCTGTTCGCCGGATCGAACGCGCCGGCGCTCGCCGACGCGGACCGGCGGCGCATCCGCGAGGCCTGCGACGAAGCCCTCGATCTCCAGGCCCAGTATCTCGCCCTGCACGCGCGGATGATCGAGGACCGGGGCTGCGAAGGGACGCTGGTCAGCTATGGCGACGCGCCGCCGGTCCTGCTGAGGAAAATCAGGGAGGCTTACGCGGGAGCCGGCCCTGCCGCCCCCGCCCCGCCGAGGCCTGCCGATGCCCCGCCCGCTCCCAAAAAATGAAAACAGGTGCCCGGTCGTGCCTCCCCTTTACCTAAACTGCGTGCTGGGCATGACAAGCAGGAATAATCCTTTGAATGCTATTTATTTCTTGCATTAATTAAGATATAATATGAACGAGAGGTAGAAAGAAGGTTGCATAACGGATCGGATCCACTCGGAATCCCATCGAAAGTCCATCTCTCTCTGGATTTCGTGTTTTTCCGGGAAACTCATCAACTGATCGATTTTAGTTGGAAATCTTACTTAATTAGTGATAGAATCACGGCGAATATGGCTTTCTGAAATTTACGGCGGGCCTGGATACCGCCGCAAGGGGAGATCAGCAATCCCCGTCGAAAGGAACGGCATGACCGGATCGGGGCGAGGGCGCCCGGTCCGGCCGGGAGGAACCGTATGAGACAAGCCGTCATGATCCGGCCCGGGGCGATCGAATTCCGCGACGTCCCGAAACCCTCCCCCGGCCGAGGCCAGGTGCTCATCCGCGTCCGGCGCATCGGCGTCTGCGGCTCCGACGTCCACGTCCAGCACGGGAAGCACCCCTTCACCCCGTATCCCGTCGTCCAGGGCCACGAGTTTTCGGGCGTCATCGAGGAGATCGGCAGAGGCGTCGCGCGCTTGAAGCCCGGCCTCAAGGTCACCGCCACGCCCCAGGAAGTCTGCGGCCGCTGCGCCCCCTGCCGCCGGGGCGACTACCACATCTGCGACGTCCTCAAGGTCCGGGGCTTCCAGGCGCCCGGCTGCGCCCAGGACTGGTTCGTGACCGAGGCGGACAAGGTGGTCCCGCTGCCCGCGTCGTTCTCCTTCGAGCAGGGCGCCCTGGTCGAGCCCGTCGCGGTCGCGGTCCATTCCACGGCCCGGGCCGGGCGCCTCGCCGGCCGCCGCGTCGCCGTCCTCGGAGCCGGCCCGATCGGCAACCTCGTCGGCCAGGTCGCGCGCGCCCGCGGCGCCAAGGTCCTGGTCACCGACGTCAGCGCCTATCGCCTCGACGTGGCGGCGGCGTGCGGCCTGAAGGCGGTCTCGAACGCCGCCGCGGAGACGCTGGCCGTGGCCTCCGCCCGCGTCTTCGGCAAGAAGGGCTTCGACATCGCCTTCGAGTGCGCCGGCGCGGAGGCCGCGCTCGACGAGGCCGTGAGCGCCGTGGGCAAGGGCGGCACGATCGTCGCCGTGGGCGTCTACGGCGAGCGGCCGCGCGTGAACATGGGCTTCGTCCAGGACCGGGAGCTGAACGTGATCGGGACGCTCATGTATCAACACCGCGACTTCGTCGAGGCCGTCCGCCTGATGAAGAGCGGCAAGGTGGCGACCGCGCCCCTCGACTCCCGTCATTTCCCCTTCGAGAGCTACCCCGCGGCCTACGCCTTCATCGACGCGCAGGCCGACAAGAGCATGAAGGTCTTCATCGACCTGTGAGGACGGAGCCCGAACGGACATGAACTCCAGGCCGCTCGTCGTCGGGATCGGCGAAATCCTGTGGGATCTCCTGCCCACCGGGAGGGCCTTGGGCGGAGCCCCGGCCAATTTCGCCTATCACGCGGGCGCGCTGGGCGCGGACGCCGTCATCGTCTCCGCCGTCGGGGACGACGAGCCCGGGCGGGAGATCCTCGCCGCGCTCGCGGGCCGCGGCCTCGACCCGGGCTACGTCGTCACGGTCGCGGGCGCGCCGACGGGCACGGTCGGCGTGACCCTGGACGCCGAGGGCGTCCCGCGCTACGTGATCCAGAAGGACGTGGCTTGGGACCGCAATCCCTGGACGCAGCGCCTCGCCGAGCTCGCCGCCCAAGCCGATGCGGTCTGTTACGGGACCCTGGCCCAGCGGTCGGACGTCTCCCGCTCGACGATCCGGTCCTTCCTGGAGGCGACGCGGCCGGCCTGCCTCCGCGTCCTCGATCTCAACCTGAGGCTGCCGTTCCCGGGCCGGGACGTCGTCCACGAGCTGCTCGAGCGCTCGAGCGTCCTGAAGCTCAACGACGAGGAGCTCCGGGCCGTGGCCGGCTTCTTCGCGATCGAGGGGACGGAAACCGCGATTCTCGAGCGGCTGCTGGAGCGCTATTCCCTGTCCCTGATCGCCTTGACCAAGGGGCGGGCCGGCAGCCGCCTCTTCGGGAGGGGCGTCGACGCCGCCCACCCCGGCTATCCCGTCGCGCCGGTCGATACGGTCGGCGCGGGCGACGCCTTCAGCGCCGCGCTGGCCCTGGGTCTCTTGGCGAAGAAAGACTGGGACGTCCTCGGCGATCGGGCGAACCGCATCGCGAGCTACGTCTGCACTCATAAAGGCGCTTGGCCGGACATCCCGGCCGAGCTGGCCGCGGAGGCCACGGCCTGAGCCGGCCGGGAAGGAGCCGTGCATGAATCCGTTTAGATATCATCAGCCGACCGAGATCCGGTTCGGCGCCGGGCGGATCGCCGAAGCCGGGCCGGCGGCCGCGAGCTGCGGGACGCGGTGCCTCCTCGTCACCGAGCCCGTGTTCCCGGCCGTCGAACCCCATCACCGCAAGATCAAGGCCTCGCTCGAGGCGGCGGGCATCCCCTATGCCCACTTCGCCGGCGTCACGCCCAACCCGACGACCGCCGTCGTCGCGGCCGGCGCTCGCCTGGCCCGCGAATTCCGGGCCGACGTCGTCCTGGGGATGGGCGGCGGCTCGAGCATGGATACGGCCAAGGCCGTCGCCGTCGAGGCGACGCACGAAGGCTCCTGCTGGGACTACCTCTTCTTCCGTCCCCAGCAGCCGACGGACAAGACCCTGCCCGTGGTGGCGGTCACGACCACGTCGGGGACGGGCTCTCAGGTCACCCAGGTGGCGGTCGTCACGAACCCGGGGGAGAAGAACAAATCGGCCCTGTTCCACGAGCGGCTCTACCCCCGGATCAGCGTCGTCGACCCGGAGCTGATGCTCACGCTCCCCAAATCCGTCACGGCCTCGACCGGCTTCGACGTCCTGGCCCACGCCTTCGAGAGCTATATCAATCCCGGCGGCTCGCCCTACACCGACATGATGGCCCTCGAAGCCATGCGCCTCGTGTCCGGCTGGCTGCCGGCCGCGCTGGAGAACGGCGGCCGCCTCGAGGCCCGGACATGGATGGCCTGGGCCGACGTCCTGGGCGGCCTCTGCATCGCCAACGCGGGCGTGACGCTCTTCCACGGCATCGGCATGGCCATGGGCGGCCTGTATCCCCACGTGGCCCACGGCGAGGCGCTGGCCAGCGTCTACCCGGCCGTCATGCGCTACAGCTGGGATTCGGCGCCGGCCAAGTTCGCCGCGGCGGCGCGGATCTTCGACCGGTCTCTCGAGCGCCTCGGCGACGCGGCCGCGGCCGAACGGGCGCCCGAGGTGTTCGCCGCCTTCCTGGAGAAGATCGGCCTGAGGATCGGCCTCCAGGACTTGAAGATCCCCGAGGCGGAGCTCGGCGCCCTGGCCCAGGCCTCGCTCGTCCTGCCCGATTACAAGAACCATCCGCGCGTCGCCGGTCCGGACGACGTCTACGGCGTCCTGAAGAACAGCCACGCGGCCCGCCGGGGCAAGCGCTGAAGGGTGGTATAATGCCGATCGGCAAGGCCGCCGCCGGGAATCCGGCCGGCGGGCCCCGGCGCGGGAGGAAGCAGCCATGAAGAAAATCGCGGTGATCGCCCTGGTCGTCGTCCTGGCGGCCGTCGTCATCGTCGTCAACCTCAACCGGAAGAAGGCGGGCGTCGAGCCCATCGTCTGGTATGGCATGATGCCCCACCCCTACAAGACGGAAGTCCGGAGCGGGGTCGAGCGCTTCGAAGCCGAGACCGGCGTCGCGGCCTTGAAAGTCGTGGGGCAGCAGTGGACCCAGGACAACGAAAACGTCAACGTCGAGGCCCTCTCGACCAAGGGCCACAAGGCGTTCAGCATCTATCCCGGCGATCCGGCCGGGGCCAACGCCCTCTTCGCCCAGTTGAAGGGCCGGGGCCAGATCGTCGTGGCCTACGGCGCCGAGCCGGCCCTGCCCACGCCCGTCCCGTTCACCGTGGCCACCGACATCAAGGCCGCGGCCATGACCGCGGCCGAAAAGCTCATCGAGATGATGGGCGGCAAGGGCCGGATCCTGAACGTCCTCGAGCTCGTCACGGACATCAACACCAAGAAGCGCGACGACGGCATCAAGGAGGTCGTCGCCCGCCATCCCGGCGTCGAGATCGTCCAGACGATCTCGGACATGACCCAGGCGAGCGAGGCCACGGTCAAGATCCAGAGCGCCCTGGCCGCCCGCATGGACGAGATCGACGGCATCATCACCACGGGCTACAACCCGACGATCGCCGCGGCCGCCGTCCTGACCGAGTGGCACAAGGACGCCCGGCACAAGCGCATCCGCTTCATCGGCATCGATACGGGGGCGACCGTCCTCCAGGCGATCCGCGACGGGTCGATCGACGCCACGATCGCCCAGAACCCGCCCGGCCACGGCTACATCTCCTGCATGCTCCTCAAGCTCCTCCTCGACGGCTGGACGCCGGTCCAGGACTACCAGTTCATCGACGCGGGCATCGTCGTCGTGACCAGGGACAACATCGACACCTACGCGGCCGAGGTCCGGAAGATCACGGACCGCATCGCCGCCGACCTGAAGACCAAGTACCTGCGCGCCCCCCGCTGAGCGGGGCCCGGCCGGCCATGCTCGAGCTCCGCGGCATCAGCAAGCGCTTCCCCGGCGTCCAGGCGCTCACCGGCGTCGATCTCCGCTTCGAGCCGGGCGAGATCCATGCCCTGGTCGGCGAGAACGGGGCCGGCAAGAGCACCCTCATCAAGATCATCACCGGCCTCTACCAGCCCGACGAGGGCGAGGTCTTCTACGAGGGCCGGAAGCTCCGCTTCCACAGCTACCGCGACAGCCTGGCCGAGGGCATCGACATCGTCAGCCAGGAGATCCAGGTCATCCCCGAGAGCACCATCGCCGAGAACATGATGCTCGACAAGCTGATCACCCGGGGGAAGACGGGCCTCGTCGACTGGCCGGCCGTCAACCGCGTCGCCCGGGCCTACCTGGGGCGGGTCGGCCTTTCGCTCCCGCCCGACACCGTCATCAAGCGCCTGAGCGCCGCCCACAAGCAGCTCGTCCAGATCGCCAAGGCCCTGGCCGCCGAAGCGAACGTCCTCCTCCTCGACGAGCCGACGAGCTCGCTGACCGAGCACGAGGCCCGCGCCCTGTTCGCCGTCCTCCGCGACCTGCGGGACAAGGGCGCGACCATCATCTTCGTCTCCCACAAGTTCGAGGAGGTCTTCGCCCTGTGCGACAAGGTCAGCGTCCTGCGCGACGGCCGCCTCGTCGGCACGCGGCGCATCGCCGATCTGACCCGGGCCGAGCTGGTGACCCTGATGATCGGCCGGGACATCACCCAGGCCCACCTCGGACGCCTCGACGCCGGCGGCCGGGAGATGCTCCGGGCCGAAAGCGTCGTCCGCGAGGGCAAGGTCGACGGGGTGAGCTTCGCCCTGCGCGAGGGCGAGATCCTGGGCCTCTACGGCCTGGTCGGCGCCGGCCGGACCGAGCTCGCCCGCGTCCTCATCGGCGAGGACCGGCTCGACGCCGGGGCGATCTACGTCCGCGGGGAACGGGCCCGTCCCCGGAGCGTCGCCGAGAGCCTGGAGCGCTACCGGATCGGCTACGTCACCGAGAACCGGAAAGAGGAGGGGCTGCTCCTCGGCGCGCCGGTCAGCACCAACGTGACCATCGCCGTCTGGCCCCGTCTCGCGCGGGGGTTCTCCCGGGCCATCAGCCGGGCCCGCGAGGTCGGGATCACGAAGGACATGATCCGCGATCTGAGCATCCGGGCCACGGGCCCCTTCCAGAAGACCGAGGACCTGAGCGGCGGAAACCAGCAGAAGATCTGCATCTCCAAGTGGCTGGCCGCCGACTGCGACATCCTGATCATCGACGAGCCCACGGTCGGGGTGGACGTCGGCGCCAAGGAGCAGATCCACCAGCTCATCTGGGGCCTGGCCAAGCGCGGGCGGAAGGCGATCCTCCTGATCTCGTCCGATCTGCCCGAGATCGTCCGCATCGCCAGCCGGATCCTCGTCTACAGGGACCGCCGGATCGCCGGCGAGATCGCGGGCGTCGACGACGGGACCCGGACCTACGCCGAGGTCAGCGCGGCGATCGGACGGTATCTGAATTGAGGGAGAGGACGACCATGCCCACGCACGAACCCCAGCCCGCCGCGCCCCGGGGCGCCCGCGCCGACCGGCGCGAACGGATGAGCGGCCGGACCCTCGGCCTGATCGTCCCCACGGCCCTCCTCTTCGCCGTCCTGGCTCTCCTCTCCCAGAGCTTCCTCAGCGCCTACACCATGTTCGTCATCTCCCGCCAGATGGCCTTCTACGTCCTGATCGCCCTCAGCCAAGCCTTCGTCCTGGTCGTCGGCCAGATGAGCCTGGCCGTCGGCGCGATCGGGAGCATCGCGACCGTGGTCCTGGGGCTGGGCCTGGACACCTGGGGCCTCCCGCCCGTGGCCGCGGTCGCCCTGGCCCTGGGCGTCGGCGTCCTGGCCGGCTGGATCAACGGCCTCGTCATCACCCGCCTCCGGATCGACTCGTTCATCGTCACCTTGTCGATGATGTTCATCTACATGGGGCTCCGCTCGGGCATCTCGGGCGGCTCGCCCTACAAAGTGCCCGAGTCGTTCACGTTCATCGGGCAGAAGAGCCTGCTCGGCGTGCCCTACGTCTTCCTGCTCGTCGTCGTCCTCCTGGCCCTCGTCGGCCACATGTACGCCAACACCGTCTTCGGCCGCCGGATGCTGGCCACCGGCGGGAACGCGGCCGCGGCCCGCCTCTCCGGCATCTCCACGGACCGGATGGTCATCGGAGCCCACATCCTCTCCGGCGCCTTCGCCGCCCTGGCCGCGATCCTGTGGGCGTCCAAGCTGGGCTCGGCCGCGCCCGAGACGGGCGACGACTGGCTGATCGTCTCCTTCGCCGTGGCCATCATCGGCGGGACGGGCCTCAACGGCGGGATCATCTCCGCCCTGGGCATCTTCATGGGCTCGTCCATCTTCATGCTGATCAAGCACGGCCTCGTCGAGGTCAAGGCGAATCCCTACTACGCCAACTCGTTCCTCGGCCTGTTGATCCTGCTGGCCATCGTCGCCGACCGCGTCCGCGAGATCTACAGCGACAAGCAGAAAGGGAGGTGAGCCCATGCCCCCGCTCACGCGCCGGGAGTTCCTCGGGGCCTCGGCCGCCGGCCTCGGCGCCTGGGCCCTGGGCGGCCGCGGACGGGAGGGCGCCGGCCCCGGCGCCCGGCCGAACATCCTCTTCATCCTGACCGACGACCAGCGCTTCGACGCCTTGGGCTGCGCCGGCAACCCGGTGATCGAGACGCCGAACGTGGACGCCCTCGCCCGCGACGGCATCCGCTTCGCCAACGCCTTCGTCACGACCCCGATCTGCGCGGCCAGCCGGGCCAGCATCCTCAGCGGCACGTTCGAGCGGACGCACGCCTACACGTTCACCAAGCCGCCTCTCGGCCGGCGCTTCGTCGACATCAGCTACCCCCTCGCCCTCCGGCGCGACGGCTACCGGACCGGCTTCGTGGGCAAGCTCGGCGTCGCGTTGGAAAAGGGCGTTCAGGAGGAGATGTTCGATTTTCTCCGCCTCGACAACCTCCCCCACGTCGAGACGGTCGACGGGGTGGATCGGCACAAGACCGAAGTCGAGGGGGAAGCCGTCATCGAGTTCCTCCGCGCCGTGAAGCCCGGCCAGCCGTTCTGCTGCGTCTGGTGCCCCTGGGCGCCGCACGCCGACGACGACAACCCCCAGCAGTACTTCTGGCCGAAAGCCGTGGACGGCCTCTACCGCGAGGCCGACGTCCCCGTCCCCGAGATGGCCGCGCCGAAATACTACGACGCCCAGCCCGGCTTCCTGAAGAACACCATGAGCCGGACGCGCTGGGCCTGGCGGTTCGACACGCCGGCGAAGTACCAGGCCATGGTCAAGGGCTACTACCGCATGATCAGCGGCGTGGACATGGTCGTGGGCCGCATCCGGGCCGAGCTCGCCCGCCTCGGGCTCGACCGGAACACGGTCATCATCTACGCCTCGGACAACGGCTACTTCCTGGGCGAGCGGGGCTATGCCGACAAGTGGCTGATGTACGATCTTTCGATCCGGGTCCCGCTCATCGTCCACGATCCGCGGGCGGCCCGGGCCGACCGCGGCCTGGTCAAGGGAGACATGGTCCTCAACGTCGATCTCGGGCCGACGATGATGGATCTGGCCGGCGTCCCCGTCCCCGCGCTCGCCCAGGGCCGGAGCCTGAGGCCGCTCCTGGGGCGCGCGGCGCCGGCGTGGCGGACCGAGATCTTCTGCGAGGAGCTCTGGGACAACCCGGAGATCCCGCAGAGCGAATGCCTCCGCACGGACAGGTGGAAATTCATCCGGTATCCGAAACACCCGGAGTACGTCGAGCTGTTCGATCTCCGGGCCGATCCCGACGAGAAGAGGAACCTGGCCGGGGATTCCCGCTTCGCCCGGGAGCTCGCGGACCTGAGGGCCCGCTGCGACGCCCGGATCGAAGCGCTGCTCGCCGACCAGGCCAAGTTCAAATGACCGGCGTCGGGACGGGGCGGATCCGATTCCTCGCCGGGCCGGTCCTGGCGCTCGCCCTGATGCCCGCGGCCGGCCGCGGGGGGCCGGACGGCCGCGCGGCGGGATCGGCTTCAGGCGCCGTCGCCGTCTCGGACCTGCGCTGCGAATACCGCCGCGATCCGCTCGGCATCGACGCGGAGCGGCCCCGCCTCAGCTGGATCCTCGCGTCTTCCCGCCGGGGCGAAGCGCAGACGGCCTACCGGATCCTGGTCGCCGATTCGGCCGAAGCGCTGGCCGCCGGCCGGGGGGACCTCTGGGACAGCGGCCGCGTCGCCTCGCCCGAGTCCGTCCACGTCGTCTACGGCGGGACGCGCCTGGCCTCCGGCCTTCGCTGCTTCTGGAAGGTCCGCGTTTGGGGCCGCGACGGCCGCCCGTCCGATTGGAGCGCGCCCGCCGTCTGGGAAATGGGCCTCCTCCGGCCCGAGGACTGGAAGGCGCGCTGGATCTCGGACGGCGCGACCGACCCGGCCAAGGACGAGGACTTCTACAAGGACGATCCCGCGCCCCT
>Ga0335071_10001262_pt1 | contig 27292 bp, 24 predicted proteins | sample Lox_Sample_15_FD_206724 | JGI IMG/M metagenome (GOLD analysis project Ga0335071, IMG submission 206724) | Soil microbial communities from Loxahatchee National Wildlife Refuge, Florida, United States - Lox_Sample_1.5 | ecosystem: Environmental > Terrestrial > Soil > Wetlands | place: USA...
TGTACAACCCACCCCCCCACCCCCCTGTCCGGGTAAGCGGTGTATCTAGAGGAACTTGAACTGCCGAGATTCCCTGGGTCTTTGATTCCAGATGAGTTAGAGTCCAAGACCTCTAAAATCCTGATTTCAAAGCGTCGGTGGTGCGGCGGGAATGGTTCGCACCGGTTTTGGTGCACGAGGCGATCTTGCTCCTTGACACCAAGAAAAATAACCACCGGTTACGAACCCAGTCCCGCGGTGGTTCCGGATCGCACAGGACTATTGTGCGCGTTTGCGGGAAATGATCCGCAATATAGACAAGAAATATTTCTGTGAAATGTCGGCAAGCGCAACTAAACCAAAAGCAATGGTCTAGAGGCGTCGTCGTGGGTGGCGACGGGCCGGCCGGAAGGGATGCGACTCTTGACGCGAAGAGTGGCGTGATTCGCGCGATTGTTCAGGATGACGGGTGCTGAGCGAAGGGGACTGAGGTATCCCACGTCTCAGAGTCGAGACGTGGGGCACCCGTGTTTGTGCTGGATGGAAATCGCGAAGGGCAACCGCAGATCCTCGCTCATCGCGCTTCGCGCGATTTCGTTCAGGATGACCGTGCTGAGCTAAGGGGGGCTGAGGCATCCCACGTCTCAGAATCGAGACGTGGGGCACCGACAGTTAGGGATATTGAAAGCGCATAACTTATTGATTCCAAAATGGCGCAAATGGCAGAGATAGCGCACAAGTGGGAGGCTCTGCCTCAATTTGCCACAAAAATCCCGTCCGCTGGCTCACTCAGATAGCCGAGAAGAAGTGCGAGGCAGGAGCGGAGATTCTCCTCGCTATTTGCCAACACGATCCCGCTTGTACAGACTCCACAGGTTATTGGCCAAACTCGTTATTGAAAGCATAGCCGGTCGTACGACCCCATAGAATTGAGCGCCTAGCCACATAACGCAGTGAACGCCTCAGCGAGCTAGCCGTAAGGCACGGAATCCTGCCCAATCTACCATTCCAGCAACGATGACGACGACGCAGTAAATCACTGCGTCGCCTCGGTGAATCGAGCAATCAATTGCGGGATTCTTAGAAGGGTGGACAGCACTTATGACTGCTGAGCCGACGAGCCACGCTGCCCAAAACGTGATCACTATCGCACCGGCAAGCGCGGCTCTCGCGGCAGATCGGGGTCTTAGATTCAAAGCGAACAGCGCACCACCAACCAGCAGCAGCAGCGGCCCCATCAGGGCCCCTCCGAACCAAAAGAACACACCGACCCAAGACTCAACCGTGGTGATCCCGGCCATCGCCAAGAAGAAAAACACAACGAGCGCAAGTCCGATCAGCCCAACAAGGGCCATCGTTAGGCCATAGAATACGCGCTTCACGCCGTTTCGTTCCACGTGGTCCCCGTGGACTATTCTACGAGGCCGACATGTTGCGATGGTTGGTCTGCTTCTCGAAACTCACTTTGCGCTAAGCACAAAATTGCCGCAAAAATTTAAGCGTGATCTCTAGCGCACTCATCTCAACGAGCTTGGCGCGCTATCGAGAAGTGGGGCACCCAGGTTTGTGCTGGATGGAAAGCGCGAAGGGCAACTGCAGATCCTTCGCTGCGTTCAGGATGACAAGTCTTCAAAGAAATCGGGGTGGGCATTTGGGTCAAGATTGGCTGCCTGTCCAATACTGATTCCAGAGTGGCGAAGGAGGGCCGAGGTATCCCGCGTCTCAGAGTCGAGACGTGGGGGTCACTGCGATCGCGGCGGAGTGTCGAATCGCCGGTTGGCATCGGGGATCACTGTCACGGGGAAGGTTTATGTGAAACAATGCGCGAATGCTCCATCTTCCAAGAATCATTCAAGGCGGCATGGGCGTGGGCGTATCGAATTGGCGCCTCGCAAACGCCGTCTCCCGGCTGTGCCAGCTCGGCGTCGTTTCAGGCACGGCGCTCGATACACTTTTTGCGCGCCGCCTTGCCGATGGCGATCCCGGCGGTCACATGCGCCGCGGGCTCGATGCTTTCCCCTTTCCCGAGATGGCGCGCCGCATCTGGCAGGAGCACTTCGTGCCCGGCGGCAAACCGGCCTCCAGCCCCTATTGCGCCATACCCATGCACAGTCTCCGCGAGCCGCGCAAACTGGTCGAGCTCTGCATGGTTGCAAACTTTGTCGAAGTGTTTCTGGCGCGCGCCGGCCACAAAAATCCGGTCGGCATCAACTATCTCGAAAAGGTGCAATTACCTCATCTTGCGTCGATCTACGGCGCCATGCTGGCGGGCGTGGGATATGTGCTGATGGGCGCGGGCATCCCGCTGCATATTCCCGGCGTGCTCGACGCCTACGCCGCCGGGCATGCCGCCGAGTATAAGCTCGCGGTGACCGGCGCCGGCAAGGATCAGGAGGCCATGATTCGCCTTGATCCGACCGATTATGCCGAGGGCCCCTTGCCCAAGCTGTCGCGGCCGCATTTTCTGGCCATCATCTCTTCCAACACGCTGGCAACCACCATGCTTCGCCGCGCCAACGGGCGCGTCGACGGCCTGATCGTCGAAGGCGCCACCGCGGGCGGGCACAATGCGCCTCCTCGCGGCAAGCTTCAGCTCACCGAGGCCGGCGAGCCGGTCTACGGCGAACGCGACCGGGTCGATGTGGCCGCCCTTGTTGATCTCGGGGTCCCGTTCTGGCTTGCAGGCGGCTACGGCCGCCCTGGCAAACTGCGGCATGCTCTCGAGCAGGGCGCCGCGGGTGTTCAGGTGGGCACGGTATTCGCGTTCACCCAGGAGTCCGGCCTGCGCGAGGATCTGAAAAGGACGTTAATCGCTCAGGCGGCCTCGGGAAACGCGGTTGTTCTTACTGATCCCAGGGTCTCACCCACTGGTTTTCCATTTAAGGTCGCGCAATTGGAAGGCACTTCTTCCCAAGGCGCCGTCTCTCAAGATCGCACTGCCGTCTGCGACCTGGGCTATCTGAGAGAGCCCTACACGGCGCCGGACGGCAAGATTGCTTATCGCTGCGCTGCCGAGCCCATTGCCGCTTACGTCGCAAAGGGCGGCAGGCCCGAGGAAACCGTCGGGAGGAAGTGCCTTTGCAATGCGTTGCTGGCCAATGTCGGTCACGCCCAGATAAGAGCTGACGGAACCGCTGAGCCGGCGCTTGTGACCGTGGGCGACGACATCAATACAGTCGCCGAATTTCTCATTCCGCCAGGCAACTCGTATACGGCCGCCGATGTCGTGCGCAAGCTGCTGGCGGACGCCGAGGTTGACGTCTCCTGAACTTGACCGCAACAATCTCTGCTTCTGCGCGCCGGTCAAGTAAACGCAAGCGTCATCAGCTCCGCTAAACCCGCTTCCTTTTCTGATCCCTGGCCCCTGAACCCTGATCCCTGGCGTCGCGCGCCCGCACCTTGAACCAGACCGGGGTCCCCTTGAACCCGAACGCCTCGCGAATCCGGTTCTCCAGGAACCGCTCAAACGCAAAGTGCAGCTTCACACCGCGGTCGGTGAACAGCACAAATGTAGGGGGCGCCACGGCTGCCTGCGTCATATAGAAGATCCGCACTCGTTTCGCCATGGGCACCGGCGCGCGCTGAAAATCGATCTTGTCGAGGAACCGGTTCATCTGCCCCGTCGACACGCGCTTCCGTCGCTCTTTGGCCACGCTGACCACCTCGCGGAGCACGCGCGTCATGTTCTTGCGATCGTGCCCGAGCGCCTCCAGCGCCGAAAGAAAAATCACCGGCGCATAATCCACATACTTGAGCGCTTTGCGCAGTTGCTTCTCGAAGATCTCGCGATCGGCCGGCGGCTTCCCGTCGGTTCGCGCGGTCGTCACCAGGTCCCACTTGTTCACGATGATGATGACGCTGCGGCCGCTCTCGTGCGCGTATCCTCCGATGGTCGCATCGCTCGCCGTCACGCCCTCGGTGGCATCGATCACCAGCAGCGCCACGTCGGCCGCCTCAAGATGGCGACGCGCCATCACCACGCTTAGCTTCTCGGCCATCAGCTTGGTTTTGCCCTTGCGCCGAATGCCTGCCGTATCGACAAAGCGCAGCATGTTGCCGTCGAACTCCACCACCTCGTCCACTGCGTCGCGCGTGGTGCCGGCAATGGGCGACACAATCGCTCGCGTGGTCCCCGTCAGCGCATTGAGCAATGTCGACTTGCCCACATTTGGCCGCCCGATGATCGCTACCGACGTCTCGCGCTGCTCAAACTCCCCATGCGTCCGCATCTTCTTCTTGTTGTTCGCATCGATCTCCTGGGCCTCGGGTTGCCCGGTCCTGGCTTCGGCAGGGCGGCGGGAACTGACCCCTGCCCTCTGATCCTCGATGCCTCGTTCTTCGTCCCTTTGTCCGCTTGTCCGCTTGTCCCCTATTCTTTCCGCAATCGCATCCAGCAGCTCGCCCACTCCCCGTCCGTGCTCCGCGCTGATCGCGTAGACATCTGCGATACCCAGCTTGCGAAAGTTCTCCGCCTCCGCGGCGAGCCCCTCGCCCTCCACCTTGTTCACAGCCAGGAACACCGGCTTGCCGCCGCGCTTTAGGAGTCTCGCCAGGTCGTAGTCGGGGCGCGCCAGTTCCGTCCGGGCGTCCACCACCATCACCAGCGCATCGGCTTCTTCGAGCGCCACTTTGGCCTGGTTGTAAATCTCCGCAGGGATCAGCTCGGGATCGTCAGGCACAATCCCGCCCGTATCCACTACCCGATAGTGCCGTCCTGCCCACTCATATTCGCCGTAGATGCGGTCGCGCGTAATCCCCGGCTCGTCGCCGACAATCGACCGCCGCGTCCCCGTCAACCGGTTGAAGAGAGTGCTCTTGCCCACATTCGGCCGGCCGACAATGGCTACCAGGGGAAGCACAGCAGCCCCGGTCTGCGTAGGTACAACCGATCTGCGATATGAAGGCAATGTGCCACTCCCTCTCTCAGCGCCGGACCGCGATGCCTGGCCGGCCGGCCCCTCTTATCCTATTGTCTCGTATAGAATTCTTCCGGCCATGATCCAGCATCGTATAGACTGGTTCAACTCGCCGATTCCCACGGAGGTTCGAAATATGCCAAAATTCGTCATCGAGCGCGAGATTCCGGGAGCCGGTTCGTTTTCACTCGAACAACTGCAGGCGATCTCGCAGAAATCCTGTTCTGTGCTACAGAATCTCGGGCCCCAGATTCAGTGGCTGCAGAGCTTCGTTACCGATAACAAGATCTACTGCGTCTACATCGCTCCCAACGAGCAGATGGTTCGCGAACATGCCAGCCAGGGTGGCTTCCCGGCCAACAGCATCGCCCAGGTTCGCCGCGTCATCGACCCCACCACCGCCGAAGTCTGATCTTACAGACCCCGTCCGGAGGTCCGTCCATGTCGTTTCTCCACGACCTGAAAATTGCCCTACGTTCGCTGACGCGTGTCCCTGCTTTGTGGATCACGATCGCCTTCACCCTTGCCCTGGGTATCGGCGCCAATGCCGCCATCTTCAGCGTGGTCCGCGCCGTGCTGCTGCGGCCGCTGGCCAATCGCAACGAGAGCCAGCTCCTGTACCTGCGGCAGAGCGCGCCGGGCATCGGGATACCTAACGCAACCTTCTCGATTCCCGAGATCCACGACATCGGCGCCAACCTCAAGACCATCTCGCAACTGGCCACGTTTTCTGAGATCGACTTCACCCTCGTCGGCCTCGGCACTCCACGCTCGATTCCGGCTGGCGTCGTCGATGGCAATTATTTTCAGGTGATGGGCCTCAGCCCCGTGCTTGGCCGCCTGCTGACTCCGGCCGACGACGGCCCCAACGCCGCCGGCGCCATCGTGCTGACCTATAAGTTCTGGCGCGACTCGCTGCACTCCGATCCCGACGTGCTCGGCAAAGTGGTTCGCCTCGAGAGCTATAGCGGCACGCGCACGGCAGCCGTGGTTGGCGTGCTTGAGCCCTCGGTTCCATATCCCGTGGCCACCGAGATCATCGCCAACGTGGTGACCAGTCCGCATCATCTTTCGGCCACCATGGTTCAGGGACGCGAGCACCGCATGACCGAAGTCTTCGGGCGGCTCGCCCCCGGCGCCACGCTCGAACAGGCGCGCGCCGAACTGAATACCGTCCACTCCGCCATGGTCTCGGCGCATCCCGAGGTCTATAAGCCTGAAGACCACTTCATGATCGCCGTCACGCGCATGCACGACCAGATTAATTCGCGCGCGAATGCAGTTTTGTGGGTGCTGTTTGCGGCGTCGGGTCTGCTGTTCGTGATTGCCAGCTCCAACGTGGCCAACCTGGTTCTGGCACGCACCGTGCGCCGCGAGCCGGAACTGGCCATCCGCGCAGCGCTCGGCGCCAGCCGGGCGGTTCTGCGCCGCAGCCTACTTGCCGAGAGCCTGGTGCTCTGCGGCAGCGGAGCGGTGGCTGCGGTGCTGCTGGCGGTACCGATGGTGAAGGTGCTGGGCCACTATGCGCAGCGCTTTTCGGTGCGCGCCGCCGACCTCACACTCGATTCGAGCCTGCTATGGTTCGGGGCCGGCCTTGCCGTTGTTGCATCGTTCTTTCTGGCCTACGTTCCCAGGCTGCCCTCGCCCGATGCGCCGTCCAACAATCTGACTGCGCGCGGCGCGCGCGTCACCGGCTCGAGCAACCGCAAGCTGCGCATCTTCGCCATCACCCAGATTGCCGCGTCTTTCCTTTTGCTCACGGGCGCCTGCGTGCTGATGAAGACCCTCTATGTTCTGGAACAGACGCGCCCGCCGTATGACTCAGCCAATGTGCTCGCCGTCAACCTGCCGGTGATGAACTATGGCAAGACCCCCGCACAGGTCAGCGAGTTCTATCGCGACATCAAAGAGCGCGTCGCTGCGCTGCCCGGCGTGGAGCAGGTTGCCGAGGGATTCAACGTACCCTGGCGCGGCGACCAGACCGCAAACATCAGCTTTCAATTTGCCGCGCAGGGCGCCCACCGGAGCGGCGACGGCAAAGACGAGTTTCGCGCCGCGTTTCGCTCGGTCTCGCCGGGATTCTTCGCCACCATGGGGATTCCGATTCTGGAGGGGCGCGACTTTAATGGAGGCGATCGCGATGGCAACGAGCGCGTCGTCATCATCAGCCAGAGTCTTGCCAACCAGCTTTATCCCGGGCAGGACGCGGTGAACCACACCATGTGGTGGACCGACGGCGTCATCAAGTTCATCGGGATCAGCCCCGAGCCACGCCGCATCATTGCCGTGGTGCCCGACTTTGATGATGAAAACATCATTTCCCAGCCGGCCATGACCATCTATCAGCCCGTCGATCAGGAGTGGGTCAGTGGCAGGCTGTTCGTGCGTGCGCACCAGGATCCGTATGCCCTCGTGCCCCCGATCACCTCGCTGATTCACACCATGTCGGCCGATCAGCCGGTTGAGCGGGCAACCACTCTGGGAGATATTCGCGCCGAGGTGCTGACGCCCGACAAGCTGAATGCCATCGTCTTCGGCGGATTCGCGGCCGTGGCTTTGCTCATCTCAGTGGTTGGCGTGGCCGGCGTGCTGGCATTCTCAGTGAGCGCGCGGACTCGCGAGTTCGGCATCCGCATCGCGCTGGGCGCGCAGCCCGCGAATATCATCTCCAATGTGCTCGGCGACGGGTTGCTCATGGCGGGGATTGGAGTGGGCTCAGGCCTGGTGCTCGGCATTGCGCTGACCCGCCTGGCTGCGAGCTACATCGCTGCCGTCGATCAGCCGGGAGCGCTGGCGCTGGGCGCCTCGGCGGTGGTTATTCTCGCCGCTGCGGCCATCGCGTCGGCGGCTCCGGCAGCGCGCGCCGCAACCGTCAACGCCGTCGATGCCTTGCGAGCCGAGTGAGACGCAGGCCGCCCCGGCTGCGAGCCTGTCCCGCCTCACTCACTATCATGGAGTGAGAACTCTTTCGCTCCATGTCCTCCTCCACGTCAACCCGCACCCTTCCTTCGCTCCACGAGTTCTTCGCGCCGGGCGGTATCCTCGCCCAATCGCCGCTGCCTTACGAATATCGTCCCGGCCAGCTTGAGATGGCCAAGGCGGTCGAGCGCGCTTTCGCCGAGCGCCGCCATCTCATCGTCGAAGCCGGTACCGGCACCGGCAAAACCCTCGCCTACCTGCTGCCCGCGCTGCGTACCGGCCAGCGCGTCATCGTCTCTACGGGAACCAAGGCCCTCCAGGACCAGCTCTACTTTCGCGACATCCCGTTCCTCGAAACCCTCCTCGGCGACCTCCACGTCTGCTACATGAAGGGCCGCGCCAACTACCTTTGCCGCCGCAAGCTCTTCGCCCTGCGGGACCAGCCGGTCTTGTCGGGATTGGAAGAGATCGACGAGTACCAGCAGGTCGCGGAATGGGAAAAGACCACTGAGACCGGCGACCGCGCCGAACTCGCCGGCCTGCCAGAGACCAGCCTGCTGTGGCAGAAGCTCGACGCCCGCGCCGACAACTGTCTCGGGACTACCTGTCCCGATTACCGCCGCTGTTTCATCACCGAGATGCGCCGCCGCGCTCTCGAGTCCGACATCATCATCGTCAATCACCACCTCTTCTTCGCCGATCTCGCCGTCAAGCGCGAAGCGGCTGCCGCGCCCGACGCAGGCATCCTGCCCGAGGCCGCCGCCGTCATCTTCGACGAGGCTCACGAGCTGGAAGAGGTTGCCTCGAGCTACTTCGGCCTCTCCGTCTCCAACACCCGCTTTGAAGAGCTCGCGCGCGACATCGACGTGCTCCTCCGCGGCAAAGAAGGTTCAGCCGGCATCCCCATCGCCACGCAACAGCTTCGCGAGCGCGCCCGTCTGTTTTTCGCCGGCCTGCCCCACGAAGCCGACGGCCGTCATCCCTTCTCGAACCGTGAGGAGTTCCTTGAGACCTCCGGTGATCTCTACCTCGGCGTCCGCTCTTCGCTGCGCGTCCTCGAAACCGAGATGGAGCGGCTGGGCGAAGTGGACGAAGCACCCGGGCTGGGAAAGCGCGTCGCCCGTCTTCGCTCCGAGCTTGAGTTCCTTCTCGAATCCAACGCCAACAACATGGTCTATTGGATCGAACGCCGTGCCTTCGGTACTGCGCAGCCCGCAGACTCGCTCCAAAGGGCTGCCCCACGCAGTAGCCAAAGGGCTGCGGTGCGCAGCACCCTTCAGGCCACCCCTATCGATGTCTCCGAACTTCTCCACGAGCTGGTCTTCGAACCGATCCCTACGGTTGTTCTGACCTCGGCCACGCTCACCGTACAGGGCGGCTTCGAACATCTGCGCCGCCGCCTTGGCCTGGCTGAAACCCGCGAGCTCGTCGTTCCATCACATTTTCGCTACGGCGAACAGGCGCTTCTTTATCTGCCGCCCGAGATGCCCGACCCGCGCTCGCCGGAATTCGTCTCTTCCGCGGCGCGCTGCATTGAGCGCGTCCTCAACCACTCGCGTGGCCGCGCCTTCTGTCTCTTCACCAGCTACTCGCAGATGCGCGCTCTCTACGAGCTCCTTCTCCCCGTCCTCGATTACCCAATCCTTCTCCACGGCAGCGCTCCGCGCCGGGCCCTTTTGGACGAGTTTCGTGCGACGCCGAACTCCGTTCTCTTCGGCACCTCGAGTTTCTGGCAGGGGGTCGACGTCCAGGGTGAAGCCCTCAGTTGCGTCATCATCGATCGTTTGCCCTTCGCTGTTCCCTCCGATCCCGTCGTCCAGGCCCGCATGAAGGCCATCGAAGAAAATGGCGGCAAGCCGTTCTTTGACTACCAGGTCCCCGAAGCGGTTCTCACTCTGAAGCAGGGCTTCGGCCGGCTGATCCGCTCGCTTTCCGATCGCGGCGTGCTGGTCCTGCTCGATCCGCGTATCCGGACCCAGCGCTACGGCCAGACCTTCCTGCGATCGCTACCGCCCTATCGCATGACCACGACGATCACCGACGTCGAGGCGTTCTTCGTGAACGGCGCCGCGTCGCACCATCGCCAAGGCGCTTAGCGGCGGGTGAGTTTGAGTGCGCACCATTCACTTCATTGCCAAAGCCTTGTGGCGGCGATCGGGAAGCCTTTCGATCGCCAAACCTGAAGCCTTCCCCCTCCGCAGTGACCAAATCAACCCTGCTGCCACCAAAGACGCATTGAATCCCTTCCGCATTCCGTTTCTCATAGATTCTGGAAGAGTCTAAGCATCCGATTATGGCTCGTGCCGGACGCCCGGAGGAGAGCCCGCCAGAGTCGCGTCACCCCGCCAACGAAAGCTAAAACGAGGTCCAACGAAAGAACATGCCTGCCTTCAGAACCCTTCTTGCTCGCGTGGGATTGACAGAACGCCGCAGGGAACGCCGCGTGGATGCCCGCGGACTCACTGTCTCCTACGCTGGAAAGCCTGAGCAAGAGCGGGCGAAGATCGGGAACATCAGCCCCATTGGGCTCTACCTGATTACGGAAGATCGTTGGCGCCCTGGAACAACGGTCCTGCTCACTTTAGGCGAAAAATCCAGTTTTGAAGACACCCCTCGATCGCAAGTCAGGCTCTGGACCCGGTGCGTCCGTACCGACCAGGGCGGCGTCGGTCTGATCTTTGCGCACTCACACCTCGACCCGGGCAAATGGCTTCAGGCTATGTCGTCAGCGCCATCCCTTATCGCTGAAAACAGTGCCGTCCATCTCTTTCGTTTCACTAGGGCGTTAGCCTTTCTCTCTCACATCGCGCCAACTGCCGAGAACGATGTTCTCGACCTCATGACCAATTACCTGGGCCGCGAGGGAACCGAGAGGGCTATCGAGGTCGCGCTTTTCGCCGATGACATTTTGGAGTCTCAGAACTGCCCCAGCAGGAGGAACATTCCTCCCAGCCTTGTTTTGCGGATCCTCGGATTGGCAATGGACGCCGAATCTGCGGAAACGCGAGAATTCTGGGCGCGGCTGCTGGCGAGCGCCTCACTGCAGGATTCGGTCGACGACCTGAACCTGACCCTCGTCGACTTGCTCTCCAGGTTCGATCTGTTCCATTTGCGTGTCCTCTTCGCTGCCTGGATTCAGGCAAACCAGGCACCTACGTCGTCTCACGAAGCGTATTACCCTGTGGAAAAGATTCAAAAGCTTGCCGGAGTCACGATTGGCGATCGAATCGAATCCATCGTTTCAAATCTCCACGAAGCCGGCTTGCTACGGAAAACTGCGAAACCCCTCATGTTTGGTCGGCTCACCGAGGTCAACGTGTCCCTCCGGGATCTCGGGCTGAAGTTCTGCCAGCGCTGCTTCGGGCGCCTTCGGGAAGATCGATGGGATCTGCCCTTCGCGGAGCAGTATGTCCCCCTGGACTGCGACGAGAGCTTGTCGGCAGTCAAAAGCGGGTTGACCGACTCCCTCGTTCAACAGGCACGGGCCATTTGGCAGGCTCCCTCGTAGTCCTCGTCGACTGAAGATGCACCGATTTAACCCGCACACGAATAAAGGCACCCACCCTGGCTGAGTCAGCTTAGGGGCTAAAGTGAGTGCACGTCCCGGTTCCGGTCGGATCACCACCTACCGGGAAGTTCGCCGGATTTTCCCTGGCCGATCATCTCTGGACGGGCCCGTCGGTTACACTCCTGATGGGTCGCCTCGTCTCATCCCCTCAAGAATCGTGAACGGAGAAAATCAGATGACCACAGCCTTCCGCTTCCTCGGTCTGCCTACCCTTATGCTGTCTACCGGAGAAACCACTGGCGGCGCCTTCGGGCTGCTCGAACACTGGGACATTCCGCCTGGCTGGGCGTCGCCCTACCATACCCACCATCTTGAAGACGAGGCTTTCTACATTCTCGAAGGCGAAGTGGCCATCGTCTCCGACGGCAAGTGGTTGCTCGCGGGAGCCGGCTCCTACGTCTTTGCGCCACGACTTATTCCTCATGGCTTCAAGATCGCGGGCACGGCTCCCGCAAGGATGCTCCTGCTCTGCTCGCCGGCGGGATTCGAAAATTTCGTTCTGGCTCAAGCCATCGACATGGCCGCGCCGCCGGCTCCTCCCGACATGGCCAAGCTCATGGAGCTTGCCGCGAAACATCGTATCGACATCCTTGGCCCGCTTCCGGAACAGCCCGCAACTATCGAGCGCCTGCGAAGGGACGCTTAACGGGATTCCTTCGTAACGCAGGAGGCGAACGACGCTGGCTGAACTCTGTCTCCGCCTCTCGCTGGACCGATACCACTAACCGGCGTCGAAGCCTTCATCGAGAAGCGATCTTCGGCTTCTCGGCCTTGGCAGCGGCCTCACTTCACCAGCTTGCTCTCCCACACTTTTCCTAGCAGCGTTTTCAGTTGCGCAAAGTCCTTCTTTCCCAGCTCCGCGGTCCATTCGCACTCAATTTCGTGAAGCACTTCATGGGCTCTTGCCCATGCGGCATGGCCGCGCTTCGTGAGGTGAACAATTCGTGCGCGGCCCTCGTCGGACGAACCGGAGCGGACAAGATAACCCGAATCTTCGAGGCTCCCCAGCAGGCGGTTCATCGCCTGCTTGCTCATTCCCGCGCGCTCGGCAATCACACCGGGACGCTCTCCATCGGGGCCAGGATACCGGAAGACCGCGATGTGCGGCAGGCTCAGCTCAGTGAACCCCGCCGCATTCAGTTCGCGAACGATGCGCCGGTGAATGGCCTCGGAGGGAACGCGAAGCATCGCCCCGATCAGCATGTTCTTTGTTTTCACCGGCGGCTTTTCTACGAATAAAGTCATTGACACGCTCCGTAAACTATGTTTACTATCATCTCACAGTAAACATAGTTTACTAAATAGGAGGTTCGAATGGTACAGCAAGCTCTTGACCGCATCGCCGATTCCCCCGGCGAAACCACTTCGCAAGGCTCCGCGCAAACCGCTGCGCAGCAGCGCAACCGGGTCCGCCATACGCCCGCAGGCGCAGGCCCCGCCTACTGGGGTTTCGCTGGGCTCATGACCTTTCTCGTCACCGGCGAGCACACCGGCGGCGCCTTCTTCCTGGCTGAAATCTCAGTCGCACCCGGGGCAGGCACGGCGCCGCACATCCACAGCCGCGAGGACGAGTCATTTCAGCTCCTCGAAGGCTCCCTCACACTCCAGGTCGGCGGGAATACAATCACTGCATCGGCCGGCGATTTTGTCTTTCTTCCCCGCGGACTCGCTCATTCCTTCAAGAACACCGCCCAAGGTTCAGCGAAAGCTCTGGTCCTCACCACGCCGGCTGGTCTTGAAGGTTTCTTCGCTGAAGTTTTTGAACCTGCTCTCGATCGTTCCGCGACTCCGCCCCCGCCGAGCAGAGAACTGATCGCGCGCGCGCAAGCTGCATCTCAGCGTTACGGGCTTGAGCTTCTTCCCCGGGCGTAATGCCCGCCAAAGCAAACCGCAAGCAGGAGGTCTCCATGACACTCGAAGCCGTCGATCTAGCCGTAAATCCAGCAGAAGAACTGATACGCCTCGGCCCGCTCGCTATACGATTCCTCGTCACCGGCGAGCAGTCATCCGGTACCGTCGCGATCTTTGAAGTCAGCGTGCCCGCAAAGGAGCGCCTTATGGCTCCGGCGCACAGCCACAACCACTACGAGGAGACCATCTACGGTGTCGATGGCGTAATGACCTGGACTGTAGATGGCAAACAGATCGATGTGGGGCCCGGCCAGGCACTCTGCATTCCGCGGGGCGCAGTCCACCGGTTCGACAATAACGGCGCTCAGGACGTGAAGGTGCTATGCGCCGTCACGCCTGCGGCTATTGGCCCCCAGTTTTTTCGCGATGTTCGCAGCGTCGCGGAGGCAGCGGCCGGCGGGCCTCCCGACAAGGCCAAAATGGTCGAGGTCATGCTTCGCCACGGCCTGACGCCTGCACCGCCTCCCCCGCAGAACTAGCGGGCCGGTGTGTGGCCTGGACCCCAGGCACACACTTCCTACTCCACGCCTCAGCTGGGCACGGGCGGAGAGAACCCTCAGAGAGACCGGCGGCTTGCAGCCGGTCTCTCATCTCTGGGCTCCGATCTCTTGTCTCTGTTGTTCTACCGCTTGATCGCCGCCATCACTTCGCCGGCCTCAGCGTCTTCCAGACAGGGAGTCACCATGAACTCCAGCAGATCGTTCCAAAACGACAGCCAGCCAAATAGCGCCTTTGCATCGTCCGTCTCAGCGATTAGCACACCCACGCCCCCTGTCCCGTGCCAGCGTCCCAGCATCTTCACACCCGCCGGAGGGGGCGCACCGGTCGATAGAAACCGTGCTTCTGCGCTGGTGACGCTGCTCTTGGGAATCTTCCAACTCACGATGAACTTCATTTGACCTCTCTCCTTGTTCTTGTCTTTGGGGAAGGTTGAGCCCAACCGAGTCTACCAGCCGCGCATCGCTGCGCGATACGACCTTCTGTTCAATTCTTCCGGCTCTCCGCATTTCCCCGGTTCCCTTGTTTCCCGCGCCCTTGCTCTTCCGCTATCATCGCCTCATCTCATCACTGACCACTGACCACTGACCACTCCCATGCCTCCCAAACTCAGTGCAGGAATTCTGCTCCACCGTTCTCACCCCGGCCACCTCGAGGTCTTCATCGTCCATCCTGGTGGCCCCTTCTGGAAGAACAAAGACCTGGGCGCATGGTCATTGCCCAAAGGCGAATATGCAGCAGGGGAAGATCCGCTCGACGCCGCGAAACGTGAGTTCCATGAAGAAACCGGCTTCACGCCACCCCAGGGCGACTACGTTCCCCTTGGCGACCTCCGCCAGCCGAGCGGCAAAGTCGTCAGCGCGTGGGCAGTCAAGATCGATCGCGATGTGGACTATCCCGCCGATCAAATCCGGAGCAATCTGTTTTCCATGGAATGGCCGCCCAAATCCGGACGCATGCAGGAATTCCGCGAGGTCGATCGCGCCGCCTGGTTCCCGCTCGCGGCCGCTCGAGAGAAAATCCTCCCCGGCCAGGCCCCATTCCTCGATCGGCTGGGGGCACATCTGCGTTCCTTCTGCCGATCCGACTAGAATCTGGCCATCGCGCCAACCTCGCCAACTCCGCCAGCCCCAGCTAACCCCGCACCCCGCCTCACCATATAAACTCCATTCCAGGCAGCCCGCCGATCTCCTTCAGGAGTTTCCATGTCTGAGCCCATCCACTCCGCCAAAGTCGCCATCATCAGGAATGGCCCGTATCGTGTCACCGGCGCACCGCCGCTCTCCAAACAGATCATCGGCGTCAACAAAGAAGGCGAATCGGAGCGATGGGAGCAGGGCGACACCGTTCCCACACCCGAGGCCTACTCCCTCTGCCGCTGCGGCCACTCCAAGAACAAGCCCTTCTGCGACGGGACCCACAAGCAGATTCAATTCGACGGCACCGAGACCGCTTCGCGCGAGCCTTTCGCCGCACAGGCCAAGATCTACGACGGCCCCGCCATGCAGCTCGCCGACGTCGAAAGCCTCTGCGCCTTCGCGCGCTATTGCGATCCCCACGGCCAGGTCTGGAGCCAGGTCGAGCACACCGGTGACCACGCCACCCGCGAGCGATTCATCCGCCAGACCGGCAACTGCCCCTCCGGCCGCCTGGTCGCCATCGACAAACACACCGGCAAAGCCCACGAGCCGGATCTTCCGGTGTCGATTGGATTGGTAGAAGATCCCGCGCAGGAGTGCGCTGGGCCCGTCTGGCTGCGCGGCGGCATTCCCGTCGTCTCCGCCGAAGGATTCGAGTACGAGGTCCGCAACCGTGTCACTCTCTGCCGCTGCGGAGCCTCCAAGAACAAGCCCTTCTGCGATGGCTCGCACGCCACCATCAAATTCCGCGACTGAGCCGGTCAGGGGCGAGGTTTCAGCGATCAGAGATACGAGATCCTCTTTTTCTACTTCCCGCAGGTAGCCGCTGAAAGCTTACGCTGATAGCTGACAGAGGCTAACCCCGCTAACTCCGCTAGCCCAGCGGTCCCGCTTTCTTGCCAATCTATGCACCCCTCCCGGCTCTGTCGTTGACTGCCGTCCCTGCCCCTCGTCTAAACTCGGTAAGCAGTTGCAAACAGCGCCTTCCCGGAACGTCTCGGAGCTCCAGTTCAATCACCCGCGACGGCAACATCGCGGTTCACCTGGAGGGCAGTATGACGCCACGCCGCTTCGTCCTCTTTCTCCTGCCGGTCCTTCTCTCTCCTCTCTCGCTCCAGGCCAGCGGCCCCACCGGAACCATCACCGGCACCATCACCGATCCCAGCGGCGCCGTCATCCGCAAAGCGCACGTAGTGGTGCGCAACGAGGGCACCAACGCCATCCGCGAAGCGCAGAGCAACGACGATGGCGATTACACCGTCGCTCTGCTGCCTCCGGGCCGATATCGGGTCACGGTAGAAACCGCCGGTTTTCGCCGCAGCATCATCCAGGGCGTCATCCTCGACGTGGACCAGACGGTGCGCGTCGATTTTGCTCTCGTCGTCGGCGCCGTCAGTGAAAGTGTCGACGTCACCGAAACCCCTCCCATCATTCAGGAAGACACCTCTACCCTGGGCCAGGTCGTTAACAACCGCCTCGTCCAGGATCTGCCTCTCAACGAGCGCAACTTCCTTTCCTTCGCGCTCCTGGTGCCCGGCGCGGCATTGCCCACTCAGGGTTCGCAAAACTCCACCGAAGGAGGCGCGCTCAACGTCAACGGCGCCCGCGAGCAGTCCAACAACTTCCTCCTCGACGGCGTCGACAACACCGATCCCTACATCAACCAGTACGTCGCGCTTCCCTCGGTCGATGCTATCCAGGAATTCAAGGTGGAATCGGGCGACTACTCCGCCGAGTACGGTCGTGCCGCCGGAGCAGAGATCAACGTGGTGCTCCGCAGCGGCGCCAACAGCTTCCACGGCGGTCTGTTCGAGTTCCTGCGCAACCGCCAGATGGACGCCAAGAACTACTTCGATCTCCCTGCCTGTACCGCCGATTCCGTCCCCGGCACCTGCGGCCCCATTCCACGCTTCGACCGCAACCAGTTCGGCGGCACTCTTGGCGGGCCCATCCGCAAAGACAAGCTTTTCTTCTTCCTCTCCGATGAGCAACTCGCGCTGCGCCAGGCCACCACGCGCGAAGCCACCATTCCCTCAGTGGAGCAGTGGGCCTATGCCTGCGCACTCGGCGAAGAACTGGGCGGAAATCCCGAGCCCAATCCGGAGACCTGCAACATCGCGCAATCCATGTATCTCAACCCCGCGGGCCAGGCGGTTGCTGCGCTCTATCCCGTCGCCAACGTCGGCAGCGATCTGAGCACCTCCAACACTTATCTCTCCGCCCCAGTCATACGCGAAACGCTGAACCTGGTTTCTGCCAAGGTCGACCTGCAGGCCGGCCCTGCCGACACGCTTTCCATTCACTACTCCGTGCGCGATGAAAACCGCTTCGACCCGTTCGACCCCGTCAACGCCTTTACGTCACTGCCCGGCTACGGCAGTTACACCATGGTTCTGGGCCAGAACACCGGCGTCGACTGGACGCGCGTCATTCGCTCCAACATGGTCAACGAGTTTCGCATCGGCTTCAACCGCATCGGCGCCACCATCTTGCAGCAGAATCACGGAGACAACCTCGAAGAGCAGCTCGGCTTTCCCGACGTTCTCACCAACCCGGTCGATCTCGGCGCCCCCGACGTCAACCTTGGCGGCAACCTCAACGGGAACCAGATCAGCTTCGACGGCATCGGCGAGCCGGTCAACTATCCTCAGAACCGCCGCGACAACACATATCAGGTCTCCGACAATCTCGCCTGGACCGCGGGCATCAATCAATTCAAGATGGGAGCCGATTTCCGGCGCATTCAGCTGGGCAATTATCTCGACTTCCTCGCCCGCGGCGATTGGTTCTTCGAGGGCGAGACCGTGGCCGGCATCCTCGCCGAATTTGGCAATCCCGCTCCCTGTGCCACGGCCCCACCCAACGATCCCGCAACCTGCATCCTCGCGCAACTTCTGATCGGCGCTCCCGACTACGCTTCAGCCGTCAGCGGCAGCACCAACAACGACATCAAGAACCACGGCATCAGCGCCTACATTCAGGACGATATTCATGTCGTCCCGCGCTTCCTGCTTAATGCCGGCTTGCGCTACGAATACAACAGTCCTCCGGTCGAGGCCTCAAACCACTTCACCGTTCCTCAGCTCATTCCCTGTCCTGAGCCTTGCGCGCTCTCGCCCGAATTCACGCCGGCAGGAACCAACGGCATTCCCGATGCCACGTACTTTCCCACGCGCCGCGATTTCGCTCCGCGCCTGGGATTCGCCTGGCGTCCTCTGAAGTCCGAGCGTTGGGTGGTCCGCTCCGCCTACGGCATCTTCTACGACGTGACCATTGCCAACATCAACGTTCTGCCGCATGCCAACCCGCCTTACTACAACCTCGCCGCCTATTGCCAGACCACGGGTTGCCAGCCCGCCGGCGCGCTCGCTTGTCCCGGCGGCCTCTGCGTCATTCAGGACATCCTCTTGCAAACCGGCCTCGAAGCCGGCGTGGAACAGGGCGACATGATCGATCCCCACTTCCGCGACGGCTACATGCAGCAGTGGAACCTCGATCTGCAATACGAACTCGCGCCCAACTGGATGATCGATCTGGCCTATGTCGGCTCCAAAGGCACGCACCTCACCAACGTGATCGACCAGAATCAGTCCAACCCCTTCACTGGTCCGCCTTACGGCCAGTTCTCTTCCATCCTCTACGTCGAATCGAAGTCTGCCTCGAGCTACAACTCCATGCAGTTTCGCTCGGAACGCCGCGTGAGCCGCGGCCTTGCCTTCCTCGGCGCCTACACCTGGTCGCGCTCTCTCGATAACATTTCTTCGATCTTCGGCGGCAGCGTAGGCTCCGGGCTGCCGCAGGACTCGCAGAATCTGAAAACCAATCGCGGCCCGTCCGACTTTAACGCCAATCAGCGCGTCTCCATCAGCTCCGTCTACGATCTGCCGCTCCGCCGACGGGGCGTCAAGGCTTCGGCGTTGAATAAAGCTCTTCTCGACGACTGGCAGACCGGCGGCATCTTCTCGGCGCAATCGGGCTCGCCCTTTACTGTCACTCTGCCCGGCGCGCCCACCGCATCAGCCGCGGCCTTCGGCAATCCCGAGCGCCCCGACCAGGTCGGCAACTCCGCGCGCGCGGGGGCCGTCGCTGCCAATCCCTCGTGCGAGGCGCCGGCCAAGATCAGGACCACAGAAAACTGGTTCAACGAGTGCGCCTTTGCCGCGCCAGCCGAAGAAAACTTTGGGCCCGACTACGGTACCGAAGGACGCAATGCTCTCGACGGCCCCGCTTTCGCAGATCTCGATCTCTTTCTTTCCAAGACCTTCGCCTTTCACTCCGAGGGCCAGCATCTCGAATTTCGCGGCGAGTCCTTCAATCTGCTCAACCACCCCAACTTCGACGATCCGGCGCACGCTTTTCAGCTTGCCGCCTGCGGCGCCAGCGACCAGTCCCTCTGTCCCGCGGCCAACTACGGCGCCATCCTCTCATCGAACGCCTACGGCAACAAGCCGCCGCGCCAGATTCAGCTGAGCTTCCAGTACAAGTTCTGATCCTTCAACACGAGAAGATGGGTTCCCCTTGGACAACCTGCTGAAAATAAGCTATTTATCATCAAAACCCCAGTGGGCTGGAGAACTTCATAATCATCCTGCCCTTTCGCCCGCCGGCTCCGCAGTATTTCTGCGCCTTGTGGGAAATTCGGGCTCGGATTCCGCATCTAAACCACTACCGTTCCATTGGAGGTAAAGATGCGTCGATTCAATTCTCTTGCGTTATTGAGTCTTGTTGTGTGCCTGTTGGGCGCTGCCAGCGCCAACCTGCACGCCGTCCAGATCAGCGTCGGTGTCGCCATCGGCCCCGAGCCGATTTGCCCGTACGGCTACTTCGATTACGCACCCTACAACTGCGCGCCTTACGGCTATTACGGTCCCGACTGGTTCCTCAACGGTGTCTTCATCGGCGTCGGCCCCTGGTTCCATGGTCCTCACGGATTCGCCGGCCACGTCGACAACCGATATGACCCTCGCCACGGCTACCGCGGACCGATGCCGGCTCGCGGAGCTGAGCCGTTCAATCACTTCCATGCCAATGAGGCGCGCGACGGCCGTGGTCACGTTGCGGCTCACCCGGATCACGATGCCGGTAGTGAGCACGCCGCCGGCTTCTCGGGTCACGGCCCCGGCGGTCACAGGTAAGAGAAACGCAGGGCAGAGAACAGAATAAGAGAAAGAGATGAGAGAGAGCGCGCAAGGTTGCATCCGCGAGTCGCGCTCTTATCTCTTTCTCTTTTCTTTGACCCCTGATCCCTGATCACTGCTTCACACGTATTCCCTGAACAGCTCCGGCGCAGGATTGGGAATGATGGCGCGGCCCACGAGCATGCCGTCATCAGCCGCAGCCTTGCAACCCGCGGTGACAGCGTCCTTTACGCTGGCCACATCGCCGGCCATGAGCACGAATCCCTTGCCCCCGAGCGCCATCGCCAGATGAACGCGCAGCAGCGTCACGTTCGCCGCCTTGACGGCCGCATCGGCCACCTCGATGATGCTGGCCGCAGAGAACGTCTCCACGACACCGATCGATTTCAGCTGCGCGATCTCAACCGGGACGGTCTGCGAGATCGCCTGCAGCACCGTCGGGTGCACGCGCGCGATCTGCCGGCGCTCGATCAGCGAGGCGCCGGCTGCTGTTGCTCCGGCTGCCAGCGCCGATTGAACGCTGGTGACATCGCCTGAAACCACGATGAGGAATTTTCCCGAGCAGATGCTGCGCGCCATCAGCAGCTGTACGTTCCCCGCCTTGAGCATCTGATCTTCAGCGCCGAATCCCGTCGCCACGCTCGACAGCTCGAGCAATCCAATCGAATTGATTTCCGTCGTCACGTTGCGCTCCTTGAAGTGATCACTGACCACTGATCACTGGCCACTTTCTCTACGCCTCGATCACTACCGCATCACTGCCCACCGTTACTCGCCCATCGATGCTCGCGTGGACGCGCGCACCCAGCTTGCCCGTAGCCGGTGCGGCAATCAGATCGCCGGCGCGCACCGTGTCTCCGCTCTTGACCGAAGCTACCGCGGGCGCGCCCGCGTGCTGTTTCAGCGGCAAGGTCACGCGACGCGGCGCAAATCTGTAATCGATCAGAGGTCCCTCGTTGCGGAATTCCGACAGCCCCAGCTTGGCGATCAGCCTGCGCATCGGCACGCGGCGGAACTCGCCCATCGGGTGCGCTTCGATCGACTCCGGCGTTCCTTTCCAGGTCAGGCCGCGCTCGCGAGCCATCGGCTTGCCCTGCACGCACACCGTTTTGGGATCGAGGTCTTCGGGGCAGGCGAACATCGTGCACAGGTTGCACTCGCAGCAGTAGAGCGTCGCGACGGTCAGGTCGCCGGGTTGCGCAAAGCCGAGCGACTGCATGGCGCGATGCGGCTCGATGGGATGACCGAGCAGGTAGCGCGGGCAAAACTCGGTGCAGAAGCGGCACTGGTCGCACGCCGACCGGCCGATCTTGGCCACATGGATCCACGGCGCATTGTGGCGGCGAATCAGAGCATGCTCGGCGGGCAGAACGACGATTCCGCCCGTGGTTTTAGTCACCGGCACGTCGAGTCCTGCTGCCGGCTTGGCCATCATCACACCGCCCAGCAGGATGCCGAAATCGTTCACCGTCGCTCCGCCCGCGGCATCCAGCACTTCGCCGATTGAGATCCCAACTGGCACGCGCAAGGTGACGGGGTTCGCCACCGCGCCGGCGACCGTGAGGTATTTGTGCGTCACCGGACGGTCGAGGCCGATGTTCATCAGCGTCTCAACGTTGGCCACGGCGCAGCCAACGTCTTTGGGCAGGCCGCCCGGCGGGATGATGCGGCCGGTAACCATGTGCACCAGGATGAACTCGTCACCCGCCGGGTAGCAGTCGGGCAGCGCAACCACCCGAATGCCTGTGGGTGCCTGTGCCTCGAGCGCGGCAATGATGTCCTGGTACTTCTCCTTGATGCCGATGACGCCTTCACCCGCGCCGACCAGGCGCATGGCAGCAACCATTCCTCGCAGGAAAGGCTCGGCGTGGTGATGGAGCAGCTCCTTGTCCTTGTGGAGCAGCGGTTCGCATTCGGCCGCATTGGCGATCAGCAGGGCCGCCTGTGCCTGCAGCTTGACGTCCGTCGGAAACCCGCCGCCCCCAGCACCAATGATGCCGAGTTCGGCGATCCGGTCGAGAGAGATCGATGTCGAAGCTCGGGCTGAACCTCCCGAAACGGCACTGGACGATTCTCCAAATGCAAAAAGTGCACGACTCTGCCCGTGATTGCCCGATATCGGCGTCATATTCGACAATAAACCTCAGAATCGGCCAAAAAGTAACGATTGACTCTGACAAACAATGTATCGTATCATTCAGTTTCAATCAAGATCATTCAGAAATAACGGTTAGTATGAAAGTCCTCATCCCCAATATCGGCAGCACATCCTTCAAATATCGCCTTCTGGAGGTGTCGGACGGGGATGCTGGCCTGACGGTTTTGGCGACAGGCAAGGTTGAGCGGATCGGGCAACCGGGCGGCGAGTGCGCCGACTACCCCACGGCGATCGAGCGATGTCTCAGGGAGATCGCAGGGCAGGGCAAGGCGGTGGCGACCCTGGCGGAGATTGGCGCCGTGGGGTTCAAGGCTGTGCACACAGGACCGCTCAACGAGCCGCAGATTATCGACGACGCGTTTCTTGCTGCGATGGAGGAGTTCAGCTTTCTGGCCCCGGCACATAATCCCGCATACATCGCCGCGATTCGGGCCTTTCGCCGGCAGTTACCTGGTGTGCCGCTGGTTGCGGTCATGGAGCCCTTCCCTTACCGGTTCATGGACGAGGCGTCGACCACCTACAGCGTCCCGTATGTGTGGCGAACTGAGCATGGCATCCGCCGCTATGGATTCCACGGGGCAAGCCATCGTGCGGCCAGCGAACGAGCACAATCGCTTTTGGGCCGTAAGCAGCTGCGTCACATCTCGTGCCACCTGGGCGGCAGCTCGAGTGTTGCGGCGTTCCACGGCGGCATTGCCGTCGACGTCAGTATGGGCGCCTCGCCTCAATCAGGCCTTCCGCAGTGCAACCGGGTGGGTGACATCGATGTGTTTGCCGTCCTGCACATGATGAAAAAGTTAGCGCTTGGACCCGACCAGATAGCCGCAGTGCTTGGGAACGAGTCGGGACTGAAGGGAATCAGCGGCACCAGCGGAGATTTGCGCGACCTGACGGATGCGGCGGCAAGAGGCGACCAACGCGCGCAACTGGCGCTGGATGTGTTCGTTCGCGCTATCCGGCACTACCTGGGCGCTTTCATGCTCGAACTCGGTGGCATCGACGTAATTACATTTTCCGGCGGGATCGGCGAGAATGGCGTGGCGATTCGCGCCGCGGTGCTGCGGGGGCTTGAGCCGTTCGGAGTGGAGATCGACACCGAGAAGAATGCGGCGACGAAGAGCGAAGGCGCGATCTGTGCGCCTGACTCGGTGGTTGAGGTCTGGGTGATTCCCGCGAACGAGGAAATGATTGTGGCGCGTGAAACCGTGAGCGTGGTGTTGAAGAGCAGGGAGCAGTTATTGGCGGGTCGAAGCTGCTAGCTGCGGGCAAGAGGAAGAGTCATGGCAAGTGCAACAAACTCGGTACCGTTGGACAGATCGACAGTGGAGCGAATTGTCCGGCAGGTCACACTCGAATATCTCGGGCGCGATGAGAAAGGCGGCCCGCCGGAGCTAGTCGTACAGACCTCGTCGCGCCACATGCACGTGTGCCGCGAAGATATGGACGTGCTGTTTGGCGCCGGATCTGAGCTTACCTTCGATCGTCCGCTCTTTCAGGAGGGCAACTTTGCCGCCAAGGAGATGGTGACGATCGTCGGCCCGCGCAGCCGGATCATTTCGAATCTGCGCATCCTGGGACCCATGCGCAAGCAGTCGCAGGTGGAACTGGCGTTTACTGACGCTATTATGCTCGGCTTCAACGATCTGCCGGTCCGCCTTTCCGGCAATATCAAGGGCACCCCGGGCGCCATCATTATCGGACCCAAGGGCGTCGTCGAATTGAAAGAGGGCGTGATTCGCGCTGCGATACACGCTCACATGAGTCCTGCCGAGGCGGCTTATTTCGGCGTGAAGCAGGGAGATCTGATGAAGCTGCGCGTCGGCGGAGAGTCGGGTGTGACTTTTAATCATGTACATGTGCGCATCGACCCGGCTTCGCGCCTCAACGTCCACATGGACACCGATGAGGCCAACGCCTGTGGTCTGCACCTGACCAAAGATGTGGAGTTGTTTAAGTAGCCGCGGCAATAGATCGACTGATACTTCGTGAACAAGAGAGAGGAAGCGATGAAACAAGCGCTGGGAATGATCGAGACCAAGGGCCTGGTTGCGCTGTTTGAAGCAACCGATGCCATGCTCAAGTCGGCAAGCGTGACTTTTGCAGGGTGGCAAACTGTGGGAGCGGGTTTGGTGACCGCCTTCGTGGAAGGGGATGTGGCCGCGGTAAAAGCCGCCACAGACGCTGGCGCTGAGGCGGCATCGAGAATCGGCGAGGTGGTGAGCGTGCAAGTGATTTCGCGTCCTCACGACGAGTTGCCGTCGTTTGTTCAGAACCACAAGGCTGCGGCGAAGAAGGCGTAAGTCAGCTCCCAGCTTCCAGCCATTGGCTTTGAAGCGGGCGAGCGGGCTTTGCGGGAGCTCGAGGATTGCCGGATCAACGGCAAGACGGCAGACACAGCACGAACAAGCCAGCAGCTAAGAGCTGGAAGCTGCGCTTGAAGGAGAAACGATGAGTCAGGCAATCGGATTGATTGAAACCAGGGGAATGGTGGGACTGGTGGAGGCGAGCGACGCGATGGTGAAGGCGGCCAGCGTGGAGCTTGTAAAGACGGTGCAGATTGGCGGCGGTTACGTCACCACAATTGTCCGCGGCGATGTCGGTTCGGTGCGTGCCGCAGTCGATGCGGGCGCGGCTGCCGCCAAGGTAGTCGGCGAACTCGTATCGTCGCACGTAATTCCGCGGCCTCACGACGCGCTGGTGGAGCAGATGCTGAAGTAGGTAAAGGCACAGCCCGTAGCTATGAGCTTCCAGCTTTTAGCTCGATCGAGGCTGGGCAAGCGTTGAGGTTCTTTCCATTTCGCAGTCCACGCGCGGGTGGTCAGATTCACGGCAAGGAACTGGAGAAACCGATGGCGAGTGAAGCAATAGGAATGATCGAGACCAAGGGCCTGGTGGCCCTGGTTCAGGCGACCGACGCGATGCTGAAGGCGGCCAGCGTGAAATATGTGGGTTGGGTCAAAGTGGGCAGCGGCCTCTGCTCGGTGTATGTCTCGGGAGACGTGGGCTCGGTGCGCGCGGCTGTTGATGCCGGGGCTGCCGCGGCCAAGGCTGCCGGAGAGGTGCAGAGTGTGCACGTGATCGCGCGTCCCCATGACTCGGTCGGCGCCGTATTGCCGAAGTAATCGCTCGCGGCGCTTGCGTTTGCGCCGCAGCGCATGAGGTGCTCCGTGTTCATAGCGAAGGTCATTGGCAACGTCGTCTCCACGCAGAAGATCGCGAAGTTCCGCGGCATGAAGCTGCTGCTGATCCAGCCTTACATCAATAAAGAAGGCAAGCTGCAGATTTCGGGCAGCTCGGTAGTCGCGGTTGACGGTGTGGGAGCCGGGGCGGGCGAGTGCGTGCTGTTCACGCAGGGCAGTTCTGCGCGGCTGACGCCCGTCACCAAAGATGCGCCAGTCGATGCGGTGATCGTGGGCATCGTCGACACCATCGAAGTAGGCGGCGTGCCGGTCGCCAAACCGTGAGGTGGATCAACAGATGGGAAGCTCTCTGACACAACAACAGGTTTCGCCACAGGTGATTGCCGAGATCGCCAAAGAAGTTGTCGCGCGACTTCGCGCTCAGATGCCGATGCCGGCGGCTGCCGCGGCAGCCAGGCCTGCGTCCCGGGCAACCGCCGCTCGCGATGGCGTATTCGCCGCGGTCGACGACGCCGTGAACGCCGCAAGCGAGGCGCAGAAAAAAGTGGCGGTTATGCCTCTCGAAGACCGCAAGCGCATCGTCGACATCATCTGCCGCATCTGCAACGAGCGTCGCGAAGAGCTGGGCCGCATGGAGCTGGAAGAAACCAAGGTCGGCCGCCTCGATCACAAGATCCTCAAGCTTACCAATATGCGCTTCGTGCTCAGCGTGGACTCGCTGCGCACCGAGGCCCGCAGCAATCAGACCGGCCTCTGCATCATTGAGCACGCGCCATGGGGCGTCATCGGCATGATGCTGCCGGTCACGCATTCCGTGCCCACCATGGCGTCGAACGCTATTAATGTGGTCGCCGCCGGCAACACCGCTGTATTCGGCCCGCATCCCTCCGGCGCCAAGGTGGCGCAGTACGCGCTGCAACTATGGAACCGCGAGATCGAGCGCGAGCTGGGCGTCGCCAACGTGTTCACAACCACGGTCGAGCCCACCATCGAAGCCGCCGAACAGATCTTTCATCATCCCAAGGTTGCGTTGCTGTGCTGCACGGGAGGCGCTGCAGTGGCCAGGGCCGCAGCGCAATCGGGCAAGCGGGTCATCGCCGGCGGGCCTGGCAATCCTCCGGTCGTGGTCGACGAGACCGCGGATCTCGACCGCGCCGCACGCTGCATTATCGAAGGCGCGGCCTTCGATAACAACCTGCTCTGCATCGGCGAGAAAGAGGTTTTTGTCGTCTCCAAAGTCGCCGATGCCTTCATTGCCGCCATGAAGCGGGCAGGCGCCTATCAGCTTGATTCGGCGGCCATCGACCGCCTTACCAAAGCGGCATTCACCTTCGAAGGTGGTGGAGGTGGCTGTGTCCGTGCGCACGTGAAAAAGGATCTCGTGGGCAAGGATGTGGCTGTGCTTGCCAAGGCAGCTGGGGTTCAAGTGCCACATGGAACCGATCTGCTCTTCGGCGAGACAGATGAGGATCATGCTTTTGTGGTCGAAGAGCAAATGATGCCGTTCGTCCCCATTGTGCGCGTCAGCTGCGCCGATGAGGCGATTGCAGCGGCCGTGAAAGCCGAACACGGCTACCGGCACACCGCCATTATTCACACCAACAACATGGAAACAGCCACGAAGATGGCGAAGGCGATGAACACCACGCTCTTCATCCACAATGCGGCATCACCGGCCTCGCTGGGCGTGGGAGGGCCAGGTTACTTCAGCCACACCATCGCCACGCCGACCGGCGAAGGCATTACGACGCCTCTGACCTTTACTCGCGAGCGCCAGATGGTGGTTTGTGACGCGATGCGGATTATTTGAAGGCAGGGAACAAGGACAAGGAACAAGGGACCAATGCCAAACGGCCAAGAAAGCGGAGACAAGGACAAGAGCAATGTTTCTTGCGCGCATTGAGGGCACGGTAGTCGCGGCGACCA